>Ga0209542_10019112_pt1 | contig 11018 bp, 7 predicted proteins | sample RifCSPhighO2_01_FD_184028 | JGI IMG/M metagenome (GOLD analysis project Ga0209542, IMG submission 184028) | Soil microbial communities from Rifle, Colorado - Rifle CSP2_plank highO2_0.1 (SPAdes) (version 2) | ecosystem: Environmental > Terrestrial > Deep subsurface > Rock core/Sediment ...
CCGGCGCCCACCAGATTTTTTATTGCCCGCATGACTGCATATTTATTTTCCCTCTCCCCCTGCGAAGGGGGAGTGCCAAAGGCAAGGGGGTTTAAAATCACAGCTGGATTTTCACCCAGTTTTTTAAGTATTTTCTTGCCATAACTGTTCTTTTGGCTTGACATGCCCATATTATATACCTTATAATAGATTTGACAAGCTTTTCGCGACCGCGAAATACTTGCAAATTTATTGAGTCCTGTGTATAATGTATTTATTAGAAATTAATAATTAGAAATTAGAAATTATGTCTAAAATTTTAGGGATTGACTTAGGAACAACCAATTCGGCCTTTGCCGTTATTGAGGGCGGGGAGCCAAAGATATTAGAAAATGCAGAGGGCATGCGCACTACACCTTCAGTAGTAGCGATCGCCAAAAATGGCGACCGCTTGGTGGGAGTACTTGCTAAACGCCAGTCCGTAACCAATCCAAAGAACACGATTTTCCAAATAAAAAGATTTGTCGGTCATACTTTCGATGAACCGAATGCGCAAAAAGATATCAAGGCCGTGCCTTTTGAGACACGCAAATCGGAGAATGGCGGCATTGATGTGAAAATGGGAGACCCCGCCAAAGACGGGGCAGGCAAATGGTATCGGCCGGAAGAAATTTCCGCGATGATTTTGCAAAAGTTAAAAGCAGATGCTGAAGCGCGCTTGGGAACAAAAATCACCGAGGCGGTCATTACTGTGCCGGCCTACTTCAACGATGCGCAAAGAAAGGCAACCAAGGATGCAGGGCAGATTGCGGGGCTCGATGTGAAGAGAATAATCAATGAACCGACGGCCGCCGCGCTTGCCTATGGGTTTAACAAGAAAAAGAATGAAAAAATAGCAGTGTTTGACTTTGGCGGCGGTACTTTTGATATTTCGGTGCTGGAAGTTGGGGAAGACGTGGTGGAGGTAAAGTCCACCGATGGCGATGCGCATCTAGGAGGCAAGGATATTGACCAGAAAATTATAAATTGGCTTGCAGACGGATTCCAGAAGGAGCACGGTGTGGACTTGCGCAAGGACGCGCTTTCCAAACAGCGCCTCGATGACGCCGCGGAGAAAGCAAAAATAGAACTCTCCACCGCAGTGGAGTCGGAAATCAATTTGCCATTCATTACTTCCACCGAGGCCGGACCGGTGCACTTGGTACGCACTATGAAGCGCGCGGACCTAGAGGAAATTTGCCGGGAGTTCGTGGATCGCGCCATGATGATTACCAAGCGCGCGATGGAGGCGAGCCCATTTAAAGTTGGCGATATCAACGAGGTGATACTTGTTGGCGGCCAGACCAGAATGCCGATGATTCAGAAGGCGGTGCAGGATTTCTTCGGCCGGGCACCGCACATGGGGGTCAACCCGGATGAAGTGGTGGCGCTTGGCGCCGCGGTGCAGGCCGGGGTGCTCCAGGGCGACGTGAAGGACGTTCTGCTCCTGGACGTTATACCTCTTTCCTTGGGAATTGAAACATTGGGAAGCGTGGCTACTAAACTGGTGGAGCGCAATACTACTATCCCGTCATCTAAATCACAAGTATTTTCTACCGCAGCGGACAATCAAACATCGGTGGAAATCCATATTGTGCAAGGGGAGCGGCCGATGGCTTCGGATAATAAATCCCTGGGCCGGTTTATTCTGGACGGAATTCCACCCTCACCTCGCGGTATGCCCCAAATTGAAGTGACGTTTGACGTGGATGCGAACGGAATACTAAATGTGAAGGCCGTAGATAAGGCCTCGGGCAAAACGCAGTCCATACGCATTGAGGCGAGCTCGGGACTCAAAGAGGAAGATATAAAAAAGATGCAGGCGGATGCGGAGCTCCATGCCGAGGAAGATAAAAAGAAAAAAGAAATTGCGGATGTAAAAAATACTGCGGAGATGATAACTTACACGGCGGAGAAAGCGCTCAAGGACAACGATGCAAAAATTCCGCAGGATTTGAAAGAGAGCGTGAATGCCAAAATCACGATACTTAAAGACATAAAAGGCGGTACCGATATAAATGCAATCAAAAAAGCCACCGAAGAACTCTCATCCGAAATGTCTAAAATAGGGGAAGCCATAAGCAAGGCCGCGCCAGCGGCTGACGCCCCCGGCGCGGCTCCATCCGGCGACGCCGCCTCCGCCAAAGACGCAGAATTCAAAGAGAAACCTAAAGACGAGGGCGAAGCACCAAAAGTGTAATTAAAATATTCTCTAAAATTAACAACACCCGAGGACTTGGTGTCGCTCGGGTGAGTGCTTGGCGGATTATTCACGCCAGATGTTTATTTCCTGGGCGAGAGTCAAACTACGAGAGACCCTCGCCCAGGTGCCTGTGTTCAGTGCTTGGGTCGCCGTGGCGTTGAACTCGTCTCATCGAGGACATCCCCGCAGGCCTTTTGGATCCTTGGGTCGTCTGAGGCCAGTCCCCGAGCGGCAACCATACACTGGAGGAGGAGCCGGCCCCAATCGAACGGCTCTTCCTTTACCTTCTTGGCCATGAACTAATCACCCCCCTTCAAGGGCGAATGGTGAACGGTGAATTCTCTTTTGAATTTAATATAACACAAAAATTTCTTTTTGCAAATTTTTATAAAATGTGATGTAATATAAAATGGAGGCAACCGCATGTGGCATCACAAGAGCATTGAGAAGTTTGTTACAGACCGGGGACTCGCTCCGGAGATCGTGCAAGGCATCCGGGAACGTCTGGACGCTGTCGTTGACGAAGATGGGCTGTTCTCGGCGGATTTGCTTGACAGCACCATGGATGACAGCGAGCTCGCTCGCGCATTCGAGCAGGCCTTTGAAAGAGACCCGAGCCTACGTCGCGCCGCGTTCAATCAGCCCGCAAGCTGAACGCTGGCGGAAGTTTTGGGTTGATATGGGACGATGCGGTACTAAGATGTCGTCTGGGCGGTTATCGCGCTGGTGGCTATTTTGAATATTACTAAATAAAAAAAATTCTTCAGAAAACTAGAAAACCACCATTGAAGCGTGGCCTCTTTGGTGGTGCTGTTCGCTCTCCTATTTTCTCCGGGCGAAGGTCTCGCGAAGATAGACCCCGCCCGTGCGCTTTTAGGACTACGTACTCGTGACCTGCAGGCCATTCACTAGGATGTCGATCCAGTGACCGGCCATCACGTTGCTCACCCTGAAGGACACAATAGTGCCATCTTCCATGGTGAGTACTGCTTGGTTCTCCCAGAGCTCAGTTCCTTCCGGGTCGATCTCGACTCGGGCAATCTTCTTGTCCACGAGCGCTTCTTCGAGCGCTGTCTGATCTCTGCTCGTCATTGGCGCCTCCAAGCAGTAATATAACACGTTAATTTGAAAAAATCTGAAAAAAGCGTATAATTCGTGCAAATATGGACACCCCCAAAATACCTTTCAATAAAGAAATCACATACCTCGGCGTTACGACTTACCGGGACAAGAACACTCTTTTCGGTATCAAAAAAAAGGACCGCCGCCAACACGTCTACCTTTTAGGAAAGTCCGGTACTGGTAAGTCGGTTCTCATGTTTAACATGATCATTCAGGACATCAATAACGGTGCCGGGGTGTGCCTGGTGGACCCGCACGGCGAGAACGTGGAAGCGGTGCTCTCGGCTATCCCACCGCACCGCATGAAGGATGTGGTGTATTTCAATCCGGCCGACCAGGACTACCACGTCGGCTTCAATGTTTTGGAATTAATTGACCCGCAATACAAGCACCTGGTGGCTTCCGGCCTCATGGGTATTTTTACCAAAATCTGGGCGAACGCCTGGAGCGCCCGAATGGAATATATTTTAAATAATGCTATTTTGGCTCTCCTCGATACACCGGGGACGACGCTCTTAGGAATTCCTAGAATGCTTGTGGACAAGGACTATCGACAGAAAATAATTTCCAATTTGAAAGACCCGGTCATCAAGGCCTTCTGGGTGCACGAATACGAGGCCTGGCAGGATAAATTTAGAAACGAAGCCATCGCGCCGATCCAGAACAAGGTCGGGCAGTTTCTTTCCACCAACATTATCCGGAACGTCGTCGGCCAGTCCAAGAGCACCATTGATATTTTCAACATCATGAACGAGGGCAAGATTTTCCTAGTGAACGTCTCCAAGGGCCGCGTCGGCGAGGACAACTCGGGACTGCTCGGCGGCATGATCATCACCAAAATCCAGCTCGCCGCTATGGAGCGGGTGCGCATACCCGAGGCGGAGAGGCGGGACTTCTACCTTTATGTGGACGAATTTCAAAATTTCGTGACGGACGCCTTCGCCGGCATTCTCTCGGAAGCCCGCAAATACCGCTTAAACCTCACCGTGGCGCACCAATACACTGCCCAGTTGGTGGCGGAGAAAAGCACGGCGGTGCGCGATGCAGTTTTTGGCAACGTGGGTACAATGATCGTTTTCCGCGTGGGCGCAGACGATGCAGAATTTTTGGAAAACGAATTTGATCCAGAATTTACCCCGCAGGATATCGTGAACCTGCCGAATTACAAAGTGTATATGAAGCTTATGATTGACGGCATTACCTCCCGGCCTTTCTCCGCCAAGACCCTGCCGCAGGTGGTAAAAGGGGGTAATAAACAAGTGGAGGAAGAAGTCATTCGCTCTTCCCGCGAGCTCTATTGCCGTCCGCGCGCCGTGGTAGAAAAAGAAATTATTGATTGGAGCGGCATGTCCTTGGGTGAAATCGAATCACCGAATGCCGAAAAGTTTAAAATAATTTGCACAAATTGCGGGCGCGAGGACACTGTGCCTTTCAAGCCCGAATCCGGTCGTCCAGTGTATTGCCGCGACTGTATGGATAAGATAAAATCCGGGGAGCTCAAAATAAGGGGCTCGTCGAGAGAAATCAAGCACGAGCAAGCCCTTTTTTATAGGCCGCTCGCAGAACTGGGCATAGAATTTCCGGCCGAGGATACCGAAAGCAGAGCGCCAGTCAAAAAAGTATTTAAGAAGAAGGAAAATCCGGCTCTGCGGGAAGTTTTAAATAAGACACTCTCCGCGTTGCCCGTTCTTTCGCCGGTTCCGGAGCCGATCTCCCTCGACGAGCTCAAGAGCAAGACAAAAGAGCAAATTGCTTCAAAAGATCGCTCAGCGCCCAAGGAGGAGATGGATAAATTAAAAAATCTAATTTTGGAGAAAGTTACCACCCCGGCTTCCGTCACCCCTCCTCCAAAAGGAGGGGAGGAACCCGTATCTTCGGAGAAGCCCCAGGTAAAAGAAGTTCCCGAAGACGTGTTGAAAAAAATTCTGGAATAAAGATGGAAACCAAAAATTGCAAAAAGTGCGGGGGCGGATTCGTTTTAGATGAAGACGACCTGGGTTTTTACCAAAAAATGCAAGTACCTCCGCCTAAAATTTGCCCCGATTGCCGTTTCAAAATGCGGGCACTTTTCCGCAATGAAACGACTCTCTATTCCGGCCGCAAGTGCGGCCTCTGTGGGAAGGGGATTGTTTCCATGTACAATCCTAAATCGTTTTATATTATCTATTGCCATAATTGTTACCAAAGCGACAAATGGGACCCGTTTTCTTATGCGAAAAAATACGATTCCCCCCGCACTTTTTTTGACCAGCTTGCCGAACTTTTGCTTGCCGTGCCAAAAGCAACTACCTATCGCTCAATTTCTTCTGGGCCCAATATCAACAGCGAATATGTAAATATGGCAGGGGGAGTAAAGAATAGCTATTTTCTTTTTAATTCCGGACTAGACGAGGACTGCATGTATTCTAGGGGGATCAAATACTGCAGTGAAATAGCTGACGCGTATTTCGGTACACGCTCCAATCAGTCCTATGAAGTTATTAATCTACAACAATCAAGCAAGATATTGTATGGAAAAAATATAATTAGTTCAGTTGATTGTTACTTTGGTTTAAATCTAAGCGGATGCACGGATTGTTTTGGCTGTGTGAATTTAAGTAATAAATCGCATTATTTTTTGAACTACCCGATAAAGCCCGAAGAATATCGCAAAAAAGTAAATGAGATATTAGGCAGTTATAAAAAGACGGAAGATTTTAAAAAAGAATTTGATATTTTTTCACTCAATTTTCCGAGGAGGGAAAGCAACAGCATCAAAAATACCGACTCGATAGGGGACTATTTATATGAATGCAAAAATGTGAAATACTCGTTTGAGTCCGTAAAATCAGAAAATTGTCGCTACTTATTTTCTTCAAAGGAGGTTAAGGACTCAATAGGGACAACTGGTTTCGGACATCAGTCGGAAATGCTTCTTGAATGTACGGCAGTAGGTCATTCAGCTCGTGTTGTCGGTTCCTTTTCCGTTGAAAATTCACAAGATGTCCTTTATTCTTTTGGTCTTAGATATTGCCATGACTGCATCGGGTGTGATGGGCTCAAAAATGCCAAATATTGCATATTAAACAAACAATATTCAAAAGCTGAATACGAAAAATTGCGTAACACGATTATTGTAGAATTAAAACTAAAAGATTCATATGGCCTTATAATTCCACCAGAACTTGCCCCGTTCTCCTACAATGAAACTATGGCTCAAGACAATTTTCCCTTGAGCAAAGAACAAGTTCTGCAAGAAGGGTTTAAGTGGGAAGATGACATACAGAAAACGGAAGGGAAGGAGACACTACAGCCAGAAGATATTCCCGATCACATCAGAGATGTTTCAGATTCTGTAACTCTCGAAATTTTACGATGCATAGCATGCAAAAGGAATTATAAAATAATTGAGCAAGAATTACAGTTTTATCGGAAAATGAACATACCACTCCCACGCAAATGCTTTTATTGCAGACACCAGAACCGAATTATTCGCCGCGGGCCATATAAGTTCTGGACACGCAATTGTGCCAAGTGCGAGCGCGAAATCACCACTAACTACGCTCCCGACAGGCCAGAGATAGTTTATTGCGAAAAGTGTTATCAACAAGAAGTGTATTAATTATGCAAAGCGAGACTAAAAAATGCCACCCCGAACGAAAGCGAAGCTTCATACGGGGCAGGAAATTGTAAAATTATGGAGTATAAGTCACAAAATATGGTGTGCCAAAATTGTAAAGGTAATTTTACCATTGAGCCGGAGGATTTTGGATTTTATGAAAAAATCAAAGTTCCGCCGCCGACATTTTGCCCGGAATGCCGGGCAATGAGAAGATTAGTTTGGCGTAACGAACGAGCTCTTTATCACAATATATGCGCATTTTCCGGAAAGAAAGTTGTTTCGATGTTTTCGCCCGATAGTGGATTTACTATTTATGATAGAGATATTTGGTGGAGCGATAAGTGGGATCCTACCGCATATGGCAAAGATTACGATTTTTCGAAACCGTTTTTCCAGCAATGGCAAGAACTACTGCACAGAATTCCACTGCCGAACCTGGGTAACACAAATGTTGTTAATAGCGATTACGTTAACCATACTGCTGACATGAAAAACTGTTATTTAACATACGGCTCGATGGTTGCAGAAAATGTTTCCTATTCTGACGGTATATATAAAGTTAAAGATTCCCTCGACCTATATATAGTCATGAGCTCAGAAAAATGTTACGACGATGCCTTTTGCAATAATATTTATCAAACACATTTTAGTTATGATAGCGACGATTCAATTAATTCACATTTTCTTACTTCGTGTATTAATGTACAAGATTCGCTAGGCTGTGTTAATCTTCGCCATAAATCGCACTGCATTTTCAACAAAGAATACCAAAAGGAAGAATACGAAAAAAAGCGGTCAAAATACGACTTCGGAAGCTATCGTAGTTTAGAGAGCTTCAAACAAAAATTTAAAAAGTTTTTATTGAAGCAACCTCGTCGCTTTGCGAGTATTTTGAAGTCCAATAACACAACCGGCGATATGATAATGAACGCAAAGAACTGCCAGTATGTATTTGATGTCTATGATGAGCTTGAGGATTGCAAATATTGCGTTCACACGTTCGGATTAAAAAATGGCTACGACGGTTATGGCATAGGAGACCATAGTGAACTTTTATACGAAGGCGTAGATTTCGGTCATCATGGCATGCGTAACTACTTTGGCGTTTTGAATCACGGTTCTCTAGATAATCAATATATTTATATGTGTTACAGTTCAAAAAATATTTTTGGGTGTGTCGGTATTCGCAATAGCGAATACGTTATTTTAAATAAGAAATATACTAAAGAGGAATACAATAAATTACTCCCGAAAATTATCAAGCACATGAACGAAATGCCCTTCATAGATGCCTTAGGCAGAGAATATAGATATGGAGAATTTTTTCCAATCGGGTTTTCGCCATTTGCCTACAACGAGACAATTGCAGGGGAATATTACCCTTTGAAAAAAGAAGAGGCAGTAAAATATGGATTTACATGGAAGGCAAATGAAAAAAGAGAATACATTTCCGATTTTAAAGCTGAAGATTTACCGGATCATATAAAGGATGCTGACGAATCTCTTGTTGGCAAAGTTATTGAATGCGTGCATAAAGGCGAGTGTAACCAGCAATGCACAGAGGCGTTTAAAATACGTGAGGATGAATTGCAATTCTATAAAAAAAATAACGTGGCCTTGCCACGTCTTTGCCCTAACTGTAGACATTTCGAACGGTTAGCAAGAAGGAATCCCCTCAAGCTCTGGCACAGACAGTGTATGTGCGAAAAATCACATCCGCATCATAAGAGTAGGTGCGAAGCAGAATTCGAAACGAGTTACGCACCAGAGAGACCCGAAGTGATATACTGTGAAAAATGTTACCAACAGGAAGTTTATTAGAATAAATGTTAATCAACTCAGCTATCGCAGATATTATTAACAAATGAGCAAGATGCAAAGCGAGACGAAAAATTTTTCCTGGCTAGACGTACCGAAGTCAATTTGGTATTTTTTAGCGGGGGACCGTAAGAGGTTTGTGTTTTATTTTTTTACTCTCGCAATAATTTTCTTATATGATTTAGTGCCAGCCTTCGTTGTCGGAAGAATTGTTGACTTCTTTGCCAACTACGAAGCGGGTGAATCCCTTTCGAAGTTTTATTCTTACTTAATTTTTCTTACTGGGTCCTGGTTTATAGCTTCGCTTATCCGATTAAAAAGCAAAAATGCATTAGCCATAATCGGCCTTAAAGCTCGCACTCGAGCGCGGACTTTGGGATTTGAGAGATTAACTGAGTTTTCCTTGGAATGGCACAACAAAGAAAATACAGGCAACAAACTTCAAAGAATTTTCACAGGTGCCGAATCTGTTAACGGCTGGCTTAAATTACTTCGTCGGGAATTATTAAAAATTTTTTCCAACAGTCTTGGGGTGGCTATATTCTTCTTATCTGTAGATTTTAAATTGTTCATTTTAGTGTTCACATACATAACTCTATTTCTGTGTATAGAATTTGTTTTTGGGAGAAAAGTTTTTGTTTTGAGTGATGAGTTTAATAAATTAAATCAATCCGCTGGGGGTGTTCTAGTGGAAAGCGCCCATAACATGCTTTCTATAAAAGCATTAGGGAATGAAAAGGGAACGGTGGGTAGAGTTTTAGACAAGGAAAGTCTTTCTCGTGATATATCAATACAAAAAACCAACGCCGTTAATTTGAAGTGGAAGTTTTTGCAATTTTTAAACGGAATTACCATTGGACTTTTTCTTTATTTAGTTGGAATTTCAGTTTTGTCCAACATCATTACTGTAGGAATGGTTCTAATATTTTATAGTTATTTTGACAGACTAGGAAGATACTTAGGAGATGTTAGTGATCTGTATCAAGACATGATTGATTTCCGGTCTGATCTTGGCAACATGATGCCTATTTTTCGGGAAACGGAATTTATTAAGCGAGGGAATGAAAGTTTTCCGAAAGAATGGAATAAAATTGAAATTAAAAACGGCAGCATGCAGTATGGCTCGGGGCAGGTCGGACTCGCGAATTTCAGTTTAATGCTCAAGAGAAATACCAAGACCGGCCTGGCCGGACTATCGGGCTCCGGCAAGTCAACCCTAGCGAAAATAATTTTAGGATTATATGCGCTCCAGTCGGGGGAATTTAAAATAGGCCAAGGGAAAAATATGCAAAATTATTATTCGATTGCTCACAATGAGACCTTGGGCAATATTACCGTGGTGCTCCAGGAAACCGAACTTTTCAATCTTTCCTTGCGGGACAATATCACGATGATGCGAGGAGAAGACAGTGAACTTTTAAATAAAGCAATTAAAATTTCTCAGCTTGAAGAAGTAATAAACAAATTGCCTAATGGATTAAATTCATTGATAGGCGAGAAAGGTTACATGCTCTCCGGTGGCGAGCGTCAGCGCCTGGGTATCGCGCGGGCGATTTATAAAAATGCGCCGATTGTAATATTGGATGAAGCCACGAGCTCACTTGATTCCGAGACCGAAGGAAAAATAATGGAGAAATTGCTTGGAGAATACGGCCAAGATAAAACATTTCTCATAATTGCCCATCGTTTAGGCACGCTGAAATATACCGACAATATTGCAGTAATGGAGCACGGACAAATAGTAGAAGAGGGAAGCTACGGGAAATTGATAAACAATAAAGATGGGGTTTTTTATAGAATGAACAAAATGGCGGCCGATGAAAAAACAAGCAAAAATGTGATAAAATAGACCTATGCCCAAGCCGAATCGAGTCCAGATAATCAAATACGGTCCGCCCCCACCGGAATTGCCGGTCTTTGGCAAGGTGGACCCTTCCGAAGTGTCTTTCATTGGGCGGACGAATTATGTGGCGGCGCTGGAGGAGAAAAAATTTATTTTCGGCGTGAAGCGCCTGGACCGCCGGCGCCATCTTTATATTGTCGGCAAGTCCGGGGTGGGCAAAACGAAACTCCTGGAGCTTCTAATCCGTCAGGACGTAACTTACAATCACGGTCTGTGTCTCATTGATCCGCACGGCGACGTGATGGAAGCGATATTGGACTACATACCGAAAGAACGCATAGAAGACGTATGCATTGTTAATCCCTCGGACGTCGATTTTCCGGCTTCCTTTAATCCGCTGGCCAACGTGGATC
>Ga0209542_10019113_pt1 | contig 11018 bp, 9 predicted proteins | sample RifCSPhighO2_01_FD_184028 | JGI IMG/M metagenome (GOLD analysis project Ga0209542, IMG submission 184028) | Soil microbial communities from Rifle, Colorado - Rifle CSP2_plank highO2_0.1 (SPAdes) (version 2) | ecosystem: Environmental > Terrestrial > Deep subsurface > Rock core/Sediment ...
GGTCTTGTCATCGGGTGTTGCGCAGTAATGGGCAGCAATCTCATTCATGGATATCTGGGCAGGAAAAGCTAGGTTCCCTCCAAGTGACAGTATCTTCTGCTCAATCTTCTCTGTCACATCAGACAATGAAGCTCCGACCTTTATCAGGCCTATTCCAAACTCCCTTGCCTGGCTGGCTATTTTTCCTGCTTTCCTGTACTGCTCAATGCCTTCAATTTGCATTAAAAAGAGAGGATATCCATGATTTAAAAGGTTTTCCAATTATACTAACCAGAAGAAGCAAGCCTTTGGATCAATTCGTCGCTCTTTTTTATTCCGTCAGGAATCCTGCCTTTAAAGAACTCACGAGTATTCTCAAACTTCTGCTTATATCCTTTCATATCGCCATGTTCTATGATTGACGCCCATATATTCACTGCAGTATCGAATTCGAGATCATCTCTTCTTATGCTTTTATCAAACAATGCAGCTTTTATTGACTCCTCAAGGAGTTCTTTGTTCTGGAAAAGATACTCCACAATACCCAGCCTAAGCCTAAAAGGCGGTGTCTGGCATATCAGATTCTTGTAAGGATTTATGCCTAACTTGTGCCATGCATCCACCATTCCAAAGAGACTTAAGTGTGAATTTGGTGTCCTATCCTTTTTATTACCTAGGCTGTATTCTCCCATGATTGAATCATCAAGCATGATAGCAGAACTTAGATCGCCAAATACATAATCTTTGGCTTTCATAATCCTTTTTCTAAATTTGGCCTCATCCTTATGGATCATCGATTTAAACAGATCGGATACAGACCTTGCGTACTGTCTTATCTGCTCTTGAGCATAAGGATTCATTATAGCAAGTCCTCCATAGACGTGTGATTTCCCACCATACATCCTCAAAGTCATAAGTATCTTCACATTATCTATTCCTCCAACATAAGAGGTATTCTCCCATGGAAACTTTCCTACATTCTTCCAAGCAGTTCCCATGCTGAGGAAACCAAGATGGGTATTTACCTGGGTATCAGCAGTTATCCTGTCATGTTCCTTATATGAAGGAATCTCAACAATATTTGATCCAAGAACTTCAAGTACTTGTATGAATAGGTCATAATCCTTATCAGAGCTTCTGTGCCTTATGGCCACTAATGTCTGTCCTTTTGGATTTACTTTAGGGCCATGCAAAGAATGGCATGTGTTTATGTGAACATTATCTGGAAGGTATTCTTCAAATGCATTTATCTCAGGCGTCTTTACTGAGGTCTGGCCAGCAACAATAGCTCCTGGCCTAGTTGCATGACCATATCTTCTCACTGCATCAGCTATATTCTCTGCTTCGACACAGTAGAATATCACATCACTTTTCATTGAAACTGCTATGCCATCATCAAGAATATGAATCCCTGTTCCTTTTAGTTTTTCTTCCAGTCCATCTCTTTTCTCAGGCAGATCACATCCATTGACCTCAAATCCAGTTTCAGCATATTTCTTGGCGTACATCTGCCCCATATCGCCAAGTCCAATTATCCCTATTTTCATATTAAACCCCAATAATTAACCTAATAAATAACCCCAACAACAACCCCTGAGATGTCATCAAACCTTCTTTTGCCTGGGTCAATCGCAGGGCTATTGTCTCCTTTGGTTATAAAATACCTGCCACCAGAATCTTCTCCAACCTCAATGACCCTGTGTATGATAAGGCCGTCTGCGAATATTGTCCTGAAAGAGATAACATCTCCGACATGGACATCCTCCTCAGACTCTGGCTTTATCTCAATGCTGTTTGCCCCTGAATCAATGAACGGGTCCATGGAGTTCGTGTCTGTGAAAGACGCCCAGGAAGCATCTTTAACGTCAATAACAATCTTGTCAGACAGGACATGGATATTGCTCTCCTGTATGCGGTCTGAGGGTGATCCCAACTCAGCGCTCCTGCTGCTGAAGATGCCAAAGGACAGGGGCATCTCAAGGCTGTAAGACCCAATGCCTGCTGAGAAGACTCCAACAGCAATTCCAAGTGCAAAAACAGCTGCAAAGCATGCTAAAAACCATTTATTAAAGCCCCAAACCATATTGTTACTGTGTAGGGATTAATTATTTTATAAAGCTTTCCTTTGTTATACCACCTAATAGTACTAAACAATAGAAATATTTAAATACCCCCCATGATTACTGGATATAACAATGGTCACATGCCAACGCTGTGGTTCAGATATCCCAAGCTTGAACAAGCTTAGAAAATGGTGTGTTGACTGCAGACGTGTTCTCACAAACGAGCGGGCCAAAGAAAGGAACAAGAATAGAAGGACATCCAGTAAAAGCAGGAAATAAGCCAGAATTCTTTTATGATATATGTCTGTTTTGGGCATATATCTATAATTATAGGTTATAACTATAATAGTTATAACATATTACTAAGAATGTATAGTGGAAGCATGTAAAATCTAAAAGAGAATGAAAATAATAACAGAATAGATATCATCACTACTTGATTCTTATGGCCTCAAGGTTCCTTGGAGCATTTGTCTCAACCCTGTTCTGCTTGTGTATAGAAGATGCAAGATCAAGGCATCTTGAGTTCTCTCCGTGGTTGACTATGACTTTCTTTGGCTTTGGATCGCATCTTGCGACAAAGTTCATGAGCTGTTTCCTGTCTGAGTGGTCGGATATGTCCACTTTGTGGATATCCATCTTAAGATTCAGGACCTCTGTCTTCTGGCCTTCCCTGAATGTGAACTCCCTCTCACCATTCTGTATTCTTTTTCCAAGGGAGCCCTCTCCCTGGTAGCATGAGAAGATCAGGGTGTTCCTTGGATTGTCTCCAAGCGCCTTTAGATACTCTACAGACGGCCCACCCACAAGCATTCCTGAAGTTGCCAGGATCACGCATGGCCCTTTCTCCTCAATAACCTCTCTCCTCTCTTTTGCAGATCCCACTCTCTTGAATATTGGTGAAAGGAATGGGTTCTGGTCCTTGTGGAATATCAATCTTCTTATCTGGGAATTGAGGAATTCAGGATAAGCAGTATGTATTGCAGTGACATCCCACACCATGCCGTCGATGTATATAGGAATCTCAGGAAGCTGCTTGCTTCTCACAAGATTCTCTATAAGTATGATCATGTCCTGGGCCCTTCCTGATCCAAGGACAGGGATAAGCACCTTGCCTTTCCTTTCCAGGGTCTCGGATATCGTCTTCTTCATGAGATCGTCTGCTTCCTGCAGCGGAGGCATCTCATTCTCCTTTCCGCCGTATGTGCTCTCGATGATCAGTGTCTCGAGCCTGGGATATGATGTTGCTGCTGGCTCAAGCAGCTGCGACCTTCCGAACTTCAGGTCGCCAGTGTATACAAGATTGTGAAGGCCGTTGCCGATGTGCAGATGCACCATAGAGCTGCCAAGAATATGGCCTGCATTGTAGAGTGTGATCCTCACATCATGAGTGATGTCAGTAACCTCCTCATAATCAAGGCATATTGTGTGCTTCACCATCTCCTTCACATCATCCTGGCTGTACAAGGGATCTTTTCCTTCATTGACCATTATCTTGATTGCATCAAGCTGCAGCAGGGACATAACATCCCTTGTCGGAGCAGTGCAATATACAGGTCCCCTATATCCGAACTTGAACAGGTAAGGGACCAAGCCAGAGTGGTCAAGATGGGAATGAGAGACAATGACAGCATCCAGCTCATCAATCTTGAATTCAGGGCATTCGAGGAAAGGGTATGGCTGCTGTTCTGATGCGACATCAATGCCGCAGTCAAGCAGGACTCTTGATTCCGGCGTCTGAAGGAGAAGGCAGCTTCTTCCCACCTGCCTTGCGCCCCCAAGAAATGTTACCCTGATCCATTCATTTTTTTTCTCCCTTAGCCAGCCGTCGTACACCCTGTGGCCTATCTTGTTAAGGAATTTCCTCCTGTAATCAGAATTCTGGTAGAGGACAGACCTTATATTCTCTATAAGCTGTGACCTTATTGCAGGAGTTCTTCTTATGAGAGGTACCCATAAGGTCTTCTCTTTTATCTCCCTAAGTATGGCTCCCTGTTTGCCTATTGCAAGGCCCGGCTTCTCTGTCTCTATTACCACCTGGCTTCTCTGGCTGTCAAAGATTATGTTTCCCAGCCCTGCCTCTACAGGGATTATCTTCCTTATCACATCCTGGGCATTTTCAGAGTCCATTGTGATTGAAGGATCTGGCCTGAGCTCCACCCTTTTCTTGAACTCATCCACTATCCTCTTTATCACGCCTTCATTGTTAAGGAAGAATTCCTTGTCTTTTGTGTAGAATGTGATGTTGGCTCCTTCAAACCCTGCATCAGATATCTTGTTGGCAGGAAGATGCTCTGTCATTTCCTTTATTATGTCTCCCATGATTACACCTGTAATTATTATCAGATAAAACTTAGATTATTGTCTTATAAGCGCCAGTTTTTAGCAACTCTAAAATTTTTGTCGAGATTACAAACAAAACAAACATTTATCACTCTATTTTTGTTGTGAGATCCCTTGAAACTTCCTTTCTAAGCCCTTGCTTGGTTATTGTTATTATGTCAAACCCTGATCCTGAGGCAGAATCCCTCTGCAGTGCGGCGTTCAATGCCTTCAAAGTCAGTTTCTTGCCTTCTTCCACTGACATGTCCTTCTTGTAAAGAGTCTCCAGGACACCATATGCGAAAACAGAGCCAGAGCCATCTGATGTGAAATCATTCTCTTCTGTTATGCTTCCATCAGGGCCTATGTTATACAGCTTATATCCATTGCTGTCTGCTCCGCCGATCAGGAATGCGACAATCCCGGGGAACATGCTCAGCCTTCTCATGTTTGAGTAGGCCATTCCAGCAATAAGATTTGCCGCCTCTTTGACACTGACCTCGACATTGGTCCTTACTTTCCTGAGCTTTATCTCTGCCCTGATAAGTTTGACTAGAAGCTGGGCATCTGAGACCATTCCTGCTATTGTGACGGCCATCAGGTCATCAATCTGGTGTATCTTGTCAAATTTCTTGCCGACAATCATATTGCCTGCTGTTGCCCTTTTGTCAGCAGCAAGAATGATACCATCTTTGCAGACAATGCCGATAGTTGTTGTTCCTGTCTTAATCATTTCTTGTTTGTCCATCATTTATCCCTTAGAACATTTCTAAGAATTACACCCTACTGGTTTGCAGAGGTAATATTTAAATGTTTCGGTGCTGTTTTGCCTTGTATATAGTGTTAATAATAAAGCAAGTCAATAATGAGGTAAGCCAATATTGAAGTCAATAAAAATGAATTGATAACAAACATGCTAAAGCCTTATTTTCTGGCTTTCTCTATCCTTCCTTTGAGCAGCGCATCGAGGCTTTGGTCATTCACTTTTATGACCTGCCACCTGACTCCCGGAAGGTCTCCTTTTGCCCTGCCTTTAACGCCGCCAATGCACTCAACTATCACTTCATCGTGCTCGTCCATCATCTTTATTGCTCCGTCTCCTGGCGCAAATGCAGTTATCTGCCTGCCGTTCTTTATCAGCTGGACACGGACGCACTTTCTCATTGCAGAATTAGGCTGTTTTGCCTCCATTTGGACCTTCTCAAGGATTATGCCTCTTGCCTGGTGAGCCCCTTCAAGAGGGTCTGACTTCTCCTTAAGCCTTAATGTCCTGCTCACGAACTTTGGCTTAAGCCATCTGCTGCGTTTCCTTCTCTTCTTGAGCTTCTTCCCTGCGTTCAATCCTCTTGATTTGCTTCCCATGTTAGACCTTTAGCATAGCTTATATGCGCGTATATAAAGTGAATATATATGGATAAAAAGTTTATAGGGGGTTTATAAATTTTATGTAATGTTACTGTAAGGTTAGTGTTATAAGGTTATGCAGATCATACAACCTTTATCTCTTTTACCTCAAAATACCTCCTTACATTTGCCTCAAGGTTCCTCAGATTCTGGGCATTCCTGCCTATGAGCAGGCCTTTTGTCTTAGAGTCAGGGCCTGCTATTGTCACAATGCCCATCTCATCCTCAGATATTCCGCTCACCTTCAGCGGCATGACCATATTCTTTATGCACTCAAGCTTGTCAGGATTGAACTCCACGACCCTTATCTTCTTCTGCAGCTTTCTCTCAAGCGTCTTCACGTTCTCTGCCCTCTTTCCGAGAGCCTTGCCCATCTCCCCTGGCAGCACGACAAAAGTCAGGTTGTTCAGCTTCTCGTCTGCAAAGCAGTCTTTCAGCCTGGCATGGGTCAGATTCTCGAACAAGGACATTATCTTCATAAGAGAAACATCATATTTTATTCTCATTTTTTTACGCCCATGACAGAAATAAAGAAATGTTTCCTGCATAGGATTCCCAGCTCATCGTTGGGCACATCAAGCTGCTCTACACTGGCGCCCGACATCTTGGAATATCTCTCGATAGTCTCCTTAAGCTCAGCCGGGCAGTTTGATGCAAGAAGCACCTTTGACACCTTGCCAAGCCTGAGATTCTTCAATGTCTGGTCTTTTCCTATGAATACCTTCTTTTCCTTCACAAGCTTTTTTATGTCTTCCATATTCACTTCACCGGTTTGACCTCTACAGCAAGTCCTGGCAGACCTGTACCTACAGGAACAGGCTGGTTAAGCATGACATTCTCAACAACTGACCTCAGCTTGTCCTTCTCCCCCACAAGAGCTGCCTCGATGATGTATTTTATCGGAGTCTCAAAGGATGCCCTTGCGAGCACAGAGGATTTCTCTGATATGATGCCGTACCTTGTTATTCCCTGCGGCTTCTCTGAGAAGCACATCATGTCTGAGACAAGCATTATGTGCCTTCTGTCAATGTTAAGGCCCTGCATGTCTATTACCTTGAAGAGCTCATTGATTATCGCCTGCCTTGCAGCCTCCACACCAAGGACCTTCGCGATCTCAAAGATATCATTGCAGGTTGTCCTTGCTGAATCCACAAAGTCAAGCTCAAGCACTTTCTTCAGGTTTGATCCTGCAGTTATTATTATGAATTCAGGGCCTCTCTTCACAGGAAGAACCTGCGTGATCCCTTTCACTCCTTGGACAAATATGTTCTTCATCTTCTCCCTGAGCTTGTAAACCTCATTGAGATTGTTATCCTTGCTTGTTGACCTTATTATAAGCAGGTCCTTGTCTGCGCTTGACTGCCTGACAGCTGTCTTCGGCTCCTTGCTTATGATCTTTAGTATCGCACCCCTTGTGACTTCAAGCTCCTTCAGCCTGTCAGCATTAAGCTTGAGCTCCACAGTGAGATCAACAACATTTATGTTAAGCTCTGATATGATATCCTTAACCTTTGTCTCCTTTACTGAGAGCGCAATCTTCTTGATGTCCTTTCCTGCTGAGTATGGCTTCTCAAGGAATATCTCCATCATTGGCGTGCTTATATCCTTCCTTCCGTCCAGTATCTCAATGACTCTTGGAAGGCCTGTTGTCACGTTCATCTCTGCAACTCCTGCATAATGGAATGTGTTCAGGGTCATCTGTGTGCCTGGCTCCCCTATTGACTCGGCAGATATCAGTCCGACTGACTCGCCTGGCTGCACCTTTATGGTATTGTATTCTTCAACCACAAGGTCCAGAATCTGCTTCAGCTGGGCCTTGGTTATCTTTGAATGAAGATTGCTCTTTATATCAGCTATTATCCTGGGATTGAGCTTATCCTCATACTCCTTGAATATTTCTTCGTTCATATTGCCACCGTTGATTATTTATTCTCCTGCAACCTGATCTATTATTCTCTTGACATTGATTGAGCCGCCTTCGCTCATTGAGACGTCCACACCATCCTCTCCATAACTGAACTGTATTATCTTGCCGCTTGCGTCCCTGACAGTATGGTCATACTCTACCTTCAGGTCCTGCATTGAGTTTGCAAGCCTTCTGTAAAGATATCCTGATTTAGGCGTTCTCAGCGCAGTATCCATAAGAGAGTCTCTTCCTGTCATTGCTGCAAAGAAGAACTCTGCCGGCTTGAGGCCGTGCTTGAATCCGTTCCTTATGAAGCCGTGCGCGTCAGGAGACAGGTCATTCTGCCTGAAGCATGACAAGGTCCTGTTCTTGAATCCCATGCTTATCCTTCTTCCCCTGAGAGCCTGCTGGCCCACGCATGCTGCCATCTGGGCCATGTTGATTGGGTTGCCTCTTGCTCCGCTGTCAGCCATTATGAAAGTGCCTGTTTTCCTGGAGGCAAACTCAAGGACAATGTTTCCTGCGTCGTTTCTGGCCCTATTCAGGACCTCCAGAATCTTAAGCTCAAGCGTTTCCATCAGGGTCTTGCCTGGGAATGCCTCAAGCTCTTTCTTGACATACATATCAATGAACTTGTCAATCTCTCCCTCTGCGTTTGTCAGGATCTCATCAACTTTCTTTGCTGCGTTATGCGGCAGGTCCATGTCAGAAAGGGTTGTTGTAAATCCCCTTAAGAGGAGAACCCTGATCCCAAGCCTGAATATGTTTCCGAGAATCTTGATAGTGGCCTCTTTGCCGTACTTTTTGTGCAGATTCCTGAGAAGGAATCCTGATCCCTGCCCGAGGTTTGCAGAGTCCATCACGCCTTCAATGAGATTTCCGTCCTTTATGATGACTCTTGAGTCAAGGATGCACCTGTCTTTCTGGAAATTCTCGCACTCTATGCATGGCTTTGCCTTTCTTCTGCATGCCTTGGACCTTCCGATGAAATTGAAGTCCTCTGGTATCATCACGCTGAAAATTTCCTTGCCATTTATGACCTTCTTGTTAGAAAGCCTTGAGAAATCAGTTATCCCTATTGAAGCGAGCAGCTGCACTGCCTTATCCCTTGGAAGGTCCATATCTTTTGTGAGGAGATAGTTTCCTGATATCGAATCCTGGATGCAGCCTATGACGCTCAGGCCGTATCTCGGGCTTATGAGCTGCGTCTCAATCATCATGAGGATCTCTGCCTCTGACCTTGCCTCCTCAGACTGAGGTATGTGGATGTTCATCTCATCTCCGTCAAAGTCAGCATTGTAAGGATGCGCTACAGCAGGGTTAAGTCTGAATGTCTTGTCAGGGAGGACCTTCACCCTGTGGGCCATCATGGACATCCTGTGGAGTGACGGCTGCCTGTTGAATATCGCCACATCGCCGTCCATAAGATGCCTCTCCACAATGTATCCTGGCTGGACCTCCTCGATTATCTGCTCATGGGTATCATCAGTTATCTTCTTCTTTTTTCCATCTGGCCTTATGACATAGTTTGCCCCCGGATACTTCTTCGGGCCTCTCTCAAGGAACTTCTTGAGGTATTCCATGTTCCATTCAGTGACCCTTTCAGGGACAGTAAGCTTCATCGCGACGACCAAGGGAATTCCAACCTCATTGAGGTCTATCATTGGATCAGGGCTTATGACTGTTCTTGAGGAGAAGTTGGTCCTTTTTCCTGCAAGATTGTGCCTTATCCTTCCCTCTTTGCTCTTTATTCTCTCAGTTATTGTCTTGAGCGGCTGTCCTGACCTGTGTCTTGCAGGAGGAAGCTGCGCTATGTTATTGTCAAAGAATGTTGTTACATGGTACTGGAGAAGGTCCCATAGGTCCTCTATGATTATCTCGGGCGCTCCTGCATTGATGTTCTCAAATAGCCTCTGGTTTATCCTGACTATATCCCCAAGCTTGTGCGTCAGGTCATCCTCGCTTCTTTCCCCTGACTCCAGAGTTATCGAAGGCCTCATTGTGACAGGAGGTATTGCCATGACTGTGAGTATGATCCATTCCGGCCTTGCTACCTCAGGATTTATCCCGAACACCTTGCAGTCCTCATCAGGTATTTTCTCAAGCCTTGACCTGATCTCAATAGGTGAAAGCCTCTTTTCGGCCTCAAATATAGTGTACGGCTTCTCAAGGATTATCTTCTGCTGCCTTGCCTTGCAGTGGGGGCACTTGTTTATTGTCTTAAGGCTTGACACTATTTCCCTCACCCTCTTTCTTCTTGCATCAAAATCAAGCTGCTTCTCAATCTCGTCAAGCTCCTTGGCGTACTTGTCAAACTTGTTCTTTGGGATGAGCACCTTGCCGCACTCCTTGCACGTGCACCTCAGAAGATTCAGTATCAGGCCGATGAATTTGACATGAAGCACAGGTCTTGCGAGCTCTATGTAGCCGAAATGGCCCACGCACTCCTTGAGCTTTGAGCCGCATGTCTTGCATTTGAGTCCTGGATCTATGACCCCAAGCCTTATGTCCATCAGGCCGCCGTCAACAGGATAGCCCTCCTTGTCATAAAGCTCCGGCGTGACAACCTTTGCGACTGCCATCTTCTTGATCATCTTTGGGCTCAGGAGACCGAAGTCTACCTGGCTCACTTTTTTGTATGTGAATCTTTCTCTTTCTGCCATTCTTCAATCACTCAGTATTTTGTCTTCAATCTAAGCTTAGGGTATATTCCCAAAGACTTGAACTCATCTAGTATCAGCTTGAAAGCATAGGATATCTCAACATCAGTTATCTCCACATTGTCTCCGCAGATGGGGCAGAATCTTGCGTCCTTGAACTCGTTGTATATGGCAATGGTTCCGCAGCTCTCGCACACAGGCACAATTGTCCTGTCTGAATCAAATCTCTCCTTGAGAAGCAAAGATGCTCCATGAGCCACAAAGGTATCCTTTTCCATCTCACCAAGCCTCAATCCTCCTTCCTTTGCCCTTCCTTCTGTTGGCTGCCTTGTGAGCAGCTGGATTGGGCCGCGTGCCCTTGCATGCAGCTTGTTCGCTACCATGTGTTTCAATTTCAGATAATATATGTCTCCAACGAATATCTTTGCCTCATACTGCTCTCCTGTCTCTCCGTCATAGAAGGTCTCAGTGCCATTCTCCCTGAAGCCCAGCGAAAGAAGCTCTTTTCTCAGCGCATCCTCTGATTCAGAGTCAAATGTTGTGCCATCTATGTACCTTCCTGCAAGCCCGCCAACTTTTCCCCCTACAAGCTCTATCATGTGGGAGATTGTCATTCTTGAGGGTATGCCGTGAGGAGAGAATATCAGATCAGGGGTTATTCCTGAGGCGCTGAATGGCATGTCT
>Ga0209542_10019115_pt1 | contig 11017 bp, 8 predicted proteins | sample RifCSPhighO2_01_FD_184028 | JGI IMG/M metagenome (GOLD analysis project Ga0209542, IMG submission 184028) | Soil microbial communities from Rifle, Colorado - Rifle CSP2_plank highO2_0.1 (SPAdes) (version 2) | ecosystem: Environmental > Terrestrial > Deep subsurface > Rock core/Sediment ...
CTAGTGGCTGAAAGCGACGTACTGAGCATGGCGCCGTGGGATGTGGTGGCCGAGGATATCCAGACAGGTCGCCTGGCCCGGCTGCCGCTGGAAGCAGGTGCATTGACCGAGCAATCCGCCTACGCCCTCATCAGCCGCGCAGGGCATAGCCTGTCACCAGCGGCGCAGGCCATGCGGGAAGAGATACTGGCCGAAGATCGACTCTTCGGCCGTCAACTTGAAGGCGAGCCGGATTCGTAGCGCGCCTCGAGAAGGTGGTCAGTTGCGCTGCCGCTCCCAACCTTTACGCTCATCGCGCCGATCACCACCACGGCGTTCTCCACCCCATTGGGCATCATGACGCTGTTGCTGGTTACGGTAATGGTCACGGCGGCCATCCCAGCCAGCGTGCGGTTGCACAATGCGGTAATCGTGGCGCTTCTGATATTGGTGTGTTTGGTAATGGCGCGGCTGCGGTGCAGGCACGTAGTAACGCGGTGCGTGGCGGTGATCCTCATAGCGTCGCCCATCATGGTGATATGCCCTGTAGCGCTTTGGCTGCGGCACCACATAAACCGGGTAGCGCTGCACCTGGTAATAGGTATGCGAATGGCCGCGATCATAACCACGGTGGCCATAACCACTGCCGCCGCCATAGACCGCACAACCGCCTAAAGACAAAACCAACAACGCCAGCAGCATGGATTTGTATGACATAGCGGCCTCCTTCGACCGCGGGTGCGGCAGCGACCGTTGTCGCTGCCAGGGATTGCTCCCAATGAATAGACAACAGGCCATGCCATCCAGTGCGTCGCACCGGCTCAGCAGATTTCATGACAAATTATTTCGGCGTCCTATTGTCCGTCGTTCCAGCTGATACACACCAACCTGGCACAGTCCTCGCTTAGCGTTCTGCGCATAAAGGAAATGCGTACGGCGGCAAGCAGCTTGCAGCCAGACAATCTGCAATGGTCGACTAGGGTTCCGGTTCGCTGAGCAATGCCTGCAGCGAATGGCTGGTCCGAGAGTCGACGACCTCACGCAGTGGCCACGGCCAGGGGTTACACGGCGGGATAAAAGCCCGGGAGAACGCACAGCACTGCTGTTCGCTTTCCTGTTCCCGCTGACTGACCCGAGGTTACCCATGCTGCTATCCACCCTGCTCGCCCGCCTGACTGCCACTTGTCTGCTCGCCGCCCTGCTGCTGCAACCGGCCACTGCTGCGAGTGAGCCGAAAACCTTCAAGCTGTGCTGGTCGATCTTTGCCGGCTGGATGCCCTGGGGTTATGCCGCCAGCGAAGGCATCGTGAAGAAATGGGCGGATCAGTACGGCATCCGTATCGAAGTCAGCGAAGTGCCGGATTATGTCGGCTCGATCGAGCGTTACACGGCCGGCGAATTCGATGCCTGCTCGATGACCAATATGGATGCGCTGACCATCCCAGCTGCCGCAGGCGTCGACTCTACCGCGCTGATCATCGGCGACTTCTCCAACGGTGCGGATGCCATTCTGCTACGCGGCCCGGGCCTGACCCTGAAGGACCTCAAGGGCAAGACCGTGCTGCTGGTGGAGAACTCGGTATCGCATTACCTGCTCAGCCGCGCCCTGGAATGGGCCCTGCTCAAGCCTGAGGATGTGACCATCCAGCACGTGTCCGACACGCAGATTGCCGAAGCCTTCCTCAGCGGCCAGGGCGACGCAGTGATCACCTGGAACCCGATTCTGGCCAAGATCAAGCAGCAGGCCCAGGTCAGCCAGGTATTCAGCTCCAACCTGATTCCTGGCGAGATCGTCGACCTCACCGTGGTCAACAGCAAGGTTCTCGCTGCCCACCCGGAGCTGGGTAAGGCGCTTACCGGCGCCTGGTTCGAAACCCAGCGCCTGATGGGCATGCCCACCGATGCTGGGCGCGCCGCCCGGGCGAAGATGGCCAGCGCCGCCGGCACCACGCCGGAGGATTTCAGCCAGCAACTCGACACCCTGCGTTCGTTCTATTCGCCGCGTTATGCGCTGGCTTTTGCTCGCGCCAACAAGATGCCCGAGCTGATGCAGCGGGTCGCCCAGTTCGCCGACCAGCAGAAGCTGCTCGGCCACGACGGCAAGGGCCTGGACAAACTCGGCATCGCCTTCAGCGGGGAGCGCAGCCTGGGCAATGCCGACAACATCCTGCTGCGTTTTGATGGCAGCTATATGCAGATGGCTGCCGAGAAAAACCTGTAACACGCAGCGCCCTGCAATGCAGCACGCCGATGCTCACACGCACCGCCAGGGCGCACAGCCCTGGATTGGCGCGGGCAAAACCCGCGAGCCCATGGGGCCTGGTTGAGCTGGCACGATGTTCGCAATAACGAAGCTGTGCAGGAACAACCCGCTGCGGCGGGATCGCGGCACCACAATTTGCAATAGCTGACTAGGGTTCCGATCCGCGATCAACAGATCTGCGGGTGACTGGTCCGAGAGTTGGCGACCTCCTTCGAGGTTACACGGCGGGATAAAAGCCCGGGAGAACGCGCCCCACTCGTGGGAAAACCGCCGCGCACTCCTGCCCGCCCATTTTCGAACTGGAGGTTCCACCATGCGTAAGTCCCGTCTGTGTTCAGTACTCGCCGCCGGCCTGGCCGCTGCCATCAGCGTCAACAGCCATGCGGCGCCGAAATCCGACTTCAGCGTCTGCTGGACCATCTACGCCGGCTGGATGCCGTGGGAATACGGCGCCGCCGAAGGCATCGTCGACAAGTGGGCGAAGAAGTACGACATCAATATTGATGTGGTGCAGATCAACGATTACGTCGAGTCGATCAACCAGTACAGCGCCGGCCAGTTTGATGGCTGCACCATGACCAATATGGACGCCCTGACCATTCCGGCCGCTGGCGGCGTGGACAGCACCGCGCTGATCATCGGCGACTTCTCCAATGGCAACGACGGCGTCGTGCTCAAGGGCGAGAAGAAAACTCTGGGTGACCTCAAGGGCCAGAACGTCAACCTGGTCGAGCTGTCTGTGTCCCACTACCTGCTGGCGCGCGGCCTGGAAAAAGCCGGCCTCAGCGAGAAAGACCTGAAAGTGGTCAACACCTCCGACGCCGACATGGTCGCCGCCTTCTCCACCAGCGACGTGACCGCCGTGACCACCTGGAACCCGCTGCTGGCCGAAATCGAAGCCACGCCCAACGTGACCAAGGTGTTCGATTCCAGCCAGATCCCCGGTGAAATCATCGACCTGATGGTGGTCAACAGCGACACCCTCAAGGACAACCCGGCCTTCGGCAAAGCGCTGACCGGTGCCTGGTACGAAATCATGGCCACCATGAGTGCCGATACCCCGGCTGGCAAGGCAGCTCGCGAGCATATGGCCAAAGCCTCCGGCACTGACCTGGCAGGCTACGAAGCGCAGCTGGCAGCGACCAAAATGTTCTATTCGGCCAAGGACGCCGTGGCCTTCGCCACCAGCCCGAAACTACCGGCCACCATGACCAAGGTCGCGGAGTTCTCCTTTGGCCACAGCCTGCTCGGCGAAGGTGCACAAAGTGCCAACGCCATTGGCATGAGCTTCGCCAAAGGCGTCGTCACCGGTGACAAGGGCAACCTCAAACTGCGCTTTGATCCGAGCTATATGCAGATGGCGGCTGACGGCACGCTGTAACGCCTTCCCTACCCTCTCCCGCTTGCGGGAGAGGGTTCGGGGGAGTGGGCCCAAGCCACACGAGAACACTCTATGCGCCTGATCAACCGCCACCCGGATCGCAGCGGTCGCTTGCTGCTGATCCTGCTGCCCTTCGCCCTGCTGCTGTTCGCCTATTTCGCAGGCTCGGCACAACGCCTGGCTGATAACCCCAACGACAAACTGCTGCCCAGTGCCAGTCAGATGGCCGCGGCGGTTGATCGCCTGGCGTTTACGGAGGACAAGCGCAGCGGCAACTACCTGTTCTGGCAGGACAGCGCCGCCAGCCTGACACGCCTGGCCATGGGCATCGGCATTGCCGCCCTCGCTGGGCTGTGCCTGGGTATAGCGGCGGGCATCATTCCGCTATTCGGCGCGCCGTTGTCGCCGCTGCTGACGGTGCTGTCGATGGTGCCGCCACTGGCGATCCTGCCCATCCTGTTTATCGTCTTCGGCCTCGGCGAGTTGTCCAAGGTGATGTTGATCGTCATCGGCATCACCCCGATCCTGGCCCGTGATTTAGAACAGCGCGCCCGCGAAATTCCTCAAGAAATCCTGATCAAGGCACAGACCCTCGGTGCCAGCACCTGGACCCTGATCCTGCGCGTGGTGTTGCCGCAACTGCTACCGCGCCTGCTGATCGCCCTGCGTCTGGTACTTGGCTCAGCCTGGCTGTTTCTGATTGCCGCCGAGGCCATCGCCAGCACCGATGGCCTGGGCTACCGGATCTTCCTGGTGCGCCGCTATATGGCCATGGACGTGATCCTGCCCTACGTGGTGTGGATCACCCTGCTCGCCTGGCTGATGGACCTGGGCCTGCGCCAGACCACCCGCCTGTGCTTCCCCTGGTACGAGGGAGCGAAAGCATGAAAACCATAAAGAGCGGCACCGTAGCGAGCGAGTCACTGGCAAGAAGCCCGGAGCGCAGCAACCGGAGTGGACATCTCGTCCATGAGGATTGCGAGCACCGCGCGACGCAGCCAGCGGCTCGCGCAGTAGGTGCCTTTATCGAAGTGAAGAATGTCTGGCAGGAGTATGGAGACCAGGTTGTTTTGGAACGCCTGAACCTGAGCATCAATGAAGGCGAGTTCTGCACCCTGGTCGGCGCTTCCGGCTGCGGTAAATCGACCTTTCTGCGCCTGCTGCTCGGTCAGGAGCGCGCCAGCCGGGGCGAGATTCTGCTCGGTGGTGAGCAGCTGGCTGCCGAACCCGATAGCAGCCGTGGCGTGGTATTTCAGCGCTATTCGGTGTTCCCGCACCTGACTGTGCTGGACAACGTTGCCATCGGTCTGGAGTTGCCGCGTTCAAAACTGCTCGGCCGACTGTTTGGCGCCGCCAAGCGCGAAGCCCGCGAGCAGGCGGCGGTGATTCTGAAGAAAGTCGGCCTCGGCCATGCCCTGGACAAATACCCCAGCCAGCTCTCCGGCGGCATGCAGCAACGCCTGGCCATCGCCCAGGCGCTGATCATGAAGCCGCGCGTGCTGCTGCTCGATGAGCCCTTCGGCGCCCTCGACCCCGGCATCCGCAAGGACATGCACGGCCTGCTGCTGGAGCTGTGGCACGAAACCAAGCTCACCGTATTTATGGTCACCCATGACCTGAGCGAGGGCTTCAGCCTCGGCACCCGTCTGCTGGTGTTCGACAAGACCCGCATTGACCCACACGCGCCGAACGCCTTCGGCGCGCGCATTACCTACGACATCCCCCTCAACAGTGACCGCCGCGCCACCCGCGCCGCCGTCGAAGCGTTGCCCGCGCATATCGCCGGCAATCTGCAACCGGCCCTGTAGGAGCATCCGATGACTGCCTCATTAAGCCTGCGCCCCACGCTCTACGAAGAGCTCGTTCCCGGCGGCGGCCATACCTCCTTTGTCCTCAAGCGCGGCCAATTGCTGCGCATTACCGACCTCGAAGGCGGTGCCAATGCCAGCCTGCTGCTGCTCAACGCAGCCGAGAAAAGCGAACGGCTGAACCTGCCGGATAGCCTGAAATGCCAACACACCGCCAAGCTCACCGCCGGCCACTGCCTTTATTCGGACATGGGCCGCGTGCTCGCTGCCATCACCGCCGATACCTGCGGCTGGCATGACAGCTTCGGCGGCGTGCTCAACGCCACCGAGGTGCAAGAGAAGTACGGCAACGGCAACTATCAGCAACTGCGCAACGGCTTCTTCCGCAACGGCGTGGACAACCTGCTGGTGGAAATGGGCAAGTGGAACCTCAATCTGCAAGACCTGCTGATGTGCCTCAACCTGTTCAGCAAGGTCACGGTCGACAGCGACGGCTGCTTCCACTTCCAGTCGGGCAATTCCAAGGCCGGCGACTACATCGAGCTGTACGCGCCGATGGACACGCTGGTGGTGCTCACCGCCCTGCAGCACCCCATGGACCCCAGCCCCAATTACGCGCCCAAGCCGCTGCAACTGAGCTGGCACAAGGTCGAAAGCGACGGCATCAGCGTGCTGTGCCGCACCTCGCGCCCGGAAAACGCCCGTGGCTTCCATAACACCGAACGTCTGTATATTTGAGGCCGGCCAGCATGACTCTTATCTCAAGCGACAAGCACCCGGAAGCTGCGGTGTACCGCGCCACCATCGCCGCTGGCGAACCCTTTCTCTGCGAAGTAAAAGCCGGCCAGACCCTGCGCCTGCTCGACCTGGAAGGCAACCAGGCGGTCGATACGCTGTTCTATTCGGCGCGCAACCCGCGCGAACGTTACGACGTGCAACGCACCCTGCGTAAACAGAACCGCGTGTACCTGACCACCGGCAGCGTGCTGTATTCCAACCTGGGCCAACCGATGCTGACCATCAGCGCCGACACCTGCGGCCGTCACGACACCCTCGGCGGTGCCTGCGCCCAGGAAAGCAACACCGTTCGCTACGCCCTGGACAAGCGCTATATGCACAGCTGCCGCGACAACTTTCTGCGCGCCAGCCTGCACGACGGCCGCCTGAACAAGGCCGACATCAGCGCCAATATCAACTTCTTTATGAACGTGCCGGTCACCCCTGAAGGCGGCCTGACCTTTGAAGACGGCATCTCCGCCGCCGGCAAATACGTCGAGCTCAAGGCGCATATGGACGTGATCGTACTGATCTCCAACTGCCCGCAATTGAACAACCCATGCAACGGCTACAACCCGACTCCGGCTGAAGTACTGGTGTGGGATTGATGGCCGCCCTTCGCCCCTGAGCGAAGAGCGAGTAAACGCCTTTCAACCACGGACGACCGTGGTGCAGACCGAATACTGCGGGACGGCCCGCCCACCCTTTCGAGGGCATCGCCATGTTCAACAAACTGCTGATCGCCAACCGTGGCGCCATCGCCTGCCGCATCCTGCGTACGCTACGCACCCTTGATGTACAGGGCGTAGCCGTCTACTCCGAAGCCGACGCCGCCAGCCTGCATATCCAACAGGCGGACGAAGCCCACAGCCTGGGCGAAGGCCCGGCAGCCAACACCTACCTGGTGGTCGAGAAAATTCTCGCCGTGGCCAAACAGAGCGGCGCCACCGCGATCCACCCTGGTTACGGTTTTCTCTCGGAAAACGCCGCCTTTGCCGAAGCCTGCGAAGCCGCCGGTATCGCCTTTGTAGGCCCCACACCCGAGCAGCTGCGCGTCTTCGGCCTGAAACACACCGCCCGCGCCCTGGCCAAACAGCATGGCGTACCGATGCTCGAAGGTACCGAGTTGCTGGAAAACCTCGACGCCGCGCTGGTCGCGGGCGAACAGGTCGGCTACCCGGTGATGCTGAAAAGCACCGCCGGCGGTGGCGGTATCGGTATGCGCGTATGCAACAGCGCCGCCGAACTGAGTGACGCCTTCGATGCGGTCAAACGCCTGGGGCAGAACAACTTCAGCGACAGCGGCGTGTTTATCGAAAAATATATCCAGCGCGCCCGCCACCTGGAAGTGCAGGTGTTTGGCGATGGTCGTGGCGAAGTCCTCGCCCTCGGTGTGCGCGACTGCTCGGTGCAGCGGCGCAACCAGAAGGTGCTGGAAGAAACCCCGGCGCCCAACCTGCCGGCCGGTATGGCCGATGAGCTGTGCGCCGCAGCGATCAAGCTGGCCAAGGCAGTCAGCTACCGCAGCGCTGGCACCGTGGAGTTTGTCTACGACAGCGAGGCCGCGCGCTTCTATTTCCTTGAGGTGAACACCCGTCTGCAGGTCGAGCACGGCGTTACCGAACAGGTATGGGGCGTCGACCTGGTGCGCTGGATGATCGAACTGGCGGCCGGCGATCTGGCGCCGCTAAGCGAACTGGCGAAAACGCTGAAACCCAGCGGCCATGCCATTCAAGCGCGCCTGTACGCCGAAGATCCGGGCCGCGACTTCCAGCCAAGCCCCGGCCTGCTCACCGCAGTCAGCTTCCCCAAGGCCGACGGCAAAGCGCTGCGTATCGATACCTGGGTCGAAGCCGGCTGCGAGATCCCGCCCTACTTCGACCCGATGATCGCCAAAGTCATCACCTGGGCCGATAGCCGCGATGCGGCCAGCGCCGCACTCGGCCAGGCCCTGACCGACACCCTGCTGTATGGCGTGGAAACCAATAGCCAGTTCTTGCGGCAAATCCTCACTGACGCACCGTTCGCCAGCGGCAACCCCTGGACCCGCTGCCTGGAAAATTTGAATTACCAAGCCACGACCTTTGAAGTGTTAAGCGCCGGCACCCAGACCACCGTGCAGGACTTCCCCGGCCGTCTCGGCTACTGGGCCGTCGGCGTACCGCCATCGGGGCCGATGGACAGCCGCGCCCTGCGACTGGGCAATAGTCTGCTGGGCAACGCGGCAGATGCCGCCGGCCTGGAAATCACCATGAGCGGTCCGACACTGCGCTTTAACACCGATGCAGTGGTGGCGGTCACTGGTGCGCCAATCCCGCTAAGCATCGATGGTAGCGAGCAGCCACTGAATACCGCGCTGCTGATCAAAGCCGGCAGCACCCTGAGCCTTGGCACCATTGCCGGCGCGGGAGCACGTAGCTATCTAAGCCTGCGTGGCGGTGTGCAGGTGCCGGATTATCTCGGCAGCAAAAGCACCTTTACCCTCGGCCAGTTCGGCGGCCACGGCGGCCGTGCTCTGCGTGCAGGTGACGTGCTGCATATCCCTGCGCTGACTGACCGCCAAGCCGGTGCGCAACTACCCGCCGATCTGTGCAGCGCCCTGCCAGCCGTGCGCGAAATTCGCGTTATCTACGGCCCCCATGGCGCGCCGGAATACTTCACCCCGACCTATATCGAGACGTTTTTTACCACCGACTGGGAAGTGCACTTTAACTCCAGCCGTACCGGCGTAAGGCTGATCGGCCCCAAACCTGAGTGGGTGCGCGATAGCGGCGGCGAAGCCGGCTTGCACCCCTCGAATATCCACGACAACCCCTACGCCATCGGCGCGGTGGACTTCACCGGCGATATGCCGGTGATCCTCGGCCCGGACGGCCCAAGCCTGGGCGGCTTTGTTTGCCCGGTGACGATTATCGAGGCGGACCTTTGGCAGCTGGGGCAGTTGAAAGCTGGCGATAGAGTGCGCTTTGCACCAGTGGATATCGCCACCGCGCGGAAATTGGCCAAGGCCAGCAATGCAGAAACAAGTGACCTGGTAGCCCGGCTGCAATCCGGGGCCGATATGCCGCCGAGTTCCCCGAGTGCATCCGAGCTACAAAGCCCCATCGTGCTCGATATCGGCGAAGCCGATAAACGCCTGGTCGCGCGCCTGTCTGGCGATACCCACCTGCTGCTGGAGATCGGCGCGGCGGAGCTGGATCTGGTGCTGCGTTTCCGTGGCCATGCGCTGATGCAGGCGCTGGAGGCCAAGCAGCTGGGGGGGGTGATCGACCTCACTCCGGGCATTCGCTCGCTGCAGGTGCATTACCAGCCGGAAACTCTGGCCCTGAGCGATCTGCTCGGCATAGTCGCCGGCGAATGGGACGCCGTGTGCGCCGCACAGGACCTGCGCGTGCCTTCGCGCATCGTTCATCTACCGCTGTCCTGGGATGACCCGGCCTGCCAGCTGGCGATCGAGAAATATATGACCACGGTGCGCAAGGACGCGCCGTGGTGCCCGAGCAACCTGGAATTTATCCGCCGGATTAACGACCTACCCAATCTCGATGAGGTGTACAGAACGGTCTTTGAAGCCAGTTATTTGGTGATGGGCCTGGGCGACGTTTACCTCGGTGCGCCGGTGGCCACCCCGCTGGACCCGCGCCATCGCCTGGTGACCACCAAATACAACCCGGCGCGCACCTGGACCGCCGAGAACTCGGTGGGCATCGGCGGCGCTTATATGTGCGTGTACGGCATGGAAGGCCCCGGCGGCTACCAGTTCGTCGGCCGTACCCTGCAGATGTGGAACCGCTACCGCGAAGTCGCCGCCTTTGACGGCAAGCCCTGGCTGCTGCGTTTCTTCGACCAGATCCGTTTCTACCCGGTCTCGGCGGACGAGCTGCTGCGTATCCGCCGTGACTTCCCCCTGGGCCGCTATGACTTGCGTATTGAGCACAGCGAATTGGCCCTGGCCGATTACCAGACCTTTCTCGACCGCGAGGCTGAGGGCATCGACGCCTTCCGTAACCAACAACGCGCGGCCTTCGACGCCGAACGTCAGCGCTGGATCGCCTCTGGCCAGGCGCACTACGAGAGCGAGGAAGTGGCCGCCGATCTCGGCGAAGACGCCCCGCTCGGCGCCGGTCTGCACAGCATCGACAGCCATATCGCCGGCAACCTTTGGCAGGTGCAGGTGAGTGAAGGCGACCAGGTCAAAGCAGGCGATGTGCTGGTGATTCTGGAGTCGATGAAGATGGAAATCCCCCTGCTCGCCCCGCGCGATGGCGTGGTGCGCGAAGTGCGCGTGCAACCCGGCTCACCCGTGCGTGCGGGCCAGCGCGTGGTAGTTCTAGAGGACGTGTAAGGGCTAACGCCGGTAACTGAGGATGCGCCCTTTAAACGGCGCATCCGGGTTATCCAGCAGGTTCAGGCTATCGGCCAGCTGCAGGTATCCGTGCCCCAGCATATGCCGGGAAAACCGCGCACTGTTGCCGCGGCCAGGGTCGACAATCAGCACCGCCGCGTGACGATTGCAATGGCGGTCGATAAACCCGGCCAGCAGGCTGGGATGGTCGCGCTCGTAAAGCAGATCGCTGCCGATCACCAGATCAAACAGGCCCAGCTGCTGATAGTCCTCGGCCCAGTCGCAGCTCTGATAAGGCACTGGTTCGAGTTGATTAAGCGCGGCATTGCGCAGCAGAAACTCGCCGGCCAGCGGGTGGTAGTCGCTGGCGGTGATATCCGCGCCCAGGCGCTGCAACACCAGGCTGGTCAGCCCCAGGCCGCAGCCCAGCTCAAGAATGCGCAGCCCTTCAACTGCCATACCGC
>Ga0209542_10019116_pt1 | contig 11016 bp, 15 predicted proteins | sample RifCSPhighO2_01_FD_184028 | JGI IMG/M metagenome (GOLD analysis project Ga0209542, IMG submission 184028) | Soil microbial communities from Rifle, Colorado - Rifle CSP2_plank highO2_0.1 (SPAdes) (version 2) | ecosystem: Environmental > Terrestrial > Deep subsurface > Rock core/Sediment ...
TTACTGGTGGAGAAATTTCTCATGAAGGTGATGTTGATTTTTATAAATTCTCTGTAGGCCCGGGTGATAGTTTCAAATTAATGGTTTATCCTGAGCGTAATCTTGATGTTAAACTTAATATATATGATTCTGGTGGTAAGGATGGAACTTGGGATTTTACTTATTCTTATGGGGGGAGTACTAAAGGAACTTCTGCCTTTAAAATAGATTCAGCTATTGAAGGCAAAGAAGAAGGTTTTTGGAGTCAGGTAAATTCTGATAAAGATTCAAATACTTTTTATTTTTCTGTTACGCAGGTGAAGGGTTTGGGTAAATATCAGATGACTCTTGAAGTCGCTTCTCAGAATGATGGAAATTCTGGACGTGATGCGGGTGATAAACCTGTTGATGCTGTGAGTATTTCAGATTCTGGTTCTGGTTTGCTTAATTGGAATGATAAGGTGGACTGTATTAAATTTGATAGTCCCAGATCTCAGGTTACAGTTTCTCCTTCTAAGGATTTAGATGTTTCTTTGACTATCCATGATTCTGGTGGTAAGGATGTAACTTGGGATTTAACTTATTATAAGAAAACTAATAAGAATGGGAGTATGTTTAAAGTAAACGATGCAGATACCGGCCTACCTGAAATTATCTCTTGGGGTGCAGAAGACATCAAATTCGTTTGTATCGAGAAAAAGCAGGGCTTTGGAGATTATACTATAAGCTGATTTTTCTCTTTTTTTCTTATTTTTTTAAAAACCAAAATTATTTAAACCCGCTATTTTGTCTTTTTTTTATGTTATCTAAGGAAAGATCAAGAAGAAAGGTTACTGGCGGATTTTATAAAAAATCTAGAAAGAAGAAGAGTGCCAATCTTTCAGCATTGCCTACATTTACTAAGGTGGGTAAAGTAAACCAATTAATTGTCAAAAGATCCAAAGGGGGATATTCAAAACCAACTATGCTCATTGCTAATAAAATAAACGTTGTTGACCCTAAAACTAAGAAATTCAGCCTTACTGATATTGTTACTGTTGTTGAAAGTCCGGCTAATAGAAACTTTATCAGAAGAAATATTATAACAAAGGGTTCTATTGTTAATACTAAATTGGGTAAAGTTAAAGTTACTTCTAGGCCAGGTCAAGAAGGTTTTGTTAATGGAATTTTAATTAAGGAATAAATTTATTTTTTTGATTTTTTCTTCTTAGAAGTTTTTTTAGGTTTTTCTTCTGTTTTATGTTCTTCTTCATTTTCAGAGGATAATCCTTTTTTATTTTTTCTCGAGTAGAGTATTATGGCGATTATTAATATTCCAACACCAATAATTAGTAAGTATGGAATATAATTTGTTTTTATTTCTCCGCCTGTTGTTTTTCCAGTGTCAATTGCTCCTGGTTGTGGTTTATTTGGATCTGTAATAATATTAAACATTGGGACATTTAAATATAATACTGCATAATTATCTGTTGCTCCTTGTATAAATTTATATTTGCTTTCGCTTAAGAACATAAATGGCACATCTTTTGTTGTGAAATTAAGTTGTATCTGTTTGGAATCTCCAGGATATATTTTTGTAAGCTCATAATCTTTTCCTTCTAAGCCTAATTGTACGTCTAAGCTACCGTCAGAATTGACTTTATTTATAATTATACTATTATGTATTATTGGTTGTTCTGTTTTTGGATTAAATATTGAAAAATCTAGTCTCGAAGTTTCATATAATTTAATATAAGTTCGGGTATAAGGCATTAATGCCGCTTCTCCCCTTTGTCCTTTTTCTATTGTATATTCTTTATATTCTGGGGTTGGAAGTCTTATTGCTGTTGCAGTAAATACAATACTTAATATTATCAATAAAAATACTATTGTTATCGCTCTTTTCATTGATTTTTCGAGTTCGAGACATTTTATAAGGTTTGCGAATTAGAAATTTCATCACTATATACAGATAACAAAAAACCATAATATTTATATACTAGTTGCTCTACTTATATATAAAGGTTTTTGTATAAAAATAAAAGGGGCGTATAAAGTAGAATAACTTATGTTATTCTGGCTGGAGGAAAAATGGCTGAGTATATTAAAAAATGCCCAGAGTGTGGCAGTACAAATCTTCTTATTCAAAAGGATCGTGGTGAGGCTATTTGTAGGGAATGCGGTCTTGTTATTGAAGAAAAAATGATTGACTTCGGTCAGGAATGGAGAGAATTCGATAGTGATCAAGCTTCTAAAAAGAGAAGAACTGGCGCGCCTATGACTTGGACTAAATTCGATAAGGGTTTAGGTACTGATATTGGCCAAAAAGGGGATATTTATCAATTAAATGCAAAAGGAAAAAATAAATATTTCAGATTAAGAAAATGGCAACACAGAATTTCTACTGCTATTGAAAGAAATTTAAAATTAGCTTTAGCAGAATTAAAAAGAGTTAGTTCATATCTTAAACTTCCAAAATCTGTTGAAGAAGAAGCAGCAAGGATTTATACTATGGCTGTTCAACGCGGATTAGTTAGAGGTCGTTCTATGGAGTCAGTTGTTGCAGGGTCGCTATATGCATCTTGTAGACGTCATGAAGTTCCAAGAACTTTAGATGAATTATCTGAAGCTTCAGGTATTGATAAGAAAGAAGTAGGAAGAACTTATAGGTTTATCACAAGAGAATTAGGTATTAGAATTTTACCAAGTAACCCTGTTGATTATCTTCCAAGATTTGTTTCTGCTTTAAAATTATCTGCTGAAACCCAAAGTAAAGCTGTTGAGATTTTGAATAAAGCAAGAGATGCAGAATTAACTTCTGGTCGTGGTCCCACAGGTATTGCTGCGGCTTCTTTATATGTTGCAGCTTTGATTAACAATGAGAAAAGAACTCAACGTGAAGTTGCAGATGTTGCAGGTGTTACTGAGGTCACAATAAGAAACAGGTACAAAGAGCTTTTGAAAGAATTAGATTTGAAAGATAAAGTTAAGAAGAAACTTTTGAAAGAACTTGGTGAAGAATAGTTAATCAGAATAAACTTTTTAATAAGCTTGTTATTTTGGTAAAATCTTTTTCTTTAAATTTATCTAGATGTTTGATAATTAAATTTTTATCTATTTTTAATATGTTCTCAATCTTTATGCAACATTCTTCTTTTATATTTCCTAATTCAAGATTTTCTTTTTCAATTTTTATTGTATAATGCTCTTTACTTAAATTTGTAGTTATAGCACAGACGATTATATCTACCGATAGTGTGTTAAATTTATTATTACTTACTACTATTACAGGTCTTACTTTTTTACCTGTTTGATCAGAAAATGGAAAAGGTACTAGAACTATGTCTCTTTGCCTTATTGTCATAAATATTTACTCCAAGTGACGTCATCTTTTTCATTATCCCATATTTTTTTAAGTGATTTTTCTGCTAATGCAAGCATACCCACTTTTTCTAGGTCTAACGAACTTATTTTTTTTAGGAATTTAGTTTCTGTCTCTATGGTTATTGTTCCATTTTTTTCTACTAATATTAATTTTGTTCCTTCGTCTATATCTAATTCTTCTCTCATTAATTCAGGAATTACTATTTGGCCTCTTGAAGACACTTTCACAGTTTCTATCATAGTAAGTATAATAAGATTAAACTTATTTATATACTTTTCTTTTTATTTAGGTTTTTATTTTTTTTGAACAAAGTTTTATATACTACATTTTTTTCTTTTTCCCATGGGATGTCTAGTTGCATGTCTATCAACAGGAAAAGGTACATGGGTTCATGTTTCTAAATTATTGAATTATGAAGAATTTGATAAGATATTTTTAATAACAAATAACTTTGGTATTCAGAATTTCAAAAATTCAAATGAAAAAATTCAATTAATTAAGATTGATGATAATGCCGATTTAGAAAATATCCGCAATGATATTAAGAATAACCTTAATGGAAAATTAACTGGTACTGAAGTTGCCATAAATTTATTCTCAGGTTCAGGCAAGGAACATATGGCGATTTTATCTGCTATTTTACAATTAGGTTATGGTATTAGGTTATTTATTTCTTCTGATTCAGGTATTAAAGAGTTATAATAGATTATAGAAAACATTAAAAGATATAGCATCTACTATATTTCATGGGAGAATTATTTAAGGATATATTAAGCGATCAAGAATCTATTTTTCTTAATCCTCAATTTTTAGATTTTGATTACCAACCAAAATTAGTTCCTTATAGAGAAAATTATCAGCAGTATATTGCTTCTTGTATTAAACCTATTCTTCAAAAAAGAAATGGTAGAAATTTGATTGTATCTGGCCCTCCAGGTGTAGGAAAAACAGTTTGTTTAAAACATATTATGAATGAATTAGAAGAGGATTTTTCAGGAGAAGTAGTTTGTTTGTATATTAATTGTTGGAAAAGAAATACCCCATTTAAAATAATTATGAATATCTGCGAACAAATAAATTACAAATGGACACACAATAAAAACTTCGATGAGTTAATGAAAGCAGTTGCAGAAGTTCTAAATGAAAAATCTGTTGTAATTGTTTTAGATGAAGCAGATAGATTAGAAGATATTTATAGAAAAACTATAGTTCTTATTACTAATGAACAAGATTTAATTATTAAATTAGATTCAAGAATAAAATCAAGATTAGCACCCGATACATTAGAGTTCAAGCCATATAATCTGTCAGAAACAGAGGGAATATTAAAGCAAAGATTGGAATATTGTTTTGTTAAAGACATATTTGATATTTCCGGGTTAAAAATGATCTCAGATAAGACTGTTGAAGCAGGTGATATGCGCGTGGGATTATTTTTGATGAAAGAAGCAGGCGAAATAGCTGAAGCTGAGAGCTCAAAGAAAGTAACCATAAATCACTGCGACGAGGCCATATCTAAGATGGACAATTTTAAAACAGATAAAATAAATAATATTGAGAATACCGATTCTACTTTAATTTCTATAATAAAAGAAAATTCTGGAAAAAGTGCGACTGAGATTTATGAAATTTATAAAGACAAAGAAAATAAAAGTTATCGTACATTTCAAAGAAAAATTAAGGATTTAGAAAAAGCAGGACTTGTAAAATTGAATGAAATGAATAAAGGGTCTGAAACTGGAAGGCAGACAATAATTGAGTATAATAAAGAGATTAAGACTTTAGACGAATTTTAATTATATTTTCTAAAATAGATATTATAAGTTAAGATGCTCACGACACACTGGACACACTGGACAGACATCCGCGTAAGGCTTTTTAAATACACTTCATTAATATGATTATGAAAGCAAAAACAACTGATATGCTAGCTATAGACTTGGATAATGCTAAAGTTGAAAGGATATTTAGCCTACAGTTGAGACGCTTACCATTAGAGAGGTGCTAAAATGACTCGAAAAGAAATAAAGAGATATGTTAGTAATCTATTGGATGACGACGAAGTAACTCCAGAAGAAGCCGCTTTTATGTTAGGTTATTATTCTAGCAACAATTAGTAAGTCTTTAAAACTCTTTTTACTTTATTTTTTTATGAAAATATTTGCTTTTACTGATGTTCATGCTAATATTAATGCTCTAAAGAAAATAAGAGATAAGTTATTGAAAGAAAAACCAGATTTGATTATATGTTGTGGGGATTTATCATTTTTTGGAAATGGACTTGATGCTTCTGCAAGATTAATTAATTCATTTGGTATACAAACTTTGATTATACCTGGAAATCATGAATCTGAAAAAGATATAGAATTATTATGTAAAAAATATAATAATCTAAAAAATATTCATAAAACTTTTCTTATTTATGATGATATATTATTCTATGGTTTTGGAACTGGCGGTTTTTCTTTTGTTGAACCTGAACTTGAAAAACAAATTCCAAAGTTGAAAGAGGAGATTAGTAAATTCAAACGTTTTATTTTTGTAACTCATGCACCAATTTACGGAACAAAATTAGATATAATTAGAAACAAACACTTAGGCTGTAAATCCTCAAGGGAATTAATAAATATATATTCTCCAGAATTATGTTTATGTGGCCATTTTCATGAGGCTGAAAGAAAAAAAGATAAAATAAAAAATTGTTTAATAATTAATCCCGGAAAATTTGGGATGATAATAAAAATATAAGAGAAGAATTTATCTTCTCTTCTTTGCTTTTGATTTCTTAGCACCACTCTTCTTCTTTTTTGCTGGCATTTACATTCACCTCTTTTTCCCAGTTGAAGATTCAACTTTTTTCTTATACTATTTTATGAATTAATAGTTTATATATGTTACTATTTTATTTTTTTTGAAAGATTTTTTGATAATTTGAAAAAATTATGTTTTCTGTTTCTTCTTCGGTGATATTTTTTATTTTAGAAATGATTTTTATTGTTTCTTTTATGTAACTCGGTTCACTAATTTCACCTTTGTAAGGACTAAGGTAAGGTGCATCTGTCTCTGTTAGTATATGCGATAATGATACTTTCCCGACGAGATCTTGAAAATGTTTTAATCTTGTTATTATTGCAGGTATTGAAAAATAAAATCCCAAATCTTCAGCTCTTTTTACAAGTTTCATATTTCCAGTAAAGCAATGTAAGTCAACATTTTTTAATTTTGAACTTTCAAGCATATCAATACATTCATTTTCTGCCTTTCTTGTATGAACCACTATTGGTTTTTTTATTTTTTCTGCAAGTTCTATACATTTCCAAAATACTTTTTTTTGTTCTTCAAGTTTACAATCTCCTTCAGGAGATTTATCTAAACCTATTTCTCCTATGGCAATAATTTTATCTTTATTTTTTTTTATAAATTCTAATTCAGAATCAACATCAAGCGTTCTATTTTCTCTTGGGACATCATCATAATGACCCAAACCTACTGCATCCAAAGGATAAATTCCCAAAGAAGATTTTATTATTTCATATTTTTCGCTTAATTTTAAAGCTTGAACATTTGTATCATGATCTACTCCAGAACATAATATTGCAACTACTCCCGCATTTTTTGCTCTTTTTATTACTTCATCAAGTCTATCTTCAAATTGTTTAAACTGTAAATGACAATGAACATCAACAATCATATTTTTAATTAGTATTATTTCTTTTTATAGGTTGCTATATTATATAGTTAAGAATTTTCATTATGAATGGCCATAAATTAATTAATATTAAAAATAAAACAATAAATGATGTAAATTTTAATAACATAATTGCTTTTTTTGTATTTTTTGTATAATGTAATGCTACAACATAAAACATTCTTCCACCATCAACAGGGCCTAATGGTAATAAATTAAATAATCCAACACCGAGACTTATTGTAAACATCCACAGTATTAGTAACGCAAACCAAGAATATATTTTTCCAAAAATTTCAAAACCAGATTTTGGTATCATTTTGTATCCACTTATTACTATTCCTAGCGCTGATTTTGTTTTATTACTTATGTCTTCACCAAGTTTTACTTCAACTAATTCTTTATTTGTCTGAACTAACAATACATCACCAGGATTATAATTAGATAGAACTTCTTGTAATTTTTTTATATCATCAATTTTTATATCATTTATTTTTTCTATAACATCTCCCGTAGTTATTCCTGTTTTTGAAATTGGAAAAGATTCATTTAGTCCGGATATTTGTATTCCTTGTACTTCAAATATTTGATTTGATACAGGCATAATAACAAAAGCTAATAAAATAATAAGAACTATTGATAATAATATATTGGCAAAGGGTCCCGCACTCATTACTGCTAATTGTTCTCTTGTTTTTTTCTTGCTTAATTGTTTTTCATCAGGTTCTACAAATGCCGCAAGTATTGGCCCAAGAAATGCAAATCCAGAGGATTTTATTTTAACTTTTATTAGTCTAGAGTATATTCCATGGAATGCTTCATGTATTGCAGCAACGACCAATATTGATAATATCCAATGCCAGAATGAAAGTGGAGGCATTCCTTCTACAGCAATACCAGGCAATACTGGTGCTATTTGTGGTTGTGGTGTTGGTGTTAAAAATGTTAGTGCTCCCTTTGCTAAAAAGATTATTGTAATTATCATACCTAAAAATCCTAAAAAAATACTTACATAGCCTAAATAATGTAATGTTCTGGGAAATTTTTTTGCAATCTTATCCATTAATTTTAATCCAATTTTTGTTCTGTAGAGTGCAAATATTCCCCATTGAACATCGAATTTTTTTCTATAAATTCTAAATATGATAATTAATACTAGAAAAAACGCTAATAGTAGAATTAAGTCATAATTCATTTTACTTTCTTCTTACAGGTCTTAATGCTTTTGAAGTACACTTTCTGCAACTTACTTTTCCCTTTCTAACTTTTGCAGGATCTGTTCTTAATTTACTTTTGCATTTTCTGCATACAAATACGTTTTTGTATAATCTTTCTTGTGCTTCTGGGAATTTTACCATTTTATTTTGCGCTCATTATTATTTTTTCATCTAGTATTATCCAATAATCTACTGTTCCGCCTTCTTGTACTTGACCTTTCATTTCTTCTGATATCTTTAAGTCTATTGTTTCATATGTTTCACTATCCATTACCGTTGCTGTATCTCCTTGAACTGATAGTACTTGTGCCTTTTTCTTTTCTATAATCGGAACTTCTACATTGTCGCTTGCAGGGCATAAATGTACTTTTTTTTGGTTATTAATAATTCCAACTGCTTCTATTCTACATTTTGCAGATCCATGTTTTCCAGTTTTTGCTTTTTGTATGTCCCTTACTACACAAGCTATTCCATCTAGAATAATATAATTTCCGGCTTTAATTGTACCTGCATTTGTTTGTCTTATTTCTCCCATTGTATCTTTGTAAAATTAAACTGTTTATAAATGTTTTTGTTAGTTTTTACGCAACAATAACTTTAAATATGATTCTCCTTGCATCAATTTTCTATGGTAAATGCAAAACCAAAAGATTTCATTGAAGTTAGTTATGTTGGAAGAATAAAAGATTCAAATAAAATATTCGATTTAACAGATGCAGATTTAGCTAAAAAAGAAAAAATTTTTAGTGAAACTGCTGATTATTCCCCTAAAGTAATTTGTCTTGGTGAGGGGCACATCTTAAAATCCATTGATGAGGAATTAATCGGAAAAGAAGTTGGAAAATATTATTCCCTTGAATTGCCCCCAGAGAAAGCTTTTGGAAAAAAAGATCCTTCTCTAGTTAAAGTTGTTCAAACTTCTGTTCTTCATCAACAAAAAATTAATCCATTTCCAGGTTTACAAATTAATGCTTCCGGATTATTGGGAACTATAAGGGCAGTTAATAGTGGAAGAACTACTATTGATTTTAATCATCCTTTGGCTGGAAGAAATGTTATTTATGAAATTAAAATAAATCGTATTGTGAATGATAATTCTGAAAAAGTTTCTGGTATGCTAAAAAATATTATTGGTTTAAAGAAGTCTGATTTTGAAGTTTTATCATTAGATAATAAAGTTTCTATTAAAACTAAAATAGAGATTCCTAAGGAGATGAAATCTAGTTTTATCGCGGTTGTAAATAAACTTATTTCGGATACAATTGTTTCATTTGATTGATATTACTTATTTTATTATATACTTTAATGTTGTAATCATTTATAGAAAATTCGTGTTGTATCATAATTAACTTTAAATATTAGTAAACTGTTTTATCGTTATGGATTCACTTTTACGTAACGCCGCGGAGAGAGTATCGATGGGTTTAAAAGATACGCCTAAGAAAGTCACAGCTATTGATGAAGAATTAGAACAATTAGTTGGTAAACAAAAAGCTAAAATTAAAGTTGTAGGCGTTGGTGGCGGGGGTAATAATACTATTAATCGTATGTCTGAGGTAGGTATTTCTGGTACTGGTACTGTTGCTATTAATACTGATGCTCAAGATTTATTATATACTAATGCTGCTGAAAAGATTCTTATTGGTAGGGAATTAACTGGTGGATTAGGTGCTGGTGCAGTTCCTCAAGTGGGTGAAGATTCTGCTCATGAGAGTGAGAAAGAAATTCGTAATGCTTTACAAAATTCTGATCTTGTTTTTATAACATGTGGCCTTGGTGGTGGAACAGGAACAGGTGCTGCTCCGGTTGTTGCTGAAGTTGCTAAAAAATTGGGAATATTAACTGTTGCTATTGTAACTATTCCTTTTGTTATGGAGGGTCAGAGACGTTATGCCAATGCTGTTTCTGGTCTTGAAAAATTAGAACAGTGCGTTGATACGTTAATTGTTATTCCTAATGATAAACTTTTAGAATTATGTCCTGGTCTTCCTTTGCATACTGCATTTAAAGTTGCTGACGAAATTTTGACTAATGCTGTTAAAGGTATTGCAGAATTAGTTACTAAAACTGGACTTGTTAATCTGGATTTTGCTGATATTAAGACTGTTATGGGAAAAGGCGGTGTTGCCATGATTGGCGTTGGGGAGTCTGATTCTGATAATCGTGCTGTTGAAAGTGTTGAAAAAGCAATTCAGAATCCTCTTCTTGACGTTGATATTACTGGCGCTAACGGTGCTTTAATTAATATTTCTGGTGGCCCTAGTATGACTTTAGACGAAGCTAGAAAAATTGTTGAGACTGTTACCGATCGTCTTGATGAAGATGCACGCGTTATTTGGGGTGCTCAAATTTCTGAAGATTTAGATAGTACTATTAGAACTTTATTGATTGTTACAGGTGTTCATTCTCCTCAGATATTTGGTTCTAGAAAACCTGGAACTGCGCCTGTAAAGAGAGAAAGAAATAAAGATATTGAGACAGAATTAGGCATTGATTTTGTGGATTAAAATGGGAATAGCTGATAATTTAGGGGGATTATTAATTGGTGGCGTAACTGCTTTTGCGATTATAGTTACACCTATCAAACTTGCTCGGGATTCTTATAGCGAACTTTGCAAAACTAAATTTTTAAGAAAGTTGATAAGTCAAAAACATAAAAGAATTGATTTCCATACGAAAAAATCTTCAAAAAAGTGAATTATTCAAAGTTCTCTATAGCGAAGGTAGGGCTAATTGTATGAAATTATATGATGGTTTTGCGGATTCGA
>Ga0209542_10019117_pt1 | contig 11016 bp, 9 predicted proteins | sample RifCSPhighO2_01_FD_184028 | JGI IMG/M metagenome (GOLD analysis project Ga0209542, IMG submission 184028) | Soil microbial communities from Rifle, Colorado - Rifle CSP2_plank highO2_0.1 (SPAdes) (version 2) | ecosystem: Environmental > Terrestrial > Deep subsurface > Rock core/Sediment ...
CCCCGACTTCATCTAAATAAATAACACCTCCTTCCTTGTAAAGAGCAAAAAATTCTATATAAATTACACTATTAAAAATGATACTCCCTTAAAAACAGTTGTCAATAGTTAAAGAGCTTAGCAAATAACACTCTTTTGATATATTTTTAGGAAAGATGCAAATATGGTGTTATTTACTAAGCTCATATGATACAATGGCAGAAATATGATCATTATTGTTGGATTAGGGAATCCAGGAGAACAATTTAAAACCACAAGGCATAACGCCGGATTCATGGCTGTTGATTTTTTTGCACAAAAAAATGACTTTCCTGATTTTACCTTATCAAAAAAGTATCACGCCTTTGTTTCAGAAAAAGAAGACATCATATTAGTAAAGCCGCAAACTTTTATGAATGAATCGGGTAAATCAGTAAAAGCTATTATCAAAAATACTAAGGGAGATCTAGTGGTAATCCATGATGACATTGATTTGTCTCTGGGAACATTAAAAATTTCAAAAGACAGTGGATCTGGGGGTCATAAGGGTGTAGGTTCAATTATTGAGAACTTGGGCACAAAAGATTTTATCCGTTTAAAAATGGGTATTTGCCCTCTTGGAGGTAAACCAAATGATGTTGAATCTTTTGTTATTACAAAGTTCTCTCCCCAGGAACAAGAAACCCTTAATCAAGCAATACCAAGAATAAGTGAGGCTTTAGATTCTTTCATTAAACATGGACTAGAAAAAACAATGAATGAATATAACTGACAATAATAGAGACCAAGTTTTAATTACAAGCATCACCCCCTATTTTTTAGAAAAGGAGGTTTTTTGGTTTCAAGAACACCTACAGGAAATTTTAGAATCAGCTAAAACACAAATATTTTTTCAAGAGAATATTCTTTTTTTAAAAAGAAACCAAGAATACCGTTTTTCAGAAATAATAAGAAAGTTAGATGAAATGGGCTATGAAAAAGTATTTACGGCTTCAGATTCAGGAGAATTTTCCCAGAAAGGAGGCATTATAGAAATTATCCCTATTAATATGATGCAGGCTGTACGTTTAGATTTTTTAGGAAATACTCTTGAAACCATATCGCTTATTCGTGCAAAGGTTGAGGATGAAGAAAAGGCCAGAAATAGTTTACAGAAAAAACTAAAGTCCCAGAAATTGTTTTCTGACCTAAAGAATCTAGCACCAGGAGATTATCTTGTGCATCTTGATCATGGCGTAGCAAAGTTTGCCGGTATTGAAAAAATTTCAGACAAAGATTTTTACAAGTTAGAATATGCCCAGAGTGATATTTTGTTCGTACCTATTGGCTTAGAACGGAAATTATCACGGTACGTGGGTTTTTCAGACCCATTAGTTTCGCGTTTGGGTAGCAGTTTGTGGCAAAAAACCAAGCGCCAAATCAAAGAAGGTGTAGAAAAATTAGCTAAGGAACTGCTGGCATTGTATGCAAACAAAGAAATTGTTGGGAGACAACCCTATCAGATAGATAAAGAATTAATGGAACAGTTTAAGACCGGCTTCTTGCATCAAGAGACTCCAGACCAGCTACAAGTTATTGAAGATATCATAACAGATTTACAGAGCCAAAAACCCATGGACAGAATTGTTTGCGGAGATGTTGGCTTTGGAAAAACGGAGATTGCCATGCGTATTGCTTTGTTGGCAGCCAGCAATAACTACCAAACTGCTATTATCTGCCCTACCACGATTCTCGCCAATCAGCATTTTTTAAATTTTCAAGAACGGTTTTCCGCCATAGGCGGATCCGCCTCTAGCGGAAAAAACTCCCTTATTAGAGTCGCTCAACTTTCACGACTCCAATCAAAAACTGAACAGAAAAAAATTATCTCCCAAATTACAGAAGGTAATATAGACATTATCATCGGCACCCACCGACTCCTCTCTAAGGATGTTACGTTCAAAAACCTACAACTGTTAATTTTGGATGATGAACAGCGCTTTGGTGTAAAACAAAAAGAAAAATTACGCCAAGGCCGGCCAGCCCTAGACTTATTAAGTCTTTCAGCTACACCTATTCCCCGTACCATGTATTTAGCGCTTTCATCATTTAAAAATATTTCTTTAATGCAAACACCCCCATTAGGCCGTAGCGCTATTACCACGCATATTGCTCCCTATCAAAAATCCGCCATTAAAACTGCTATCACCCTTGAACTTGCGCGTGGCGGACAAGTTTACTTTTTACACAACCGCGTGGCGAGCATTGATAAAACTACCAAAAATTTGTGCAAGTTTTTGCCAGGGGCAAGGATTTCAACCATTCACGGTCGGATGACCGAACATCAAATTTTAAACGTCATGAAAGATTTTACCGCCAAAAAAACTGATATTCTGGTTGCCACTACGATTATTGAAAATGGTATTGATTTGCCGAATGTAAACACCATTATTATAGAAGATGCTTCCCGACTTGGTTTGGCTCAGGCTTACCAAATCCGCGGACGTGTTGGCAGAAGCCATATTAAAAGTTATGCCTACTTTTTCCATCCCAAAAATATGCCCCCGATGGCAACAGAGAGATTAAAAGCCTTGGGTGAAGCGAAAGAATTAGGCGCGGGTTACCAAATTGCCATTAAAGACTTAGAACTTCGCGGAGCGGGAAACATTTTAGGCAAAGAACAGTCAGGTAGCATTAATAAAATCGGACTAAATTTATACTGCCAGATGTTAGCAGAATCAGTGGAGAAATTAAAAACGTAGAAGGTGTGCTATGATAAGTATATGGATAATATACAAACAATTAACATTGAAGATAAAAATTATCCAGAATTACTGAAAAAAATTTCTAACGCACCGAAAGTTTTGTATTATCGGGGAGTTCTGCCAACTAACCAAGAAAACTGCTTCGCTATTGTGGGAACTCGCCGCCCTTCCCTGTACGGCCAGCAGGCAACTATTGAGATTACCGGACAATTAGCGGATGCCAATGCAACTATTGTTTCTGGCATGGCCCCTGGCATAGATACATTTGCCCATAAAGCTTGTGTTGAAAAAGGTAAGCGCACCATTGCGGTACTTGGTACCGGTTTAGATGAAAAAAGTATTTATCCACAGCAGAATGTACAACTTTCGCGTGATATTATGAGTACTGGAGGATGTTTAATTTCAGAATACCCACCAGAAACTCCCGGATACCCAAGTAACTTTAGCCAAAGAAATCGTATCGTTTCTGGGCTTTCATTGGGTGTATTAGTGGTAGAAGCAAAAGAAAAATCGGGATCATTAATTACCGCTCAATATGCGAAAGTTCAAAAGAAACAATTGTTTGCTGTTCCCGGTCCTATTCATACATTAAATGCAAAAGGGCCAAACACCCTCATCAAGGAAGGCGCAACATTAGTGGAAAGCGCTCAGGATATTTTAAGTGTACTTGGTATTGATTCAAACGCATTAGCCAAAAATGATAATGTTGCTACAGCAGAAAATTCCCAAGAACAATTAATTTTTGTCGCTTTGCAAGAGGGCTCATTATACATTGACGCTATTATTGAAAAAACAAACTTAAGCGCTCCGATCGTCGGCTCCACCCTTGCGTTAATGGAAATTTCAGGTAAGATACGACATTTGGGAGGTAACATATATTCACTGAATTAGTATTGCATGCAACTTGTAATTGTAGAAAGTCCAACAAAGGCAAAGACAATTCAAAAATTTTTAGGAAAAGGCTTTTTAATAAAGTCTTCTTTCGGGCATGTGCGGGATTTGCCAAAATCCAAACTTGGCGTAGATGTAGAAAAAGATTTTGAACCAACTTACATTATTCCAACCAAGGCCAAAAAAGTGGTTTCTGAATTAAAAAAGGATACCGCAAAAGCCGATGAAGTGATTCTGGCCACCGACGAAGACCGCGAAGGAGAATCTATCTCGTGGCACTTACAGGAAGCCTTAAAACTCAAGAATCCAAAAAGAATTGTATTCCATGAAATTACTGAACAAGCCATTAAAGAAGCTTTAGATCATCCAAGGAAGATTGATATGGGTTTGGTTAATGCTCAACAAGCAAGGCGTATTTTAGACAGGATTGTGGGATACAAACTATCTCCCTTTTTATGGAAAAAAGTTGCCAAAGGATTATCTGCCGGCCGCGTACAATCGGTAGCTGTTAGATTGGTCGTTGAGCGAGAAGAGGAAATCAAAAAATTCTTGGCAGTTGAATACTGGGATATTGAAGCTATTTTTCAAAAAGCTAATACAGCGTTTTCTGCTTTCTTAACAAAGAAACAAGGTAAAGCCATTGATAAGTTGGAAATTAAAAATAAAGCTGAAGCTGATGGAATTTTAACCAATTTAAAAAATGCTGAATACAAAATAGAAAAAATTGAAAAAAAAGAAACAAAACGTAATCCCCTGCCTCCGTTCACCACCAGCACATTACAACAGGCGGGAGCCAATAAATTCGGCTATTCTTCAAAATTCACCATGTCTTTAGCGCAAAAGCTATATGAAGAAGGACATATTACCTATCACCGTACTGATTCTTTAAATTTGTCACAACTATCACTAGCAGCAGCAGAAAAATTTATATCTAGCAATTTTGGCAAACAGTATTCACAAATAAAGCACTATAAAGCTGGTAAGGGCGCTCAAGAAGCCCATGAAGCTATTAGACCAACGCGCGCTGAAATTACCCCAGAATCCTTAAAAGGAGAATTAGATGGCCCGCGCTTGAAATTATACACCTTGATTTGGCAGCGGTTTATTGCTTCACAAATGGTTCCGGCTATTTTTGATGCAAAGACTATTGAAATCGGTGCCAGAAGCACCGTCCTGAGCGAAGCCGAAGGATATACATTCACTAGCAATGGTCAAACATTAAAGTTTGATGGATTTTTGAAAGTATACCCTATGAAGTTTTCTGAAAATGAAATTCCAACCCTCAAAGAACAAGAGGTATTAGATTTGAGTGAACTGAAACAAAATCAGCATTTTACCGAACCCCCAGCAAGGTATAACGAAGCCAGCTTAATTAAAGCCCTAGAAAAACATGGCGTTGGCCGACCCTCTACCTATGCCCCCACTCTTTCAACTATTCAAGACAGAAACTATATTACTAAAAACGAGCAAAAACGTTTTTACCCAACTGAAATGGGAGTCATTGTAAGCGATGTATTAGTTAAAAACTTTCCGCAAATTGTAGATATTGATTTTACTGCTGGCATGGAAAAGGAATTAGATGAAATTGCAGAGGGTAAAGACACTTGGCAAAAAACGTTAAAAGATTTTTATGGTCCATTTAATAAAAATTTACAGGAAAAGTATGAAGATGTAGAAAAGAAGAATTTAGACATTCCAACCGATAAGGTATGCCCAAAGTGTAGCAAACCTATGGTTGAAAAAATGGGTAGATTTGGCAGATTTTATGCCTGCACCGGTTTTCCCGAATGTAAACACACTGAATCTATTATCACCCAAGGTCAAAGCGCCACACCCGTAACCCTAGACATTACCTGCCCTAAGTGTGGTAAGGGAAAATTAACTGCTAAAAAGACTAAACGTGGTAAAATTTTTTACGGCTGCGATCAATACCCTGCCTGCGACATGGCCACCTGGGACCTACCAATAAATGAACTTTGCCCTACCTGTAAATCTATCTTAGTGCAAACAAAAGCTGGGAAAATAAAGTGTTCCAATAAAGATTGTGATTTCAAGAAAGATTGAAAAATGGCTAAAAATGTGCAAAAATGAAGGTAAATGAGCCTGGGTGGCGGAATTGGTTTACGCGTACGACTCAAAATCGTATGAGCTTTGCTCGTGAGGGTTCGACTCCCTCCCCAGGCACTATGTCAAGGCACAAATTACCTGAAAAAGTTTTTGAATGGAATTCATGTGTTGCATATGCAGTAGGACTGTTAGTAACCGATGGATGTCTTTCAACCGATAAAAGACATATCATTATGCGTTCCTCCGACCTTCAACTTCTTGAAACTTTTAAAAAATGCTTGAATCTTTCTAATAAAATATGCCAAACATTTCACGATGGATGGGCGAAAAAACCTGCGTATAAAATTCAATTTGGAAACGTTCAATTATACAACTGGCTTTTAAAAATCGGCTTATTTCCAGCAAAAACATATACTATAGGAAAAATAGAAGTTCCCGATAAGTATTTCTTTGACTTTTTAAGAGGACATCTAGATGGCGATGGTTCAATAGTAACTTATACCGATAAATGGAATACTTTTAAAAATCCGAAATACATCTATAAAAGAATTTTTGTAAGATTTATATCTGCCAGCGAAAAACATATTACATGGATAAGAGAAAGTATTTTCAGATTAAGTGGGATAAAAGGCCATTCACGTGAAAATAAGCCGACAAGAGATTTTCAGACTACGAGCATATGGGAAATAAAATTTACTAAAAATGATTCCTTAAAACTTTATCCTTATTTATACCCCTCATTAATTATTCCTTGCTTATTCAGAAAAAGGCAAAAAATAGAAGACTTTATTAAATCTTTATAAAAATTAGACAACTCCCACCTCGGGCACAGAAAATAAAAACCACTCCTTGATTTGGGGTGGCTTTTCTTTGACAATGACTTATAATTATGATAGTTTTTTAATTAGTACAAACTCTAACCAAGGAGCACTTATGATTGATTACCAAAGCATTGTTGCTTCATTTCCAGAGAGTCGAGAAGAAAACCTCCGAGCTATTAAGCGATACTCAATGACCGAGGTATTTTTCTATCGCTCTTCTCTTTGGCACCACAGTCTACGAGTTGCCTTTATAGTGGATGCAATTTCTGGGATTGCCACCGAGCTATTACCAGGATTTGACGCTAAAAAGGCGTTTGTTCTGGCTCTGGTTCACGACGATGCGGAAATCATCACTGGAGATGTTCAACTTGGTCACAAGCAGGTCATGAGCCAAGAGCAACTTGCCGAAGTTGAACGTAAAGAGCTGGAAGCTATTGATACTCTCTCTAGTCAGTTTCCTAGAGTAGTTCTTTGGTATGAGTACCGTCAACTTCTGCTTCACGCAGCTCACAAAGACTGTATAGAAGCTCAGCTGGTAAGCTATGCTGACAAGGTGGATGCCTACAGCGAAGCTATGCACGAGGTCTTAGGAGGAAACATCTCTGGTCTCCGTTCGGTAATTGGTTATGTCGATACAATCCGAAGTATCAAACAGAGGTACACGCTAATCGCTCAGCTATTTGAGCGAAAGGATGTGCCACTTCTGAACATTGGATTGCGTACTGACATGTGGCGAGTCCACTGGAAAAACTATAGTCACTTAAATAAACCCCATACCCCTGAATCTATCTTAATGGAAACAGAATTTTCCTTTTACAACTCGTGGAGAGAACTCGTATTAAAAAACCTCAGAGAGGAGGGAATGAAAATTCTTACGGAGCAAATAGAGGGAAAACACTAATCCAACAAAAAGCCCTGTGATTACATCAATGGGCTCTTTAATTAGAAACTAGACTGCAGACAAAAAATTTAGCTTCCCAAATCTTTCCATGCTCATTTTAATTAAGGGGTAAATACGGTAGAGTTCAGAAAGTAGGTAATCTGTGGCACAGTAAATTAATTATTCTTCATTATTCCGTTAATCATGCAATAAAAAACCGCCTCAGGGCGGTTTTTTATTGCATGATATTACATTGATTTCTTGGCAACCCACATCCAAAGTTCGTATAAGGCAGAAAGACCAACCAAGATATAAACGAGGTTTACCAACCATGGCATACTTCCCAAGACCATCCATACCACATTCCACTCCATATTAAGACCCATCAAACCCCAGTTCAATCCTCCGATAATCAGCAACAGCATCGCAATAGTGTCTAAAACTTTATTATTCATAGTAAAAAATAACGAATAAATACGCTAGCGACCTTTACTTCTTTCATTATACCATGTTTATTTCATAATAAGCATGAGTTATCCACAATCCTATTATAATAAAAAAGCTTACTTTGGAAGTGGAAATTTCTCACAGAGTCTTTTTACTTCCCTTGCTATATTAGGAGCAGTTTTTGGATTTGAAATTGCCTGATTGATCCACTTAGCAATAAGTCTCATTTCTTTTTCTTTCATGCCCCGAGTAGTAATAGCCGGTGTTCCTAAACGCAAACCAGATGGTTTAAATGGCCCTGCTGAGTCATAGGGAATACTATTTTTATTGGTTGACATACCCGCACTTTCCAATAAATCCTGCGCCTCTGCCCCAGCAATATTTTTTGAACGCAAATCAATTAATAATAAATGGTTTTCCGTGCCACCGCTCATTAACGTAAAATCATATTTTTTTAATTCCTCGGCCAATGTCTTGGCATTTTTTACAATTTGATGAGCATATTTTTTAAATGCGGGTGACGCTGCTTCTTTTAACGCAACTGCAATTGCCGCAATGGTATTTTCATGAGGCCCACCCTGTAATCCCGGGAATACTGCTTTATCAATTTTCTTTGGTAATTCAGCATCTTTTTGTAAACCTTTTTTAGTTACCATAATCATGCCTCCACGCGGCCCACGCAAAGTTTTATGAGTAGTTGTTGTCACAATATGTACATACGGTACTGGTGAAGGATGCACTCCAGCAACCACAAGCCCTGCAATATGAGCAATATCAGCAGCTAAATAAGCTCCAACGGAATCTGCAATTTCTCCTAATTTCTTCCAGTCAAAAATTCGCGGATAAGCCGTTGCCCCAACCCATATGAGTTTTGGCTTGTACTCTTTAGCAAGCTTTTCAATTTCACCATAGTTAATCAAATGGGTTTTTTCGTCTACTCCATATTGTACTGCCTTAAAAAATTTACCCGTTGCTGAAACCTTCCAGCCATGCGTTAAATGGCCTCCCATAGGCAAAGCCATTCCCATTACCGTGTCCCCCGGTTCACAGGTTGCAACATACACCGCAAAGTTTGCTGGGCTTCCAGAATAGGGCTGCACATTCACATGCTCTACCCCGAAAATTTTCTTTGCCCGTTCAATACAAAGGCTTTCAACTTTATCAATAAATTGATTCCCTCCGTAATAGCGTTTCCCTGGATAGCCTTCCGCATACTTATCAGTTAAATAAGAACCTAAAGCCTCACGCACTGCAGGAGAACAATGGTTTTCTGAAGGAATCATCTGTAACGTTGTCTTCTGCCGATCGGTTTCCAAATCAATAAGTTTTGCAATTTGTTGATCTTTATTTTTGAGATTCATAATATATTTTTAGCAACTTTTCCTTTATTTTATAGCTATTTCCATGACTTATCAATCCCAAATAAGCATTTAAACTTTCTATTTTTGAATTATTCTTCATTTTCTTAAACATTCTCCTTTGTGTAGCTTTCCTTATAACTCTGTGGTGTGGAAAATGAACCCAACCTAAAAAATCCACTCCAGAATACAGGGTCTTAATATGAATTTTATCGGGATGCAAAGTAAGCTTTAATTTTGTTTCCAAAAATTCTTTTATTTGAGGTATAAGATTTTCTAAATATCCTTTGTCTTCTGAAAACATTACAAAGTCATCTGCGTACCGTATATAATATTTCACCTTTAAGGATTGCTTTATAAACTGGTCAAACTCGTTCATATAAACATTAGAAAACAACTGTGAAGTTAAATTCCCCAAAGGTAAACCTATACCCTGTTTGCCGGAATGAAAACTAGTTATTACTTCTTTAAGTAAGCTAACAATCTTTTTATCCTTAATCCTGTCATCCAATAACTTTATCAATGTCATTTGATCTATGCTAGCAAAGAACTTTTTAATGTCGCACTTTAAGACCCAACAGGTTTTGGTATTATTTTTTGAAACAATACGGCCGAATTCCCTGAATCTGTTAATTGCCTTATGCATGCCTTTATTATTACGACAAGAAAAAGAATCTGATGTGAATCTTCTGTCAAAGAACGGATATAATGTTCTATAGACGGCGTGATGTAAAAGCCTGTCACGCACTAGAGCTTTATGAATGATTCTTAGTTTTGGATCATTAATGGTAAAACAGTAATAATCTCCATGTCTGTAATTTTCATTGATAAGATCACCATGGAGTGATAGGATATTATCCATCAGATGCAATTGGAATTCCTGAACATCATTCTTGTTTCTTTTACCTCTTAAAAATTCCTGCCAGGCGTCAAGCAAGCTTTCCATATTAACTAATTCTTCATATGTATGACCCAATCTCATTTTCATAACAAAAATAGTGTTTCTTCTAACCCCCCCCCCCAAGGCTTTTGCCAATTTTAGAAAAAGCCAAAAGTGCTTATTTGGTTTGGTATGAGTATTATATATTTTTACCGAAAACCCACAGATATTCACTAGGGTTAAGAATTGATAATTTATTTGTAGAAATTATTGAAGCGATCTCTACTGCCAGTTTTCTTGATCCCACTAAAAAACTACCCTATGTAGCATTGGCTAATAAAAAGACTGACGTGTTAAAAATACTTCTAATGATTTTATGGGAAACAAAATCATTAGATAACAAAAAATACATAGTTCTCTCCTTAAAAATAGATGAGATGGGAAAAATGCTCGGCGGCTGGAACGGACAACTAATAAAACTACTATCAAAAGAAAACTCTCCCGGCGCGAAACCAGGAGAGAAATGAAATGAGTTGCCAGCGACGGCCGCGGGGTTGTTGGAGTTGAAGTCATTGTCGAGCCAGTTGTAGTTCCAGTTCCAGGACTTGCCATTGAAGTAGAGGTAGCGGACGTACAGGTTGCTGTCGGAGTTACGATTTGCATAGAATGCCTTCTATATATCACCATCCTTTGAATACTCTCAGGATTGAATTTTATCTGGCATCTTAAATGCCATAGCATTCTATACCAAGTAATCTTCATTTTTGAAGTTTCTGCATATACCCCCTATCTTCAACCGTGATTAAAGATATACTCAGCATATGGATACTGGATTCGGCACCGGAAAACCTTAGTCGTCCGTGTATTTGCCTATTACCGTTTTTATTGTATCAAAAATTTTAGAAAAAAATAACCCCGTCGTCTGTACAAAGACAGAGACGGGGCTTTA
>Ga0209542_10019118_pt1 | contig 11016 bp, 10 predicted proteins | sample RifCSPhighO2_01_FD_184028 | JGI IMG/M metagenome (GOLD analysis project Ga0209542, IMG submission 184028) | Soil microbial communities from Rifle, Colorado - Rifle CSP2_plank highO2_0.1 (SPAdes) (version 2) | ecosystem: Environmental > Terrestrial > Deep subsurface > Rock core/Sediment ...
TTGAGGGCAAGGGGGTCCTTCTCGTTGTTTTTGGGAACCAATGCCCTCAAGACGACATAACGCCGTTCCAGATGCCAATCGGCTTGTTCAACGGCCGGTCGAGTTCTAAAATATTTCCTATTCATTTAAGATTGTCTAGGCCGAGTCAGGCGCGGTGTTCAATCGCGGCCCAGTCGGCCGGCACATCGTCCTTGGGAACTACGATTGTCACCTTTTCACCTTCATTAACTTTAAAGTATGTAACGGAGGCGAGCAAGACACGGTAACGTTTCTTGGGCGTTACCGCGAAATACTGCTGGCCGGACTTTTCGAGCACCGCCACCAAATGCTGCCTGTCTACCGGCCCGATTTGTTTATAGATATAACGGCCGTCCGGGGCGATGGTAAGTTTTAGTTTGTCACCGACTACCAGCTGCGACTTTGAAGCATAATTGGGCGATACCGGATACGTTTCCCCCTCCTGGTCTATCATCGCCTCACCGTTAAAGATACCTTCGATGACTTTTTGGTCCGTAGAAACGAAAAGTCCCTTTCCTTCACCAGCCACAATCTTTTCCTTAAACAGCAAACCACGAACTGCCAAAACATGACGTTCTATTTCATCCAGATGCTTTTGTATTTGTTTTTGGTTTTTGTCTTCGGTCATATTGCCTCGCGTGTCCTTTCCAAACTCGGTTCGCTAACGTTCACGGTTTTCGTCCGCTCGCGAACCTCTGCTTCTACCATACTCCTATCTCGCCCGAATTTTAAGCGGGAGAGGTCTTTGACGGCTTTGGCTAGCTGCTCATTGGGCGGTGTTGCGTCCTTCAGGGTCTTCATACTAAACGGTTGAACCGGCGCGTTATCCACCAAAAGTTTTACGTAACAATTGTAAGCGTCGATATTGGTTAAGTCCTTTTCATTAAAAACCGGCGCGAATTCGTGCACCATAAATTCGGCATCGGGCACGCCGACACGGAAGGACAGCACCGTACCAACATTGCCGATAACGGCGTCGCGAATCGCTTCCGGCAACTGGGCAATATATTGGTTGGTAATGCTCAAATTGAGATGGTATTTGCGCGCTTCGGAAAGAATGGACGAGAAGGTGTCTGTGGCGAAATTTTGGAACTCGTCAACGTACAAGTAGAAGTCACGCCGCTGTGCCTCGGGCGTGTCTTGGCGGGATAGTGCGGCCGTAAACATGCGCGCCACCAGTATCATTCCCAATAAATCGGAGTTGACTTCACCGACTTGGCCTTTGGATAAATTTACCAGCAGCACTTTATTCTCATCCATTATCGCCCTTAGGTCGAAGGATGACTTAACTTGTCCCATAATGTTGCGCATCAGGTCGTTGGTCATAAAACGGCCGAATTTGGAGATAAAGTAGTTGTACATCTCCGATTTGTGGAAGTCGGCTGTTTTCGCCAGCTGCTGCTCCCAAAACGCCTTGACGACCGGATCTTTGAGCTCGGAAATCTTGCGGTTGCGAAACTGGTCGTCGACAAATAACCTGGGGATTTCAATAAGCGTTCCGCCCTCGGGCGAGTCCATAAGAGTTAGAGCGGCATTGCGCATCCAGTGCTCAAACTGCGGACCGATAAATCCCTGGGCATTGGGGTCGAATAATTTATAAAATATCTGTACTGTCTCTTGGACTAGGAAATCCTTTTGTTCAGGCGTCTTCCATTCTAAAAGGTTCAAGCCGAAGGGACGGTCGCGGTCGGAAGGGTCGAAGATAATGACATCCTCGGCTCTTTCCTTCGGAATTCGCTTGATAATATTTTCCACCGCCTCGCCGTGGGGATCGAAGAACGCCACTCCCCTACCTTCGCGAATATCCTGCAGTATCATGGACTCGAAAAATGTCGACTTTCCTGTGCCGGTCATACCAATGGCGTACAGATGGCGCCGGCGGTCATCCGGTTTGATGCGCACCGTTGCGGTGGCGCCTCGGTACTCGTGCTCGCCGAGAACCAAGCCCTCGGCCGGCAATTTGATATTGGGTGCCGCTCTTTTGGAGAGAAACCAGCGGATACCCGGAGTATCGACAAGATAATTGGGAAAGTGAAATATCGTCCCGAGCTCTTCAGCATTCAAAAGCATAGTATGGCGCCGCGTGAAGTGGCGCATAATATAATATGGCAAAACCTTTCTGATATGGCGCGGGAAGATAAGGCGGAAACCGTTGCGGTCGGGCGAGCCGAATTGGGCAAAGGATGCAAAAATGTTACGCACGTCGTCTTTGGCCTCCTGCTGGCTGTCGGTTGTCGCGACTATCCTTAGCTGACAATCAAAACCGACTTTGGCGCCTTTTTGTTGGATAAGTTTTATTTGTTCCTCTTGCATGGGCGAAGGTGCCGGTGTTTCTTGTGACGTGGGCGCGGGTTTCGCTAGATTGGTTGCTTGGTGAAAACCGCGCACTAAAACATTGCGCGCGCCAGAAACGCTTTTGCCCGCTCGGAGCTGGTCAAGAGCATGACTAATAGCTGCGCGCCAGCCGCCCTTATGGGGTCGGACCAAGAGTTGTATGCCGCCGCGAGTATTGGGTCCCAGCTTTGACAGACCGTTTGTGAGGCTACTCAAGGGGTCGGTTTCAAGCTCTTGATATGTTTTTAGGGGGTATATATATTGCCTGACCAAATCCACCGTTCCAATAACGGATTCTTTGCCTTTTTCGAAAAGCCGAAAATCGTTACTCGGTTCAATCTGGGCGTGAGGGTAATAGCTTAAAATTTGTTTTTCAACGGCTTCGCGGAAATTCTTGGGGACACCGACAAAAAAGTATATTTGCCCCTCGCGAGCAATAATCTCAAATGAAAATACCGGCTGGCCATACCACCATGATTCGAGACGTGAATCAAAAAAAGTGGAAAAGGCGCTGAAGAGCTGTTCAGCCGCCGCCGCGTAATCCCTGAAGGCCTTGAAGGGTTCGTCTTCCTTCTTGCCCGAATCTTTGGTTACCCTGACTTCAAGAAGGACGAGGTTTGAAATACGGCGCGTTAATATGCGTCGGCGCTTCATAATATCAATTATCAGCAATCCGACTGCTAAAAAAGCAACGGTTACCAATATATACATAAGCCATACGCCCAGTCCGACACCTTCACCGGTTGCCAGATCAAGCTCGTTCATAACTCATTGCTCCTTTTGTATTTGTTTTTCACTAACCAAACACTGGCGCGTTAACCTGTCGCGCCCCTTTTCCGAACTAAGTTACATTATACCACGACAGCAGCCATCACTCGAATACACGCGAATCAGGCAAACCGGGGTGTCATTGCGAGAGATCTGTGACGAAGCAATCTCCCGATTCGCCCAGATTGCCACGCTCACCTCGTTCGCTCGCAATGACAAGAGTTCCGATAATATGTATATTTCTCCTATCTAATGCTCTCCCTTATCCTATTCATCAGGCGGTAAATAAACCAGAGATTATGGAGAGTTGTCAGCCGCAAGCCGAGAACTTCGTTTTCGCTCAAAAGATGGCGGAGATAGCTACGGCTGAAGCCGGCCGAACAGGTCGGGCAACCGCAACTCTTATCAATGGGGTTCAAATCTTCTCTGTAACGCGAGAGCATAAGATTTATATTGCCATAGGCAAATATTTTTCCGTCGGGCAGTGCGGCTTTTTTATTAACTTTAATGCCACTGCTTGCGCCCGCCCAAACGACGCCGTGGCGAGCCAAACGTGTCGGTAGGACACAATCAAACATATCGCAGCCGCGCTTAACAGCTTCGATAATATCAGCCGGCTCCCCCACTCCCATCAAATATCTGGGTTTTGACGCATCAAGATGCGGCACGGACCACTCAACCGCCCGCCAAATTTTCGCTCTCGACTCCCCTACCGCCACCCCGCCAATGGCATTGCACGGCAGGTCACAGCCGTTAACGAACTTAGCCGACTGCTCACGTAGCGCTTTATATGTTGCTCCCTGGACTATGCCTATAAGCGCCTGCTTCTCGCGGTTCGTCCAAGCTTTGATAGATTCCTTCAGCCACACATGAGTGCGGCGAACGGCACGAACAACATCAATCCTCGGCGCGTTACCCGGCGGACATTCATCGAATGCCATAATCATATCGGCGCCTAAATCTTGTTGAATCCTGATAGAACGAGCCGCGTCCAAAAAATGCTTTTGCCCATCGAGGTGCGAGTAAAAAGTTACGCCATTGTCGGTAATTCTAGCAGGTTTCATGTCTCCTTTGATACGACCGGATTCTGCCAATCGCTCGCCAAGAGAGAACACCTGATAGCCGCCGCTGTCGGTCAATATCGGCCCGTCCCACCTCATAAAGCCGTGAAGCCCTCCGTGAGACATAACGACCTTCTCGCCCGGACGCAACATAAGATGATATGTATTGCCCAGCACAACCGACGCCCCAAGCTTTTTTAGCTCCCATGGCGCTACCGATTTTACCGCTCCGACAGTCCCCACCGCCATAAAAGCCGGTGTCTCAAATCGCCCATGGGGCGTATCTATTACCGCAGCCCGCGCCAGTCCATTAGTTTTATTTATTTTATAATTCAACATTGTAGAAATATAGAATTAAGAATTATGAATATGGGAATTATGGACGAACTATGTTATCCTCCTTAATTCATAATTCATGAATCTTTATTCTAAAATGCCCCCGAGTCGGGGGCATTTTTTACTTCATCTCTACGGTCGCGCCGGCCGCTTCAAGTTTCTTTTTCGCTTCTTCGGCTTGGTCTTTGGGGGCATCTTTCAGAATCTCTTTGGGAGGAGCATCGGCAATATCCTTAGCTTCTTTCAGGCCAAGATTTTGGTTGATTTCGCGCAGGGCTTTAATGACATTGATTTTTTGCTCCCCGCTAGCGGCAAGTATGACGGTAAAGTTAGTTTTTTCCTCCACCGCTTCCGCAGCGCCCCCCGCCGCTCCGACACCGCCGGCTACCATCATAGGCGCGCTGGCTGAAACGCCGAAACGGTCTTCCAGGACTTTGACCAACTCGGCCAAATCCGCCACTGACAAACCCTCAATCTCTTTTATGAGATCGGCAAATTTACCGCTGGGCTCGGCTTTGGTCTCGGCGGGTACTGCCTCCGCTTTAACTTCCTTCCCGACGCTTTCAGGTCGGGACTCCGCACCCCCAACTTCCTGTTGGGGCGTCGGAGCTTTCTTTTCTTCGTCTGACATATTATCTCCTATGTTATATGTTGGTTTATAAAGTTCTTAAAGTTTGTAAAGCGAAACATCTGACCTTACGAACCTTATAAACTTTATAAACCTTATGAACACTTCCCTTCCGAATACTGTTTCAAAACACTCACTAATCCGCGCAGATTGCCAACTATCACTTGGACAAAACCGCTAATCGGCGCGTTCATGCTGCCCACCACTCTTGCCAGTAATTCTTCACGGCCGGGCAGAGTTGACAGCAGCTTAACTTTACTCGCATCAACAAACTTACTATCGATAATACCGCCTAAAATCTCCGCGTTTTCATGTTCATCGGCAAACTTTTGGACGATTTTCGAGACGGCTACTTCGTCGTCCGGTGAAATAACCAGCGCCAGCGGCTGGTCGAGGATGGCCGGTTCGATATCAATTGACGCGTCCTGCAATACTTTGCGTAAAAGGGTGTTTTTCGCCACTTTAACCCTACAATTAGCACCGAAAGTTTCATCTCTCAAGCTGTTAATATCAGCCACCGTCAGTCCGGCGTAATTAATTAATAAAAGCGCGCGGTTTTTGATATCGCCTTCAAGCTTTTGCAATAATTCAACTTTCTGGGCTTTTGTCTTGGGCATAAGTTTAATTACAAATTTTTAAATTAAGTTTACAAAGAGGTGCGCTCCCCGTGTCATTGCGAGCCCCAGTTGGGGCGTGGCCCGTCTCGACAGACCGAGCCGAGGTCTGGCGGACAATCTGACACAGCAGTGTCATCCCGACTGGAGCGAAGCGGAATGGAGGGATCGCTGGCTCCTCGCAATGACAACAAAAAACTATTTAGTATCAAATCGCACAAAAAACCTCTCGGTCTCCGGAGGTTAATCAGCCATTCTAAGATCTAAGATATTAATTCTTAATTCTCTAGGTATGGCCTCGGCGGCAAATTAAGTCCACTCACCCAAAGGGGAGGACAGCCGCTGTCTCCGGCGAACATTATCATATTGCCACAATTCCAAACTACTGTCAACAATATTTCTCAATACGATTAGCCTAGAACGACTTTGATGCCGGGACTCATACTGGATGCCAAAGTAATACTGGCAATGTTCTTTTTGGGTAAAACACCGAGTATGGTTTCAATGTTCGCTTGCAGTTTCTCGTTGTCCCACGACACCCTACCAATGGCAAGATGGATTATGTCGTGCGCGTCGGTTCTATATTCTATAAGCCCACCCGAGAGTTCGACCTTGGTCTTTTCCGGGTCGCTTGTCACAGTCCCCGCTTTTGGAGAAGGCATCTTGCCCTTGGGACCTAAAATCTTAGCGACGACCGCCAGCTTCGGCATCATTTCCGGCGTCGCCAAGAGAATATCGAAATCTATTTTGCCCTTTTTTACGGTCTCGATAAGCTCGTCGCTGGCAATGGCAACTTTGCGCGTTTTGGGACTGCCCGACGGCAATCTCACGGTTCCACGCACTTGCAGCTCTTCTTCTTTTTTCTTTTTAGTAGATGTTACACGAACGTGCATCTCTACCGTAGAGTCAAATTTAGTATAATTTGTTTCTTTGACGAGTTTTATGGCGTCACCGAGCGAATAGAGCTTATTTTTATCAACCTTGCCGCTTTGGGCGATATATCTTCGGCTGCGACGCGGTTTGTTTGTATCCTTTTTCCGAGATATCTTTTTAGTCACCGGCGTCTTTTGGGGAGTATCACCCCTTTCCGTCTCACCTACTCCTTGAGCCAGCTTTTCCTCTGTTTGCTTATCTACTATTTTTTTCTTCATATTTTCCTTTCGTGGTTCAAACCCCTGCCCCTCTGGGGCAAAGTCCCACAAAATTATTGTTCGAGCCCCGCTGGGGTTCGAACGGTATTTAAGTTATTGTTTCTTCAATTGGCTCCGCAATGTTTGAGCTTATCAAACTCTCCACCGCCTTGTCAATCGCACGTTCTACGACCGGCATTTCCGATGTCGGTATCTTTTCCAGTACATAGTCCTCCGCCACCTTGTTCTCGTTAAAACCAATACCCATCCTCATGCGCCAAAAATCCTCGCCGATTATTTCAATGACGGATTTTAGGCCGTTATGTCCCCCATCACTACCACCGAGGCGCAAACGAACTTTTCCTAAATCTAGATTCAGGTCGTCGGCCGCTACCAATGTTTCCGAAGGTTCTATTTTGTGAAAACCGGCAACACGCCGTACCGCATCGCCCGACTTATTCATAAATGTCGCGGGTTTCGCGAATACTATTTTATTACCGTCAACCTGTCCGGTAGCAATATCAGCGTTAAACCGGCCATCGTGCTTCCAACTATCCACCCCTATCTTTTTCGCTAGAGCGTCTACTAACATAAACCCGATATTATGTCGAGTCCGCTCATATTGCTTCCCCGGATTCCCCAAACCTATTATTAATTTAATCATACATTTATCACTCGAATTCGCTCGAATCGGTTACTAATCAACACCCTAAACTAACGAAGGTATAGTGTCATTGCGAAGTAATCTGAAGCAATCTGACCGTCCACGGTCATCCCGAGCGAGGTCTACCGAGTCGAGGGATCCCCGCCTGAATGACGCTCGTCCGAACGGTTTGGCCGGGCGGACAGTCGGGCAGGCCTCCATTCCGCCCCCATTAGGGTCTCCAGTCGGGATGACTCTGGTGAGTCAGATTGCCGCGCCTTTGACCTCACTGGGGTTTTGGCTCGCAAAGACAAATCAGCCTCCAAATTTTGCCCGTTCGACAGGCTCTCCTCGAGTCTGAGCGACCTCGGAGTCGAAGACAGGGCATCCTGAGTCTTGCCGAAGGATGACTTTTGCATTTTGACTTTTGATTTATAAGCCCGGTACATTCATTCCCATGTCGCCCATCAGTTTTTTGGTTTTATCAGCAGCGAAAGCTTGCGCGCGACTGATGGCTTCACCAACCACCTTAACAATTTCATTCTCGAGCTCGCGCTTTTTATCGGCGCTTAAATACGATTCATTAATATCAATCGACTTAATATGCTGTTCGCCGGTAAATACGACAGTCACCGCGCCGCCGGTGCTCTTGGCTTCGATTTCGGTGTTTTTCAGTTCCTTCTGAACCTCTCTCGCCTGCTTCTGTAATTGATAAAGCTGTTTTGCCTTGTCGAACATATTACCTCCCATGTCATTCCGTGCTCGACACGGAATCCAGCCAGTCTGGTTCTGGATGCCGCATCAATGTGCGGCATGACAAAAATTTATATTAATTTCTTTTATTAATGAGATAAGCTTCTATGAATTCGTCCAGATTACCGTTTAATATGCCGGTAGGATTTGTTGATGCAAAACCGGTGCGGTGGTCTTTGACTTGCTGGTAGGGCTGTAAGACATAGCTTCTGATTTGGTTGCCCCACTCGGCCGATTTATGTTCGCCGCGAAGCTCGGCATTTTCCTGCGCCCGCTGGGCTAATTGTAACTGATAGAGTTTGGATTTCAATATCTTGAGAGCTCTTTCCTTATTTTGCAACTGCGAGCGCTCGTTCTGCACTGCTACCACTATGCCCGAGGGGATGTGCGTTAGCCGCACCGCGCTATCGGTAGTATTGACGCTCTGGCCGCCCTTGCCCGACGAACGATAAACATCAACTCTTAAATCCTTGTCATCTATATCGATCTCCGCGTTCTCACCCAAATCGGGTATGACTTCGATGAGGGCGAAGGAGGTGTGGCGCGCTTTGTCGGCATCGTAGGGCGATATGCGCACCAAGCGATGGACGCCGGCTTCGCATTTCAAATGACCGTAGGTATTATAACCATTGATAGTCAGGGTAGCTGATTTAATGCCGGCTTCCTCGCCGCGGGTTGTGTCCAGCACTTCGCATACCCAGCCCTTTTTTTCGCCGTAGCGCAGGTACATACGCTTGAGCATCTCCGCCCAATCTTGGGCTTCGGTGCCGCCGGCGCCGGCGTGAATGGAAAGAATGGCATCCTTCGCGTCATGCTCACCGCCGAACATCGCCTCCTTTTCAAGCGCCGAAATGTCCTCATCGCTCTCCGCTTTATCGAACCGCTCGATGATACTGTTTACGGCGTTTAACTGCTGGCTAAGGCCCGCCGCTTTTTGATGGTCACGCCAAAAGCCCGGTTCCGCCATTTGCACTTCCAGAACCTTGGCCTCTCCCCTCTTTTCTTCAATTCTAAGTAGTTCCCCTAATTTTTCTTTTCGCAATTCCATACTCATAGTTTAACAGGTTAAATACTAAAAACCAATATTATATTCTGAAGTTTTCAGAAGTATTGACAGATTCGTATCGATTAGATACCATTACACCTTGTAGCTCTTTATGGAACCTAGCTACAAGACAACCCTAAGGAGGATGTCTGATGGAAAACGAGGAAATACCGAAAAAAGAAGGGACCGACAGGAGAGTCGAACGCTGGGCACGTGGCCCTGTTTACATTGCTAGCGAAGGTTTCTGGGAAGCCACATTGACCATTGGCAATATCACCTACCACCATCACCGTAACGGGGGCGGATGGGTCGCTAACACAGCGACAGTCGATGATACCGCGTTTGTGGGCGTTTACGCCAGAGTCGAAGGCAAAGCTCAAGTCCTGAATAACGCCGGTGTGGAGGACTTCGCCCTGGTCAGCGACAACGCTGTTGTCTGCGACAAAGCTAGGGTCGAAGACTACGCTAGGGTCTGCGACAACGCTGTTGTCTGCGACAAAGCTAGGGTCAACTCCAACGCTGTTGTCTGTCACAACGCTAGGGTCTGTGACAAGGCCATGGTCGGTGCCTGGGCTTTAGTCGGAGACAAGGTTATAGTCGGCGGGAAGGTTAGAGTCGGCGGTCATGCTAAACTCTTGGGTGACAACGTATACGAGGGCGATGAGCTGATCCTCCTCTAACCGAGATGGCGACTGGATAGTTCAAGAGCTGCCAGCACTAAGGCAGCTCTTAAATTTTACACCCGAAGTTAATATTATTAAACTAATCAATATTCAGCGTTAGCGGTGTAGAAAACAGGCATTGATCCGGCCAGAGGAAGGGACGAGGGGCGCGTCCCACTAATATTAACGGGACTTCTCTCCACAACCTCTAGCCAGACCGATGCCTATTTATTCGATTTCGCTTTGCGAAGCGAATTATCCCGCGAAGTCCCGCATCGGGACGAAGTGGGATTAAAACCACTAAAATAAGGGCTTTTCGCCCCCTTTGCTTACTGCATAATAAAACTTACACTATTTAAGAGATTTTGTCAAGCCCCGACCCCAGTGGGGTCGAGGACGCCGACCCCGTGGTGACGCACTGTCATAATACGACAGAGTCGATTTGACAGTAAGGAATTTTACGGGGTCAATACCCCCACCCCGAAAAATCATTTTTTGGGTCCTTCACAGAACCGCGTACACCTACGAGGTGTACTTTTTGGCGGTTATTTGCTCCTGGGAGGCGTATTTTAACCAAAAAGGACACCTACGAGGTGTACTTTAGCCGGTTCGGAAGGCAATGGCTACTTTAATATAATAATATAAAAAGAAAGCTCCGGTGCGGCAGGAATCGGCCGACAACGCGGAGCTCTGAATGAAGTTAGTCGAGCTAGATGGAACACGGTAAACTATTGCGTCTACACCACTCTCCTTTCGGCTAGAAGGGACTGTATTGATGTGTTTCGAATGCCGCCGCCCGTCTCTCCGCTGCGAGATCTGCCTGCCTTAACGCCCACTCCTCAATGTACCAAACCGTTTGACAATGCGGGCAATGAAACCTTACCACATTCTCAAGGTCGTCACCGGTATAGTCTTGGGTGGGAAGAAGCGCGTTGCACATAACTCCTTCTGGCGTTTGGGCCGTACAAACCCAGAGTATTCCACCCTTTACCGGCATAGCGCCGTCAGGATTCGTATCGCGGTA
>Ga0209542_10019119_pt1 | contig 11015 bp, 9 predicted proteins | sample RifCSPhighO2_01_FD_184028 | JGI IMG/M metagenome (GOLD analysis project Ga0209542, IMG submission 184028) | Soil microbial communities from Rifle, Colorado - Rifle CSP2_plank highO2_0.1 (SPAdes) (version 2) | ecosystem: Environmental > Terrestrial > Deep subsurface > Rock core/Sediment ...
ACTTCTATATAATCACGAGCTCGTTTTAGCAAACGATTCGCGGTCCTCGGCGTGAATCTCGATGCCTTTGCCAAAATTTCAATTGCTTCTGTGTCTATACCCACACCCAAAATTTTTGCTGAGCGCTTAATTATTTCTTCGATATCCTTTTCCTCATAGTAATCGAGCTTAAAAGTTGCTCCGAATCTAGCTCTAAGCGGCGCAGAAAGAAGATTGACCCTCGTCGTAGCGGCAATCAAAGTGAACGGTGGCAAATCAAGCGTGACGCTTCTCGCCCCTGGCCCCTTACCTATAACAATGTGAAGTTTTCTCGACTCCATGGCCGGATAGAGAATTTCTTCTATCATCCTATTTAACCTATGGGCCTCATCTACAAATAGTATTTCGTTCTCTTCTAGGTTACTGAGAATCGCTGCGAGATCTCCGGCCCTCTCAATTGTGGGACCAGATGTAACTTTAATACTCGCGCCCATTTCGCGAGTCACGAGCCTTGCGAGCGTGGTCTTCCCGAGCCCAGGTTGCCCATAGAAAAGAAGGTGATCGATTGGTTCGTTCCGCTTTTTCGCGGCTTCGATAATTATGTGAAGGTTCCTCTTTACTTTTTCCTGCCCCACATAATCAGACCAGCTCTCCGGTCGAAGGATGGTATCTATGCTCTGATCTTCATTATGTTGTTTGCTTTTGTCAGCCATTATTGACAGTGTTTGTAAATTATGTTATAAAGTCGGCATGGGCAGAGATCTGCGGGTATAAATTGTGTTCTCTCCTAGCTTTTAGGACAGCTCAGCTCCGGCTTGGCTAATCCTCAGAGGGAATACATTTTTGGGTCATTCCAAAATCTATAGTTTTTAGTTTTACCCGCAGATCTCTGCCTTTTACCATTCAATGGGGCCAGTGGCCCGCTCAATCTCGTCGAGGGTGGTTATGCCCTGAAGTGCCTTTACAATCCCGTCTTTCTGCATTAAAACCATGCCTTGTTTTTCGATGGCCATAGCTTCTATGTCGTGCTCTGTGGTCTTTTCTCTTATCAAAGAATCTATCTCGTCACTCACTTCGAGGAGCTCCATTATCGCTATTCTTCCTAAAAATCCGCCGTCGCCATAGCTTCTATGTCGTGCTCTGTGGTCTTTTCTCTTATCAAAGAATCTATCTCGTCACTCACTTCGAGGAGCTCCATTATCGCTATTCTTCCTAAAAATCCGCCGTCGCACAGGTCGCATCCTACAGCCTTGTGCAAGCCCACCTCCATACTCTCACGTGCCACTCTTTTCGGCAAGTCCTTTTTAAATTTATCTATTTTCGCTTGTAGCTCTTTGTCCACCGCAACCATCTTTTTACATGATTCACAAAGTCTTTTAACCAACCGCTGGGCTATTACAAGTGTCACTGCGGGGCCTATCGTCGATGATCTCACTCCTAAATCCGTTAGTCTTGGTATTGCTCCTGCGGCGTTATTTGTGTGAAGAGTAGATAAGACTAGGTGTCCGGTTAGCGCGGCATCGATGCTCACCTTGGCCGTTTCTGTGTCTCTAATCTCCCCGACCAAAATTACGTCCGGGTCTTGTCTTAGAATTGACCTTAGGCCCAAAGCAAATGTGTAATTCTTCTCTTTGTCTGTTTGCGTCTGCTCGACTCCATCGATGTGATACTCGATTGGATCTTCGATTGTGATTATTTTTATTTTTTCCGTGTGAAGTTTCTTCAAAAAAGCGTAAAGCGTCGTCGTTTTTCCAGAGCCGGTTGGGCCAGTTACGAGAATCATTCCGTTCGGGCGCTTAAGCTCTTCTTTTATCAATTCTTCGTCGTCTTTTCTTAGGCCCAAGTCTTTTAGCTCAAGTGCTATTACGCTCGGGTCAAGTACTCTCATTACAACAGCCTCACCGAACTCCGCCGGGACAACAGACGCTCTTACTTCTATTGCGCCGCTTGCGCTCTTTATTGTAAATCTGCCGTCCTGGGCTGTGTCCCTAACGTTTAATTTCAGACCGGCCAGAAGCTTGATTCTGCTTATGAGAAGCTCTGACTGTCTTTCTTCAAAACCTGTTATGTCCTTTAGGTCTCCGTCGATTCTAAACCGGAGGAGCGATTTCTTCTCAGCTTTGCGCTCAATGTGAATATCTGATGCTCTTAGCTTAAGTGCTGCTCCCAGAACATAGCCAAGTAGTGTGCTGGTGGCCGTTTTTGGATCGGCTTTTTTGAAAAACTCGGCTACGTCGTTTTTGTCTTTAACCTTTCTTCTTATTTCTTCGATTGTATTTTCCTCGAGCCTTACTTCTTCCGAAACTTCACTTCTTTCATCTCCACTTTTCGCTAATGAGTATTTCTCCCATATCTCGTCAAGCTTCGTCTTCGTTGTTATAAAAACAGTGGGGGTAAATCCCTCTTTCTTTAGAGACTCTATGGCCTCGTTGGTTTTGCCGTTCCTCGTTGTCTCCGCCAGCACAGTTATCTCGTTGCCGTCTCTCCCTACCACCGCCACCCGAGCTTCCCTGGCGACCTCTTCCGGAAGAACGATAAGCGCTTCTCTAATCGGGGCTGCGGCGTCTTTCAGATACAGCACTCCCTCTTCTTTAGCGCGTCTCATAGCATCACGCTCCTCGCTTTCTCTTTTTGCGATTTCGATTTGCCCTGGGACGGAGTTCCTACTAAATCTCATAGCTCTAACTTATAATATGTTTGGACATATCAAATTGCAAAATAATGTCGGGGCATAATAAGTGGTCAAAAATTAAACACAAGAAAGCGACCGAGGATAGTGGCAAGAGTAAGCTTTTCTCAAAGCTAGCAAAAGAGATTGCAATTGCCGCGCGCCATGGATCAGATCCGCAATTCAACCCCACCTTGCGAAGCGCGATTGACCGAGCTAGAAAACAAAACATGCCACAAGTGAACGTAGAAAGGGCCATTAAAAAAGCCGAGGGGGGCGGGGACCTCGAGCCCATACTTATAGAGGCCTATGGTCCGGATGGAATTGGAGTTATTGTTGAGGGTGCAACCGACAACAAGAATAGAACTATCGGGGAGGTTCGGGTGATTCTAAAAAAGTACGATTCCAAAATCGCTGAGCAGGGGGGCTTAGCGTGGTCCTTCGAAAAAAAAGATGGTGAGTATGCAGCAAAGTTTCCCCGGGAGGTTTCGGAGGAAATTGGGAATAAAATCTTCTCATTACAGGACGAGCTGGAAGAAATGGACGACATCCTTGCTGTTTATACCTCCATTAAACAGCAGCAATAATGATTATTCTGGGAATAGATCCAGGTACCGTGAGGGTTGGTTATGGCTTGATAGAAAAAGATCGTGGAATCAGGGCCGTGGCATACGGGCTTATCGGAGATAAAAGCAAAAACTCAACCGGGCGGTTGGTTTATATTGGGAATGAGATTAGGGCTCTGATAAAAAAATACAAACCGGACGTCGTAGGCATTGAACGGGTATATTTTTCTAAAAATAAGAGGACCGCACTCGCTGTTGCCGAGGCTAGGGGGGTGATAGTCTTTGTTTCGGAGGGCCTTGGCGTCCCAGTCCTCGAGTTCTCTCCGACTGATATCAAAAGTGTGGTTGCTGGCGACGGGAGATGTGATAAAAGAGCGCTCAAAAAAATTGTGGCCATGACTCTCGGGGTGAAAGATATAGCCGGGCCCGATGACATATCCGATGCCCTAGCCGTGGCAATTAGAGCCTCGTTCGAATATTCGAAATAATGGGGTTGACATAAAACAAACCTTCTATATACTTCGTCCGTAAATAAAAAGGTCGTTTATAGTAAATATTCAAATGTTGGAAGCGCAAGAGATTATTCTCGCCCAAGACGAAAGCGAGACTGACGACTCCGAAGAGGAAGAGGCTGACACGGAATCTGACGACGCGGACGAGGAGGTGAAGGTGGAGGACGAGGACGAAGCCGACGATATGTAAAAACAAACCGCCCTACTGGGGCGGTTTGTTTTTTTACTGATATAATGTGAGTTATGAATATGAGGAAGTGGTTAAGACAAAAGAGAGTCTGGGCCCAGTTACTGATCGCAGCTGGTGGTCTTTTTGTAGCGACTCTCGTTTTTTTCTTTAATGCGGTTAGGTCTCTTCCGGACCCCGGAGAGATTGCAGACATTCAAGTCTCGCAGTCCACGAAAATTTATGACAGAGAGGGGGAGGCCCTGCTCTATGAGATATATGCAGAGGAGAAAAGGACGATTATCAGCTCGGATGACATTCCGGACCTTGTGCGGGAGGCCACAATTAGTATTGAGGATGATTCATTTTATGAACACCCGGCATTCGACTGGCGCGGTGTCGCAAGGGCAGTTGTTGTCAACTTGATTAGAGGCAGAGTCGTGCAAGGGGGGTCAACTATCACACAACAATTAGCCAAAAATACCTTTCTAACTAACGAACGAACTATTTCGAGAAAGATAAAAGAGCTAGTCCTCGCCGTAAGGCTGGAGAAAGAATATACAAAAGACGAAATCCTAGATTTGTATTTAAATCAGGTTCCTTATGGCCACAATGCGTATGGAATAGAGGCCGCTTCTAGAATATTCTTCGAAAAATCCGCTAAAGATTTAACTCTCAACGAGATAGCGGTCCTCGCCGCACTTCCGCAATCACCAAGCTACTACTCACCATGGGGAAGCCACGTTGACGAACTAGAGAAAAGAAAAAACCTAGTGTTGCGGCGTATGCGCGAGCTAGATTATATAGACGATGTCGAGCTCGAATCCGCATTGGAGGTAATGCCAGAGATCGCAGACCAACCAGAAACGGGTATTTCTGCTCCCCACTTTGTTATACACATACAGGACTACCTCCGCGACAAATACGGCGAGGATGCGCTTAGAATCGACGGCCTAAAAGTCATAACGACTCTAGACCGAGAGCTCCAGGAAATCGCCGAGGATGCAGTTTTAACGAACGTTGAGAGGAACAGCGAGCTCTACGGGGGCGAGAACGGCGCGCTTGTTGCAATCGACCCGCAGACCGGACAAATACTCGCAATGGTCGGGTCTAAGGACTACTTTGGCGATCCGGTCCCGGAGGGATGCACCCCAGGGACAAATTGCAGATTCGAAGGAAACTTTAATGTCGCAACGCAGGGGCTAAGACAACCCGGGTCTGCCATAAAGCCCTTTGTGTATTTAACCGCCATGCAACAAGGGTTCACTCCGGACACTGTTATATGGGATGTTCCAACGGAGTTTTCGGTTTCATGTCCTGGAATTGTAAATTTCAGCAACAGAAATCCTGCGTGTTATCACCCACAAAATTATAGCCAGACGTTCTCGGGGCCGGTCGTAATGAAGGAGGCTCTCGCTCGATCTATAAACGTCCCAGCCGTTCAAACTCTTTATCTCGCTGGGCTAAACAACACCATAGAGACGGTTTCAAAGCTTGGTATAACAACCTTGAACGACCCCAGCAGGCTTGGTCTATCTCTCGTCCTCGGTGGCGGAGAAGTGAGGCTAGTTGAGCTTACCGGTGCATATGCGGCCCTTGCCGCAGATGGCGTATATCGCAAGCCGGTTAGTGTTTTAAGGGTCGAGAATGCCGCAGGAGAGGTTCTCGAAGAATATAAAGACGATGGGGTCCAGGCCGTTGACCCGCGCGAAGTTCGCATTATAAACGATATTCTATCGAGTGTTGAGCTTAGGTCGGGGCTTTTCTCTGCTAGTCTCCCATTAACCCAAGTCCCCGGACACCAGGTCGCGCTTAAAACTGGAACCACAAATGACTACGTTGACGCGTGGGCGTTCGGATACACTCCGAACTTAGCTGTCGGTGTTTGGGCCGGGAATAATAATAGAGATTCTCTCACAAGTAGGGGGAGTAGTATATTGGCGGCCGTTCCTATGTGGCACAGCTTCGCCTCCAAGGCGCTTGCCGGCAAGCCGTTATCAACTTTTGAGAGGCCCGTGCCTATTGTTTCTAGTAATCCAGTGCTTAATGGCAAGCTTATAGAGGGTAGTCTTCATACAATTCTTTACTATCTCGGCCGCCGTGACGACCCACAATTTCCCAATTGGGAGACTGGCGTACAAAGCTGGCTTCAGACAAACAGCGTAGATAGAAGAAAATTCGAGCTCGTAGATGAATCCTCTATTGAGAATCCACCGGCGGAAGGAAAAATAGAAATAGAACCTATCTCTCCGGAGAATGGCTCGTTCGTGAGTGGCCCCGTGGATGCGCGTTTTAGAATTATCTCGGAAAAAGACATCTCAAGTATTGAGGTTTACCTAAACGGGGAGTTGGTGGGACAAACCTCCGATGTCCCACATCGCGATTTCACGTATGGGGTTGAAATAGACCAGGGCCTTCTTGTGCTTCAAAATTCTATAGTTGTGCGCGTCACGGATGAAGATGGTCTTCGGGGCGAAGAGAGTATTATCGTTTTTAAGTAGTGCCTTACGAGGGCTTTATCGGCATTAAAATATAGAAATACGAATCATCGCCAGGGTCCTTTATAAGGGCTGGCTTGTCGCTGCCGTTTAGCCCAAGCATTATCTCTTTTCCAACCGTTGCGCGAACGCCGTCCAATAAGTATTTCCAGTTGAAGATAGACTCTACCGCCGGGCCGTCTATCTTCGCTGGGATTAAATATCTGTTCTCGCCGACTGCGTTGTCGCTCGAATAAATTTCGATAACTTTTTTGTCGTTAGTTTTTACTCTTACGTCGTTCGATTTGCTGGCAAATGAGCTCGCGAGTTTTAGCGCATTAATTAGCTCTTCTTTCTTAATCGATATTTTTGTGTCTATCTCTTTCGGGACAATGGGGTCATAGTCTGGGAACGATCCCTCCACAAGCCTCGAGATAAGCGCGGTGCTTTCAGTCTCGAAGAGTATTTGGTTGTTCTCTATGTAGAAAGAGACCGTCTCCTCGTCGTCTATAACCCTCACTAGCTCCTCGGAGGTTTTTATGGGGACTGTTACTTCAAAGGGTTTTCTATCTTTCATCTTCACTTGGTTGCCAAGAATCTTTGCCTCCGCGAGCCTAAAGCTGTCTGTCGCGGCCAATCTTAGCGACGAGGCCTCTCCCTTGAAAAGCACGCCCGATATTTCTGGTCTCAGGTCGGTTACCTCCCCAGCGATTACAACTCTTGCGAGAGAATCTTTAAAAACCTGCGTGCCCACTTGAACCTCTCCGCTCTTTTTCTCTATCTTAGGTATTATTGGGAATTCTTTCTCGTCAATTCCCTGAATCGTTGCTGTGTAGTTGTCGGTCTTGAGCTCTAGGTTCCCCTGCTTTGTTTTTTCGAGGTGGATTCGCTCGCTTGCGATATTATTCACGATGTTCGAAATGGTATTAAACGGCACGACCGCGGCGCCTCCCTCTATCACCTTTCCGAAAACGTTTTTAACGATAGCGAGCTCGAGGTTCGTCGCGGAAACTTGTATCTGGCTTCCCTCCGCCCTGATTAGAACGCTTCCAAGAACTGGTAGGTTTAGGTTAGAGCCGATTGCTCTGCCTGCTGTATCCAGTCCGCTTTTTAAATTATTTTTTAATAAAACTAGTTTCACTGTAATTTATTTTCTTTTCTTATTTTTATATCTCTTGTTGTTATTGTAGTGCGGTCTCGTTTTTGTGCATAAGCGTGTTTTTCCTCGATGGCTACTCGCTGTTTTCTTTTGCGATGATCTCGTAAGCTGTGGAAAATTTGGTGCGTTGTTGCGGGGCGTTTGTGGAGAAGAGCAAAAAGATTGCCAGCGTTTTTATTTTCTTCACAGGGTTTCCACAAGAAATCAGCATGGTTATACAGTTTTGTTTACCACCTCTTTTATCATCATAATCTTTTGGCTTAAATCGGAGCTTCCCTTAATACCAGAGTCAATTTTTTTGTAGGCGTAAATCGCGGTTGTGTGATCTCGCTTGCCGACCCTATTTGCGATATCTGGGTAAGACATGCTTAGCATGTCCCTGAATAGAAACATTGCTATCTGACGAGGTTCTACGAACTCTTTGTTTCTCGCGCGGCCCAGAAGATCATTCGAAGAAATTTCAAAAAAAGCGGAGACAGCTTTAATAATCTGACTCGGGCTAACTTTGTTCATAGACTGCTGAGTCGCTTCGGCTATTATTCGATCGACCGTGTTGGTATCGAGTGCTTTTTTGTAAGTCGTCTGGTAAAAAAGCAGCTTGTTTAAGATTCCCTCAATCTCTCGGATATTTTTTTGCACCCTTTTTGCAATGATATCAATAGAGCTATCGTCTAGCTCTACGCCATGCTCTTGAAGCTTCGTTTTAATTATGGCTACCCTAGATTCGTATTCGGGGTAACTTATATCTACAATCATTCCTCCTTCGAACCTGGATCGCAGCCGCTCTTCTAGCGTAGGAATCGCGCGCGGCGGCCTGTCGGAGGATATAATTATTTGTTTGTTATTTTCGTGAAGTGCGTTAAAGGTGTGGAAAAACTCTTCTTCGGTTTTCTCTTTTCCGCCGATGAATTGAATGTCGTCAATTATTAAAACATCGACGTCTCTATAATTCTTTTTAATTTCTTCTGCGCGTCCATTTCTTATCGCCCAAACCACATCGTTGGTAAATTTTTCGGAGGTAACATATTTTACACGGACCGCGTCTTTGTAAAGACTCATAATTTCGTTGCCCGCGGCTTGGATGAGGTGGGTTTTCCCCAGTCCGACGCCGCCGTAGATGAATAGGGGATTATATTTAACACCAACGTTTTCAATAATTGCGGCGGTTGCGGAGTGTGCGAGCTCGTTGAACGGACCGACGATAAAAGAATTCAGCGTGTAGCGCGGGTTTAGGTTTGTTTTCGGGTCGACGCGCATCTCCTGAAAAGCTAACTGCCCATCGCCAAAACCGATCGGGGCCCTTTTTATGATTTTTTGCCTCAGCGGTTTTTTCGAGAGATTTCCCTCCACAACATACTCGACTTTTTTAATAGAACCGCTCAAGTCCCTCATAGATCCAAGGATTAATTTGTGGTATTTAACTTCCACCCACTCCTTAGCGAAGTTGTTCGGGAGGGCTACCATGGCTATGCCGTCCTGGTTTTCAACAAGGCGGCTGTTTTTTAGCCAAGTGAGGAAATTGGGCCGTGAGATCTTCAACTCTATATCCGATAACACTGCTTGCCAAAGCTCTTCCCGATCATTCATACGACTATCTTAACGGACGGGGCGGCCAAGTCAACTAGAAGACAGTGCCATAAGTTGTTAGTTTGCTGTGGACAACTTTTCTCGAGGAACTTAACAATTTCACTCCAGGTGTCTATAATGGAGTTCGCTATGCCTAAAAGAACATACCAACCGAAAAAAAGAAGAAGGGCGAGAAACCACGGCTTCTTAAAGAGAAATAGTAGTCCAGGGGGGCGAAATGTTTTGAAAAGACGTAGAGCAAGGGGCAGGGCGCGACTGACCGTCTAATGCTCGGGAAGAAATACCGCGTATCCGTACAGGACTTTCCCCGCAAGGCAAAAACCGCTTATAGCGGAAAGCTTTTTGTTGTAAAAAAGTCCCCGAACACGCGTCGTCACTGCAGGGTTGGCGTAATAGTCGGAAAAAACTCTGGCAAAAAGGCGACGAGAAGAAACAAGACAAAAAGAATTATTATGGACGCGTTTCGCGAGAGCGGTAACGTGCTTAATACTCCGGGAAACGACTATCTTGTTATAATGAGTTCTTCTGATAAACTTGACGACGCGGATTATAACGCCGGCCTAAAGGAAGAGATTATCACCGCGCTCGATAAATTGCGAAAATGATTTCAGGATTTTTTAGAACAGTCTTATCTCAACCACTTTTCAATGCGCTTGTACTGCTTTACGAGCATGCCTCTTTCGGTGATCTCGGAATCGCCATCATATTCTTAACAATTATCGTCCGAATTATTTTATTTCCGCTTTTTCACAAAACGGCCAAGCACCAAAAAATTGCGCAGAAAATTCAGCCCGAAGTTAAAAAAATCCAAGAGAAACACAAGAACGATAGAGAGGCACAAACAAGAGAGCTCATGGAGCTCTATAAAAAGAACCAAGTAAATCCGCTGACGCCAATTTTACTCTTAGTAATTTTCTTAACAGTTATCGTCCGAATTATTTTATTTCCGCTTTTTCACAAAACGGCCAAGCACCAAAAAATTGCGCAGAAAATCCAGCCCGAAGTTAAAAAAATCCAAGAGAAACACAAGAACGATAGAGAGGCACAAACAAGAGAGCTCATGGAGCTCTATAAAAAGAACCAAGTAAATCCGCTGACGCCAATTTTACTCTTAGTAATTCAGCTCCCGATACTATTCGCGCTCTACAAAATATTTATAAACGGTCTTTCGGAGGGGAGCTTCGCCCTCCTTTATTCATTCGTCCCCGCGCCAGAGACTATTTCTCAATTATCCTTCGGGGTTATTCAATTGAATGCAGTTAGTATCCCGATAGCAATTTTGGCCGCAGCGACGCAGTATATCCAGGGCAGGCTAGCAATGGCGAGAGCAAAGGGGCAAGACGCACTTCCCGCTCAGGCCAGGAAAATGGCCAAAATAAGCATTTATGCCGGCCCGACTATCGCTCTTTTGGTTCTCACGCGATTTCCTGCGGCCGTCGGCCTGTATTGGCTTACCAGTACAGTTTTTTCTATAATACAGCAGATAATAGTCAACAAATCTGTCCACGAGGAAAAATGAACGAGCTTCAGACAAAAATACATACAATGGTTACGCTTATGGGATTTAGCGATCTCAGGGTGGACGTCGATGAGGAGTCGCGGAAGTTTATGATTTTTAGTCCACGAGGAAAAATGAACGAGCTTCAGACAAAAATACATACAATGGTTACGCTTATGGGATTTAGCGATCTAAGGGTGGACGTTGATGAGGAGTCGCGGAAGTTTATGATTTTTATAAACGACCGAGTCGTCGGTAGGGAAAGCTTGCCCATGCTCGTTTTGAATCTTGAGAGAATTGCGAGACTTATGGCAAAGAAGCTAGACCACCCGCCGATTATAATAGACGTTAATCACTATAAGAAAGAAAGAGAGGGGTTGATTGTAAAACTTGCCCGCGCGGC
>Ga0209542_10019121_pt1 | contig 11015 bp, 16 predicted proteins | sample RifCSPhighO2_01_FD_184028 | JGI IMG/M metagenome (GOLD analysis project Ga0209542, IMG submission 184028) | Soil microbial communities from Rifle, Colorado - Rifle CSP2_plank highO2_0.1 (SPAdes) (version 2) | ecosystem: Environmental > Terrestrial > Deep subsurface > Rock core/Sediment ...
GCGCCGGTCGTGCGGTTGAACACCGCGGCGGCGGGCGCGGCGCCCAGCGTGTGCGCGCGCAGCTGCGCGGCCGCCGCGCGCGCGAGCGCGGGCTCGGGCGCCAGCGCCGCCACCACCTTTGTCCGCGGGTCGTCCGCGAGGAACACGCGCGCGAGCGCGGCCATCGCGCGCGGCAGGTCGGTCACGAGCGCGCCGTCGGCCAGCGGGTGCAGCTGCCCCGCGACCGTGGCCGCGGCGGGCACGTCGGCCGCGCCGATCCCGCACCGCGCGGCCAGCGCCGCGACCTGCGCCGCGCCGAGGACCATGCCCGGCGCGGTCGCCGCCGCGTACGCAAATAGCAGGTGCCGCGCGGGCACACGGAACGCGTCCGCCTCGTCGGCAATTGTTTCGCTCACACGCGAGAGCCGCCGGGCGACCGCCGCGCGCGGGAACGCGGCGCACGCGGCGTCGCGGTCGTCGGGCGCGTCGGCCACCACGATGACGCGCTCGTAGGCGCCGTACTGCTCGGCGAGGAACGCGAGCGCGCCGGGCTGGGCGGGGAACGCGGGCGCCACGACGCACACGCCGCGCTCGCCGATTAGCGCGCGCGCCGCGTCCGCCGTCTCCGCTGTGATTGCGGCAAACGCGCGCGGCTCGGCGGGCGCGCCGGCGCGGAACACCTCCTGCAGCAGCAGCGGGTCGACCGCGGGCGGCGGGTGCAGCAGGTGCGCGACGTCCGTCAGATGGCGCCAGTGCGCCAGGTCCATGTCCGCGATCTCGCCGGCGCCGGCCGCGCGCGTGCGGCGCTGCACGACGTCCGCGAGCATGAGCGGGACGTCCGTGTCGTCCGGGGGCGGCGCGAGCGCGGCCAGCACCTCGGCGCGCGCGGGCCCGACCACGACGGCGCGCACGCTCGCGTCGAACCAGACCGTGTCGTCCGCGCCCAGCGTCCCGCGCGCGGCGTTCTGCCGCGTCAGCGCGTCAAACGGCGCGAAGCGCATCGTCGTGTTCTTGAGGAGCGCGGCGTCGGCGGCGGGCGTGGCGCGGATGTCGAGGGGAAACGCAAAACCGTTGCTCGGCAGGTACATCAGGCTCGTGACGCGCACCGCAAACGCCTCCATCGTCCGGTTGGCGGCGATCGCGTGGGCGATCCGGTCCGCGTCGTCCGGGGGGACGACCCCCGGGGTGGTGTAGATGGTCGCGCGCTTCAGCGTTGGCGACGCCAGCAGGCGCGCCGCGACGCGGGCGATCTCGCTGGGGCCGCCGTGCACGATCCCGAGCTCCGCGTGCACGACCGTCGCGTGCCACGCCAGCGCCTCGGCGAAATCGTACGTGACAGTGTGCGCAAGCACGCGCTCGTGGTATATCGTCTGGTCCAGCTCGCGCCACGTCGGCGCGTCCGCGAAATCGTTCGTGATGTCGTGCGCGAGCACGCGCACGTAGCGCAGCGACTCGTTCCGCGCGAGGGCCATGGGGAGCGCGCGCACATCCGGCGCGTCGTTGCCGACGCTCAGGACGAGCGACACGAGCGCGCACGTCGGCGACGCGACCGCGGCCGCGACCGCGTCGAGCACGTCCCGGGTCACGTACGTCTCCGAGACGAGCGCGAGCTTCTGCACGGTTGGATTGTGTGCGAGCGCGCCGAGGACGGTTCCCAGCCCCGCGCCGTGGTTCATCGGGTGGGTAAACTCGAGCGTGCGCAGGGTGCGGTTGGCGCGCAGCGCCGCGGCGAACGCGGCGGCCTTGTCGGGCGCGCACTGAAAGTGCGTCAGGGAAAGGTGCTGCAGCGTGCTGTCCGCGGGGAGGACAAACGGGTTGCGCCCGGTGTGGTCCGCGGAAACGACCTCGAGCGACGTGATCGTCGGGTGGCGGGCCGCCGCGCCCATCACGTCCTCGGCGGGGGTAAAAATAGACAGCGACACGCGGCGCAGCGAGCGGTTCTGCGCGATGCCCGCCGCGAGCGCGCCGGGCGCCGCGGCGCTCCGCACCCGGACCGACAGGTTCGCGATGGCACACTCTGGCGCCGACAGCACGGCCGCGAGGAGCGCGTATTCCGGGCCGTGTACGGTGCGCGGGAGGAACCGCAGCTCCTCCAGCGTCGAATTGTGCGCGAGCGCGCCGAGGATGGCCGCCGCGCCGTCGGCGGATAGGATCGAGTCGACGAACGCCAGCGTCCGCAGCGCGTGGTTTCCGCGCAGGCCTTCCGCCAGCTGCACGGCGTTTTCGTGCGCCGGCCGGTAGCGCTCGAGCGTGAGGGACGTCAGGGGAGAGTTGCGCAGCGAGAGGGCCATCCGCTGGGGAGTGTTCACCGATAGAAAGTCGATGTGCACGTCGCGGAGCGTGGCGTGGTGGGCGATCGCGGAAAAAAAGGCATCGTACCGGAGGAGCATGCGCGGGTCCATGCGCAGCGACAGGCTGGTCCACTGCTCGTGCCGGACCCGCGCGACCAGCATGTCGACGTCCGGGTCCTCGTCCAGTTCGATGGCGATGGTTCCAGTGCGGCCGTTCTCGGCCGTGCTGATAAACACGGTCATGTCCTCGCTTTCGTCGCTCTCAAACTCCATTTCCTCCGTGTCCGAGCCCGGATTTGGCTCGGCCATTTGTGCACCGCCGCGCGGCACGGGCACTATCCGTGCACATTTCGTGCGCGCACAAACACTGCGTCGCCGTAGATCGGCTGGCCCGCGAGGCCCGCCGCCAGCGCGTTGAACGGCGCGTCGCACCGCAGGTGGTGCGCGCGCACAATGTAGTACGCGTACCCCGGACACAGCGCCGCGTCGACCGGCGCCGCCGCGTACTCGCCGCCGACGAGGCCGGCCAGCGCCGCGTCGCCGGGCCGCGCTGCGAGCGGCCGCGCGCGGAACGCCGCGCCGCGCAGCGCGCCGGGCAGCACGCACGGCTCGGCCCAGCCGTCGCCGACGTCGTTGGCGTACACGACAAACGCCGCGCACTCGGCGCGTCGCAGGTCCATCCCCGTCGCCGCTCCACAAAAGCCATGGAGAGCAGCGACGGAGGCGACACGTCCGACTCGTTCCTCGACGACCGCGCCGTGTCGGAGCTGTCCGAGTGCCCGACGTCCGACGCGGGCAGCGAGCCCGACGACGCGCCGTGCGTCAAGCGCCGCCGCACGGACTCTGAGGACAGCGCCGACGAGTACGCGCCCGTGCGCGTCGCGCGCGGGCTGTGGGGCTGCGTGGTCGTCGTCGGGCTCGCCGCGCCCGCGGACGTGCGCGTGCTCGTGCTGCGCGACGACCCCGGCGACGCGGCGGTCGCCGCGCTCGACCACGCCATGGCCGCCGACTACCCCCACCCGCACGTGCGCGCCGCGCTGGCGCTGCTCGGGCTCGTCGACCGCGACGGCGTGCGCGCGCTGCCCGGCGTGCAGAGCGTGCCGCTGCCGCCGCTCGCGCCGTGCCACGTGTTCGTCGTCAACTGCATGGCGCAGAGTAAAGATTGCGCGTGAATTCGAGTGTGGCGCCCGCGCGCGGGCAAATGGACGTCGGCGCGCGCGCGGTGCACGTCGGCGCGTGGATCGCGGCGGCCGCCGCGCACGCGGGCGTCGGCGCGTGGGCGCTGTGGGCTGCGCTCGCGCGGCCGCTCGACGACGCGGCGCCGGTCGGGCTCGTCGCGCACCCCGCGGCCGCGCACTGGTGCGCGCTGCGGCTCGTGTGGGTCGTGTTCGCGGGCGAGATCGCCGCCGCGCTGCTCGCGGCCGCTGCGGCGGCGACGCACCTGGCGCGGCCGGGCCTGTCGGCCCGCGGCATGCACGTCTTCTTCTGGGCCGAGCACGCGCTCGGCTCGACCGCGCTGGCCGCGGCGTTCCTGGCGTGGACGGGCGTCGCCGATGTATCCGCGCTGCTGGCCGCGCCCGTCGCGGCCGCGCTGGCGCCCGCCGCGCTGCTCGCGGTCGCCGAGCTGCTGTGGGCGGCGGCGGCGCTGCGGCGGCCCGCGCGCTGGGACCGCGGGCCCGCCGCGCACGCCGCGTGGGCCGCGCTCGCGGCCGCCGGCCTGCTCGCGCTCGCGGCCGCCGCGGTGTACGCCGAGCGCGCGTGGGCCGCGGGCATGCGCGGCGACGCCGCGGGCTACGCCGCCGCGCTCGCCGCCCTGCTCGCGGGCGTGACCGGCCTGCCCGTCGCGTGGACCGGCCTGCACCGCGCGGCCGACGGCTACTTTACGCCCGCGGCGAACATGCGCTTTGGCGGCGCGCGCACGGCGGCCACCGCCGCGCTGCGCGTGGCCGCCGCCGCCGTGCTGCTGGCGGCGTTCCTGCGCGGCGCGCGCGACCCCGCGGCGGCAGTGTAGCGTGTTGCAACACGTGTTGTAACACGCGCCGTAAATAAAGTCGATGGCATCGCAGGGGCTGGCCATTGTTGTGCGCGGCAGCACGGACGTGCACATCTCCGCGGTGCGCATCACCGCGACGAACGCGACGTATACGTACACGAACGGCATACTCGAGATCGCCGGCGAGAACGGGACGACGGTGATCGCGCGCAACGTCTCGTTCGTGTCGTCGGCGAACGGCACCTGCATCATCAACAACACCGTGTGCATGCACGGCATGACGGTCGAGCTGCGCGACGGCCAGCTCGTCCTCGGCGGGCGCGTGCCCGCGGTCGCCATCGTCCACGGCCGGCGCGTCGAGCTGGGCGCCGCGCCCGCGCCGCCACCCGCCGTCGACTTTACGGTTCCCCGCGACCGGCGCGTGATCAGCCTGTGCGTCGACGGCGGCGCGGACGTCCGCTTTGCCGACGGCATGTTCGCCGACGGCGAGCTGGCGGTCGGCGTCCGCGGGCCGGGCGACGTGCACCTGGGCCGGAACCGCCTCGCGCGCATCCGCGCGACGGTCACGGGCTCGGGCGAGATTCGCGGCGCCGTCGACGCCGGCACGGCGTCGCTGGTGGTCACCGGCCCGGGCGACATTGGCGGCGTGCACGCGCGCGCCTCGATCGAGGCGGTGTGCACCGGCAGCGGCGAGGTGCGCGCGACCGCGGCGCCGAACGCGAGCGTGAGCAAGTCGCTGACCGGCTCCGGCCGGATCACCATCAAGAAAACGCGCGAGTGATTTATTCCGTGCACACGTCCGGCGGCGAGACGCACGGCGCGCACAGCGGGTCGCTGTCATTGGCGGACCCGCTGATCTCGGCGCCCGAGTTGACCGCATAGGCGATGACGGAGAACTCGAGCTGCACGCCGCGCCCGTGCGTCGCAAGGACCGTCCGCTCCGCGTTCCACCGCAGGTCGCGCCGGCGGTACTGGTCGGTCTTGGCCGCGACAATGTCGGCGAACGCGGCCCACGCGCCCGCGGCCGAGTCGTACAGCCACACGCGGGCGTCGCTTTCTTCATAGTCGCGCATCGTGAACTGCACCACGTAGATGTTCATTGTGAATGAATGCCGTGGTTTTGGCGGCCGTCGTGTTGCAACACGGAGCGATAAATTTCCTCAGATTCCAAATTAGATTCCGAATGGACACGCGGGTCGTATTCATGACATTTCCGGCCGGCGGCCGCAAGGCAGAGCTGCGCCGCACACCCGGCGCGGCCGACGCCGCGCTCTTTGTCGGCGGCCGCGCACACCCGGTCGAGAACATGCGCGTGTCGGGCGGCGGCGTGCGCTTTGGCGCGCTGTTTGCCGCCGACCACTTTGTGACGCAGAGCGCGGCCGAGTCGCTGCACGACGCGGGCGTGCCGTTCCGCGCGGCAATGTAATACAGTTGGTTGATTCAAATGTGCGAACGGCCGCCGTGTTGCAACACGGCGTGGTTCCGCCGCGGCCAAATCCAATTCAAATGTCTGCGCAGGTAGTGTGGCGCGACGAGACGGACGGCAGCGTACTCGGGCGCGCGCACCTGCTCATGGCCGAAAGCGGCGTCGGCCTCGTGCTGCACGAGGACCGGCATGTGCACGCCGTCAAGTCCGTGCGCGTCTGCGACAATGGCGTCACCGTGCAAGTCGCCGGGCTCATCGACGGCCGCGTGCCGCGCGGCGCGCAGGCCGCGTTTGCCGCGCAGCACGCGTCGTGGCGCCGTCTGGCCAGTCTGTAAACGCAATTTTTTAATGGGGGATTGCGCGATCTGCCGCAAGTCGGGCCTGCCGCTCGCCGACGCGCCGACCGTGTGCGAGTGTCGCTGGAGCGTGTGCGCCGACTGCTTTGCCGGATGGACCAAAAAACACGGGTTCGAGTGTATGATTTGTCGCCGCCCACTGCGCACCACGCGCTATACACCCGGCATCCTCGACGTGGTGGCGCAGTGCGCGGATTTCGGGCCGCGTATCATGTTTTTTATTTTATTTAGCACATTGACGGTAAACACCCGGATGAATGGCGACTGGCACACGTCGGGCAAACACATTGTCATCACCGCAATTACTTTGGCTCTATGGGCGTTCCCGCCGCCGCGCACCTGGCGGCTGGCGGCGCCGCTCGGCCGGCGCCGGTGGCACATTCTCGCCGCTGCCGCCGCGGCCGTGCTCGCCGGCGGCGCGTGGGCGTACTGCGCGGGCCCGTGGCACCTTGAGGTGTACGTCTGCATATGCGCGGACGTGGCGTGGTTGCTTGTATTCTTTGAGGACGCCGCGTTCCGGTTCTGCGACGGGCTGTTCCGCGCGCACGTACAGCCAGACTTTGCGCCGGCGGTGGAATAAACAGCCGGACATCGATCCGTGTTGCAACACGAAATCCGCGGCACGGCCCGTGTTGCAACACGCACTTTTCGATTCGGAAATCAGTCTGAAATATGGAATCCCTGCTGAGCCACGATCCGAACCGCGACACGCCCGCGTGTTTCCCCTGCCCCGACGCGCCGCTCTCGCCGCCCCAGTCGCCGGTCGTGCTCGTGGCGCCCGGCGCGCCGCTGCGGCCCGCGCGCAAGCGCCGCATCGACGACGACCTCATGAAATGGATCGTCGAGGAACTCGGCATCTACCACCTCAACGTCCTGCGCCTGCGCGCCGAGAACGCCCGGCTGCGCGCGCGCCTGGCCGCGCTCGGCCAGCCGGACAGCGAGTCCGACAAGGACGAGGAATAAAAGTGTTTGGGGTTATTTATGCGCGCCGTGCAGCCACATCGCCGAGCACGGCGGCGCCGGCGATCCGTGTCCATTTAATGCGACCGCCGGCGCGCCGCCAAGCGTGTGCAGCATTGCCGCGCGACGTGTACACGGCCAGGTACATCCGTCGCGGCAACGCATTTAAGGCGGAGCAGCGCCGGTACAACCACTCGGCGCAGCCGGCAATTCTGCGCCGCAGAAATCCGGCGCCGTGTTGCAACACGCCGAAATTTTCGACCGAAACCGTGTTGCAACACGGCGCCGCCGCCGCCGCCGCCATTCATGTGGACGCCACTCATGAGCGGTGCGGAGCAGCGCGAGATCAGCGAGATTGGCGCGCGCGGAAAGCGTCGCGGCCCAGCTCAAGCGCACCCACGAGCTGGTGCGCGAGCTCGAGACGCAGAAGATGCAGCTCGACGGCGAGCTGGCGCAGAAGCGCGCCGCGCTCGCGGTCCGCAGCAACGGGCAGCTCGCGCACGGCCGCACCAGCGCGGTGGTGCGCAACTGGTGCAGCGAGCCGCTCGCCGTGGCGCGCGTGGCGCTGGCCGCCGCCGGCGTCCGCGTCGCCATCGCCGCGGTCGAGGGCTCGCGCGCGTGCGAGACCGTCCGCGTGCGCTTCGAGGGCGGCCGCGGCTGCGTCTCCGCGCACGTCATCTTTACCCGCGCCGGCGCGGGCGCGTACACGTGCACCCTCCGCGCGGGCGCGGACGCCGACGCGCTGCGCGCGTTCGACCCGCTGTCGTGCCGCGGCGCGGACGCCTGGGCGGGCCTGGCGGCGGCCGCGGACATGCCGCCCGTGCTGTGCAGCCTGCCGCGCTTCACCGAGCTGCTCGTCGCCATCGCGGCGCCGCTCGTCACCGCGGCGCGCTTCCGCGCCATGGCGGGGCCGGTCATGGACGCATATGGAGTGGGCGCCGCCGCGGTCTACTACGGCCACGACGGGCGCATGCCCGTGATGTTCCCGTGCGCGTGGGCGGTGGACGACAACGACAACTTTGATTGCTGCTACGAATAAACTTCATTCGTCACGCCGCGCACGTGGCGTGTAGATGCGCGCGGGGCCGCGCCGCGTCAGCACGCACTCGAGGCGCACGAGCCGCAGCCGCGGGTCGGCGCTCTGGCACATCCGCGCGCGCAGCGCGCCGACCGCCGCCGCCACGCGCGCGCACACGGCGGCCGCGCGCAGCGGCGCGGCCGAGTGCAGCGTGGCGGGGCACGCGGCCGACGCGCGCCACTCCATCGGCACGCCCGCGACCGTCTGGCAGCCGCGCGCCACGACGAGCGCGAGCGCGCGCGCCAGCGGCGCGGGGTCGCCGGAGAACGCCGCGGGCGCGCGGACGCGCACGTGCAGCGAGAACGCGGGCGCGCGGCAGGCGGGGCGCGGAGCGAGCGCCACCATTGCGATTCGGATAAATGGTCTGCCGGCGCGCGGTTTGTTGCAACACGTGTTGCAACACGCGGCGAATTATAATGCGACGACTCGGAATTCATGGCCGGCCGGTGCGAGCGTTGCTTGATGAGCCGCGCAGTTGAGCAGGTCCATAAAGTCCGTCGTGGACGAATGGCTCTGCTCGCCCACAAAGGTCACGCCGTCATAGACCATCTTGATCTTGTTGGGTAGCGCGCCTATGTCCACGATGGTTGGCGGCGGCGCCTCGGCCCACCACGAGAGCGGCCGGATAGTGGTGCCAGCCATGGCAAGCTGGCGCACAGTTACGCACACAATAAATCTATTTCCGGCCCGCGCGGCATCGCGGACACTGCACAACGTTTCCGTGCGCCAGCATCGAAACGATGCAGTCAGCGCACACCGAGCCCGTGCACTGTGGCGCGCACGTCCACGGCCAGTGCGTCGGCGACCGCCGTGGTTCAAAGCACACGGAGCACTCGATGTCGCGCGGTTCGGGCGGCACGGGCGCGGCGGGCGTCGTGGCCAGTGTACGCAGCTGAGGCTGAAGGTACGGTTGCCACGCGCGTATATAGCGGTCATCCGGAGGGCAGCGGTTGGCGATAAAGCGTTTCTGGTCGTCGGTCGCAAAGTGCGCAATCTGGTTTGGGCCGATCCGAATGTATTTGAGCGCCGACATCCCAAAGAACTCGTCGGGTAGCCCGGTAGTGAATGGATTGTCGCACATATCAAGTGCGCGAAGATGGCACAGTCTAGCAATCTCGTCCGGAAGCGTCACTAGATTGTTACGGTTCACGGACAGACATCTTAGCCACCGCAGATCGCAGATTGTGTCTGGCAGGGTGTAGAGAGAGCAATATGATATGTCAAGCACGCGCAGTTTTTCCAGTCGCATGAGCGTGGCCCACGGAAAATCCGTGTCGTAAAAATGAGCCATTTGCAGTACACACGTCGGTATGTGGAGTGATGAATACCTTTCCGCGGGTGCCGCCCCGGCCACCGACTTGATCACGACCCTGCCGTTGCCGATGTCGGACCAGCCATAACCGCACGCGCGCACCGCCTCGTAAAACGCGCGCTCGCTTTCCAGTACGTCCATCGCGAATGCCCGCTCGAAAACCGCCGCCGTGTTGCAACACGCTTTATTCCGCGTTCGCCAGCCGCTCTGTCGCGTCGACGACGCGCTGCGGCGCGGCGCACAGGACGTACTCGGCGCCCGCGTCCGCGACCGCGGCGACCAGGTCGGGGCCCGCGCCGAGCGCGCTGCACGTGACCGCGAGGACGACGCGCGGCCCGCGCCCGCCGGGCTTCTCGAGCCGCGTCCGCGCGACGTCCCACCGGAAGCCGCGCCCGCCGGGCCGGCGCGCCCCCATCTGGCCCGCGGCCGCGTCGACGAACGCCGCCCACGCCGCGTCGGCCGTGGCGTACAGCCGCACGCTGTCCTCGCGCTGCGCGCCGTCGCGCACGTGGCAGTGCACCCCGTAGACCTCCATCGAAGCGCGTATGCCGTGTTGCAACACGCCGCAATCGGCCATAAAATCATTCGGTTTTACACATTCGTGCCCGGGATGGAACGCGCCAAGTGTATGCACAAGACCAACGCCCTCCGCTGCAAGGTGTGCGCCGCGCCGCCGCTGCCGCCCGCGCGCGCCGCGTACTCGACCAACGTGCACGTGTCGGTGCAGGTGCTCGGCCTGATGCGCCCCGCCGCGGCGGGCCTGTACAACCTGGCGTTCGCCGACGCGGACGCCGCGGCCGCCGCCGCGCACGAGATCAACACGGTGCAGTGTGTCCGCCGGTTCGTGCCGCACGCGGCCGACGGCTGGCGCCGCGCGGACCTCGCCGCGGGGCACATGTACGTCGCCACCGTCGGCCCGACCGCGCGCGCCGAGTCGATCGTCGCGCAATAGACATTCGCAAATGTGCATGTGCTGTTGGGGCGTGCTGCGCGCGTGCGCCGCCGAGTGCGGCTACGGCGGCGGCGAGTTCGCGGCCGAGGAGCACTACCGCCGCCAGCGGCGCACGTGCTGCGTCGGCGCGGCGATGGCGTACGGCTCGGTGTTCCTCTGCGTCGAGGTCGCGGCCACGTGCTTCCTGGCGCTCGGGCTGCTCGTCTACGTCGCGGCGGTGTACGGCCCAACCGCGCGGCTCGCGCTGCAATAAACACACCGCAAGTCCGTCTTTGCCATGGGGATCGAGGAGCGCGACGCCGCGCGCGAGCTGTTCCCGCCGATGCCGCTGCTCGACACGACCGGCGGGCCCGACGTCGTGGGCACGCAGGACACGGTCGACGTGCTGGTCGACGCGGCCGCGACGATCCGCGGCTACATGCTCGCGTTCCCGACGCCAAAACTCGCGGCGCGGATGGCGCACCAGTTCGACAAGCACCTCACGCGGCTGTTCCCCGGCCCGCGCCGCTTCCACTTTCTGCTCGAGGGCGACGTGCCCGCGACCAAGCGCCACGAGCGGCAGCTGCGCTCGCAGGCGCGCCACGCGGGCCTGCGCCTGCGCGGGATCGACTTTGCCGCACCCGCGCTGGCGCTGGCCGGCGCGCCGCCCGCGCTGCGCCGCGCGGCCG
>Ga0209542_10019122_pt1 | contig 11015 bp, 10 predicted proteins | sample RifCSPhighO2_01_FD_184028 | JGI IMG/M metagenome (GOLD analysis project Ga0209542, IMG submission 184028) | Soil microbial communities from Rifle, Colorado - Rifle CSP2_plank highO2_0.1 (SPAdes) (version 2) | ecosystem: Environmental > Terrestrial > Deep subsurface > Rock core/Sediment ...
CCTGCCTGCCCTGCCTGTCGGCAGGCAGGCGGCAGGCAAGGATTCTCCACTGCTGGGCACTGATTTTTCATTATAAATAATATGAAAAATCTTTTCGAATCCTCACGCACACAAAGCAGTTTGTGTGCGTGTGCGGATTGTTCCGCAATCCGCCCAGTAGGATTCGGCAACTACATTGCCAGGTGAGTTTCGATTTCGCTCTGCTCAATAACGAAACTCCTTTCAAATCCTCCTCGCGAGTAAATCAATTTACTCGCTCGGTCGGACACTCCTTCCAGTCGGATCCGCCCAGTAGGATTTGAACCTACGACCGTTCGCTTAAGAGGCGACTGCTCTACCAACTGAGCTATGGGCGGTTATTGAAAATATTTCCGTATTGTTATCGTAAAAATATTTTCCGATGCCCGAGGAGGGATTCGAACCCTCACGCCTTTCGGCATTCGATCTTAAGTCGAACGTGTATACCAATTCCACCACCCGGGCAAATAAACTACACAAGGAACTTTATTCCTTAAGGCCCGAGCGGGAATCGAACCCGCGGTAAGGGTTTTGCAGACCCATGCCTTACCACTTGGCTATCGGGCCATTTGGGCCGTTTTACTATTATATATCCATCCGTCTAAAAAGCTCCTCTATTTTTTGTCTTTCTCGCTCGCCGGCATCCGACTTAAATGTAAAAAATGGAGTAAATTTTGTTTTCATCTTCTTTTTTACATGCGCGCGGATGTCGGAAGCAATCCCCTCAATTCTTCGCATAAGCCGCTCCTCCTCTTTAGGCGGGTAGATAGAAAAGAACACTGCGCAGGTTTTTAAATTTTTGGATAGTTCGAGTCGCGTAAGAGTGACGATTCCTTCTCCGCGGAAATGTTCTTCTACAAATTCGGCAATGTGTTTCCGAATCGTCTCTGAAAGACGGTCCGTTCGTTCAAATCCCATCCCGTTAGAAATCGTGTTTACTTGATAAAAACATACTATACAATTATTCGTATCTATGACACACACTTCGAGTATTCTAGCATCAGACAGTCGTGTAAACACGACCTATTTCTAACGGGACTCACGGCTCTACTATATAGATTTACCGTTATTTTTCAACGATACGGATTGCGCGCAGTATATCGCCAAGCGCGAGAGTTACCTTTCCCTCAATGAGGGTTCCGAATTGCGTGCCCTTATCGACCTCATTTCTTTTTGATTTATCAACCTCAATCTCGGAAATTTTTGCAGTCCCTATCTCGTTTTCATTTCGGACTATCTTTATTGTGCCAAGCGGAATGACACCCTCAAGAACTATCGCGCCAATAAGCTGTTTGTGTTTACCAATCTTATTGAACATTCTGATGACGCGCGCTCGTCCGGCCTCTTCCTCAACAGTTATGTGTGGCGTGCGGGTTTTTACTTCGCCTTCAATATATTCGGTTATTTTGTATATAACATCAAAAAACTTCACATTCACGGCATCTTTTTTTGCTATGTCATACGCTGTCGTATCGATAGAAACATTAAATCCGATGACGATTGTATCTTTGGCGCTTTTCGCAATCTGCATGTCGCGCTCATTTATATCGCCGATTCCGCTGGCAAGAATTCGTATGACAAGGTTCTCGTTTCCAAGTCTTTGTGCCGCCATAACGATTGCGTCAAGTGTGCCACGTGTATCTCCTTTAATTATGAGAGGGAAAAAAGCACGAGCATCATCTCCAGTTGCATTTTGTTGTCCGCGTTCCGCTGTTTTTTTACCGTTCGGTACAAGTCTTTTTAATTCTTTTTTATCGCGTGTGACATAAAATGTGGCACCCGCGGGCGGAAGTCCAGTAAGTCCGGTAATAACAAATGGAGTTCCCGCTCGGGCCTCGTTTATTGTTGCGCCATCTGTCTTTGTTATCTTTTTTATCTTTGAAGCGACATTATCAATGACAAAAAAATCTCCCACGCGCACAACTCCATTTTTTACAATAGATACGGCCGCGATGCCTGTTTTTGGATTTATGCGCGATTCAAGCACGAATCCTTCTCCAGGAGCATTGTCGTCGGCGGTGAATTCTTCCAATTCGGCAACAAGAAGGAGCATTTCAAGGAGTTCTGGCACTCCAGCGCCCGTCTTTGCAGAAATCTCAACGCAAGGCGTGTCGCCACCATATCCCTCAACAAATACATCCGCCTCAGCAAGCTCTTGCTTAACTCGGATAGGGTTTGCATTTGGCTTGTCTGTCTTTGTTATTGCAACAACAAAAGGCGTGCCTCGTTCATTAATAAGTTTGAGTGACTCGCGCGTTTGTTCTTTTACGCCCTCTTCAGCCGATACGATAAGAATTGCAATATCGGCGATTGTTGCCCCGTGCCTTCGGGACTCCATAAACGCAGCATGCCCCGGCGTATCAATAAAGGTGACATGTTTCACGTCTCCTTTTTCTGTTTTATGCTCTATTTCATACGCGGAGACATGCTGAGTTATGCCGCCTGCCTCGCCGGCAACAACGTTAGATTTTCTTATGTAGTCAAGAAGCGTTGATTTGCCATGATCAATATGACCCATAATTGCAACAACAGGGGGGCGTGGCGTCTCTCTAGCAGATGTATGGATTTCTTTTTTTGGCATGGCGTGTATAGACACATATCTGACTAATCTTTTATTTTTGTGCGGGCTTCTTCGAGCGCCTGGCGTTCTTCGGGCGTTAATTCTACATCCGATATAAATTTCTTTATCGGTTTTACATAGAGCGCCGTGTGACCGCGTGCCTGAAGATTTGAAAGCATAACCCCATCTCCGTGTTCGTTAATAAGGGCAGTGGCAAAGCTTTGATTTCCACCGGACTCCCCGAAGGCATTAAAACGAACAACACTCCACCCGCGCATTCCGTGTTTTAATCGTCCATCAAGATGTTTTAAATAATCAAAGGCCTTTTCAAGATGTCCTTCATATTCGCGCGCCCGTTCGGCGGTGTGGTGGATAATATCTTCAAGACTCTTGCCGCTCTTGCCACGGGTGAGCTTTCGAAGGCGCGTTTCAAGGTATATGATCCAAAGAAATAGCGCCACAGTAGTGCTTGTGGATATGATAAAAAGAGTGTTTTGGTCGATGGGAATGATCATACGGACGTGCAAAAAACGCGCGTAGAACAAGTATATTTGAAAGACGCATCTTTTGCAAAAGTAACGTGTTTCAAATAAAATGGCGATACTGGGATTCATCCCGTTAGAAGTTGCTACTTACTTAATGGCTAATCACTTTATTGAGTCGCAGGCGGATACGCCCATAATACTCCAAGGAAGCTCGTACTCGGTTGAACTTTTAATGGGATGAAAAAAATATATTTAGATTATGCGGCCTCTACTCCGCTCGATTATCGAGTAGAGATGGCAATGAAACCTTTTTGGAAAGGCCACTTTGGCAATCCGCACGCAATCCACCAAGAAGGCGTATATGCAACACGCGCGGTATCAAGCGCGCGTAAAAATGTTGCGCACGCCCTTCAGGTACATGAAAGTGAAATCTTTTTCGTGGGAAGCGGAACGGAAGCGAATAATCTTGCTATTTTAGGAACTCACCTCGCACATGTTTCAAAAAAAGGTATCAAAAAGCCACACATGATTATTTCATCGTTTGAACACGCTTCGGTGCGCGTGCCCGCAGAATATTTGGAAAAAAATGGGTGGGGCATAACCCGTATTCCAGTTACAAAAGAAGGAATTATTGATATCCATGCGTTTAAACGGGCACTTCGCAACGAAACCATGCTCGTATCGTGCGTCTATGTGAATAATGAAGTTGGCACGATACAGCCGTTAAAAGAAATAGCATTGACGCTGCGAAAATTTCGTGGAAATAAAGATACACCCTTCCCGTATTTTCACACCGATGCGTCGCAAGCGACTCGCTTTCTCTCGATCCGTCCGCGCGAGTTTGGAGTTGACTTACTCACGCTCGATGGGCAAAAAATATATGGTCCGAAAGGCGTTGGAGCTCTATACAAAAAAAGCGAGGCGCACATCGCGCCGATTATCTACGGAGGGAAGCAGGAAAGTAATCTGCGTCCCGGAACGGAAAATGTTCCGGGGATTGTCGGTATGGCGGAGGCCATGACTCTCTGTGAAGAAAATAGAAAAAAAGAATGGGCACACCTCGTTGCATTAAGAGATTTTTTTCTCTTTGAGCTTGCAAAACATTTTCCTTTGGCAGAACCGAACGGAAACCCAAAGAAGTCCGTGCCTGGTATTATTAATATATATTTTCCGTTTATTATAGATGCCGAGCGTCTGCTCATTGATCTTGATCGCGAAGGGGTCCTTGTTTCGCTCGGAAGCGCGTGTGGAACGCATGGTTCAGAACCATCGTACACGGTATATGCAATTTCGGGCAACAAAGCGCGTTCAACAAAAAGTATTCGTATATCGTTCGGGCGTGAGACGACAAAAAAAGATCTCACATATGTTATAATGGCCTTCAAGAAAGTATTAAAAAGTGGGAGTCCAAACATTGTTTGAAGGATAAGCCAGAAAAGTTTGACTCTTTTAAAAAAATATGCTAGCGTGCGAACATGAATCCCGTAGTAGAAAATGGCGTAAAAGAACAAAAACAATGTATACAACAGGTATGAAATTACATTACCACAAGCAAGCTTTAACCAAGGATGGCAGCGCTCTTCAAGCAACGCCATTTTTCACTACGGGATGAATAATCTAAATAACGGACAGATTGTACTTCTTGCGATTCTTGTATCTTTCGTTACGTCAATTGCGACGGGTATTTTTACCGTAACGCTTCTTGAACAGGCACCGGCTCCAGTGACGACCACTATTAGCAAGGTTGTACAGACAACGGTTGAAAAAATAACCCCCACAAAAGAAACAGTTGTTGAAAGAGTTGTTATTGGCGCAGGCGGAGAACTCGTGCGCGATGCCATTACAAAGGGAGAAAAAGGAATTTTTGAAATTGTCACTTTGGATAAGATAGAAGAAGAGACAAGCGAACTTACGAAAAAAGTACGTGGCATTGGTATTTTTTTAAGCACGGACGGGCTTCTTATATCTCGCGTGCCGGGGAATACGGCATCTTTATATGTTCCTATACAAGAGAAAGAAGGGGAGACGCTTATTCCGCTTGATCTTATTGCCCGCGACGAATTTCTCGGCGTGTCACTTTTTCGGCCGAATACAGGAAATGCAACAACAACAGCGGGTAACGAAGAGGCGGTGTTCCCGGCGGTTTCATTCGCGGAGACAAGCGGGAATGTGGGCCAAACTGCAATTGTCTTAAATGGAAGTTCCGTTGCCGTAAGCTTCCTTTCAGGGCTTATTACTGATGGAAAGTATGCTTCCTACGAACTCTTTTTGAGCGCAAAGAACAATTTGGATGGCGCGATAGTTATGAATGTAGAGAACAATATTATTGGTATCTTAGATGAAAAGAATAATTTGATTCCGTCAACAGCAATAAAGAAATTCGTCGACGACACGCTTGCTCTTCCAATAAAAGACGAGCCAAAAGGAACCACGGGGGTATAAGGCACTTCATTTCTAGGACGCGTTGCTCTTCATCTGTAGATACAATAGAATTAATTCATACTTTACATTAGATAACCACCATGACTCCATTTCAAAACTTTACATCAAAAGCAAAAGAAGCTCTCCGTAAATCGCAGGAGCTTGTTATTGAACGCGGGCAAAACCAAGTAACGCCCATACACCTACTCGCGGCTCTTCTCCTTCAAGAAGAGAGCGTCGTGCTCACTATTTTAGATAAGCTCGAGATTGATAGCATTCTCTTAACCGACCATATTCTCGACAATATTGAAGGAGCAACAGGAGAGACGGTTGTATCTCCAGCGTACCAGATTTATTTGAGCCAAGAATTGATGCAGGTGCTCGATACCTCCGGCAAGGCCGCTTCGTTTTTAAAAGATGACTTCGTTTCAACAGAACATCTATTTGTTGCGCTTCTTGAAGTACAGAGCCAAGCAAAAGAGATTCTTGCCCGGTTTCGCGTAAATAAAACCGATGTTCTTCGAGTTATTGAAGGAGAGCGCAACACGAATAAAGTATTTTCGGGAGAAACGCCGAAGAAATTGAGGACGCTTGAAAAATATACAAAGAATCTTACAAGTATGGCGCGGGAAGACAAACTTGACCCTGTTGTTGTACGCGATGAAGAAATAAAACGCATTATGCAGATTCTTTCGCGCCGTACGAAAAATAACCCAGTGCTTATCGGAGAAGCCGGCGTTGGGAAGACGGCAATTGCCGAAGGTCTTGCTATTCGGATAGCAAAAAATGACGTACCCGACTCGCTAAAGGATAAAGAAATTTATTCCCTTGATCTTGGATTTCTTATCGCCGGCACAAAATACAGAGGAGAATTTGAAGAGCGACTTAAAAATATAATGAAAGAAATTGAGCGCGCTCAGGGCAACGTTATTCTTTTTGTGGATGAAATCCACACGCTCGTGGGGGCTGGGGCCGCAGAGGGCGCGATTGACGCGGCAAACATTCTAAAACCGGCGCTTGCGCGTGGGCAAATACGCATGATTGGAGCCACAACGACAAAGGAGTATCAAAAACATATTGAAAAAGATATGGCGCTTACGCGTCGCCTTCAGCCAGTGTATGTTGAGGAGCCGTCTATTGAAAATGCCGTTACAATTTTACGCGGGCTTAAAGAAAAATACGAGCTTCATCATGGTGTGCGCATTACGGATAATGCCATCATCTCGGCTGTGACGCTTTCATCTCGCTATATTACCGATAGATTCTTGCCCGATAAGGCAATTGATTTGATTGATGAGGCCGCCTCGGCGCTCCGTCTTCAGCTTGAAAACAAGCCGGACGAGCTTGAAGACGCGCACAGAAAAATTATGGGTTTTGAGATTGAAAAAGAAGCTCTTAAAAAAGAAGTTGAAACCAATAAAGATGCCCGCGTGCGTGTAAAGAAAATCGATAAGGAAATTGCTAATCTGCGAGAAAAGGTTGGGGAGCTTGAACTTCGCTGGAAGAATGAGAAAGAAATCATTGGCGAAATGCGCACTCTTAAAGGCGAACTTGAATCGCTTCGTGTTGAAGCCCAAAATGCCGAACTTCGCTCCGATCTTTCTCGTGCCGCGGAAATTCGTTATGGCAAACTGCCCGAGCTCCAGAAAAATCTAGGGGAGAAAGAAGCAAAATTAAAACGTTTGCAATCAAAGCGAAGAATCTTGCAGGAAGAAATTACAGAAGAAGAAATTGCAGGCGTTGTGTCGCGCTGGACTGGAATCCCCGTATTAAAAATGCTTGAGGAAGAGGCGGAGAAACTTCGTAGAATGGATGAAGAGCTTGGAAAGCGCGTACTCGGACAAAGTGACGCCGTAAAGAAAGTTTCCGACGCCATAAAGCGTTCGCGCGCAGGGCTTGGCGATCCGGAACGTCCAATCGGCTCTTTTATGTTTTTGGGGCCGACAGGTGTTGGTAAAACAGAACTTGCTAAATCGCTCGCCGCTTTTCTTTTCAATGACGAGAAGGCGCTCATACGCATAGACATGAGCGAATATATGGAAAAGCACTCTGTATCAAAACTTATCGGCTCTCCTCCCGGCTATGTCGGCTACGACGAGGGCGGCGCAGTAACCGAAATTGTCCGCCACAGGCCGTATTCGGTACTTCTTTTTGATGAAATAGAAAAAGCGCATCCGGAAGTGTTCAACACGCTTCTCCAGGTGCTTGACGCGGGGCGTCTTACCGACTCGAAAGGTCGTGTGGCAAACTTCAAAAATACGATTATTATTCTTACGTCAAATATCGGTTCCGAACACGCGGAGAGGATGCAGTCCATCGGATTTGAAAACGGAGAAAAGAAAGGAAATTATGAAAACGCCAAAGGGCGAATCTTAGAGAGCTTAAAACGGCACTTTAGGCCGGAATTTTTGAATCGTCTGGATGAAATTTTGGTCTTTGAATCGCTTGGCCACGAAACAATTAAAGATATTGTTGGCATACAAATTGATTTAGTCCGAGAGCGACTGTTGGCAAAAAAAATAAGATTGGAACTTTCAAAAGAGGCAACTGCGCTTCTTGCAAAAGATGGATATGACCCGCAGTACGGCGCGCGGCCCATCAGGCGCGTGATACAAGATAAGATTTTGAATCCAATTGCAGAGCTTATGCTTGCGCGAACCCTGAAGGAAGATTCTACTGTGCGCGTTGATGCTAAAGACGGGAAGTTTACGACATTAGTCGAAGCGCCAAAGAAAATTCGTCGGCAGAAAGGAGAAAGAGAAAAGTCCGAAAAAGTGACGGTGTAGGATTTCCTTCACGGGCCAATGTCAAGGTGTTACCTTAACATTGGCCACAGATAAATATTTTCCGCCTTTCGAGCCAATCAAACATCCAAAAATAAAATAATCCAACCTTGTGTTGGATTATTTTATTTTGTGCGCCGGGAGGGATTCGGCACAAGTTAATAATTCGTTTCACTCATAAGTACTTGCTGCCCCGACTCGGCGACAAGCACTCGCTTTGCTCGTCTTGTATACCGCCTCCGTCTTTCGAATCCTGCCGACTGCTACAAAACAAAAGTTGTGGAGTACTTACGCACCCCACTCCTTTGTTTTGTGCGCCGGGCAGGATTCGAACCTGCGTAGCCCGAAGGGCGCTTGATTTACAGTCAAGTGCGATTGACCACTCCGCCACCGACGCATGGTACACAGCAAGTAATTGTACTAGTGTACACCACATATCATATCTGTATCAATATAGCGATATATCGATATATTGCACGCGGAGTAGATATTTTCTAAGACTTGTGTATACTATTCTTCGTTAAGAAAATCTATCATGTCACAAGACCAGCTTATAAAATTAGGATGTTCCAGCTGTAAAAGGATTAATTACTGGAGCCGAAAAAATCGCAAAAAAGTTGAGAGGAAGATTGATCTCAAGAAGTATTGCAAATGGTGCAAAAAACATACTTCGCATAAAGAAGTCAAGAAGTAATTTGCACCATTTGTTCGAAAGGGATCGGTAAAACTATAGTTTTCCACACCCGATTCCTTAAATTCGTGGTAACCTATATATAGGTTATATAACTTTTGTCTTTGGTTCTATAAATATGAAACTTGAAGAAAAAAGAGTAGCCACAAAACTACGGAAAAGAGGATACTCAATTAACGAAATAAACAAGAAACTCGGCATATCTAAAGGGACGCTTTCGTTATGGCTGAGAGGTGTTACGTTGTCAAAAAATGCGCAAAAGAGAATTAACTTGAGGTTGACCAACGGACAGAGAAAGGCAGCAATAGCCAGACACTTAAAACGAGTAGCCTCGCAGGGTAAACAAAAGACAATAAGTGAAGGAATTGTAACAGATGTTCTGCTGACCAAGAATACTAAAAAGGTAATATGCTCGTTGATTTATTGGTGTGAAGGGAATAAGTCAGAAAAAGATTTAGTATTTTTTACCAATTCCGATCCAGGCCTGATATCAATATTTCTAAGTCTTATGAGAACATCTTTTGATTTAGATGAGGCGAAATTTAGGGTCTGTATGCATCTTCATGCGTATCACAATGAACAAAGGCAATTGCAATTTTGGTCAAAAGTAACTAAAATTTCAGTAGCTCAATTTTTAAAAACATATCGTAAAGAACATACTAGTAAACGCATCAGAGATGGATATCAAGGGTGTGTTCAAGTTCGATACTATGATGTAAAAGTTGCTCGTGAGCTTTTAATCACCGCAAATGTTTTTATTGAAGCACATGGGTCCGTCGGTTAATTGGTAAACCAAGGGACTCCAAATCCCTGACTGCAGGTTCGAGTCCTGTCGGACCCGTAATATGTTGTTCAAATTATGTCTATTACAACTAGACAATTTAATCAGTTAAAAATTTTTCCAACTGTCTCATTTGCATTGTGGGACACTGATATTACAAATATTCGGCGAATCAAACACAATCTCTCCAAACTACACGACAAGATTATTATTTTAGGTTTAAATCCGTCGGCAGGGATCAAGTTTTTGAAAAATTTTCACTCTAGAAAAAGTGGAACTCGTGATTCATGGTACAAGGAGGCATTCTCAAAAAAGCCATTCATTGGTGCATATATGACAGATGTAAGTTCGTACCCAGAAGTTAGTGCACAAAAGTTTTTAAAGAAATGGCGGACAGATAAAAATTTTAGAGAAAAGAATCTTAATTCACTAAAAAAACAACTTGATATTTTAGGTTCTAAGAACCGAATAGTTTTGTTTATAGGAAAGAATAATTATGAAGAATGTTTTAAAAAATTTAAAGTTGAGTTTGGATACATAAGCTCTAAAGACAATGTATTTTATGTGAAACATCCAAACTCTTACAGGATGAAAAATGCGCGTCAGAAATTTTTAAGAGACGTGCAAAAAATTTCTAACAAGCTTTAATACTTGTTTGTTATTACCGTTTTTAAACCACTGTATCCTTTTGTTTTTCTTAAACCATCGTCTTTGGCGCTGGGCGTAGTGCCAAATGGCGATTTCAAGCTGTCTTAAGAATTCTTCTTTCGTGATTTTATTTTGCAAATAGCTGGCAGAGTAGCGATACTCTAATCCAAGTTCCTCCATCCTTTTCCACGAGAGGCCCTCATTATGCAGTTTTTTTACTTCACGAAGCATTCCTTTTTTAATTCGGGAATGTAGGCGTGCATTGATTTTTTTTCGTAAATCCTTCGGGTCAATTCCTATAAAGAGGGGAGTATATATCGGTTTTGTTTTAACAGCAGGGACTTTTCCAAGAGCTCTCGCAATTTCTATGGCACGAATGAGTCGTCGTCTATTATGTGTGTCAATATTTTTTGCTCGTCTTCTATCAAGTCGTACGAGCATTTGTATAAGTTCCTTTGTGCTCTTTCTTTCAAGTTGTGCTCGGAGCTCTCTATCAGGAGCCACATCGGGCAAAACAATACCGTCAACAAGAGCGTGTATGTAAAATCCCGTGCCCCCGCACACAATGGGTATTTTCTTTTTTAGGAGTATTTCTTTTATTATTCTTTCCGCCTGTTCTTTATAGTCT
>Ga0209542_10019125_pt1 | contig 11013 bp, 13 predicted proteins | sample RifCSPhighO2_01_FD_184028 | JGI IMG/M metagenome (GOLD analysis project Ga0209542, IMG submission 184028) | Soil microbial communities from Rifle, Colorado - Rifle CSP2_plank highO2_0.1 (SPAdes) (version 2) | ecosystem: Environmental > Terrestrial > Deep subsurface > Rock core/Sediment ...
GCTTTATATATTTTACCATTTGGGCAGTAAGAAAATGGACGTTTTTACGAGGATAAGGCTATTTTTCTTGACTGTTTGGGCAGTAAAGTTACCTTAGTTCTTTACCATTTGGGCAGTAAATAAGGAGAGTTAATATTGGGCTTTGTAACGCCCCCGTTTTTCTACTTTTTCTAGTTGTTCTATTGTTCTCTTTGCACTTTTTGATTTTTGATAACCTTCTATTACTGATTTAAAAGCACCCTCGTGAATTGTTGGGTGCTTGGCTTCTAAGGCTTGCTTTATGAGGTGAAGATCTACTGCACGGTCTTCGATTCGAGGAGAATTGAATGATAGGCCATAGTCTATGAAATATACCTTATTGTCTTTTCCAAGAATCATGTTTGAAGTTGTAAGGTCTCCATGGATTATGTTTGAGTCATGAATTTTTGCTAAGTTTTCTCCTATTTTTTTGCATATTTTTTGATAATCTTTCATTTTATCTAGATTGTCTGAAAGCTTTTTACCTAGAATATATTTCATTTCTATAGTACTGTTTTTTTCATCTGAAGATATAATCCTTGGGGAAGGAATTATATTGAATATTTTCTCTAGAATCTTTGCTTCTGAACGTGTTCTTAGTTTTCTTATTTTTTGGTCTAATTGGGGGTATCTGTAAGACTTTTCTATACGGGTTTTTGTTATTGTGTTGCCTATTTTTGTTATTACTGCTTCTGCACCTCTTGCGATTACTGTTTTGTTCATGTTGTAATTGCCTGACCTGGGTTGAAATTTTCATAAGAATTTTTTTTAATTAAAGTTATTGGACTTAATCCCACTACAATTGATTCTTTTTCAGAAATTCTTAAAGCGGTATCTTCTGGAATTGCTATTATTTTTCGCTTGGTTTTTGCGATATAATCTTGGTGTTCTTTAATCTGATTATTTTCAAAGTGTACTTGAATATCATAATTTGATAGAATGTCTAATCCAGAAGTGTCTTTTAAGTTTACAAGATTTTCATCTTTATCAATGCATAATTGGGATGTTTTAATGTCATATCCCCAAATAATTGCTCCTGCAGAACCTCCATAAATCTTTTTGCCTTTTTTATATAGCTCAATTAATTTTTTATCAAGATTTGTTTCCTTTAATCTCTTTAATAATTTAAAGGTGTTACCTCCACCTATATAAACTGCATCATACTCCTCAATGTCTTCCGGCATCTCTATTTTTATTAATGTTTTTATTTTGACAATTTTGTGTTGTGTCATGCATTTTTTAAACCATTCTTCACAACTTTGGAAGTTATCATCTTTCCAAGCCCAAGGGATGTATAAAATTGAATTTATGTCTTTTAGAAATTCTTCGTCCACTTTATAAGTTTGTTTTTCATTTCCACCACCGCATAGGTAAATTTTTCCATTCATATTGTTATTTTGAGAAATCTAGTCTTTTAATATCTTTGATTTTGTCAAAATCAGAATCTTGGCTTATTATTGTCTTTATTTCATTGAGCTGCATTGCTGCTAAATGAATGGAATCTCTTGGTCTTAAACTTGTTTTTTTATATATCTCAATTGATTTATTTAATATTTGCATGTCTACAGAGATTATATTTAGATTATTTAGTTTTAGATATGTTTCTACTGTTTTTGCTGCTATCTCTCTACCTGCATTTTTTTGAATGATATAAAGAACTTCATCCATAGTTAATGTGCTGGTAAATGCCTTATAGTGTCCTTGCTTGATTTTTTCAACTATTTCAAACGCTTTTTTACTTATTGCACCCTCCTCTGTAGCTGCGTAAATCAACAGATTTGCGTCAACATAAACTTCTTCAAACTTTAATTCCGGCTTTTCTTGCTCTTTCTTCATATTGTTCCTCTATAGAGTGAGAGTTAAATTCTAATTTTTTACCATTTCTTTTTATTGTTATCTCTTTAGCAATTTCTTTTAGAGTTTGAAGAATGTCTTCGCTATTTCTCTTTATTAGAACTCCTTCATCTTTTTCAGTTATTATTACTTCTTGCCTTGAATACAAACCATACGCTTCTCTAAGAATTTTAGGAATTACTACTTGCCCCTTTGGACCTAGTCTAACTTTAAGTTCTACCATGTTATACTAAGAGTTATACTGATATTTAAAACTTTGTTTTTTACATCCTCATGCCTTTCTTTCCAAATTTCTTTGCCATTTTCATAAGTGTTTTTTGATCCATTACATCTGATTCACTTGATTTTCCTGATTCTAACATTTCTTTTAACATTTTGTATTGTTTTATGAGGTTTCTAATGTCTGTTGTGCTTACGCCAGAACCCTTGCTTATTCTTTGCAATCTTGAAGTTTCCTTTTCTATTATTTCGGGATTCTCTATTTCAACTTTTGTCATTGAATTTATTGCGTGTTTATATCCCTTTAATTTATCTTGTTGTTGGGATATTTTTTCTTGAGGTATTTTTTCTTTTACTTTTCCAAAGCCTGGAATCATAGACATTATTTTATCCATGCTCCCTATTGATTCCATAGATTCTAATTGTGCTTGAACATCTCTTAGGGTTAGTTTCCCTTCTTCTATGTTCTTTTGTGTTTTTTTTAGAGCATTTTCATCAGTAACTGTTTTTATTTTTTCCATTAATGTTTCTAGGTCTCCCATACCTAGCATTCTTGATAAAAATGAATCTGGATTAAATTGTTCTAAATCTGCAGATTTTTCTCCTGTACCTATAAAAACAATAGGTACCTTTGCTTCATAACAAGAAGTTAAGGCCCCTCCAGCTTTTGCGGTTGAGTCCATTCTTGTAATAATTACTCCAGTTATTGATACCGCTTCTTTGAAGGCTATTGCTTGTTTCTTGGCAGTTTGACCTATGTCTGCAGGGATTACAAGTAAAATTTCTGTTGGTTTTGCTATTTTAGATATTGTTTTTATTTCTTTTATTAAATCATCTTCTAAAGCATCACGCCCTGCAGTGTCTATGAGAACTAAATCATATTTTTCTAACTCTTTTTCATACTTTTTCCATATTTTTGTAGGGTTCTTTTCTTCTGGAAGAATAAAGCACGCAATATTTAGTTTATCGCATAATTGTTTTAATTGTATTGATGCAGCAGGCCTATGGACGTCTAGACCTATTGTGCAAACCTTTGAGCCTCTTTTCGAATAGTAAAGGGCTAATTTTGAAATGCTCGTAGTTTTTCCTGCCCCATATAGCCCAAGCATCATGAACTTGTTTGTTTTATTTTTTTCTAGTTTTAAATCTCTTTTATCTCCAAGAATTAATTTTAATTCATCATGTAATAACTTGATTATGTGTTCTTTTTTTTCTATTCCTTTTAATCTCTCATCTAAAGCTGATTTTTTTATTTTTTGAGTTATCTCTAAAACTAATTGCACGTTTACATCTGCTTCTATTAGAGATCTTTGAAGGTCCTTTATTACAGAGTCTACTAGGGTTTTATCAAGAAAGATGGCATTCGCTATCTTATCCGTAGCTTTTTTTATTGCATTTGAAAGTTTGTCTAACATAAAATAAGGAGTTTATATGAGGTTAATAAATTTGTGTTTTTGAGTTAATTGCTGGAATCTAATGTGGTTGGATTAACAACTTGAGTTTGCCTCTTGCAAACTCAGAGTGTTTCACACATAGAGTATTTTTAGATTAAGTAAATTAATCTAAAAATTAACTCATAAAAATCACTGTTCTTTTGACAGTTGAGAAATTTATCTATTGTTTTATTGAATTTTAAGATAAATTTGATGTATTTTGATGCAATTTCAATAAAAATTAAGCTATTTTAACAGGAATATACTCAACTGTCAAAACCTAGTGAGTAATATTCATTTTATTTTTGACAAATTTACTTTGTTAAAAATAGCTAACTTAACTGACGAGCCAATTGGCGAAGTCAAGTTAACAAAATGGCTATAATACTTATAAACTCTTTTTGATAGTGTAGAACATGAAGAAAAGTCTTTTGATTGGATTGGGATTGGTTTTAGTCTTTTTAGTTTCTTTGCTTCTTTTTAATCCTAGTATTATTCGTAAAATAACTGGAAATCCTATTTTTTCTGATTCTGAATTTGAGGTTTCTACGGATTCATTTAAACCAGGTAATCCTACAAAAGATGTTGTTTCTTTAAGCCCTCAAGATTGTAAAATTTTATCAATTTTACCAATGAATATTTCGGCAATTTTTGGAGATGAGGTTTTAGTAGAAGTTGTTGGAGTGGGATGTAATGATAATGTGGTTGAACTGAAAATATTTGAGAAAGACTATATTTTTGATGATGAAGTTTATACTTTTTCAAGTGAATTTCTAAAGAATAGTGCTTCTTTTAAAATTTTAATAGATGAAAATTTAAAATATCTTTTTTCTCTTTTTGAAGGCGATAATTTAGAGTTATATTTTGAAGCTGATTTGATCTAATTTAGGTAGATTTATTAATCCTTTATTGTTTTTATTTGAGCTTTAAAATGAGGTTTGAAATTAATATAAATAAGAAACATCTGATTTTGTTGGTTGTTTTATTTGCTTTTGTTAGTTTGGTTATTGCTCAAAATGGAAATTATAATCCAGGACATAGTGGAGATCAGATATCTGTTAGAAATAGTAATTTAGCTACAGTTATAGATACAATGGTGGCTACCACTAGCATTTTATCGCAGAGAGTTGATGCTCATACAGACCAGATAACTGCGTTGGAATCTGCTCCTTCCTTTGAAATAGTTGGAGAGGGTACTAAAACCATTAATAGCCCCCGATTTATATCTGAAGGGACAGAATGGGTGAATTTACTTGACTCTAGGGATTTTAGATTGAGCGGAACTCAGTGGTCAGAGAATACTTATTTAGTGGTAATATCTGATCTTTCCATTAATAATCAATTTGAGCATATGAGCTCTTCCTTTATAGTTAATATGGTTCCTGCGACTAATAGTAATAATGTTTTCTCCCTTATTCCTTCTTCAACTTCTTCGCATAACTTTGCTGGCGAGAATATGTTGGAATTTAGATTCCTTGCAAGAACCGGACAAGCTCCAGGATTGATTCAAATGAGATTTACTGGCAATCCTATTCCTTTACCTCCTCAAATAACTATTCCATATAAAATAATTCATATAAATGATTTTTAATTGGGTATCTCAAGGTTAAATAATTTTAATTTAATCCTAAACTTTCTAGAATTTCCTGTTTTTTGAATACTTTTAAATCTTCATAGGCTTGACCTATTCCTAGGAAATATATTGGTTTATTTGTGATATAAGAAACTGAAAGGGCGGTTCCGCCTTTTTCATCTATATCTGCTTTACTTAATATTATTCCATCTATTCCAAGGGCTTCATTAAAAGTCTTTATTTGATCTATTATGTCGTTTCCTGCTGTTGCTTCTCCAACAAAGATCTTTTTGTTAGGATTTATTATTCTAATTAATTTTTCCATTTGTTTGATTAAATTATCTTTAGTATACATTCTTCCTGCTGTGTCTATTAAAACACATTTTATTTTACTCTTTTGAGCATAACTTTTTGCTTCAAATGCTACGGAAGTTGGATCTGCAGAATACTGACTTTTTATTATGGGAACTTTTAAGTTGTTTGAGTGAATTTCTAGCTGTTCTATTGCTGCTGCTCTAAAAGTATCTGCAGCTGCAAGTACACAAGAAATATTGTTTTCTTTTAAGAAATTTGCTATTTTTGCAATGGAAGTAGTTTTTCCAGTTCCATTTATGCCAAAGAAAAGAATCGTATAGGTTCCTTCACTTTCTTTAATTTCTTTAATTAAATCTGGAGGTTCTATTAAAATGTCAGAAATAGCGTTTTTTATGGCTTGCATTACTTTGTTTTTAATATCTTTATTCTTTGCTTCTTGTTCAACAAGATTGTTTATTAAATTATCTTTTATTTTATCTACTACTTCTAATGAAACATTATTTTCTAAAAGAATTATCTCTAATTCTTGAAATATTTCCTCTACTTGTTCTTTTTCTATTTTTGAGGTGGTAAATTTATTTAAAATATTTGAAAGAAATGAACTCTTTGTTTCTTCTTTTATTTCTGCTTGAATTTCTTGAGCGGACACTTCTGCTTCTTTTTTTTCTATTTCTTTAGGAGTCTCTTGAAGAAGTTCTCTCTTTATACTTTCTTTTTTTGAAGATTTCTTTTTGTTTTCTTTTTTCTTTTTAGGGGCCTTTGTTTTCTTTATCTTTTCTTTTTCTTGGGATTTGCCTAGCCAAGACTTAATTTTGTTTTTTAGTAGTTTAAACATATATTTTTACTGCAGAGAAGGTTTATAAGTTTTAGGCGTTCTTTTTAAACATGAAGGGTGTCTTTGTAATTCTTGATGGGGTTGCTGATGAACCTAGTTTCAAATTAAATGGAAAAACCCCTCTAGAATATTCTAAAACTCCTAATTTAGACTTTTTTGCCAATAGAAGTGAGCTGTATAAATGTAATCCAATTGCTGAGGGTATTGCTCCCCAATCCTCAAGTGGAGTAGTATCTTTACTTGGTGCAGATTTTAGAGATTATCCTCGAGGGACATTAGAATCCATGGGTGTTGGGATAGGGCTAAATAATGGAGATATAGCATTGAGGTGCAATTTTGCTACAATTGAAAGTTTGAATAGTTTGAAACTTATAGATAGAAGAGTTGGAAGAACTTTTACAAACAGAGAATCTAGAGAACTTGCAGATGCAATTAATTCTAAAGTTAGATTGCCGTTTAAGTTTGAATTAATTCCTACTGTCGGGCATAGGGCAGTTTTAATTTTTAGAGGAAATTTTTCTTCTAAAATATCTAATGTAGACCCATCTTACGAGTCTGGCCTTTCAGTAGAGAATTCTAAAGATCTTATTGAATTTTCTAAGCCTCAAGAAGACAGTACTAAGGCTATTTTGACCGCGGATTTAATTAATACTTTTATTCGTAAGAGTTATGTTATTTTAGAAAATCATAATGTAAATGTTCTTCGTAAGAAAAAGGGTTTTTTTCCTGCTAATTTTATTTTATGTAGGGATGCTGGAAGTTTGGTTCTAAGGACTAAGGCATTAAAAGGAAATTGGATGGGTTTAGGATATATGCCTTTAGAAATTGGAATTATAAAGGCTTTTGGAATCAAACTTATTAGTTTTAGTATTCCGGCTTTAGAAAAAGAAGATTTCTATGAACATGCAGAGCTTATATTGAATAAGGCTATTTTCAAAGCTATTGAAATGATAAAGGAAAATATGAATTCAGAAGATTATTTTTATGTTCATTTTAAGGAAACGGACTTGCCAGGACATGATAATAAGCCTATGGAGAAAGTTAAACTTATTGAGCAAATTGATAAACTCTTCTTTGGGTATTTAAGAAGTATTAGCTCTAATTTTAGAATGGTTGTTACTTCTGACCATACTACTTCTTGTAGGCTAAAACGGCATACTTCTGACCCTGTTCCTGTTTTGTTTTTTGATTCTGAAAATATTAAAGAGTCCGGAAAGAGATTTATTGAAGCAGATGCTCTAAAAGAAAAAGTATTAGTTGGTAGGCAGTTATTGAATAAAACGCTTTTTAGGTAATTGTTTGGCTTTATGGCCTTGAGTTTGCGAGGAAGCAAACTCGGTAGTGCTTTGCACAGGGCGGTATTTTTTATAGAAGTTAATTCAGAAAGAAGTTTTCTAGTGAAAGAATTCTTATTTTAACTTCACGAGCCATGTGGGCGAAGTCAAGCTACTAACATCATGTTTATAAGATATCTTTGGCGTTTTGAATTTATGATTAAATACGAAGATTTATATGAGATATTACGCAAGGAAAAGAATAATGATCCATTACAGAATATTTCTCTAGATTTTATGAAAGATTTTTCTATATTTATTTCTGAAAAGAAAAGCGCTATAACTAATAACGGGAACTTTTTTGCTGATGAGATTATGAGAGATAAAAAGCAATATGAAAATTCGATGATTTTATTTAAAGAATTAATTCTTAGGCGAAAGAAAAAAATTCTTAATTTGGTCTTTATAGCAAATGAAACTAATCTAATGAAGAAAGATTTTGAAAATATGCTTCCATTTGAAAAAGATCTTTTTGATAGCTTATTACATTCGGTTGAGCAAACAGATAAGCTAATATCTATGCTTTTGATTAATGGAGAACAAGAAAATGAAAATAAAAAAGGAGTAATGGTTCTTGAGGATATTGAGCAATTTATGGATGTGAGTGGGAATATTATTGGACCATTTGTTAAGGGTCAGACAGTTTCTGTAGATAAAGAGACTGCAGATATTCTTATAAGTAGTCAGAAGGTAGTGAGCGTTTAATTTTTGTTATGCATTGGTTTTTAAATGACGGATTCAAGACAATTATCCACTGAGTCATAAAAAATATGTTATTGTTGTTACTCATTGTAGATCTGATGATTTGTCAGAAAGAATAGGTTATGTTTGTGATGTAAGTATTGATTTTTTAGAAGAAGAAAATTGTTGGATGAGATCTGGAGAGTTTGGTATTGGAATGGTTACGAGAGAAATTATTCTAAATTATTTTCGTGCTTTATCTTTTGATGAGGTTTCGGCTAGAATTATCTCTCACTCTTTAGATTTATTTTTTCCTGATGTGAGTCATCATACATATTCTATAGAAGAATTGGTGTCAGATAAAATATAACTTTATTGGTAATGTTTTTCTATTTGGCTTATGGCTCTTTTTAAACGGTTAGAGTTTATAAGTTTTGTCGAGATGAAAAAGATAGTTGCTGAACTTATTTTTTATGTCGATAGTGCCTCCCTAAAACCACATCTTTTAAGATGTGGTCGGCACTTCGATCATCCAAAAATCGAGCACCTTTTCAAACCACGACTTTTAAGTCGTGGTGGTGCATCGATTTTTTTATTTAAAAGATTACAAAGTTCTGGAAACTGGTATTTTTTCATTCTAGAATCTTCTTTTATAAAAGCATAACCTGGTTCATCAAAATCTTTATCTGCCGCAACTAAATAAAAATTTGCTCTTCCTTCTTGAGCTTGGAAAGCACTGGCTAAAACTTTACAGTCTGCATAGTTAGTAAAGAATTCATGTAAGACACTGATAATCTCCTCTTTAATTGAGTTTATTGGTATTAATTTTTCATCTACCATAAATTTTAGAAATTGATCTAACTTTCTCTCAAATAATGAGTGCTCTTGAGCAAAGATTTTAGAAACTTCTTCAACTTTTGTTTTTCTATGCAATTCATAGATTTTTCTAGCATAAATAAGATCTCTTTCTTTTAATTCCTTAGACACTAATGAACTTCCAATTTCATATTGTGGATCTTTCATTTTTCTTATTGTTTCATCATAAATAATTCTTCTTTTTCTAACTCTATTTTTAATCTCAGATTCTACATAATAACACAGAAAATATTTTCCTTTTTTTTGTATAATATAATCATAACACTTTTTAACAATAATATCTTGTTGAATATGTTTGCTATGTGATCCATAATGGATGATGACAGAAGTGTCAAAAAAACTGTCTTTCATTTAATTTATTTGCCAGTCCAGTCAGACATAACTTCTCTTGTTGAGATTATTTCTTCAGGTAAGTCGATCTCCTTTTCAGTTAGATTATTAAGATAAATGGACTGTAGGTTAGAAGTTGCTTCTTGGGCACAATTTTTCTTAGTTTCCACCGTTGAGCCTAAATAATATTGGATGATCTCTTCCTTTGGATATTGTGGATATTGGGATAAAGAATCTATCATTGTGTATGTGGCAATTAGCCCCCAGACTGCTTCTAATGCTACAATTACCTTTACTTTATTTTTTATTAATGCATTTTCTAACTCGAGTTTGTTTGCTAAAGAATATAATTTTTCAACGTAGTTAAAAATCTGGGGGTTCTCGCTTGGGCACCTCATATAAAATAGGTTAAAACAGTCCAGGATTTTTTTAGGATCTTCCTCTCCTCCTAATTCAAATAGAAGGTTTTCCTTTATTTCATAAAATGAATTGGAGTATTTTTTGTAATGGTCTGTTTTTAGTTTGTGGGTATTCTCATAATTTTGCTCTTTCACATTTTTTGATACTATCTTCTTAATTTGATCAAAGTTATTTGGTGTAAAAGAGGTAGAATAATCTCTAACTGGATCAGAAACCATTAGCGGTATTTGCCCATAGAGATACCACACTACTGGTAAATCAAGACTTGCTTCTTTAACTGTGTCTACGACAATTTTGGCAAGTTCGGTCTTTTTAGGAATTCTATTCTTTTGATTTTTATACTCATTAATTGCTAAGGAGAATAAGAAACGGTAATATTCTCTTTGTTCTCTAGTAATTGGGATATTGTAATAGGTATCTCCAGTAATCTTTTGATAGATTTTTATTTTATCAGTTGCAATAATTTCTCTAACTTTTTCTTCTGTTTTCAATTCTTCAAGAACTTCATTTATGGTTATCCAATTAGATTTAACTTTTTCACTAATCTGTTGGGTGGAGAGTGGTTTTTGCTCTAAAGAAGAAAGAATAAGCTGGGCAATCTGTTCCCTATCTTTTCTCATAACCTTTATTGATAAACAGAGTTTATAAACGTTCAGTGTCATTAGAGAACAACATCATTACAGTTAGTATAGAACAATAACATTAAAAAACTCGCAAACCTAAAATAACATCTTGACTTCAAAACAAGTATATTTTGAAGAGAATAAATTCCCTCCAAGAATTATTGAAGCCTCCATTTGGCTCTTAACTTTTAGTAAGCCTCACTAGTGGCTTTCAACCGGTTTAATCTCATGACTTATTATTGTAAGAATGGGTAGTTTATTTAGTTTTCTATAAGACATTCAAAGAGAATATCTATCAATGAATTTTGATGTGCTTGAAGAAGTCGCTCGCTGGAATCTACTAAATCAACATGATCATCTCCTACATATCCTACAACCGTTTGAGTATCATTTGACAGAATGTGTCCAAACTCCCCCATAACATATTGCCTAGATTCTTGAATTCCACAAATGAATCTAGCTATTTGTTGATGATCCAGATTTTCTTGAACAGGGTGATAGC
>Ga0209542_10019127_pt1 | contig 11013 bp, 7 predicted proteins | sample RifCSPhighO2_01_FD_184028 | JGI IMG/M metagenome (GOLD analysis project Ga0209542, IMG submission 184028) | Soil microbial communities from Rifle, Colorado - Rifle CSP2_plank highO2_0.1 (SPAdes) (version 2) | ecosystem: Environmental > Terrestrial > Deep subsurface > Rock core/Sediment ...
GCGTCTGAATATAGTAGAGAGTTAAGCAATAAGGTATTCTATGGATGTATAAAAGTATCAGAACAAGGGTATTCTGCTGGAGGATCTGCATGCTATGGAATGACACGTCTCATGTTGGATGAGCATGGGCAACCAATGAACATTCTTAAGAAAGGCGAACATAAAGCAATTTCTAATGCTCGAGTAATTTTCATACCTGCCAACGATGAAACTACACAAATCGTAAAAGATATTTTTTCATATTTTGACGATGACAAGAGCACTGAACAGATTACCCATCTTCTCAACGAAAAAGGAATACCCTCTGCAAAAGGGGGCAAATGGAATAGAGAGAAAATAATAAGAATTCTCACGAATGAAATTTATATTGGGACGAGAATCTATAACCGAACTTGGGGTCGTCTTAAACATAAATCACGACAAAATCCACGGAGTGAATGGGTTATTAAGAAAGGTGCATTTGAAGGAATTGTTGATAAAGAACAATTTTATCGCGTTCAAGAACGTCTCTATTGGATGATCCCTTCGAAGTGGAAAAGAGGAGTGTATGCTCTCAGAAAAGCAACACGATCATTTAATATAGAGTTAAAAAGCTATTTAGTGACTCAGGGTATTCATGAAGATAACATAAACCATCTCCTCAAACAATTTCCTGTAGCGTATGCTGTTTCCTTTTGCCCAACCAAATCTGTAAAATATTGGTGCTTTATTGTTCCAGATGAACTGCGCAAATACGATTTTGTTTTTGGTATTGGAGTCTCGGCTCAGAATGATAATCCCATAGACAAGCTATTCCTAATTCCCACCCAAGATTTAGGAAGCGGAAACATAAGCATCTTTTCTGAACAGGATACGGAATACTCTAGATATTATGTTGAAAATGCTAAAGTAGAAGGAAAAATTTCTTCTATTACCAAAGAATTGCTAAAAGTTTAAGTATATCCTATTATAAAACATGATCACTAAATCCGTTGAAGTTTTATAAAGAGATAAATATCTTAAATTAGATGAAAATAAAAAGGCAAGGATACAAAATCGAGTATTACGAAGATACAGATTTCTTAGAGATCATCTTTGATTAGATAGGGAGGAATATTTATATAATTGTTTTTATTTAATTTATAATGAATGAATTAAAGATTCAGGCAAAGATTTTATGGGTTTCATTTGCTTTGCTTTCTTTGATAACTGTATTCTTTGATCAGTTTAATTTAAAGAGCAAAGCTATTTTGATTTTAATATTTACTGTTTTAGTTTTATTGCCAGGTTTTCTGTTCGATTATTTATCTAAGAAGAAAGAATCTAGTACGGGAGGAAAAGTTGGTATGTGGATATTGGCATCTGCGATATTAATATGCTTTTTAATAATCTTGACTTATTTGCCTTCAAATCACTCAGGAGGAGATTATGGGGGGCTGATTTTATTGATTATACCTCCGATTTATATTGTTGGACTTCTAATATCTATTATTTTAGTTTTGCTTTCTCCTAAAATTAAAAGATAATATACAAAAGCTTAAATTGTCCACTCTTATAAGTTTTCTATGAAATTGGCTAATGTGAGGGAAGATTTGTTTTACGGGACAAGTAAGGGTGAATTGAATCAATTAGATTTAGAGAATGATTCTTTATTATTTGTTAAAGACGCTAAGATAGCATATACCTGTGCTTTAAGAGAATCTGCACGTAATTCAAGTCCAATGGCCATAATTCATTTAAACGGAGGTAATTTTTTTGTAAATAGAGAAAATGACAAGAAATATAATATCTCTTTAGGGATTGTGGGAAAGGAGGCTTATAAGCTTGGAGTATCAAGAGTTTATGGCGGGGGAGAAGTTAGAATTTATGATGAGGAATCTGCTGAAGGAGGAATGTCCGGCTTAGGGTATTTTAAATTAGTTTTTCTTTAGTTACTTTTTACAAAACACTACTGCATATTCTTCTTCAGGGTCTTTAGTAAGTTTAACCTCGTCAAAATACATATCACAAAAGTCTCTAAGTTCATTTGCATAAAACTTATTTTGGAATGCTACTACGATCTCATCCTCTTTTTTTAAAGATATTTTTATATCTTCCTGTTTTAATGTTTTATTTACCTTCATTTTGTAGAATGCTTCGAGCCTATTGTGGGCGAATCTAGCGTTATATTCAACTTCGCTATCTTTTAATCCTAATTCCTGCATTAAGTGAATTAGCCATTCATTGAAGATAGGGTGTTTGTAGGTTTCTAGATTCTCGAACCTTTCTCCTTTTCTTATACCATTTCCTATAATTAAAAGATCATTTGGAAGCATTGATCTGCTAAGATTAAATAAATAGCTGTTAATATCAAAACTTGACAATAAGGAATTTAGGAGTAAGAATACATTCTTTTGATATTTATTATTTCTTAATGCTGCCCCTATTTCATCTAGGCTTTCGAAATCTTTTGATATTCTTGGAGCATACTCTACTATATTTGGCAGATTTTCTTTTTTTATATTTTCGAGTGAGGTTTTTATTAGATATTCGTTTACGTTTACAGGACAATATCTTAATTTGATATTTTTCGGCATTCTTTTTATGAGTGCTATTGCTTTTTCACCGCGATTACAACCCATATCGATAAGATTAAATTCGCAATTTTCTACACATTTCAAGAGTTCTGGAATATTTTCAACTAATAGCTTAGTTTCGGTTTCTATTACAGTAGCTTTATATCTAGGATGTTCTCTTAATTTTAGGTATGCTTCAGCCATTTCTTTATTTATGTATCTAAAAGATCTGTCTGAGATATCCCAGACTCTTGTTTCATTTTCTACTGAATAGCCGTTTTTTATCATTTCTTTTAGCAATATATCTTTCATTGTCATGATAATTTTAGTTATTTGAAGTTTTTAGTTTTTTCCCTTTTGGAATTCACTACTCTTTCTTGTATACAGTAAGATTTAAAAGCGTTTCTGGTTTTAGGACGATATGCCCTTGTAGTGTAGAAGCCAAGCACGACGCCCTTTCGCGGCGTAAACCCGGGTGCGAATCCCGGCAGGGGCATGTATGTTTTGTCCAACGCCCTTCTTTGATGGGGATCAGGATAGAGTGACATGGCTTGGTGAGGGTATACCCTTTACAATTTAATATGTTAAAGTAAAGGGTAAGATTTAAATACTCTTATTTCTTAAAAAGCCTATGGTATACATTTACAAAAAGCCGGTCGGAGACAGGACTTATTATTACCTTCGGGCATCTGAAAGAAAAAATGGAAAAATTGTCATTAAAGACATTGCTTACTTAGGAAGCTCTCTTGAGGAGATAAAACAAAGTCTGGAAAAACTTTCTCAACATTCAGAAAAGATAAGAAAGGCATATAAGACTATTCGTAATTTTTTGGAATCAAATCGGTATCTTCAAAAAGCTAAGGAAAGCAAACTAAAAAAAGATGAATGGTTAGGTGGCAAGACTCTCGAAATAGAGGCTTGTAAAATTCATTATAATTATGAATTTCAAAAACATCCTTTACTTACAAAACAAGAAGTATACAAAAATTTTATTATAGAATTTGCTTATAATACGGCATCTATTGAAGGCAATACTATAAAACTGGATGAAGCTAGAAAACTTCTTGATGAAGGACTTACTCCTAAAAACAAAACTTTAAGGGAAGTTTATGATTTACAAAATACTGAAAAAGTCTTTCTTTCTTTATTAGAAAAAAGACAAGAATTCAATCATCAGTTTATCATAGATGTCCATAAAAGACTCGTTGAAAATATCGATGCGAGAATTGGTTATAGAACTTCTGACGTTAGAGTTATAAGAGCGAACTTTAAAGCAACTCCTGCCCCATATGTAAAAACAGATATGGATCTATTATTGAAGTGGTATGGACAACATAAAAAAACTCTTCATCCATTAACCTTAGCCACAATTTTCCACCACAAATTCGAGAAAATTCATCCCTTTATGGATGGTAATGGAAGAACAGGAAGAATGCTTTTTGATGCTATCCTTATCAATAACAATTATCCTCCAGTAATTGTACATAAGAAGAAACGAGATAAATATTTACAAGCGTTAAGAACCGCTGATCCTTCGGATCCCTCAAAAGCAAATAAGGAACATTATCAAAAACTTATTGATTTTATGGCTGAGGAAATGACAGAGACTTATTGGAATATTTTTCTCTAGGTTTAGATGCTTCGCCAAAGTCTGGCAGGGGCATTGAACATTTAAGTGCGCCTTTTCTAAATCTTTATAAAGTTAGAATAAGTGTATCTTATATTGATTGAAAGGTGAAAATGAAAAAGAGGAGAAAGATAGGCAATAGAATTGATAATAGAATGAAAGTGAGCAAATGGAAGTTTAATTTGTTGTTGTTTTTATTGGTGTTTTTTTCGGCATTATTTGTTATTTTAGCTTCTTTTTTTATTAGAGAATTTATTATTCGGGAAATAAGCCTTGCCCCAGCTAATACTATTAATATTATAGATTGCGGCACTTTAGATCAGGCAGATACAGAATATATTTTGCAGAATGATGTTACAAGTGCTGCTGATTGTTTTATTATTAGGGCGAATGATGTAGTTTTAAATGGCCAGGGATTCAAAAGTTTGTATAATACCGGCGGATCAAATGATAACCAAGGAGTTAGAGTATGGGGCGCTAATAATACTGTAATTAAAGATTTGAAATTAGAGGATGGAACTGTTGACGGCAAGGGAGAGTACGGTGTTTATATTATAAATGCCAATAATACTCTAGTTCAAAATACTAATATAAAAGTCTATAACGCTTCTGCTATATATTTGTCTGAATCCAATTTTAGTATGATTATTAATAATTTTTTAAATTCCAGCGGCAACGGTATTCAAATAGTCTCATCTAGTTTTGGAAACTTTTTAGGAAATAATATTTTTACGTTTATTTCATCTGCTGATCTGCAAAAATTTAACCGGGCAATTTATCTTCTTTCGGGCAGCTCTGGAAATAGGATATCTGATAATAATATTACTACCTTTAATGATAATGGCTATGGTATTCAAGTGCAGGATAGTTCTAATAATCAATTCTATAATAATTATGTTTGGACTTATGGAAGTTCTGCGGACGCTTTAAGAATGATAGGAGGCACTACGTCAGATAACTATTTCAGTAATAATCTTTTTATTAGTTCTGGAGTTAATGCTAGAGGTTTATTAATTGGAGGCCTATCTCATAGTTTTACTATGTCTGATGCACATATTGAGGCATTAGATGCGGGAACTAGTGATATTGAGATTAGTCTTTCATCTACGGGAGGCGTTTGGAACTTTACAGATGTTGGCTATTTTGATGTGAACAATGTTGTTAAATTTTCAGATGTTTTCTGGAATTCAAATGGATTGGGAGTAATGAATGTGCATTGGAAGTTTAATACAGAAGTTTTCGATAGCTCTAATAATTATATTCAGGGGGTATTGGTCAGCGGAAAGAATATATTTGGGACTGAAATATTTAGTTTAACTACAGATAGTAATGGCCAAATTGTCACACAAAATTTGTTAGAATTCCAAAGAATAGATGGGGGAAGCCCTATTATGTATACAGATTATACTATTAATTATTCTAAGTCAGGGTATGTTAATTCGGGAGATTTAATTAACTTTGCAGGGGGAAATAAACTTATTCAGAAGCAATTATCTTTGACGCAGGGTTCTGGACCGAGTATTAATATTTTATCTCCATTATCTCAGAGCTATAGTACTAATATTAGTTTAGGATTGAATTATGTTGTAAGCAGCAGCGTTGGACTCGGCGCTTGTAAATATAATTTTGATCATGGAGTTAATATAACCGCAGCTTGTAATTTAAATACTGCTTTCAATATTTCTGAAGGAAGCCATACGCTTTATGTTTTTGCTACAGATTCCAATGGAAATAATGCCAGCTCCAATGTTAGTTTTCAAATAAACTTAGGGACGCCATCTGTTTTATTGATTTCACCAACAGATAATTTATTTTTGAATTATAAAAGCGACATTACTTTTGTACATGTTCCTAATGATGCAGGAAGTTTGGTTAGTTGTTCATTGTATGGAAACTTTAATGGGAATTTCATTGTTAATCAGACAGACAATGTTATAATAAAGGGAGCTCAAAATAATTTTGCGCCTTTGAATTTATCAGAAGGGGTTTTTAAATGGAATGTTCTTTGCAGAGATGATGAAGGCAACGAGGGCTTTGCATTTAGAAATTACACTTTGGGAATTGATACAATTAATCCAGTGATAAGCAATATAACAAGCCCTGTCGATTATTCTATAACAACATTATGCTCTAGAACAGTTAATTTGCGATATGATATAATTGAAGTAAATAAAAATTATTGCACTTATAGTGTTAGCAATGGCACTAGCAATATTATATCAGACATAAATCTTTCGTCTTGTGAATCTGTTAGTTTTACTATTAGTTCTGCAAATGAAAAAAAGAATTTAGTTCTTACATTGAGTGTATTTGATAAAGCTGGACGTAATGCTAGTTTAACTAGGGATTTCTTTGTCGATACTAGTTTAGGCTCTTGTTCATCTGGAAATCAAACTACTACAACTACTAATGGAAATACCGGCACTAATGTTAATCGTGGAACCTTGAGAAATGATTCTATAAATCAGGGCCAGCCATCTCAAGGCGGAGATAATACTGGAGCAGAAACTGTTCAGAAAGTTTCTTTAGAAGAAAATGCTAGTTCCGTTTCTGTTAAAGATGGAGAAAAAGTTATTTTTAGCTTGAATGGCAAGGATTATGATGCGGTTTTTGAAGTAAACGGCGGCGTTGTAAGTTTAAGTATAGGAAGTGGCAGTTATTCTATTTCTGAAGGAGAAGTTATAAGTGTATTGGTTGGAGAGTCTAAGGTTTATTTTGGAGCTAGAGACATTAAATCTACTAGTGCTTCATTATTAGTAGGATTAAGTGAGAAGAGTGTTAAGGACGGTACTGGAGGAAAAGCTAGCACTGGACAAGCAGCTTATATTTTGATGATTGCAGTATTAGTGATATTAATAGGAGTTATTACGGCAGTAATATACTATGTTTTAAGAGTTAATCGGCAAGTGGAAGAAAAAGGAGATATCAGGGGAGTGATTTTTTCGAAAAATCAAGGAGATCAGTCCGGGATGTCTAGATAGAAAGGTAATTTTATGACTTTTGTAAAAAAGCAGATTTATTAGAAGTGTTTGTAGTTTTGAAATAGTTTTATTTATTAGTTTGAGTTTTGCAGTTGCTTTTATTTTGAATGCTGGATTGGTTGATGGACAAACGGCAGTCAGTCCTGAGAAGACTGAATAAGTCAATGACTATTATTTAATAAAAAATTCCAGAAAGAAATCAGCTCAATCCTCTTATTTTTATTAATTCTTTCCTCTTTTTTACCTAGATAGATAAGAATTGCCTTATTTAAATTAAACTTCTGCATAAATAGATTAATGGTGCTAAAATCTCTTTCATTTAAGTTTTCTTTATTTTTTATTTCGATTGGAATAATTTCTTTTTTATTAACCTGAATAAAATCAATCTCTTTATCTAAATCTCTCCAGTAATAGCTTCCATCAAGAGAACTAAAAATTAAGCTCTCAAAAATCTTGTCATTATTCTCACCATAACAATAGGCCAAGCTCCACCAATAGGGATAGACTCTCTGAAGTTTTCTACTAGTTGATAAAGTATTTGGCCTAAAGTTTTTAACAATTCTAATTAAATAGCAATATCGGAGATAAAAAATATGCTTATATAATGTATTTTTACTTATCCTTAAATTTTTAGAGAGATTGTCATAATCTAAATAATAACCTGGCTCTTTGTAAAATAAGTCTATAAGTGTATAAATTAATTCTTTATTTATATTCCTGAATTTTTCAGGCAAATCTGATTTTATTATTTTGTCTAATATAGTTGTTTTAAGATAATCCTTAATTAAAAGGATATTATCCCAGTTTATTGTTTCTGGAAAACTTCTGATAAGATAACTATAAAATTCTTTTTTTATTTCTTTTTCGTAAAGAGCCCTATTTTCAATAAATTTCTCCTTATTTCTTAATTCTAAAAACTCTTTAAAATTTAAAGGCAAAACATTAATCAAAAAATACCGCCCAGCAAGATTTTTTATTGCATCCTCTTCTAGATTGATACTGCTTGAAGATGAAATATAGAATTTAATGTTTGGATGAGAATCGTAAATTAATTTTAGTTCGTTTGCCCAATTTTCAAATTTAGTAATTTCATCAAAGAATACTAAAATTTTCTCTTTTTTATAGTCTACTCCAGTTAATTCTTTATATCCTTCTAAGAGTTCAATCAAATCTTTAACTTCCTTATCGAAACTAAAATAAAATATTCTTTTAGGTTCATTTTTCTGAATTAATTTTTGAATCGTTTGGTATAATAAAGTTGTCTTTCCAACTCTTCTTAATCCAGAAAGGATTACTACTTGCCTGTATTTTTCTAATTCTTCTATTTTATTAAAAAAATGCCTTTTATAGGGCATAGCAAGCTCATCGCTAATAGAGTCTCCTAACCACCAAGGATTGAGCAGATTTATGATATCCTTTACATCTGACATAAGTATCTATAAGAGAACTAATATTTAAACCTTTCGTTCTTATTCTAGAACGAATGTATTTGCAGGATTATCTGTATTTTTTAGTAACTCTATAGTAATAGCAAAGTTTAAATAACCTAAAAATGTTGGAAGAGTGATGGGATTAATTGATAGAATAAAGGAAAGCGGAAAGAAATTAGCTTTAGCTGGAGTTTTGGGAAGTTCTTTGTATTTGAGCGGGTGCTTAACTACTCCTCAAGAAGCCGGCAGGTTATTTATAAAACCTATTTTCACTGGAGATTTTGACGAATGGAATAAACAGGGGCAGATGAGCCAACAGGGAAATAATCAAGGAGTTAATGGTCAGAATAGTTCTCTTCAAGGGAATGGAAATTATGGGAATCAACAGCAAGTTTCTACTCAAAATAAACCATTTAGTGTAATTTTTTCTTCATTTAAGAGTTGGACAGATCTTAATGGCGATGGAAAGGGAGACTATCCCCAAGAATTTTTTGGAGAAACAAATAGCTACTCAATAAATGAAAATATTATATTACATGTAAATATGCAGGGAAAATCTACAAATTTAAATGCTACAACTTTTATTCCCTCTCATATAAAAATGAAGGCTCAAATAGTTGATTCTCGAACTGGTGATTTAAAAGAAACTCAAGAAAATGATTTTACAAAATATGGAAAAATAAATAGTTGTACGTGGCCTGTTGTGCCTAAAAATCTTTTAAACGCAGGATCGTATCGCGTCTTATGGTCTTTTAATATTCTTGATGTGCCTAATGCTCCCTGGTGCTATTTGGGCAGTTACGATTTTAGTGTGAATCCATAAAAACTTTTCAAGGGCGAGAGAATATTTATAAATAACCTTTCTTTTATAGTGCTATGATTAAAAGAGGGAAAAAAGGATTTGTCAAATCAATTTGTAGTTTTGAAATAGTATTATTTATTAGTTTGAGTTTTTCAGTTGCTTTTATTTTGAATGGGAGTTTTGTTAGCGGGCAAGCTACGGGTGATGCTTTTTATTCAAATCCTTGGGAAAAATATAGTTCTCCGGGAAGCAATACACTTGTCCCTAGTGCGGTTTCTCCTCCAGCAGCTCCTGCTTCTGCGGGTGCCGGCGGAGGTATAGCAAATAAATTTCCTGATTTAAAGCCATCTGCAGCAGGGGCTAATACGGCTCCTCCCGCTCCTGCAGCTCCTGGCGGAGCTTCTTCTGCTTTACCTGATTTAACTTATTCAGGGGCTACTCAAACAATAAATGTAAACGGGCAGAGTGTTGTTGCAGAGGTGGCTACTTCTGGCACAAAAGAATATTATGCTGTTGGTAATCAGCTTTACACTAAAGCTGCCGATGATACAATTGTATCTGCAGGAACAAGATATAGTTACGATTTACCCTTTGGGATTTATAGTTTTAATAATTTCTTTCTTGGAAATTTGTTCCAGGGAGTAATTTGGGCGGTAGCCGTTGTTGGAATCATTCAGCTCGTTGGTAATTTAGCGGGGCTTGATGCTGAATTAACTAATACTTTAAGTATTGCTGCGACGGCTGGAATTGTGGGAGGAAAAGCGGCTTATGGATTGTTTGGAACACCTAGTGGAACTGCTGGAGGCCAGGGTATAGCAGGTCAGTGGTTGTCTGGATGGGGGGCCGTTGGAATAGGAGCAATAATAGCAGTTGCTGTTTTTGTATTGATGTATTCGAAAGAAAAGAAGAAGCTTGTGAGTTTTCAATGCCTGCCGTTTGAGCCGCCTATTGGAGGGGCGAAATGTGAAGAATGCAATAAAGATTCATTCAGGCCTTGTTCTGAATACAGATGCAGGAGTCTTGGACAGGCATGCCAACTGCTGAATCCTGGAACAAATGAAGAAAGATGCACTTGGGTAAATCCTAAAGATGTTAATTCACCAACTATAACTCCTTGGGTGGATGCGTTGAAGCCTTCTGGTTTGTCTTATGTGCCCGATAATACTATAAGACCTCCGAATAGAGGTGTTAAGATAACAAAAGCTGGAGCAAAAGATGGATGTATTCAGGCATTTACTCCGTTGGAGTTTGGAGTTATTTTGAATGAACCTGCGCAATGCAAGACAGATTACAATCCAAATAAAACTTTTGATGAAATGCAATTTTATTTTGGAGGAAGCAATTATTATAGATATAATCATACACAAAAAATGAAATTGCCTGCACCTGAAACAGGAGAGGTTGCTAGTGGATTGGCTCCTGAATTAAAGAATGATGGATTCTTTAGTTTATATGCTCAATGCAGGGATGCTAATGGAAATTTAAATGTTGATAAATTTGTCTTTAATTTCTGTGTGGATAAGAGCCCTGACACGACACCTCCTATTATAGAGGGCACTAGTATTAAATCTGGAGGTTTTGTAAGATATAATGCAAATAGCGTTCCTATTGAATTATATGTAAATGAACCTGCTGAATG
>Ga0209542_10019128_pt1 | contig 11013 bp, 11 predicted proteins | sample RifCSPhighO2_01_FD_184028 | JGI IMG/M metagenome (GOLD analysis project Ga0209542, IMG submission 184028) | Soil microbial communities from Rifle, Colorado - Rifle CSP2_plank highO2_0.1 (SPAdes) (version 2) | ecosystem: Environmental > Terrestrial > Deep subsurface > Rock core/Sediment ...
TAAAAGGATGTCCGTGCCCCGCCCCGCCATATTTGTGGCCACGGTTATCATACCATCCTGTCCGGCCTTGGCGATTTTTTCCGATTCTGCCTTGTGGTCTTTGGCTGTAAGCAGCTGATAAGGCAAATTTTTTGCGTCTAAAATTTGGGACACCTGGTGCGCCACCTCCACGTTCCGCGCGCCGATTAAAATCGGCTGGCCCTTTTGGTGGATGTGCTGGATTTTTTTAATCAACCCCTCAAACTTCCCTTTTTGGGTCTTAAAAAACAAATCATTATGGTCAACGCGCGCGAGGGGGCGGTTGGTAGGGATTTGTATTACATCAAGCTTGTAAACCCGCAAAAATTCGTCGCGCGAATGCATCACCGTGCCGCTCATACCGGACAGCTTTTCGTACATGGGAAAAAAATTCTGGAAAGTAATGGCCGCGGCCGTGCGGTCCGACTCTTTGACTTTAACTTTCTCTTTAGCCTCAATGGCCTGGTGCACGCCGTCGGTAAACCTGCGGCCCGGCAAAACCCGGCCCGTAAATTCGTCCACAATTTCCACGCCGTCTTCGGTAATAATATAGTCGCGGTCTTTTTCAAATAAGACCCGCGCCCTTAAACACACATCCAAGTAAAACGCGTACATAGGGTTGGTTTTAGAAAATACGGAGTCGCCTAAAATCTTTTCGACTTTGTCCAAACCTTTCTCAGTCATTGCCGCGTTTTTGTTTTTGTAATCCGCGGTAAAATCCTCATCTTCCTTGAGGCCATCTACAATTTTGGTAAATTGGTCGTAAGAATTCCTTTCCTCTTTTAGAGGCTCAGCAATTATGAGCGGCGTGCGGGATTCGTCTATGAGGATACTGTCGATTTCATCCACAATCCCAAAATGTAAAGGATTGTCCTGCCTTAACACGCGTTCCTCCCGGGTGTAAACCAGATTGTCGCGCAAATAATCAAAACCCACTTCCTGGTTGGTGACGTAAGTGATGTCGCACAAATAGGCCTTGCGCCGCTCCGCGCTTTTCATGGTCGAAGTCACATAGCCCACACTCAAACCTAAAGCTTCATAAAGCTTGCCATTCCACTTGGCGTCGCGCTCGGCTAAATAATCGTTTGTGGTGACAATGTGGATACCTTTTCCTTCCAGCGCGTTCAAATACACGGGCATAGTTTCGGTTAAAGTTTTGCCCTCTCCCGCCTTCATTTCCGCCACCCGGCCCATATGTATGACCATGCCTGCCAAAATCTGCACATCAAAAGGCACTTGGCCTAAAATCCTCCGCGCGGCTTCGTTAACCACGGCAAAAGCCGGAACCAGGAGCCTTTCGAGTTCCTTGCCTTTTTTTAAGTCATCCCGAAAAGCATTTACAGCCAACCGCAATTCCTTATCCGTCCAGCTTTGCAGCTGCTCCCGTTCCTTGGCAATTAGTTTGACCTTATCTTCCAAGCGGTGGATATACCTATGATCCAGGTAATCGTTGACTTTTTGTTTTAGATTTTCTACATAGCCCATACATTATAAGCTCCCTCTCCTGGCAAGGAGAGGGTGGGGTGAGGTTGTTTTTTTGGTTTCTCGATAGATGTATTTCTTAAATAATTATACCATATTTCCCCTCAAAACAAAAAACCGACGTTAATCAGCCGGTTTTTTAAATCTTATTCTAAGCAACCTTTTCCAAATCTTCCAAATTGATTTGAACGCCTGTTTTATCTGCTATTGTTTTCACCCAATTAACTATTACCTTTTCTCTGGCTTTCAATTCTAAGTAACGTTTATCCGATAATTCAAGATAATTATTGACACTCGAACGCAATGCTTGCATTTCTCCCTCTAGCTTATTAAATCTCTCATCAACAGCATTAAAACCCTTAGCTACCATTACAGCCAAGTCGTCTAAAGTCACATTTTTATTGGGCGCATCCATACCAAAATTATACTCTCCTCAATTCCATTGTCAAACAAAAACCGGCGAGTTCCTCCATACTCGCCGGCCTTGAAAATATTCCCTCTGCTTCTAAACGAGCAATCCAACCTCCTTAAACATCGACACCGTCCTATCAATCATCTTGGTTTTCTCCGGAACCCCCCTGAACTCCCTCGATGGAGTTAGCAATACCGGATAAGTTTCCAGAACGACCTCGACAATCTTTAGGTCATTTGCGACCAAGCTCGCGCCGGTCTCAGTAAGGCAAACTCCGAAACGATAATCCCGCGGCACGTGTGCTTCGGTGCCGCCGTGGGAAAGGATGATGTTGCCTTTCATCATGGAACCGTGTGCGGCGAAGAATTCGCCCGGGCCGTCCAAGTCCTCAGGCGACATTGGACGCTTTTCTAAGAACCAACTTCCGGTTAGCTGAGGATACTCCGAGAGCACCGCCTCATCTACTGAAACGTCGCGCCCCGAGCTGGCCGCGTCGTCCTTGTGGGAAAAAAGCACGATCTTGGTCGGTTTCAGTTCCATTTTGGAGCCCGTGAATGCGCCCGCCTGGCAGCACCATGCGTCCCTGACTTCATCACTCAGCTTGTGCCGGGAAAACTTATACTCCTCATAGAGGTCCCGGCCGCAGATTGCTAAGTCGTACTTCCCCTGCGCCACCAGAGCGGTCATATGCTGCGGCCGCATGAACACAACTTCGCCGATGAGCGGATGCTCGACTTCAACTCTGAACTGTCTGGCGGCCTTCGTAATGCTGATGCCGACAAGGGCGAGCATGGCAAGGATTTGCTTTTCCATGCTGCCGTTGGGTACTGCGAGCGAAAGTTTGGGCATGTTAGTGCTCGCCTCCCTCGCGGATCGCTTCGAGCGCGAGCCGAACCGCCTCTTTCGCGGTTGAGGCCGGCTTAACTGCGAGATGCAGCCGGCGCGTATCAAACGCGCGTCCTGACATCTCCTGGCTCCAGCCCCCACAGCCGACAATCCCAATAACGGGTATGTCAGATTGGTACGCGACACTCATCTCATTCAATGTGCCGCTACCACCGGAAATAGCAATCATGACATGAGAACAGATTGCGACAACAAACTCACGCCCGCCGCCGCGTTCCATTCCGCACGCGATGACCACATCGGCAACGCTATTGTCGTAGACATCCAGCCCCTTGCCGTAAGTAATGCCTACTGTGGTCCCGCCAACCGACTTGGCGCCGCGCGCTGCTGTTGTTGACAGCGAATCACCGTCCTTCTCCGCGCCAAAGACCAGCGCACAGCCGGCCAAAGCGACTTCCCGGCCGACTTCTTCGGCCAATCGGGCTACCGCTTCGGAATAACCAAGGTCAGCAGCGCTGCCCATCACACCTACCTGAATCCGACTCATTACTTTTCTCCTATGCATTTTTCTATCCAACCTTTTGCTTTCGGCGGGCAGATTTCTCTACCCGCCGGTTTCATGTTCGTTTAGCTGACAACCATCACTTTGGGATTGTTATATGGCATTTCTCCTTTCAATTGTATTTATTTGTTTTGGGACAAACAAAAAACCCCTTCCTTTTGGGAAGGGATTAAGTAGATTTATATAAATCCTTTTTCATTAACGTACTAGCTTGGCCGCCATAGCTTTAGCAACGGCGGGTACGCTAATGAAAAAGGCATAATCAACCCAAACCCTTTCCAACAGGAAGAGAGCCGTGGTGATACGAGCCCGAGCGTTTTAACATAAGTTTATAGCCGCCTTTGCCTTTTTTCAGCCATTTGGAAATACGGGCAATGGTCGTAGTGGAAAGGCCGGTGGCTTTTTGGATCTGGTTGTAAGATATATCGGCATTTAACATTTGCGCGGCCAGCCAGCGGCTGCCGAATTCGTCCAGTTCCGAAGGGGTTAAAAGATCACGGAAAAAAGCCTTGGCTTCTTTAATGTCTTTTAAAGCCAAAATCGTGTTTAATAAAGCTTCAGTTTTATCGTCATCCATTAATCCGGGCATAAAAATCTAAAGTAAAGGGATCCCTCACTTCGTTCGGGACGGTATCTAAATATTCTTTATTTATTGATTACCGCTTTACTTAACTAAAGCGATTATATCAGTTCAAACTAACCCTGTCAAGCCCCATTGACTAAAAACCTCGTAGGTCTTAAATTTCCTGTTAGGCGTAACAAACGCCTTACTAAGGAGGCGTCATGCGAAAGTATGACTTCTATTTCAAGCTCTACCCCAGCGAGGCAGACGGGATGGTGGATCTTTGCCGGATATTGCCGTTCGTAAATGCTGCTGTCAGGTTAGTTTACAACGGCCCACTTCCGGAACAGACCCAGCGAGCAATTGATGAATGGCTGAGACGCTTCATTCGCTTTGCAAACACGAGCGATGGTGAGATGCGTTGCTATCACTCCCCTGTTAGCTTCGCGGTTCGGACGCCGTTCGGGTTCCTGTTCGGTTCCACCCAAAAAAGCCTTGACCAGCCAGCCACATTCAAACTTGGCATTCCCAACAACCACGACGAGTTGGAGAACTGCTGGAATCTGACCGACACCCTGACCAAGGAAGGTTGGATCAAGCGAGCGGAACCTTTCGGACTCTTCAACTCCGTTGCGCATCGCACACTTCATTCCGGGCAATAACCTTCGCTGTAAAGCGCGCTTTCGGACTCCTCGTGGTCACACATACCGCCAGGAGTCCGCTTTCGTTTAATTTATGCTATAATATTATTAATAAGCATTAAACTCAATAAAATTATATGATAATATTTTGGATTGTATTAGCTGTTCTAATAGTAGGCGGCATTGCCGTTTACAACGGCCTCATCCGAAGCCGGAATCGGGTGGATGAAGCCTGGAGCGATATTGAAGTGCAATTAAAAAGGCGCTATGACCTTATCCCCAACTTGGTGGAAACAGTCAAAGGCTATGCCAAGCAGGAATCCTCGGTTTTAGAAAATGTAACTAAAATGAGGAACCTGGCCATGAACGCGGGCGCGGATATGAAAGAAAGGCTGAAAGATGAAAATATGCTTTCCGGCGCCTTAAAAAGTTTGTTTGCGGTTTCGGAAAATTATCCGGACTTAAAAAGCAACACTAACTTTATGCAAATGCAAAGGGATTTAACCGACACCGAAGACAAAATCCAGGCCGCGCGCCGCTTTTACAACGGCACTGTCCGCGACTTTAACACCAAACTCCAAGTCTTCCCCACTAATCTATTTGCATCAATGATGGGCTTTTCCGCCCGCGAGTTCTTTGATATTGATGAGAAAGGCCCGGAAGGGCAAGTGGTGAAAGTACAATTTTAGTCTGGGTGAAGATAATCTTTATCTAATTTAAAATTATGCCGAGAAAATTCACGGAAAGGTTTGGATTTGAAGAGCCAGGCATGCCTGAGAGAAAAAAAATGGTTATGACCTTGGCGATAAAGCGGATTGCCGAAGAATTCATGTCTCAACCAACTTTCACAAGAAGCGAATTTAATGACGGCATCGCGACTCACACGAGAGAGCACGATACCTTCAACTTAAATATTATACCTAAGACCTTAAATAATCTCGTAACCGCTGGTTGGGTGCAAGAATTAGGCAATAATAACTTCAAAATTTCTCAGCTGGGCGCTCGAATGGCTGAGCTAAACGAAAGTGAAGATGAAATACCCCCAAACGATTCGGAAGAGTGAAAAAAGGGTTAATTAAAAAACCGTGCTCACCTACGACCACATCAGCAAAAACAAAACCGAAAGCTGGATATTAATATTCAGCTTTTTGGCAATTATCAGCGTTTTGGGATTTGTTTTCTCACAAGCCTATAACACTCCGGAGATTTTGTATTTTGCCGTGGGCTTTAGCGTATTCACCAGCTTTATCTCTTATTATTTTTCCGATTCCATCACACTGGCTTTATCTAGAGCCAAAGAAGTGGACCGTCAATCAAACCCTGACCTTTACCGCCTAGTAGAAAACCTTTGCATCGCGGCTGGGCTTCCTACGCCAAAAATATATATAATTGATGATACCGCGCCAAATGCTTTTGCCACAGGGCGCGACCCCAAGCACGCGGTTGTGTGTTTTACCACCGGCATCCTATCTAAGCTTGAAAAAACCGAACTTGAGGGCGTGGTCGCGCACGAACTTTCACATGTTGGCAATTATGATATTCGCGTAATGACTTTAGTAGTGGTTTTAGTCGGAACCGTTACACTCCTTGCGGATTGGATGCTAAGGGCGAGTTTTTTTGGCGGGCGCAAAAAAAGCAGTAGCGAGGGCGGCGGGCAATTGCAAGTGATTTTGATTGTAGTTGGGATTGTCCTTGCCATCCTCTCGCCCGTTATTGCCACGCTAATAAAGCTGGCCGTATCCCGCAAGCGGGAATTTTTGGCAGATGCCTCAGGCGCGCTACTCACCCGCTACCCGGAAGGCTTGGCCAAAGCATTGGAAAAAATCTCGGCTGATAAAGAGCCGCTCGAAGCCGCCAACAAAGCCACGGCGCATATGTATATAGTGAATCCCTTTCACGAGGATACTTCCATGAAAGCGTCTTCAAAAGGCGGACAAGGATGGTTCTCTAAAATGTTCAACACCCACCCGCCGGTGGAAGAAAGAATTAAAAGGTTGAGGGAAATGAATCTTTAAAAAACTCATTATGTCCGAAAGAGGAATGCGCATACACGCCTCAATAGCCAAGCAAGATCTTGAAACATCTCAAGAATTTGCACAAGCCAGAGAAATATCAAATCGGGAATTCGAATATGCTTTCGTAAGAGCTTGGCGTGAAATTTCAAAAGACGGCAAAATACCCACCCCAAAAGAAATGAGGCATGGTATTATGCGTTTATTACTATTGACTGAAAAAAAGTTCAAACAAAGAATCGACCGCCTTTTTGACTCTTCTGGATGGCCAACTGTTTTTAAAATGAAGGTCGATCGTTTGGGCGATTTGCTTAAAATACCACCACCAACAACATCCGTTCAAACTAGTCCAGGGAAGTCCAACGCAAGTAGGGCGGCTGAGATTAAGCCTATCCACGAATTTACCCGGGAAGACGTTGAACGATGGTTTAAAGATGAAGGTAAAAAAAAGGGTAGCCCTCCAAAAATGCACGAAATTGCCCTGGCTATGGAAACTGGTGAATTACCTGGAAAAAAAACATTTAAAGCCCTAATGGGAGAAGATCACAATCAATACAGAAGAAAGTTTATTGCCCTTGTTGAAACCCGAAAAATAATAATATAATTAATTGAGCCACAACTGGAAACCGTCGCATATTCAAAATAACATTTTACCAACTACTGACCCCCTAAACCCCTTTGCTGCCAGTTTCCTGGCAGCTTTTGCTTTTTCATCTTGATTCTTACTTCTTACTTCATACTTCTTAATAAACTTCTTCGCAACCTCCAACTCCTCTTCCTCACTAAAGCCTTCTGATAACACACTCTCAATGAGCGGCATCGGTAATCTTTTTTCCATCAGCTTTTTCTTTATGCCATAAAAGCCCCAGGATTTATATTTTTTTAAATTCTCCAAATAAACCTCGGCAAAACGCTGGTCATCTATATAGTGTAAATCTTTCAGCCGCTTAATGACCTCATCCACAACTCCTGATTCATACTTCTTACTTCTCATTTTCTCCCTCAACTCCCCCTCGGTGCGCAGACGGAGGTTCAGCAAAAACATCGCGTAATCATAAGCCTTTTGATTTTCTTCCATAAAATTTTCTACTAAATACGAAAAAGTACTAAATATACTAAATCCTTAATTTCGTACCTTTCGTATTATTTAGTATTTAGTAGACTTATCACTCTCTTGACTTGAGTGATAATTTCGGTTTATAATAATTTTAACTATAATAGTGCTATAATAATTGTATCAGATTACCTATATAAACCCGAATCTGTGTAATCTGTCTTAATCTGTGTATCTGTGGTCTATGAACGGAAATAACTTCTCCTACATATTAGAACGCCTTTCCAGCCGCGCGAAAAACGCGCTTATTGCGGCGCAGCTGGTTAGCGAGGAATTAAAGCACGACCATATTGGGACGGAGCATCTTTTATTTGGCATTGTTTCGGAAAAATCCAGCTTTGCCGCGGAAATTTTAACCAAAACCAAGCTTTCCCCGGAAATCATCAAACAGGAGCTGATGATGGTAAACTCCAACAACAAAGTGCAGGCGTGGAAACCGGTGCTGTCGGAAAACTTAAAAAGCGCGATTGAAAAATCCGCGATAATCGCCAGCCAGTTCGGCTACCAATTTATTGGCACCGAACACTTTTTGTACGGCCTTTTGGCCATCCCGCAGAACAAGGCGCGGGTAATACTGTCCAAACTCGGGATTGATTTATATGAGCTGGAGCAAAACCTGCTCAATGTCTTTGAAAATATTTCCAAATTCCCGGACATGTCGGAAAGCCCAAATGAAGCGCCCGGCCCATCGCAGGGCCCCATGCCGGCTCCGCATTCCCCGCAAAGCCATATGCAGCAAAAACACGGCAGTGTTTTGGATTATTTTACCACCGACCTCACCAAAAAAGCCGCGCAAGGCCTAGTGGATCCGGTTGTAGGAAGAAAAACCGAAATTGAGCGCGTGGTTTCCATACTTAACCGCCGCACCAAAAACAATCCCCTGCTCATTGGCGAAGCCGGCGTAGGCAAAACCGCGATCGTAGAGGGGTTAGCTTTAGCCATTTCCAAGCGCGAAGTGCCGGACAGCCTGTTGGATAAGAGGATACTGTCTTTGGATTTGGCGCTGATTGTCGCGGGCTCCATGTTCCGCGGCGAATTTGAAAACCGATTAAAACAAATTATAGAAGAAGTCAAAAGCAACTCCGGCATTATTTTATTTATAGATGAGCTCCACACCATGGTCGGCGCCGGCGCCACCACGGGTTCTTTGGATGCGGCCAACATTTTAAAGCCCGCGCTCGCGCGGGGGGAACTAAGGGCCATTGGCGCCACGACTTTAGCTGAATACAAAAAGCACATTGAACCGGACGCGGCCCTGGAACGCCGTTTCCAATCCGTGCTTATTGAAGAGCCTACGCTTCCAGAAGCCGTGGAAATTTTAAAGGGCTTAAAGCCCAATTACGAAAAACACCACAACGTCGTAATTACCGACGACGCGATTAAAGCCGCGGTCGAACTTTCCAGCCGCTACATCAACGACCGCTTTTTGCCGGATAAAGCCGTGGATTTAGTAGATGAAACCGCGGCGTTCCTGCGCTCTATCAGCTCCTCGAGCAAGCTACTCAGGATGACAAAAAAAATCGAGAGCGATTTAGCCGCCCTGGAAGCGGAAAAAACCAAGGCTGTCCTGGCCCAGGATTTTACCACGGCTTTGCATTTGCGCACCCAGGAAGAGAAGCTCTTAAAGCAGAAAACCGAGCTTTCCAAGTCTCTGCTGGCTGAAAACCAGACGCCCAAGCACACCATCACTGCCGAAGATATTGCCCATACCGTGTCCATGATGACTAAAATCCCGCTCCATAAGCTTACCAAAACCGACCTGGGCAAACTTGCCAATTTGGAAAAGGTCATGAAGAGCCAAATTGTCGGCCAGAACGAAGCCGTGGAAGAAATTGCCAAGGCCATTAGGAGGAGCCGAGCCGGCATATCTAACCCCAACCGCCCCTTAGGCTCGTTTATTTTCCTGGGCCCCACCGGCGTGGGCAAAACCGAAACCGCCAAGGTCCTGGCGAGCGAAGTGTTTGAAGACGAAGACGCGCTCATCCGCGTGGATATGTCGGAATTTATGGAGCGCCACAATGTCTCCCGCTTAGTCGGCGCCCCGGCCGGGTACGTGGGCTACGGCGAAGGCGGCCAATTAACCGAAAGCGTAAGGCGCAAACCCTACAGCGTTGTGCTGTTCGATGAGATAGAAAAAGCCAACCCCGACGTATTTAACATCCTTTTACAAATTTTAGAGGATGGACAATTAACAGATGCCATGGGCAAAAAAATAAACTTTAGGAATACCATTATCATAATGACATCCAACTTAGGCATGCAGGAATTGAATTTGCAGGCCGCGAAAATTGGCTTTGCCGACAAGGAAGCCAAAACTGACGAGCAATCCAAACTCGAAAAGGAATACGAACACATCAAAGAAGGCGTTTTGGAAAGCTTGAAGGAAGAATTCCGCCCCGAACTTTTAAACCGCAGACAAAAAGTGGTTGTGTTCCGGCCTTTGGGGATGAAAGAGCTTGGAAAAATTTCCCAACTGCAAATCGCCCAGCTCCAGGGCAGGCTTTTGGAACAAACTGTAATCCTAAAATCCGCGCCCACCGTGGCAAAATTCATAGCGGACAAAAGCTTTGACCCGGCCCAAGGCGCGCGCTTTGTGCGGAAAAACATCCAGGAAATGATTGAAGACCAGGTGGCGGAAAAAATTATTGATACTAAAAAAGAAGGCGGGCTGGTACTTGCCGCTGAAATCAAAAAAGGCGCGGTGGTGGTTTCCGTAAAAAAAGAAACCCTCGCCCCCCAACCGGTGTTGGTGTAAAAATTTTTAAACCGTCCCGATATTATCGGGACGGTTTTTTAATTTTCAGCAAAATTTGATAAACTTAATATGTCCTATCGGTCTTATTCGTCCTATCAGTCCTATGTACCACTCTTTCCTAAAACCCTTTTACCACGACATCAAAAGTCTCGTTCTTGATACATTATTTCCAATTTATTGTTTAGCGTGCGAAACTGAAGGGTCAAAGTTTGTTTGCGATGCATGCGCGGACGTGTTAACTCCGCTCCCCCAGCAGTTCTGCATTGCCTGCCAAAAAATGAGCGTGGGCGGGCTTACGCACCCACACTGCCAAAGCCCACACACCGCCGACGGCTTAATATCAGTTTACGATTATCACGATGAAAAGGTTTCTAATATTTTAATCAAAGGCAAATACTCTTTCCTGCCGGATGTATATAAGCAACTCGGGATAATACTCGCTGATGTCATAAAAAAAGACTTTCCCTTTCTACTGGAATCTGGTATCTATCACCTAACACCTATCCCCCTGCATTGGATGCGCCAACGCTGGCGGGGCTTCAACCAATCCGAAATTTTAGCCCAAAGCCTAGCCCAAAATTTGGATTCCTCTTGCATTAACGTACTAGT
>Ga0209542_10019131_pt1 | contig 11012 bp, 16 predicted proteins | sample RifCSPhighO2_01_FD_184028 | JGI IMG/M metagenome (GOLD analysis project Ga0209542, IMG submission 184028) | Soil microbial communities from Rifle, Colorado - Rifle CSP2_plank highO2_0.1 (SPAdes) (version 2) | ecosystem: Environmental > Terrestrial > Deep subsurface > Rock core/Sediment ...
ACCATCTCTCTTAATCTCTAACCAGCAATTCCCTCTATCGCAACGAACACGAACACGCATTCCATCTTTAAACGCCCCTTCTGAAGAATCAGAATCCCATCCACCATTCAATTTGATAGTTTCATCTCCAATTTTGACATTTATATCACCATTAGCAGAATTAGCCAAAGTAACTTCAGCAGTAACCTTATGAATTCCTCCACCATTGGTCCAAGTACCACCAGTATTATAAGGAGGATCAGCAAGAACTAAAGTAGCCAATAAAACCACCGAAGCAAGAATCATAATACTTTTCAAAAACAATTTCATATAAAGAACAAAATAAATAGGTATATAAACGTTTTGGAGACTTTTTTTATAAATCAGTAGTAAAAAGAAAATACCCCACATGGCAATATTTATAACTTTCATTTTTTGGTAAATTCAATGAAATATTCAATAGTTGTCCCAATATATCAAGAAGAAGGAAACATAAAACAACTTGATAAAGAAATCCGAGCTGTCATGGACAAATTAAGTTCTTATGAAATAATTTATGTAAATGATGGAAGCAAGGATAATACTCTATCTGAATTGAAAAAACTCAAAAGTGCAATAATAATTAATCTAAACAGAAATTACGGTCAATCCATAGCGTTAGATGCAGGATTCAAGGAAGCTCAAGGAGAGATAGTAATATCAATGGATGGAGATTTGCAAAATGACCCTAAAGACATCCCTAAATTGTTAGAAAAGTTAGAAAAAGATAATTTAGATGTTGTTGCAGGCTGGAGAAAAAACCGAAAAGACAAAACAGGAATAAAGATTCTCACAAAAACAGGAAGATTGTTAAGAAGAATCATAATCGAAGACCCCGTTCATGATACTGGCTGTACTCTAAGAGTATATAGAAAAGAAGCAGCCAAATCCCTTGACTTATGGGGAGAAATGCATAGGTACATTTTAGCCCTATTAAGATGGAAGGGATTTACAATAGGAGAAGTCGTAGTAAACCACAGGTCAAGAACAAATGGGAAAACAAAATACAGTTACAACAAGGCACCAAAGGGTTTCATAGACCTCATATACATTTGGTTCCTAAATAAGTATTCAAACCGCCCATTGCATATGTTTGGAGGAATAGGTATCTTATCCTCTTTCATAGGACTTCTATTAACTTTATTTTCAATATATCAAAAAATAGAAAGTAATCTCCCACTAAACAGAAGCGGATGGTTTTTCTTAGGGTTTTTCCTTATGATAATAGGAGTATTATTCTTCTGCTTTGGCATGCTCACAGATATGATGATTAGAACTAATTTCAACACATCAAATATAGAAAAACGTTATTACATCAGAGAAGTTTTGAAAAGATAAATTTATATACTTAAGTTAATACATATTTACTATGGTAAATATATGTAAAATTAAGTTAACTAATCTACAACAGGAAATTATGCGTTTATTATTTTTAAAGACTGGTGTACCACTAAATCAGAGAAGAATCGCAAAATTGCTTGAAGTATCTCCTCCAGCAGTAATGAAAGCATTACCCTATCTAGAAAAAGAAAATTTCATTAAGGTTGCAAAGGACAAAGAATCAAAGAGGTGGTCTATTGAATTAAATTCTAATAATATACAAATAACACGACTAAAAAAAGTTAATAATATATTATTTTTATATGAATCAGGATTTACAAATTACATTCAAGAAGAATATGCGGGTGCAACAATTATAGTTTTTGGGAGTTATTCAAGAGGAGAAGACACATATACTTCAGACATCGATGTAGCAGTCATAGGAAGAAAAGAAAAAATAATCAATCTAAATAAATTTGAAAAAATTTTAGAAAGGAAAATTCATATAAATTACTATGAATCTTGGGATAAATTAAATAGTCAGTTAAAAAATAATATTCTAAATGGGATTATTCTAATAGGGGGAGTTGAATTGTAATGAGTATAAAACCTTTTGAAGATTATTTAAAATCTGGAGCAGTCAAAAGAATAACTCCTGATACCGAAAGGGCAAAAAATTTAACATTAGAAGTTAAAAGAAAAATAATTTCATTAAAAGAGTATCTCCCAAATTTAAATTAAATGAAAAACAAGTTGTTCTTGCTTTTGATTATACAGATGAAGATTTTTATGGAGATGTACAGGGATTTGATATTCATGGCTGTACTAAAAAAGACGCTGTAACTGGTAAATTTAAATTTCTAACTTGCAGTATTGTTGCCGATTGCATTCCTCAAAAGATACCATTAATTTCAGTTCCAATAAAATTAGGGCATTACAAAAGTAGCGTCATAAATTATTGTTTATCTTTGATTAAACCATTAATTGGAAATATCCAATTAATTTTATTTGATAGAGGATTTTACGATAAAGATTTGATGTATGAAATGACAAAATTAAATTATCCTTACTTAATTTTTGTTCCCAAATATAAAGATAAAAAAGAAATTCTTTATCCTATGAAAATAGAACAGCAAATTGCAATATATAATGATTTTACCGTCAATAAAGATAAAAGCAAATATGCTGGAGATAATATCTTAATTTTTCTCAAGCAAATTTATGATCCAAGAAGTGAAAAAAATTATGACTGGGTATTTGCTACAAACGTTGAGGAAGTTTTGTTAAATGATATTATAGTCACTTATAAAAAAAGATGGAGAATTGAAACACAGTTCAGAGTTCATGATGAAGCAAGAATAAAATGCAAATCAAAAGAAATGAAAATCAGATATTTCTTTTTTATGTTTGAGCAAATGCTTCAAACAATTTGGATTTGCTTTTACAAAGATGGGGTGTCGTTTAAAGAGTTTTTAATTGAAGTAGCTAATGTTTCAGAAAGATACACGAATACCCAAGAATAAAGAGTTTTCATATGGAGATAACGTTCTGTAGGGAAATGCAATGCCTCTTTATTTGAGGGGTTTTATTTAGTGATAATTATCTTAGCCATCAATTTAGTCGGAGATACTGCTATTAAGCTTAAAGTTATAATTTTAGAGTGGGAATCAATCCAAATGATAATAATTGCTGTAATAATCAAAATGTCTTTTTCTTCTATATGAAATAAAGCCAGCTATTACAAGAACAGCTAAAAACAAAACAATTCCAACATATCCCTTCTTTCCAAACTTTCCCGTAACAGCACCAGTTATCAATCCAGAATTTTCTTCAGCATCAGAGCTCTGTTCATCCCGTGTAAAAATATTTTTAAGATCTGACAAAAGGTCTTCATTAAAATTAGTTGCATTATTATCCTTATCTCCGCTCAAGTTGTCAAAACTGTTATTGTTATTTCTATTTCTACCACCTTCTTCATTGCCCCTTCCAGAACTACCTCCAGAACCTCTCCCAGAACCACCACTACCAGAATTCTGTGGCTTTAACACTATTTTCTCTGTTCTTGAATTAAATGTTTGCTTATCAGTGTTAGCAACAAGCTTCAAATCATTATTTCCGGAAATTTTAAAATAGTCTTGAGGTGTTTGCACGCTTATATTGTAAACCAGCTCACCTATACCATTAGAACCTGAATAACCATATCCATATCCGTAACCATATCCATTATAATTTCCTGCCTTAGAACTTGAATTACTTCCATTCCATCCAACATTAAAGTTATCATAACCATACCCATATCCAAATCCAGTAGTCTTAGAAATCAAAGAAACATTAACACCAGAACATCCAGATATTTCATTTCCATCAACATCAAAAGTACAAATAACTTTACCATTGACCTCAAGACCAACGCTCTGCAAATCAACTCTTTCATTTGATTTTATATCAATTCTACCAATGAAATTAACAATCTCACCATAATCATAAGGCGTGTTCTTAAAACCATCAAGTTTCAAAAACAAGGCATCAACAGGGCCTACAAAAACAAGCATTCCAATAACAAGTAATGTAACTCCAGCACTAGTGAGTTTATCATATTTAAGCATAAAATATCAACAAAATACTATTTTTTAAACCTATCTAACCCCACAAAAAGAGCCCCAGTCCACTAAAAGTATACATTTAAAAATAGGTAGTTTGATAGAAATCCATGAAAAAACCATCAAGTTATTACAAAATAGGATTAACAGTCGCAGGAACTACTTTATTAGGATTATATCTTTTTAGTAATCCAAAGCCAATTAATGACTTAAACACAGAAAAATCAACAACTAGTCGTAACAGTGTAGCATCAACAAAATCTCTTGAACAGAGAGTTATAAGTCTTGAGACAGAAGATGAATCTTTTAAAAGCAGAGACAGAGAAACGGAACAAAGAACACAACAAGAAGGAAGTCTAGAAAAAACCTATAAAGAAGAATGGGATAAAGTGCTTCTGGATTCAAGTATAAATAAATTTTACACAAGAGAAGGATTCTTTGATTATATTGCATCTACAATCCGAAAAACAAAAGACCTAAAATTAGAAGTCTTTCTAGATGATATAGAAAAAGCAGACCCAGAAACACAACAATTCTTAGAAGATTTGTATGGCAGTAAACAAGATTTAGATTATGCAAAATCTCGTTTGGAATTAAATAAAAATCTAACAACTTCAGAATATCTTGGAGAAAAGGATCTTGAAGAAGTAGCTTTAGAATTATGGGAAAGAAATGGAATGAGTAAAAACTGGAATCAATATCGTAATGAAAATACCTTAAGTGATATAATAAGCAACTATGGTTTTATAAAACACTCAATTAAAGGTGCATCATTAAATTCTTATGCAAATGGTTTTCTAGATTTAGCAATTAGTGAAGGCAGAATAACTCCTTACACAAAAGAGCAAAGAGATGCAATTACAATAGCAACACAAAAATATGATCAAGATCCAACAACAGAAAATGAAAACGAAGTTTATAGATTATTAAAAAGACCAACAGATGTAAACCCTTTCAAAGAAATATCAAATGCCCTAAAACACAGAGGTAATGGAATAAGAGATGCATACATTCTAGGGGCATATATGGGAAGATAAAAAACCCCATACAAAATCATAAAACAACCAATATAAACTAAAAGCAAAATTAATCTACCTTAGCAGGAGGAGTTGTACCATCAACAGGAGCAGGTGATGGTCCTGGAGCAGGAGGAACAGGTGTAGGTCCAATCCAACGCATTCTAACAAAATGATTACTACCTATCCTCATTACCTCTACCCAACAATTCCATGGAGGAGAATTATTACATCTAACTCGAACTCTTGTCCCATCACCAAAAGACCCAGTACTCGAATCAGTATCCCATCCACCTTGCAAAGTTATTTTCTCATCACCCATCTTAACATCAACATTTCCATTAACAACAGTTGCAAGAGAAACATCTACTATAATTTGATTAACTCCAGCCCCATTTTCCCATCTCCCACCGGTATTATAAGGAGGATCAGCAAGAACTAAAGTAGCCAACAAAACCACTGAAGCAAGAATCATAACACTTTTCAAAAACAATTTCATATAAAGAACAAAATAAATAGGTATATAAACATTCTGGTCAATCCTTTAATACTAAATGGTAGTAAATAAAAATCTATTTGTTAGTAAATACAACGATAACATTTAAAACTTTGAATTTTAAGGCATCCATATGAGATATTCAGTAATAGTGCCTGTAAACAATGAAGAAGGAAACATAAGTCAATTAGATAAAGAAATTAAGGCAGTTATGGACAAGCTAGATTCTTATGAAATCATTTACATAAACGATGGAAGCACTGACAACTCACTAAATGAGCTGAAAAAACTCAAAAGAGCAACAATAATAAACTTAAACAGAAATTATGGCCAATCCATAGCGTTAGATGCTGGATTCAAAAAGTCCCAAGGAGAAATAGTAATATCAATAGACGGAGATTTGCAAAATGACCCCCAAGACATCCCTAAATTGCTTGAAAAATTAGAAAAAGATAATTTAGACGTCGTAGCAGGATGGAGAAAAAATAGAAAAGACAAAACAGGAATAAAGATTCTTACAAAAACAGGAAGACTCTTTAGAAAATTATTAATCAAAGACCCTGTTCATGATACTGGCTGTACATTAAGAGTATACAAAAAAGAAGCAGCAAAATCCCTAGACCTATGGGGAGAAATGCACAGATACATCCTAGCACTATTAAGATGGAAAGGATTCACAATAGGAGAAGTGGTAGTAAATCACAGAAAAAGAAAAAGTGGGAAAACAAAGTACAGTTACGACAAAGCATACAAAGGATTCATAGACCTAATATATATTTGGTTTCTAAACAAATATTCAAACAGACCATTGCATATGTTCGGAGGAATAGGTCTCTTATCCTCTTTCATAGGACTTCTATTAACTTTATTTTCAATATATCAAAAAATAGAAAGTAATCTCCCACTAAACAGAAGCGGATGGTTTTTCTTAGGCTTCTTCCTTATAATAATAGGAATAATTTTCTTCTGTTTCGGAATTCTAATGGATCTAACAATAAGAACAAACCTAAACACCTCACATGTAGAAAAACGCTATTACATCAGGGAAATTATAAGAAAATGAATAAGTATTTTACAGAAAACAGGCCTTTAACTAATAAATCAAAATAGCTTCTATTACCAATAGAAGATAGTTTCTATTGGCAATAGAAAGATTTATAAATATTACGTATTATTACGTAATATGCAAATTATAAGCAAAGTAAGCAGAGGAAGCAGGATGGACCAGATTTATATTCCCAAGAATCGAGCTGGTTTTGCTATTGGAAACTATGTTGTTATTAAACAATTAGAAGAAAGGCAGGAAAATCCAGCTGAAAAACTTTATTTCTATGGAGTTAAAGAGCTGGAGCCAGTAAAATTAAAAATTATTCACCAAGTTTTAGAGTTGATTAATAAATCTATCAGCAATTATGAAAATATTTTTATTACAGGTTCATTTTTGGAAAAGGGGTTTAACTTTAATGACATAGACTTTCTTATTATAATCAAAAATAAAATTAATCATGAGCTAATTAGAAGAGATATAGAGAAGGAAACAGGTATAAATGCCCACATTATAACTTTAAGCAGTAAAGAGCTGTCTAGAGGCTTAGAAACAGATCCTCTTTACCAGATGATGCTCAGCAGATGCATAGCAAAAAAACGTTTTATATTAAAAATTAAAAATAAAATAGATTATAAGATCTTAGATTTGCATCTTCTTAAGAGCAAAACTCTAATTAATAATTTTGATATGTTAAGCGGAAAAGAAAAATATGATTTGGCAAGAAATTTAATAGTTATTTATCTTTATTTAAAAAGAAATAAAATAAATACAGATTTTGTTAATAAAAAAATAAAAGAGGCTCTTGGTTTAAGTATACAAGAAATAAAAGATAATATAATTGATAAAAAAGAATTTTTGAAAAGATATAAATTAATATATAATAAATCCTTTGCGACTATATTAAAGGGCATTGAGCATGGTTCAAAACAGGAATAAGCTAATTAATTTATTTATTGGAAATGTTTCTAATGCAGTTGTTCACGAAATTTTGGAAAGAGCAGTAAGTAAAGAAGTAATGGCTGACAGATATAGAAAAGAACTCGTAACAAGTTTAGAAATAGCAAAAAACTATCGTGAAAAGATAAATCCAATAAATAGGTCTCTTCCAGATAAGGATGTTGCATATATTAAGGAAAAAATAATTGCCAGAGTTAAAGCAGAGATAATGACTAGGATATCAAAAGGCTACAAAAATATTGACTTAAATCTTATAGATTCTTTAACAGATAAAGCCCTAAGAGATTCAAAGATAAAATAAATTATAGTAGTGAATGTGTGGAATGTTCTTCAAGAGCATAGTTTATAAAACTGAAAAGTGACTAATCTAGATGACCACAATACTAAAGGGAATATATCTTATTGAAAACAAACCTTTAAATCTTTATTCAAATAATATACATTATGGAATTAAGAGAGAAGTTTCTCAAGGTCTATGCTAACGTTCCAGAAGATTTAAGAAGCGATATAATAGTTGTAGTGAATGGAGAGCCTTATAGTTGGCAGACATCTTTCTTAGAGATTAAAGATAATACGGATAAAGGAAAAGAGATGCTAAAGATGCTAAAATCAATGGAGATAATATGAACAAAGAAAAAAATACAGGATTCACAGATGAGGAGAAAGAGCTGGTCATATTTAGAATAGAAACAATCCCTTCTAATTTGCGCCTATCTATAGGCAACGGGGAAAGTATGTCAAAGGAAGAAATGATATCTCATGTTAAAAAAGGTGACAAAGTAGGAAACCAAATAATCCAATCCCATATTAATTTCTTGAAAGCTGTTGCGAGTGGTAAATTAACTAGTTTATTAGCATCAGTATAAAATGGAAAAAGGACTAATAATAACCCTCCCAGACTATGATGATGTTACCCAATATTTATCTATTTGGTCAAGTGATATAATTGAAAAAGCAGAACAGGTGTCTGTTAAAGTTAGAAAGATAGTTGGAAAAGAAAATACAAAAGAAAATTTTGAGAAATCATTATTTAAGTTAGATTACAAAATGGTGGTATTTAATGGTCATGGCTCTTCAAATGCAATCAAAGGACACAATAATAATATCATGATAGAAAAAGAAGAAAATGGAAGAATATTAAAAAATCGAATCACATATGCAAGATCATGTGAATCAGCAGATTCACTAGGAGAATTAGTCAAAACAAGTGATGGCTGTTTTATAGGATACAAAATGCCATTTATGTTCTATGTGGATATTAATAGAATTGGAAATCCTAAAAAAGATGCAGTTGCAGAGATTTTCTTGTCTTCATCAAACCAAATACCTATTTCAATCATAAAGGGAAACACTTGTAAAGAGGCACACGAAAACTCCAAGAAACAGATTTTAAAGAGTATCAACAAAATATTGAGAAATAAGACATCAGATGCTTTTAGAATAGCTGAAGCCTTGTTTAATAATTACTCTGCGCAAACAATTATAGGAAATGAATCAGCATCTCTTAATCAATAAATCAAAATAGTTTCTATTACCAGTAGAAACATTTAAATATAACTAAAAAGATATATGGATATATCAAAATAGTTATAAAAATATGTTCACAAAAACCCAAATTGAAATAATGAAATTGTTTGTCTCTCAAATAAACAGGCGTTTCAGCATTAAAGAAGCAACAGAAATTCTAAAAAAACCATATCCTCTGATACATAGATCAATTAAATCTCTCATTGAACAAAAATTTATACAAAAAGACGAGAAAGGGCTTATCTCACTAAACTATAAGGAAAATCACTCTAAATTAACTTATGTGGAATCTTTAAGAAGTGAGTTATATCTTTCCAAAGATAAAACTCTAAATCTTTTTACAAGAGATGTAAAAGAAAAAATAGGGATTGATTTTTTTGTATTTCTTATATTTGGATCCTATTTGGAAAAAAGTAATCCAAGAGATATTGATGTTTTAATTATTATAGAAAATGAAGACTCTGTAAGCAAAATAGATAAAACCCTATCAAACATAATCGGGCATTTTACCAAACCATTTGAAATTCAAGTAATATCTATCAAAAGTGCACACGAAATGCTTATAAAACGAGACAAAATCAATATATTAAACGAAACATTAAATAAACATATCATCCTTTTTGGAGCAGAAAACTATTATAAAATACTAACAGATGCTAGATAAAAAAAAGATAGAAGAAAGCAAAAAAAGAATCCAAAAGTTATTGGAAAATGAATACATAATTAAGAGTGAAAAAAATAAATTTAGTGACTTCTTTCTAATCAATGCTCAGCAGTCATTTGACACAGCACAGCTTCTTTATGCTATTTCTACTAACCATGAACTGAAAAAAATAACTGGCTTTCCACACTTTAATGGATTCTTATGGGTAATTAACTCAAGTTATTACTCTATGTTCTTTATGGTGAGGGCTTTATTAGAAAAGTCAGGAGTTAAAATAAAGACAGAGCATTCAATACATCAAATTGTTTTTGATGCTCTTGTTACTTACTTCTATGCAACTGGAAAACTTGAAAAACAAATGCTTGAAGAATTCCATGAAGCCAGTGCAGAAGCACTGGAATCACTTGGAAGAGAAAAAGCCAAGTCTTTAGTTGAAGATTATGCCAATGAAAGAGAAAAACGAAGTCGTTTTACATATGAGATGGGAGAAATTGCTCTTCAAAATAAAGCCAAGACATCATTAGAAAGAGCAAGGCAATTTAACGAAATTTTGAGAAAAATGATTCAGTAAGAGAAATTATTCAATCATCAGCAAAACCATGTTATCAGCATAGTTTATAAAACCAAAAGAAAACTGATTTTAATGAAATCCAGCAAGAAACTAAGTTTATGGTTTTTAATAAAGGAAGTTGTTAAAAAATGAAATACATTTTTTTAGATGAAAGTGGAGAATTAGGGTTTAAAGAGAAATCAAGCAGATATTTTATAGTTCTTGACAAATCAAAGGTTTTTGAATATCTTAAGGAAAAAAAGAATAAATTGTATAATTATATCTCAAATCTAATTTTAAATGAATGTTCCTTAGATACACCATCTATCTGCTTGATAGTGGATAAGTCAAAAACAAATCGTTCTTTAAGGGAAGATTTTGATAACCATATAAGAAAAAGAATAAGAGAAAAAAATAACACCAACAAGTTAATAATCAAACATGAAAACTCTCAAAACGAAGGCTGTCTTCAAGTTTTAGATTTTGTATCATGGGCAATATTTAGAAGTTATGAACATAAAGACTTTAGTTTTATAAATGTGATAAAAGATAAGATAGTAATAAAGAAGGAGGTATTTCAAAAATCTACTGGACCCTAGAGATTAAGACAAGGTGCACCATTCCGGTACACAAACCTCTCTAGGACTTACCCAGACATAAGACACACGTCTTTAGATGATTTAAATGTTTCGGTGTGGCAATGAAATCCAGCAAGAAACTAAGAATCTTAATGTTAAACTATGAATTTCCCCCTTTAGGGGGCGGAGCTTCACCAGTAAGTTATGAAATAGCAAAGGGATATGTGAAACTAGGTCA
>Ga0209542_10019132_pt1 | contig 11012 bp, 13 predicted proteins | sample RifCSPhighO2_01_FD_184028 | JGI IMG/M metagenome (GOLD analysis project Ga0209542, IMG submission 184028) | Soil microbial communities from Rifle, Colorado - Rifle CSP2_plank highO2_0.1 (SPAdes) (version 2) | ecosystem: Environmental > Terrestrial > Deep subsurface > Rock core/Sediment ...
TCACAGGTATCCTTGTCGGTCAAATTTTTCCAGCAGAAAAGAACAACTCAGAGGATGAGTCACTTAAGTAATTTTTCAGCATAAGTTTTCTATTATAAAAATCTATCTAATACTTCAATCCACCACCAAAAGCTTGGAGAGATGGTCTTATATAAAAACTACCTTAATTTATCTATGAAGTTTCCTCCAAAACCAAGAAAAGATATTCCCTACAACATAACCCACTATGAAAGTCACAATGATGAGCCCGACGGAGCGACCAAAATCAAAAGGCAGAACTGTAAGCGGATTGGAAAGCGAGTGAAGATTATATATAAAATTTAGTAAGCCCTGCGCCCAGCCAAAGCCGACTAATATGCTCCAAATCAAATGAATAAAAGCCACAAAGGACCCGAGAACCAAACCTACTTTGTGTGAGTTCATAACATTAATATAAATTAGTTGATAAATGACCTCTTACATTATATCACTTTCTACCGCAATCAGCTTGCTCGGATGCCTATGACCGTTCACTATACGAACTTTAGATTTAGGCACTTTAAAATGCCCTGCCACTAGTTCTAAAACACGTCCATTTGCCATATTCCGCTCGGCTTTTTCTTTGACTGAAATTTCAAAATGGTCTTTATTCTTTTGTTTTAGTTTTTCTTTGGGCGCACTGGCTGTAACTTTTACATGAATGTACATTTATTTTGTTTTCTTGTAACGCCCCGGCCAACAGATAGGACACACAGGAGTCTCCTTGCTTTTATAAAAAGTATGCCCACGGCTGCAGACTTGTTTAATTTTTGCAGGTTTCTTTTTCATATCTATAGAGTGTCGGCTCCCCTATGTAGTCAGGCACTAGAATACTTTTGCCATTTATTATTTTATCTTTCAACGCCCAGCGTTTTTTGACAAGATCTTCATTAGTGAATGTATAAACTTCCAGTTCTCTATTTTGAGATCCTTCTATTGTATATGCATACGTGAGTTCCATTTCATTTTCAATGATAGAGCCTTCAAGTGTGCCTTCGTATCCATTATTCATATTAGGACCATTTTGAGTGCCACGCTTAGTGCCTGTAACTCTAGAGTCATCAAAATTCAGCACTATATGTTCCTCTACATTATATGGTGCATCTTTCGTCGCTTTCTGTGTACGAGTAAAACAATATTCGCCAGTAGAAGGAATTGCACCATTGTCAATTTTTATTATTCCTCTTTGTAAACTTTGAAAAATATAGTGGCCAACAGCCAAGGCAATAACTGCTATTATTACGATAACTATGAGCTTACTGTGATTCCTTATCCCCTTATGAATCATAAATGTTTATTACACTAACTTTTTCAGCTCTTGCTCGTATTTTTTCATCACTTGCATACCTGCATCTGTCTGACTCATTCCCCCTTTTACTTTCGCCTCAATTTCCTCCGCAATAGACTTAAAAAGCTCCGGATTTTTCTCGATCATTTTTATAAACATATCTATCTGCGCTTCCGGCACGCCCTGTGTCTGAAGCATTTTTTTGAGCAAGAAATTTTGAAACACAACTTTAGTATCCTGGAATTTTTATAGTCCCATCAGCATTCAGTTTAAGAACCGCATTAAAATCCGTGAATTTCACACCCACTGGAAGAATAAACTTTGATTCATCTTTAGACCAGTCTACACATTTGTAATCAACCTGTGAATCTAGACTTACATTACTCTTCGTGCTACCAGAAACACTTGCGCCCTTGTTCAAGTCCGTAAGACTCATTTTTACCCCAGTTGACCCGCTCCAAGCGTATGAAGTTCCACTTTTAATTATCATCCCTGAAGTCTGAGTACCAGTGCTCGTTTGCGAAGTAAAATCTCCCCGCATTGAACCATCAACCGATATATAGACTGTGCCGGAAGAATTTATTCCTCCTGCCGTACTGGTAAAAGTACACATCGTGTTTTTCCCTAGAGCTAAGAGTGAACGAAGCGAACCTTTTGCATTCGCATTTGCATTAATGCCAAGATTTGCATTTGCGTTCGCATTAGCGTCTGCGTTCGCATTCGCTTCCGTGTCTAGATTGTCTTCAAGCTGAACTTTTTTCGCCTCTTTATTTTTGGTAACAACATACGCCCCACCTCCAATAGCTAAAACTGCAATTATAGCTATTACAAGAAACGGCGCAAAACCTCCTTTCAAATTCTTTTTGTTTTTATTTTTCATATATTTTTTAGACTATTAAAAACCTAATAATACTTTTATTGTAACTATTGCAATGGATTTCTTCCTTGAATCACGCGAATCAAGAAAAGGATGACAGCTATCACAAGTAGTATGTGAATAAATCCTGACACCACATGAAATCCAACAAAACCCACTAGCCATAGAACCACTAAAATAATTGCGATTGTCGTAAGCATATGTTTTAAATAATGGTTAACTAATAATACCCCCTGATTTATTATAAACCTATATCTAGAGAATAGCCACTATTTTATTCCACACCTAGCTTTTAGCGCATCAAGATCAGCTTTGGTTAGAATTTCACTATTGTCATAGTTGAGCCTATACATAATCGCCTTGGCATCGTCCACATGGTCTAACCCTAACGCATGCCCTAATTCGTGCGCTAAAACCCGAACAAGTTTTTCTCGACTGCTAAATTCATATATATCTATTTCTCTACTTGATCCGTCGGAAGAATATACTCCTTCTGTAAAAGATTCGCCACGTGAAGCGCCTATCGTATTGTATGTCTCGACAGAAAGATTTAATATATTTGCAAGACGATTCAATATGACAACTACCGTATTTATCTTATTTATTATTCCATTTATTTTCGTTTGTAAAGTTTTTAATTCCGATATTTCTTGATCTAGTTCGGATTTCTCCGCTTGAAGTTTTTCATATTCTCTTCTGGGCGCTCCACCTCGCGCATTCCAATATTTTACTTGCTCTTCATAAGCATTTTGTTTCGCATTAAAACTTTGTAAACGTGTATCATAGTTATTTTTAACCGTAGCAAATTCTGCTTCTAATTCTTTAAATTTTATTTTAAGAGCGTCATATGAAGCTCGATTTTCTTCAAACACAATACCCAGACTCGCAAGCTTGCTGGTAGCATCTTGACGATAGTCGTAGACAAGATTAATTTTCAAATTATCGTCGTCATCGCTATTTTCTTTATACGTAAATAGCTCTTTCCCGAAAGGCTTTTCCCATATCATTTCAGCATCTAAAAGCGCACTCAAAAAATATTTTTGAGAAATGTTAAACTCCGTATCAAAAATGCCAAGAGTGTATTGTAGGGGCTCGGTGCAAGGATCAGACTTAAGAAAAATAGCACTGAAGTTATTTCTAATATTGTCTATAAAGGGCAATAATCTCGGAAGAAGCGTAGAGCGAAATTGATACACTATTGCCCCGATAATGACAAGGGGGATGAGAATTTTTAAAATTCTTTTCATGATTATATAGTTGCATTTTTCTCTCCATTATGCAATAATTACGGCATGAATTTAGTCGTACAAATTCTGCCCTATGCGCAGATAATCCTTTCGGTGATATTAGTAACAGCAATTTTACTTCAACAGTCCAGCGCAGGAGTGGGAGGCGCCTTGGGTGGAAATGATTCGGTAGGTTTTCACCACACTCGCCGAGGTTTTGAGAAATTCCTTTTTTATTTGTCTATTGTTTGTGGAATTCTTTTTGCTTTGTTTGCATTGCTCAGTATAATAATAAAAGCTAATAGCTAATTCTGTGATCTCGCCGGAGATAATATCGTATGCGTAATTTTAAATTACCTTCAAAAGCACAAATTAATTCAGTTTTTTATTCTTTCTCTAAAAAAGAGTGGAGATTTTTTATTGGATTCCTAGTGGTCTTATTATTAAGCACAATATTAATATTGGGGTCTATTAATAAATACTTCTTGGTAGAAGTACCTTTGAGAGGTGGTTCTATATCTATAGGCATCGTCGGAGTTCCACGTTTTATAAATCCAATACTTGCAAATTCTCAAGCCGATTTAGACTTAATCTCACTTATTTATTCTGGTCTTACGAGAAAAAGCAGTAACGGCGAACTAATTCTAGATTTAGCGGAAAAATATGAAATTTCAGAAAACGGTTTAATCTATACTTTTACTTTGAAAGATAATTTATATTTTCAAGATGGCAAACCTATTACCGTGGATGACATACTATTTACCATAAATAAAGTAAGGGACTCAGTGATTGAAAGTCCACACAAGGTACATTGGAGTGGAGTAAGTCTTGAGAAAATAGACGAAAAAACTGTCAGATTCACTTTAAAACAACCCTATGCATCATTTTTAGAAAATACGACAATCGGCATTATGCCGGCACACCTTTGGAATAACACACCTCTAGAACTCAATAATGCAAACACGAACCCCATCGGAGGAGGACCCTATATGATAAGTTCTGTAAGCAAACAATCTTCAGGAATTGTAGACCATTATAAATTAATACCATTCAAAAAGTTTGTATTAGGCGAACCATACATTAAAAATATAAATTTACATTTTTATCAAAATGAAGAAGATCTTGTAAAAGCATTTGAAAATAAAAAATTAGATCAAATAAGCTTTATTACCCCTCTAAATGCAGAGATTCTAAAAAAACAAGGATATCAAATAGAATCTTCAGTTCTTCCAAGAGTATTCGGACTTTTTTTCAATCAAAATAAAAACCAGCTTTTTATTGATAAAAATATTATCAAGGCCATTGATCAAGCAATAAATAAAGATGAAATAATTAAAGAGGTACTTTTGGGATACGGAACCCCAATTGATAGTCCAATACCACCAAATATGATAGAATACCAGAAACTGGCTACTTCAGATAATATTTCACGGCAAGATTTACTGCAAAAAGTGAAAAATGACTTAGAAAAAGATGGTTGGAAGGCCGGCGTAGACGGATTTTTGGAAAAAACAACAACCGAAAATAAAAAGAAAGTTACTAAAAAACTAGAGTTCTCTATCTCAACTGGTAATGCTCCAGAACTTGCAAAAACTGCCGAACTGATAAAACAATATCTAGCGACCGTTGGTATAAAAGTCGAGGTAAAAACTTTTGAAATTGGTAATTTAAATCAAAGTGTAATCCGTCCACGTGAATATGATGCCCTTTTGTTTGGAGAAATTATAAATCAGGAGTCTGATCTTTTTGCTTTTTGGCATTCCTCGCAAAGAAAAGACCCGGGACTTAATGTGGCTATGTATACTAACGTAAAAGTGGACAAAATTTTAGAAGACGCATCTACCACAGTCGATGAACAATCTAGAATTAAAAAATATATCCAATTTAACGAAGAAATTAAAAAAGACATGCCAGCAGTTTTTTTGTACAGTCCTAATTTCATATATATAATGCCAAAAAATCTTAAGGAGTTTGGGATGGGAAATATTATGTCGCCTTCGGATCGTTATCTAAATATATATTCATGGTACACTCAAACAGAAAAAGTTTGGAAAATATTCACACGATAACCCCGACACAAAGTCGGGGTCCCGACCTGAAAGCGTCGGGATTATTAATTAAAAAAACAAAGAATGATTAAGAGACAAAGATTATCTTTCAGCGCGGTAAGCGTTGATAACAAAAAAATACCTGCTCGAAATACAACGCACCAAAATGCAGGCGGACTCACTCACTCTCATGGGAGTTTGGGAGCAAGCAAAGAACACAAAACTTCAGATCGAAAGAGACCAATGAAAAGTTCCACTTACCAATATAGTAAAAAAAGGTTTGGACGAGGAGGAAGATCTCCTTCATATAGCGGAAAAATTCAATCAAACGGAAACGTAAAAATTCCTCCGCCAGAAGCAGGCATCATCCGCATTATACCGCTTGGAGGAGTAGAAGAAATCGGCAAGAATATGACAGCTATTGAGATTGGGGAAGACATTATTGTCATTGACGCCGGTATGCATTTTTCTAATGAAGCAACTCCTGGAGTTGATTATGTCATTCCAAATACAACCTATCTCGAAGAAAGAAAAAGTAAAATCAAAGCGCTCATCATAACACATGGACACTTGGACCATATCGGAGGTGTGCCACTAGTACTTTCACGCATAGGGAATCCTCCTGTATATTCCAGAAATCTTTCTATATTGATGATGAAAAAACGTCAAGCAGAATTTCCACATTTGCCGGCTATGAAAGAAAATATAGTTGAAAAAGATGAAATCATAACCTGTGGAAAAATAAAAGTCAGGTTCTTTGGAGTTACGCACACCATACCGGACTCCATGGGCATAATTATAGAAACAGAACATGGATGGATTGTAACTCCGGGAGACTATAAACTTGACCAAGTCGATGGAATCGTTTCCAAAGAAGAAGAAAAAGAGTACTCTATTTTCGATAAAGCAAAAGTGCTTCTTTTGATGACCGACTCTACAAATATTGAAAACGAAGGCTTTTCTCTGCCAGAGGAAAAGGTCCACAAAGGACTTGAAAACTTAATCAGAAAAATAAATGGACGAATAATTATTGCTGCTTTCGCTTCACATATTACACGGTTATCTTACGTAGTAAAATTTGCTGAATCTCAAGGTAAAAAAATAGCCATTGATGGACGTTCGATGAAAACAAATATTGACGTTGCAATTGAAGCGGGATTATTTGAACCTAAAGGTGACACAATAATACCAATAGAAGAAGCAGATAGTTATCCACCTAATAAAGTTGTGGTTCTTATGACTGGAGCTCAAGGTGAAGAATTCGCATCGCTATCTCGTGTAGCCAACAAAACTCATACAAAATTTAAGCTTCACAAAGGAGACACAATAATACTCTCCGCCTCCATTGTTCCAGGAAATGAAAGAGCGGTAGATAAAATGAAAGATGGATTGACCAGACAAGGCGCTCGCATTATAAGTTATCGTACAGCAGGTGAAGACTTTGTCCATGCGACAGGACACGGTAATCAAGAAGATGTAAAATGGCTTCACAAGAAGACACATCCGAAATTCTTTATTCCAATCCACGGCAATCATTATCGTCTAGTGCTCCACAAAGAGCTTGCGATGGAACTCGGCATGTCTGAAGAAAATATTATTGTCCCAGACAACGGCTCAATCATTGAAATAGACGCTTCCGGGCAAAAAATAATAACTCGCAAGGAAAAAGCGCCTTCTGGTATTATGATGGTGGATGGCGTTTCTATCAGCGATACTCAAGATGTGGTTATCCGAGACCGCGTGATGCTCGCTCAGGATGGAATGTTTGTCATCATTGCGCTTCTTGACCAAAAAACTGGAAAATTAAAAAAGTCCCCAGATTTAATCTCTCGCGGATTTGTATATCTAAAGGAAAACCAAGAACTTTTACGTCAAGTAAGAATTATTATTAAAAAATCAGTGGAGGACAGCGCAGGAAAAAGAAATCCAATAGACTTTGACTATATCAAGGCAGAATTAGGAGAAATAGTTTCAAAATTCTTATATCAGAAAACTGAAAAAAGACCTTTAGTTATACCTGTAATATTGAGTGTCTAAAGTTAAGAAATAAATGAGACATAATAGAAAAATAATATATATAGTGGGTTTTTTAATCTCCATCCCTGTCGCTCTTACCTCTTATATAAATTCAAGTATTTTGGAAATATATGTAAATAAATATTATTTAGGAATTATTTACGTAATAGCTTCCATCGTAACAATAGTAGGAATGCTCCAAATGCCTAAAATTCTAACCCGTTTAGGCAATCGCTTCACTACTATTTTTTTTAGTATATTGTTTTTACTATCACTCATTTTACTTGCCCTAGGAGACAGAGATTTTATTGTTATCCCCGCTTTCATTATTTATTTTATATCCAGCAACTTCATTTTTGCTTCACTTGATATTTTTATTGAAGATTTCTCCAAAGACTCTCCTGTTGGCGGAATACGAGGAGTTTATCTCACTATCACGAGTTTCGCTTGGGTTATTTCTCAAATGATTTCTGGTTCAATTATAGCTAAAAGCTCGTTTGCTGGCATTTATCTTCTGTCTGCTTTATTTACAACTCTCGTATGTGTCATTTTTTTCATATTCCTGCATGATTTTAAAGATCCAAAATATAAAAAAGTATCTATCTTTGAAACAATCCTTTTTTTCTTACAAAAGAAAAATATTTTAAAAATTTATCTAATCAGCTTAATTCTAAAATTTTTCTACGCGTGGATGATTATTTATACACCGATATATATGCACGAATATATCGGTTTTGATTGGAATGAAATCGGAATTATCTTTAGTATAATGCTCTTGCCATTTATTATTTTAGACTTCCCTCTCGGTAAATTATCCGACAGAATTGGTGAGAAAAAAATGCTAAACATTGGATTTTTAATAATTGGTATTTCTACTTTAATTATTCCACTTTTTACAACAAAAACGTTTGCACTTTGGACACTTATACTTTTTACTACCCGTATCGGCGCTGCCACTATCGAGATTATGAGCGAAAGTTTCTTTTTCAAATCTATAAAAGAAGAAAATGCCGATGTGCTTAGTTTTTTCCGTAGTACCAATCCACTCTCTTATATAATAGCCCCTCTTTTTGCGATTCCGATTCTTCTCTTAGTCCCCTCTTTTAAATATCTTTTCTTCGTTTTGGGTGCAGTTATGCTCTATGGCTTTTTAATCAGCCTAAGACTCAAGGATGTGAAGTAAGCGATTTTTGTATATTTTTTCCTTATAGGGTCTTAGCCGAACGATTTTTACCAAAACACCTTTGTTTTTCAAGTCTCTTTTAAGATTATTTACATATGCTTTTTGATCATATCCTAGCGCAATAATATCAGGACTTTCTTTTATGATATGTGGAATATGATTTTTGATTCCAGATAGAACTACCTTATTAATCAGTTTTTTCTTGATTAATTGTTTGATTAAAGTTATTCTTTTTTCTTCACTCAAAAATGGCGAGCACCCTTTTATCTTTTTCACATTTTTATCTCTCGCAACTGAAACAACTAAAAATGGTTTCTTAGACAATTTTCGCGCTTGCTTAAAAAAATCAAGATGCCCCTCGTGTAATCCATCAAAAGTTCCGAAGACCATTATCTTCGTTTTTTTCATTTTATTTTAAAGAAATACTTTCTAGAATCATGGCACTAGCTGGTCTGTCTGCAACACCTGGCAGTATTGTCGGTGTATTTTCAATTTTTTCAACTACATCCATACCACTTGTTACTCGCCCAAATACCGTATGCTTATCGTCTAAAAAATTATTCGGAGCAGTGTTAATAAAAAACTGGCTTCCATTTGTGTTCGGACCTGAGTTTGCCATAGATATCGTACCTACATCATTTCTATTATTCTCATTTCCTTCTCCCAATTCATCGGCAAAACTGTATCCCGGCCCTCCAGTACCCCACAAGTTTACTTTTGTATCATCTTTAGTGAGCGGATCTCCCCCTTGAATCATAAAACCTTTTATCACTCGATGAAATTTAGTTCCATTATAAAAACCCTCTTCTGCAAGCTTTGAAAAATTAGCCACAGTATTCGGAGCAAGGGAGTCAAAAAATTCAATAACTATATCTCCTTGGTTGGTGTGCAACGTTGCATTCATAATTTTGGATTGATTATTTGAATTAATAATAATTTCCTCTTCTTTGCCTGTACCACTTAAAGAAAACCAAATACCTAAAATAATTACAATAACTACAATTACAACACTAAGATATTTATTCATGACAATATTATATTACAGTCAATCTTCCTTTTTGTAAAAATGCGCAACCAAAAGAACAGTAATCAATGCCAAGAAGCTGGTCAAGGCAAGCATTGGTATAGAAATATATCCACCGAATTCACTGATTAAACGTTGATAACAAGACACTCCGGATGCATCGCAAGGAATAGATGAACCATTTCCGAAGTAATAGAAAAAATTCTGATAAACAGAAATCAAAAAACCAATGCAAAGCAAAGGCAAAGTATATTTGACTATTTTTCTATCTCTATGCCAGATAGCTGATCCAAAAATGAAAACCAAGGGGAACAAAAAGATTCTCTGATACCAACATAGAACGCATGGAAGAAAACCTATTATTTCTGAGTACACCAAGGAAAATAGTGATGCAAATAGTGAAAGAATAAAACCTAGCGTTAAATAATGCTTGTCTATAAAACCTAAAAATTTATTTTCTTTTGGACGCAAAAAAAGTACGAACAGAGCTGACACAGAAAGAATCTGCAAGATTATAGCGCATATTCCCAAAAACATATTCAAATAATGTACTGTAACAATATTCATACTCTTTTATTCAGGCAACGCGCAGGAAGTTTTTTCAGCCAATTGCGCAAGTGGAATCTCCCCCGTCAAACGCGATGCATCCGCAAATTCCCAAGTCGGATAACTAGTAACTTTCTTATCAATACATATCTGTGTTTGACTCTTCCCATCAGCAGTGGAGCATTCAACATAAGGCAACAACTTTACAGATGACCCGAAAAGCTTCTTTTGCGTTTGACAATGAGGACACCAAAAAGCTCCGTAAAAAACTGCGCCTTTATCTTTTAAGCATGTTGCAAAAGCATCGTATTTACCTGGCTCTGCGGGTAAGCCATTGCCATTTGATCGCACAATCGCTATAGCAATTATTCCCACTATTAAAACACCAATGACTGAAAGAAAAATTTTTATATTTTTATCCATGACTTAAACTATATCATATTAAGTATTTTTGGCAAAAAAATAATCAGCCCGACGATTATTGCGACAAATACAGACAACAACACAGCTGCGGCTGCCACATCTTTGGTGTCGCGAGCATAAGGATGATATTCGGGAGAAGTTAAATCTATATCTATCTCAATAGCTGTATTTAACACTTCGGTAACGAAAACAAAACCGATTGAAAATGTAAGGGCAATCCATTCCAAACTAGAAACTTTAAAATAAAACGCAAAAACTATAACGATCAGAGCTGCTATTATATGTATGGACAAATGCCTCGTCGTCTTTGAAACAACATATAAACCTCGAAATGCGTTTCTAAATTTCTCACTGTATTTTACT
>Ga0209542_10019134_pt1 | contig 11011 bp, 7 predicted proteins | sample RifCSPhighO2_01_FD_184028 | JGI IMG/M metagenome (GOLD analysis project Ga0209542, IMG submission 184028) | Soil microbial communities from Rifle, Colorado - Rifle CSP2_plank highO2_0.1 (SPAdes) (version 2) | ecosystem: Environmental > Terrestrial > Deep subsurface > Rock core/Sediment ...
GGCGCTGCAGTTATTGCCCTCGCTTGACTCGGAAATACTGCCCACCCCGGAAGCGTTGCTGTCCGCGCAGACACTGACCGAATAGGTGCCCGACGAGGGGAAAGAGTAAGCACTGGAGGTTACAGGTCCGCTCCCGCCGGCGGCCAGGGCGACCAGCGTATTAACCGAAATCGGGGAAATTGATCCCCCGCCACCAGCAGCCGTGGCTACCCGGAAATAATTATTAAATGACGATCCTGTGGAAGCAGTGCCGATGTTCCTAATGGTTGCGGTGAATGCCTGTGGAGTGCCGACCAAAGCGGAAGAAGGAGTCGGGGCGTCGGCGGTGAGGTCGGGATTGGCGCAGATATTTGGCGCTGTTGCCGGGACTGCGCTTGAGTAGACCGAGGGTCCCGAGACATTAGATGCGAGAACAGAATAGCTATGACTTGAGCCGGCGGCAAGTCCGGTGTGAGAGAAGGAAGTTCCAGCTCCGGTATAAATGGCAGTGATGGAATCGCGAAGGGTGTAAGATGTGGCGCCGCTCGATGTATTCCAGGAAACATTGATGGTTCCCGTTCCACAGGAACCGGGAGTGGCGGTGAGGCCAGTTGGAGTGGTCGGAGCTGTAGGATTCACCGTTACCGCTGTCCAGGGTGTGCTCGCGCTGCAGTTGTTTCCTTCATTTGATTCAACAATGGTGCCATTGGCATCTCCGGCCGAACTTTTGTCCGCGCAGGCTCGGATATACCAGGTGCCGGCCGAGGCAAAGGTGATGGATTTTGAAGTAACCGCGTTCCCACCGTTCGCCGCCAGCGCGCTCATACCGGTAACCGAGTAGTCGGTCACGCCGGAAGCGCCGGTGGAAGAAGTGGAAGTTTGGAAAAGATTAGTGAAACCCGCTCCGGTCGAGGCCGTGCCCTGATTGGTGATGGTGGAAGAGAAGGTGGCCGGAGTGCCGGCGGTAACGCTACCAAAAGTTGGAGTAGCAGCGATGAGGTCGGGCTTGGTAAACGTCGCGGTGCAAGTTTTAGCAATAGTCATAGTTACTGTGCCATCACTGCAATCTGCGTCTCCGCTCCAGCCGGAGAAAGTGGAGCCGGCGGTAGGAGTTGGGGTCAGGGTAACCACGGTTCCGGAATTGTACGAGGCAAAACAGGTCGCTCCGCAGTTAATTTGGCTTCCTTGCGTAGGATTAGAAGTAGAAGTCACGGTTCCCGAGCCAGTACCAGATTTATTGACATTAAGCAAATACTGAGAGATGAGAATATAATTAACCGTCATATTATAACTTCCTCCGGCTGAAACAATTTGGGAAGATGGAGTGGGGGTACCGCAAGTGTATGTAGCGGGAGCGGTAAGACAGGTTAAAGTATAAGTACCCGGAGAAAGATTAGTATATTGAGTTTGAGAATCCGTCGTTGCCGTCGGACCGGTTAAGCGCCACGTCCCGCCGGCAATATCGGGATTTCTCAATATATTAATGGTGCCGGTAGGAGAAGTTACATTAAGTCTGATAAAAGCGCTAAGATAAACTGCTTCGCAACTGCTTCCACCACTCTCCGCGCTGTAAGCTACTAAAAAGTCATAATAACCGGGAATGAGGGACTGATTCCAAAGTTGATTGGAGGGCGCGTTGGGGTTTTGCGACACCTTAATATTATAAGGACCATATTGCGCCGGGCTCCAGGAGCTTGAGCTATAACTGGAGCTTACGCATAACCAGTCTGAATTAGAAACTCCGGACGGAGTAAGTTCGAATTGGGCAGTGCTCGCGGTGGTAGAAATCGGATTGGCGCGTGTGCCTCCCGCCAGAGCGATTGACGAACTTGTTCCTCCTGCGGTGACCGATAGGAGCGATGTAAATGGGTTCACCGAAACCGTAACGCTGGCTGGAGTGCTATTGGTGGAGCCATCGGTGCAAGTGATGGTGAAAGTGGTGTTGGAATAAAGATCGAAATTTTGTGTGCCGGATGTTGCTTTTGCTCCGCTCCAACCGCTGGCTCCGCCGGACGCGGTGCAAGAAGTTGAATTGGTCGAACCCCAGGTGATAGTTGTAGTTTCTCCGGCGTTTATCGGATTAAGGGAGGCGGAGATGCTGGCGGTGGGGTTAGCAGAAGTAACATTAACAGTCACCTCGTAAACGTCAAGGCCAAATCCGCAATCAAGAAAGAAAACCGTGCTTGACGTTAACGGGCCTGTGCTCTTGCTTCCACTGTCGGTTCTCGTCCCTTGCCAGTTGGAATTTGACGGAGTTGCCCAAGAGTTTGGAGAACTGCATTCGTCGCTAATATCCCAATTCAAGAAAGTACTGCTCCCGGAAACTACCGAGGAGGAGTTGGGATAGAAGTAATTAAGCGCGCTTACGGTGGAAACATTAGAAAAAAAGAAAAGAGAGGAAACAAAAGCAAGGGTTAAAAAGAGGGTATGTCTAGTAATTTTCATGTAATATATTGTACCACAGAGTACTCCCATAATTAACACAAGATAAATGTGTGGATAAAAAAACACCCCGCGAGAACTTCCTCGCGGGGGCTGGGAACCTTTCGGTCCATGAACGTTAACTTCGGAGGTTTACTTGTACGGCATCCGGTCGTGGATCACGGCCGGTAAAAGGTTGGCCGGGGCCGGGCGCTTCGGCGGCGACTGGATAGATGCCGGCGAGAGCTGGATCATCGGCTGGCCCGGCTGGGAAACCGTGCCGAATGAGCCATTGGCATTGATCCATACCACCGGCTCCTCCGGCAGGTCCGGTAGGTTTAGTTCTCGCCGCTCGCCCTGATGAATCCAGGCAAGCGCGATGCGGGTGTTGTACTTCCGCTCGATTGCGACGAGCCGCTCGCGCCAGAGTGGGTAAGCCACGTCCTTCTTCTGGATGCCTGGATACACTCCTCCGGGCGGGGCACACGAGGACCACATATTGCTTACATATTGACACTCGTGACCAAGACTTTGCACCGCATGGCCAAATTCGTGCCAAAGCATTTCCTTCGCGTCCCTCTCCCCGCTAAAGACTGTGGTATCCACCGTTACAGAGCCAAACCTGTAGTCGCGAGGCAGCCCCCCGACCGAGGCTGCAAACACCGCGAAGGCAAAATGCACCACGATGCCACCGGGGTCCACTTCGCTCCGATTGGCCGGCCTAATCCGCTCCTGGCAGAAAGCTCGATTGATCGAGTCAGCCTGGAACCAGAACCTTGCCGAATCGTTTGGCGCAATGACGCTGTCGAACGCCACTTTCACCGGCAACTCCGGCCAGCTGCCGTCGTGATAGAACCATCCCCCTTCCGCAAAGGTCCGAATGTAGAGCGGAAGGTTTTGCGGGATCTGCCAAGTTGACGGGGGCGGAGTGAATCCTTCACGGTCGAGGTCAATCGTGACCGCGACCGCAGGACCGGTGGTGGCGCACACGGGTGTGTTAATCACCCGCGAGCCCATCGCGACCGCTTGCATCCAGAAGAACTCCGGACTGGTGCGACCGAACGACGGCTTCAAGATCGCGTCCCCGCGGAAATCCACGGGAACGTTTCCCATGCCGATGTAACGGCTGTTCAGGTTTGCGAGACCGTCTGACCCGACTTGCGCCGAATCGCGCGGTCCGCTGTCAGGTCCCATCACGTACCAGGACCCGACGGGGATGTACTCGTTTCCGTTCGCGTCAAACCCGACGACCTGTTTCTGGTCGAGGAGCAGAGTGACGGAAACTTCTCCGCATTTCTCCACCGGCACGGCACCCGGGGATTCACCCTTCGCGCACACGGTGTGCGTTCCGGGCAGAATCTTTTCGGGTGTGTTGCAGGGAACCACCGCGCCGTCCAGGGCGCAAGTTAGGGTGGTGGGCTTTCCGAGCGAACTCGACACAAGGGCCGAGATCGTGACGGAGGCCATTGGATAGTCGGGGAAGCGCAACTGTGGGACAGTTGGCGGCACCGACAGGGTAACCGACACTTTGTTGGTCGGTGGCGGTGGGGGTGGCTCGGTAGGGCCACCGCAGGAGATGCCGAGAACTACCAAAGTAGTCCCGGCAACTCGGCGAACAAATCGAGCGCGGGACATAAAACCTCCAAATTGTGGAAGAGCAGGATTGGGGCGCGCGAAAAAGCTGCGCCTATTTCGTCCTTATTCTATTCCTCTTTTTCCGGCGAATCAACGTTTTCCACAGTGGATATCGAGGGGATATCCTTATTTTCTCCTGATTTTATATCGATTCTCCAGCCGGTCAGTTTTGCCGCCAGGCGAACATTCTGTCCGCCTTTGCCGATGGCGAGTGAAAGCTGGTCTTCCGCCACTTCCACGACTGCTTTATGCTCGGTTTCATTGATTTCAATCGAAATAACTTTAGCCGGAGAGAGGGCGTTGGAAATAAATTGCTTGGCATTCTCGAGCCAGGGAATAATGTCGATTTTTTCGCCGGAGAGCTCTTGGGTAACGGTATTCACTCGAGTTCCGCGCTGGCCGACGCAGGAGCCGACCGGGTCGATGTGCTCGTCATTGGAAAAAACGGCGATTTTCGAGCGGGAGCCCGCTTCGCGGGCGATCGCTTTGATTTCCACCACTCCGCTCGCTACCTCCGGCGCTTCCTGGGCGAAAAGTTTTTCCAGAAATTTCGGATGGGTGCGGGAGAGACGCAGATTGATGCCACGCGGAGTGTCCTCGACGGAATATAAGTATGCCCTAACTCTCTGGCCGCGTTCTAAATATTCGCCGGGGATTTGCTCTTCTGCCGGCAGTATGCCGGTGGCGCGGTTGAAATCAATATAGACATTCCCGCGCTCCACTTTCTGCACTATGCCGGAGATAATTTCGCCTTCCTTGGTTCCGTATTCGTCGATAATCGAAGTTCGTTCGGCTTCCCGGATCTTCTGAATGATCACCTGCTTGGCGGTCTGGGCGGCGATGCGGCCGTAATCGTCCTTGGCTTCGAGCGAGAAGACAACTTCATCGTTCAACTCCACGTCTTTTTTTATTTTTCTCGCGTCCTCGAGCATGATATGGTGCTCGGGGTTAAAGAGAGCTTTCTCTTCTCCTTCTTTAGATTCCTCGTCTTCCATTCGGACAATGCTTTCGTCGACGACGATTTTTACTTTAAAAAATTCTGTCTTGCCGGTTTCAAGGTCAAACTTAGCGCGGATGATCTGCCCCTTCTTGCCATAATCTTTCTTGTAGGCGGCGGCCATCGCTTGCTCGATAGCGTCCAATATTTTTTCTTTTGGAATTTTTCTCTCTTCTTCCAATTGTTCCAGCGCCGACTTGAATGTTTTTAGGTCTAACATGGTTGATTTTTATTAAAAAATAAAAGTCCTGTTGCGACAGGACTACATGGAAAAAGCATAGCACAAGGCCCTAAAAAAGCAAACCCCCAACATGACGCTTGAAATCAAACAAAAATAATTTATAATGAAAAATCATGACTCAATTTTTATGGTTTGCAGTAGTAAGTTCGGTGATCGCGATTCTTTATGGCCTCTTCCTCGCCAAATCGGTTCTTAAGAAAAACGCCGGTGATGAGAAGATGCAAAATATTTCTTCCGCCATCCGCGAAGGGGCCAAGGCGTATCTGAATCGCCAATATAAAACTATTTTTTATATCGCAATTTTTCTTTTTGCAATTCTGTGGTTCGCGGTCGGCTTAACTACCGCGCTTGGATTTTTGCTCGGCGCGTTCCTCTCCGCGCTGGCCGGCTATATCGGCATGAATGTGTCGGTACGCGCCAATTCCCGCACCGCCGAGGCTGCCAAGAATAAAGAAACCGGCCTTCAGGACGCACTCTCCATCGCCTTCCGTGGCGGCGCGGTTACGGGTCTTCTGGTTGTGGGTCTTGCGCTCTTGGGCGTTTCAATATTTTTTATTCTAACCGGGGATGTTAAAGCGCTGATCGGGCTGGGATTCGGCGGATCGCTCATTTCCGTCTTTGCTCGATTGGGCGGCGGAATCTTCACCAAAGCGGCGGACGTCGGCGCCGATCTCGTAGGTAAAATTGAAGCCGGCATTCCGGAAGACGACCCGCGAAATCCCGCCGTGATTGCGGACAATGTTGGCGACAATGTTGGCGACTGCGCGGGGATGGCTGCCGACCTATTCGAAACTTACGCTGTGACTTCCATCGCGGCCATGCTCTTGGGCTCGCTCGTTTTCGCGGACTCGCCCTCCGCCCTCATTTATCCGCTCGCCCTCGGCGCGGCGGCGGTGCTTGCTTCCATCGTCGGAACCTGGTTCGTTCGTCTGGGGAAGAACGGAAACATTATGTGGGCGCTCTATAAGGGGCTCATCGGCGCCGGGATGATTTCCGCGATTCTCTTTTATCCGATAACAAGCGCGCTAATGGGAAACAACGGACTTTACGGCGTCGCAAATCTTTTCTATGCAACCCTGGTCGGTCTCGTCGTCACCGGACTGCTTGTCTATATAACTGAATATTATACTTCCACTAAATTTAAACCTGTAAGGTCGATCGCCGAGGCCTCGCGCTCCGGACACGGCACCAATGTCATTCAGGGACTTGCGGTTTCAATGAAGTCAACCGCCTGGCCGGTTATCGTTATCGTCGCCGGGATTTTAGCGGCCTATAATTTCGCCGGGCTCTACGGCATCGCCATCGCCGCGATGTCGATGCTCTCGATGGCGGGCATTATCGTCGCCATTGATTCTTACGGACCGATTACCGACAACGCCGGAGGCATCGCCGAGATGGCCGGGCTTTCTCCGGAAGTAAGGAAGGTGACCGACGCGCTGGATGCGGTCGGCAACACCACCAAGGCGGTAACCAAAGGCTACGCCATCGGCTCGGCCGGGCTGGCGGCGCTGGTTCTCTTTGCCTCTTACACTCAAGAATTTTCCGGCGCCGGCCTGCGTCTTGATTTTTCACTTGAAAATCCTCTGCTTATCGCCGGACTTTTCTTGGGCGGACTTCTTCCCTATTGGTTCGGAGCTCTTTCGATGGAAGCGGTCGGAAAAACCGCGAGCAAGGTTGTTGAGGAGGTGCGCCGGCAGTTTCGAGAAATAAAAGGCATCATGGACGGAAGCGGCAAACCGGAATACGGCAAATGTGTGGACATCGTCACCCGAAGCGCGATAAAGCAAATGATCCTTCCGGCTTTGATCCCCGTCCTCGCGCCGATTCTGGTCGGCTTTATCTTAGGGCCGATTGCCCTCGGCGGACTTCTGGTCGGCTCGATCATAACCGGTCTTTTCGTCGCCATTTCCATGACGAGCGGCGGTGGGGCTTGGGACAACGCTAAGAAATATATTGAAGCTGGAAACTTCGGCGGGAAGGGTTCAGAGGCGCACAAAGCGGCCATCACCGGCGACACCGTCGGCGATCCTTATAAAGACACGGCTGGACCGGCCATCAACCCGATGATCAAAATACTCAACATCGTCGCCTTGCTTCTGGTCGCCCTCTTGATATAATGTTTCTGTTAAAAGAATAATCACAAAACCTATGAAAAAATATCTCATTCTTTATTTTGTCTTATTCGGCTTCGCCGCTTCTTCCATGGTCCTGGCTGAATCAAACGTCCCAAACTCCGGTACTGGCGCGCCGTCACTGAGTCCCCGAATGAAAGAGGTGCGAGAGGAGATGAAATCGGATCGGGAAGAATTCCGAACGGAGATGCAGAAGACGCGAGAGGAGTGGAGAGAAAAAATGAAAACAGAGCGTCAAGCGTTTCTCCAGGAATTGAAGCAGAGACGTGAACAATTCATGACTGAACTAAGGGCCAAGAAAGAAGAGTTTCGCGCGGCCAACACCGAAAGAAAAATGATGTTCTGCGGAGCCGCCCGGAATATGATCGGACGGAGATTTGAAGTGGCAGTCCAAAATTTGGAGAGATTCCAGTCACGGATGGACGAGCTTGTTTTAAAATTAAGCGAGGAAGGAAAGGACACTTCCCAGGCAGAGAATTATCTTGATCAGTCAAAAAATAAACTGGACGAAGCGAAAGAAAAAATTGCCGACATCCGGGATTTGATCCCAGAGAATTGCGAGGGCGTAACGCCGGAAATTTGGGAGCAAATTAAACTTGGGGCCCGCGAGGCAAAAGACATCTTGAAAGAATCGCACCGAAACCTGATTGACGCTCTAAGAGAACTAAAAAGTTTAAGGGCCGAGGGGGAAGAGAATGAGGAAAATTAAAAGTAACTAATAAAAATATGGAACCACAAAAATCAAACGGCGCGCTCATCGGTTCAATCATCATTATCATTATCCTGGTCTTGGGTGGAATTTATCTCTTGAAAAACAACATGAAAGAAGCGCCGGCGCCGGAACAGGAGAGTTCCGACATCTATTCGGAGATTGAAACGGAGCTGAACACGATGGATCTGGAAACCTTGGACGAAGAAATCTAATAACGAACTTCTAACGGGATGAAGGTAAAGATAAATAAACTTCCCAAAAGCGAAGTTGAAATTGAAGGTGAGCTCGGGGAAGAAATTTTTGAAACATACTTTGCGCGCGCGCTCAAAAAATTGGGAGGTGGTTTGGAGATTCCCGGTTTCCGCAAGGGCAAGGCCCCTGAAAATATTCTCCTGGCAAATTTGAGCGAGATGAAAATCTTGGAAGAGATGGCAACTCTCGCCCTAGGCGATGCCTACCCGAAAATTCTAGAAGAGAATAAGATCGAGGCCATCGGCCGGCCGGAAATCGCGATTACCAAGCTCGCCCGCAATAACCCGCTCGGATTTAAAATTAAAACCGCGGTCTTGCCACCGGTCGTGCTACCGGATTACAAAAAAATCGCGAAGAGAGTGAGGGGCGAAATTCCGGAGAAAGACAAAAATGCCACGGCTCCGGAAAAAGAGAAAGAAAATCAGGCGCGGGAAGAAACTAGGTTAAAAATCATCGAAGAAATTATCAAGGAATCGAAAATTGATCTTCCGGAAATTTTGGCCGAAATTGAACTGGATAAAATTTTTTATAAAATGGAGTCCGACATTACTCAGATGGGATTAAAATTCGAGGATTATTTGAAACATTTGAATAAAACGCGCGAGGACCTCGTGAAAGAAGTCCGGCCGGACGCGGAGAAGAAAGCGAAGCTCGGCCTCGTTTTGAACGAAATCGCAAAAATCGAAAAATTAATTCCGGACCCCGAACAAGTATCCAAAGAAGTCGCGCAGATATTAGAGCATTACAAAGACGCCGATCCGGAGCGGGCGAAAATTCACGCCGAAAACGTTCTCACCAACGAAAAAGTTTTCATCCTTCTTGAAAATTTCTAAAATAGGCATATAATATAAAGATGTTAATTCCGACCGTCATTGAGAAAAGTCAGTTTGGAGAAAGGGCTTATGATATTTACTCGCGGCTTTTGCGCGAGCGGATAATATTCTTGGGCGGACCGATCGACGACCACACCGCCAACATAGTTATCGCTCAGCTTCTCTTCCTCGAATCGGAAGACCCGAAGAAAGACATTTACCTCTACGTTAACTCTCCGGGCGGCTCGGTCACGGCCACCATGGCCATCGTGGACACGATGAACCATATCCGCCCGGACATCAATACTTTTTGCGTGGGGTTAGCGGCCTCGGGCGGAGCAATTATTTTATCGGCCGGCAAAAAGGGTAAGCGCTACATTCTGCCGAACGCCGAAGTGATGATTCACCAGCCGGCGGGCGGGGTGGAGGGCCAAGCCTCGGATATCGCTATCACCGCCAAGCACATCCTAAAAACCAGAGACACCTTGAACAAGCTGCTGGCCAAAAATACCGGCAAACCACTTCAGCAGATCGAGAAAGACGTGGAGCGGGATTTCTTCATGGACGCGGAGGAGGCTAAAAGCTACGGCATCATCGATGAAATCGTCACTAAGTCGAAAGCTACTCCCAAAAGCAACAATAAATAGAGGTTCTATTTTATTCACTTCCCGTGCTAGACAAAAAAAGTCCTTTCTGCTACACTTTTAATGCGAATTTTATAAATTTGTTTTACTTAATTTAAGTTCGGTTTATAGGAATATCCCATTATGTTGTTATCGCTGGAGAAAAACTTTCATCTTTTGTTTAAGAATTTTCTAAAGAAAGAAATAAAACCGCAAATATAGTGGCTTGTTCTTGTAAGTCGGTTCACGGCTTATGAGTTTAGGACTAACAATAATAATTTTAGCCGGCTCGGTGATCCTGATCATCGGAGCGGCTTTGGGCTATTACCTCCGGGTCATCGTCGCCCTGGGGAAAAGGCGCTCGATCGAGATCGACATCAAGCAGATGATGGTTGCCGCCAAAGAAGAAGCGCAGAAAGTCATTGACACAGCCAAGAAGGAATCCGAAGAGAAATCAGCCGAGCAAAAAGAAGAGGACAAAAAGAAAGAGCAGGAATTCAAGGAAACCGAAAAGCGCCTTATTAAAAAAGATGAATTTCTCGATGCCCGGCAAGTCGAGATCGACAAAGAGGCGGAAAATATCAAAGAAAAAATCGAAGAAGTAAAAAAGGTTCAAGAAAAGGTAAGTAAAATTGAGGAGGAAAAGAGGGCCGATCTCGAACGAGTGGCAAAGCTCTCCGAAGGCGAAGCCAAAGACGAACTCTTAAAAGAAATCGAGAAGAAATACGAAGAAGATATATTGGTCCGGATGGTGAAGCTCGAGCAGGGAGCGGAGGAAAAATTGGATCGCCGGGCGAAGGACATCCTCGCCACTTCTATTCAGCGGCTCGCATCCTCAACCGCCTCGGAATTGATGACCACGGTGGTCACCATTCCGAACAACGAGATCAAGGGTAAAATTATCGGAAAAGAAGGGCGCAACATCCGCGCCTTTGAGCGCGCGGCCGGAGTGGAACTCATCGTCGATGACACCCCGGGCTCAATCGTCATTTCTTCCTTCGATCCGATCCGGAGACAAGTGGCGCGACTAGCGCTGGAGAATCTCATTTTGGACGGGCGAATCCAGCCGGCAAAAATCGAGGAATTGGTGGAGAAATCCAAAGAAGACATCAACAAAATCATCAAGGAGAAGGGCGAGCAGGCGGTTTATGAATGCGGGATTTTCAACTTCGATCCGCGTATCGTCGCCATCCTGGGCCGACTGTAT
>Ga0209542_10019137_pt1 | contig 11007 bp, 12 predicted proteins | sample RifCSPhighO2_01_FD_184028 | JGI IMG/M metagenome (GOLD analysis project Ga0209542, IMG submission 184028) | Soil microbial communities from Rifle, Colorado - Rifle CSP2_plank highO2_0.1 (SPAdes) (version 2) | ecosystem: Environmental > Terrestrial > Deep subsurface > Rock core/Sediment ...
TTTAGCTTCATATCTATAGGTGTTTTCATGTAGTTACAATGTAACTACTCATTTTTAAACATTTGTATGCTGCATAATATAAGTTAAGAAAAAATTCTAAAAAATAGGCAAATTAGCTAAACAAATACAAAGTTTCAAGAAAAACCATTCTTCTTTGGGAGCGAAAATATTCTATTTTTTTATAGACCTTCCCGTTAATCAAGTTACTAAAAAACGGGAAGGGATAGACAGAGCTTCCCTAAAAAAAGTAACACAATTAGTGGGAAGCTCTGTAAAATCCCATAAATAATATTATTTCTCCAACAATAAAAGGAAGCATACATTATGATGAAAAATATGTTAAAATCAAAGAAGATTGGAACTTTGATTTAAATGCAGTCGATAACATAACCAAATTTGTTTTAGCTCATTTATTCGTCGATAAAAGGACAAAAGAGAGATGTTATGAATTTCTAAAACAAATTAAAGATAATTGTTATCAACAAATACTTGAAAGATATTTTTCAGAGAAACACAAGAGAAAAGAAGATAGATTATTGTTTGAATTTGTTTGTGATAAATTTGCAAATTACAAAAGTGCTTTTAGCAAATTATTTGCAAGAACTTGCAAATTAAATTTTGGTGTTCCAATTGCATGCCTAAAGTTTGGATTAGAACATAACAACAATCCTGCTGAAAGATATAATGGAAAACTTGATGATAGATTGAAAATTATTAGGGGAGGTTTTGGAAGTTTTGAGGGGGCAGAGAATTTTATGAATCTACAAAGAGTTTTGCACAACTTTGTTAATCCTCATCAAGAACTCAAAGATAAAACTCCTGCAGAAATGGCTGAGATAACTCTTCCCTTGAAAAGAAACAAATTACTGAACCTTATCAGATTCCTTACAAAATCGAGGAGATGACGATAAGGTTACAGTATCCTATAAAATATTATCTATAAACAATCACTATTTTAAAAGCCATTTCCATGCAGGAACAATCGAAATTTCTATATTATTGAATTTCTGTTTTCTTTCTTGTTCCTTTGAGATAATATAACTGCTATGGATATTAAATAAATACATGAATCTTCTTAGACTATGAAAATCTTTTATTTCTCCATATTTAACTTCAATAGCCATTGGCTTTCCATTTCCAAGAATAATATCGACTTCATTTTTATAAGGGTCTCTCCAGAAAAATTCTGCTTTGAGCTGATTTACAATTACATTTTCAAAAGCTTTCGATTTTACCAATGGATTATCATTAAATATAAGATTAGTAGAAACCAGAGCGGGATAATATTTTTTTAGTTTTCTTTCCATTTTTCTTTTGTTATGTGAATAATTATAGAGTTTTCTTATTAAAAAAGAATCTTCTAGATACATTAAATAATTAGATAAGGTCGGCCTTGAAATGTGGTATTCACCAGAATAACTTGAGAGTTCTATTATCTGTCCTGGATTCTCAGTTATGTTCTCTAGTATTGAGTTTAAAACCGAAATATCATCAATTTTAAACAATGATGGGATATCCTTATAAAGAACTTTATCTCTAATGCCCTCCTTTATGTACATCTTTATTTTGTCCTTATCTTTAATCCCGCATAGTTCTGGAAAACCTCCCGTAAGAATATATTCCTCAAACAATCTAAAATATTCCTTTTTATAAAGTTCTAACGAACCATGTTTAATGTTTTTGAACTTAATATATTCTTTAAAACTAAGTGTCTCGATTATAAATTCAAAGATTCTTCCTGCAAGACTCTCCTTAAATTTTTTTCTAATGAAAAGAGACTCTGAGCCAGAAACTATTATTTTAACATTTTTCTTATAAAGATCGTAGATTATTTTAATTTGTTCCTGCCAATTGTCAATTTTCTGTATCTCGTCAAATAAAAACAGAAATTTCTCTTGGTTTAGAGACTTATCTTTTATTCTTTGATATTCTTCAATAACCTTTCTTATAGACAGATCTTTGGAGTCGTCAAATGAAAACAAAAATATGTTCTGGGGATTAAAGCCAGAAGACATCCAATCCTCAATTATTTTAAGCATTATAGTTGATTTGCCAACTCTTCGCAATCCCGTTAATGCTATTATTTGAGGCATGTCTAAGAATCTCTTTATCTTTAAGTATACCTCTCTTTCCTTGTATTCTAATTTAAACTTCCCTTCCCACCAAGGATTAAATTCTTTCATATAATTTATAATCTCTGCCATATTGACTTATCATTAAATATATTTTATGAAAAGTGTAGTTCTCATATATTTATAAATGTTTCTATGACTTTATTAAGTAATAGTCTAAGAATTAAGCAGCCTCTACTCTTTCTGGTTTATAAGCAGCATTAATCCCAAAATAACATAATAATGCTTTTATGCAATCTTCATCAGAGCTTATAAGAAAAAACTCATAATGTTTTTTTGTCATTTTTCTTTCATATAACGAATCAATCAATTTTTCAACTGCTTTGTCCACAAGTAAATATCCATTCTCAATAGTTCTTTGACATGCAGGTATTCTTAAATTTTCCAATCTTTTACAAACTGGATCTTCTTGCACAATCTTTCTGTTTTGTGAAGTGTATTGAATATAGTTTCCATCTCGTTCACTTACAAGACTTAATTCATAATCATCAAGAGAGTTTATCTTATCGATATTTTCCTCTATGGTTCTCGCCAGCGTGAATCTTCTTTGTGCTATTTCTCTAACTTCTCCCAAATCAGCCTGATGGGAATTCCATCTTTCTTCTAACATCACAAAAGATACAGAATCTTATTTATAAATTAATCTATAAAATATTATCTATATCACTTCGGCGGTACAAGAGAATCCCAGCAATCTATCCATTCAGAAATTGGAGGTATTTCAACTTTTAATTTTCTTTTTTCAACATACAATTTTGTAAGCAAATATAAAATCATTCCTAAAGATTTAGAACTTTTATTGTTTCCAGGAATTATAAAATCCACCCCTATAGTATAATTATTAGTATCACAAATAGCCATAACAGGAATTTTAATTCTTTTAGCATCGTCTAAGGCAGCCTTATCCGTCCATGGATCGCAAATGAATAATAATTCTGTTTCTATGAATGTAGCCAGGTTGGGATTTGTTAAAATTCCTGCAGGATAATTTTTTGTAAACGCTTTTATTTCTAGAGTCTTAGAAAATAATTGAACAGCTTTTTCTCCCGCTTCTCTCTTGCATACAACAATAATATCTTCTGGAGAGAATTGAGACAAATATTCTCCTGCTTCTTTCATTCTTTGATCTAATAAGGTGGTATTAAAAACAGCCAAGGAATCGGCCCTTCTCTTGTATACAAATGGCTTCATATCTGGAGTTATCGCTCTCGTTCCAAGATGTATTGACGATTTCAAATAATCTTCTATGGGAATAAGAGTATCTTTCTTTTCTTCTTCATCTGGCCTTACTCTTTTCTTTAAATCTGAATCATCTGTTTTAATACTTGATGCAAGCTTCTTTGCCTTTTCTTTTAATTTTGCTAACTTTTCTTCTTTTTCAGACTTTTCCTGCTCTTCCTTAGATTCCTTTTTCTTCGGAGTTTTTTTCACCTTTTCTTTTTTATCTTTATCCTCTTCAAGACTTTCAACAGCTTCTTTAACTTTTTCAACTACTTTTTCTTCAATATCTTTTGCTTCTTTTGCTACTTTCTTAGCAGTTTCTTCTAATTTTTCTTCAACTTTCTCTAAAAATGTTTTTTCTTTCTTTTTCGTCTTTGACATTTTTTAACAAGAATCAGAGGGTTTTTAAATGTGTTGAACTTACAATAAATATGGATTTTGACAATATATTTAGCCAGACATGGAAAGAATATAGAACAAACTTTTCGGCCATATTGAAGTTTATCTTAATTTTTATTATAATCCCATCTTTTGTTTTTCTATTAATTAATACTTCGCTTATATTGTCTAATGACAATTTAAGGGAGTTAATTCTTAATAACACCAAAGCAAGTTCGCGCCCGTTATTTTCTGATATTCCCTATTATCTTCTGCTTGGAATTACATCGCTAATTTCTTTAGCATTAACAGTCTTTGTATATGCTGGTTTAACTAGTGTTTCTCTAAAGAAAAATGGTTATAAATTTGTAGATATAGTCTATTCATCCAAGAAAAATTTCTGGAGGTATTTAACATACAGCATAGTCATAATTATTTTCTTAACTCTTCTTTTCATTCTTCTAATAATTCCCATGATAATCTTTTTGATCTATTGGATTTTTGCAGCATACATTCTCTTTGACCAAGATAAAGGAATATTGGAATCATTAAAAACAAGCAAGAAACTTGTAAGAGGAAAATGGTGGAAGGTTTTTGGATATTCCCTATTATTCTTCTTAATAATAGTCGCCATATCTATAGGGATTTATCTAGTTTCTTCCATTCTTCTGATGTCTTATTATATTGGAAATGGTTTTTCTTCATTCTTATCTGGAGGACCAATTACCTCAACATTTTTTGTCCTTCGTCAAATTACAAGCTTTATATCTCAGACAATATCAAGTATAATAGTCATACCTTTAACAATAATATTTTTCAAGAACTTTTATCTTAAATTAAAAAAGTCTAAAAAGTAAATGACTTATTTCGTTTTCTTCAACAATACTAATAATTTCTCTTTCTTTAACTTTAATTCTCTGGGTGTTAAATTAAAATAATTATATCCCTGAAAATCCTTAATTATGTTTGTCAATCTATCATAAAATTCTTCTCTTTTTAATTCTTTGAGCCTATTCAAATAATCTTCAAAATCTATTTCGCAATAAAATAATGAGCTTAAAATATCTAAAATATCTTTTTTCCCTTTCTCACTATATTCTCTATCAATTGTCGCTCCTTGTTTTAAAATTAATAAATCTTCTATTTTTACGACATCAAAATTCTCAATCTTTGTTTTTCTTAATTTTTCTAATGGAATTGTTAGATTTGAATAAAATGGGACATAAATGTCTATATCGATCTCATCAATTTTTATTTCATACTTTTTCAAAACATCATTTTTTCTTAGATTATATTCTTTCTTCAATTTATCCAGAGTTTCAAAGTCAATAACAATATCTATGTCTTTACTCTTAAACTTCCTAGTCCATAAATAATTAGCCCATCCCTCGATTAAGATAAAATTAAATTTTCCTTTTATTTCTTGTAAAATCTTCCAGCTTCTTTCAGTAATTAAGTCATTCCAATATTCCATATATTTTCTCCTCCAAAGCTTTCAAAAAATCTTTCGCATACCATTCTTTTGAGTTCCATAAGTCTACAAATATTTGTGCTTTAGTCATTTCCTTAAAATCTTTCTTTAAAACAAATAAATTTCCTTCGTTTTTGTTTTCTTTAAATCTCTTTTTTATCTCCTCAACATTGTTAATATCAACATAAACATAAACCTCGCTATAGTCAGCAGGCATGTCTTTTAAAATAAATTTATATGCTGAATATGCCCCGAACAAAACATTTGGAGGCATATTTTTCTCAATTTCTACAACGCTTCTATTAACTCTTGTCTTATAAATAATGTCTTTTTCTAAATTCCTAATAGATGCCCAATAAAGCAAGATTTTCTTTGCATTAACAATAGTAAAACTTCTGTTATTTACTTCTATAGCGTTCATTTTCTTCAAATGTTCCAATGCAAGATTTACTGTGCTTAGAGAAATTTGTAAAGCTCTTGCTATTTCTGCTTGCGTCATTCTTTTATTTTTCTTCTCAATAATTTCGTCAAGTATTTTTCTATATACAAGTTCTATTTTCTTCATATTTATTTTCAATCAATTTAGTATATAAATCTTTCGATTTTCTTAGAAAGATATATAAACCTAGAGTAATTAATTTAGAAAGATAGAAATACTAAGTCCCTAACTAAATAATTAACTTTCTAGAACCATCAGAAGCTAGAAGTCAATTCCAATTCATCTACCATAAAACCCTTTTCTCAATCTTAACCAATCTATCCAATTTAACTTCTCTCCACTTTGTTGAAATTCCACACTTAATAAAATCTGCTCCAAATCCGACGGCATAATCAGCCAAAGCGTTATCCATTGTCTCCCCTGACCTATGGGACATTATAGTTCTCACCTTGTTTTTCCTGCAAATTTCAAATATTTTTCTCAATTCTAGCAAAGAGCCATTTTGATTCGGTTTAACGATTATGGCATTTATTGATTTTAATTTTATGGCTTTTTTTAATCTATCAATATGAGTTACTGTTAAATCATCTCCTACAACTAAATTGCCTCCAGTTTTCTTAATTTTAGAAAAACCAGGGAAATCTTCTTCATCTAAAGGATCCTCAACATAGAATAAATTAAAATCTTTAATTATCGAGTTAATATAATGAATCTGTGTTTTTCCGTCTAATATTTTATTTTTATAAGTATAATTTCCATCACAATAAAATGATGAAGATGCACAATCAATCCCCATTTTTATTTCTTTAAATTTTTTTAAAATCTGTAAAATTTCTTCATCATTTAAAGAAGTCTGCCATGCGCCCTCTTCATTTTTCGAATTAGGCTTAAGCAATTTTCCCAACTTATTATAAACCTCATTCATTATCTTGACATTTTCTTTAGCAGACCCGCCATTTGGCACCAATAAAAATTCTTGAAATGTTGGATGGTCTTTATTATGTGAATGCAACCCTCCGCCAATTGCATTCCCGACAGGAACAGGAATATTAGTTATCCTTTTCTTATCAGAAACAATTTCATAAAGTTCTTTTTTCTGCGATTTGGCAAGTGCCTTCAATACGGCAGATTCAAGAGCAAAAAGAGCATTTGCCCCAAATTTTTTCGCATTCCTCAAATGCGCTTTTTCTTTAATAAATTTTTCAAGTTTCGCCAAATCGTCAAATTTATTTATTTCGATATTGAATTTTTTTTTGTTAATAAAATTAATATTCCATTCTAAAGACTTATGATAAGAAGGGGTTTCATACTTTCCTTTTGACTTTCCAGAAGGAGATGAAGCCTTGCATCCATTTATTTTTACTTCGATAGTTGCCTCGCCTCTAGAGTCTTTTATTTTCCTTGCTTTCGCCGCTTTTAACAACATGAATTAAATAAGAAATGGAAGTTTTTAAGCGTGTTTATTTTTCGTGTCTACTTAGAATTCTAAAGTTACGATGGGACTTCTTTAATTTACAACAAAAATATTGCTTAATTGTCTAAATTTTGGATGAATTTAATTGATTGAACTATCATTAATAAACGTTGATAGTAAATATATATTATAGAGATTTAGGGTAATTGAGTTATAGACATTTTACTTGATTTGGTTACCATAGTGTAAAATGTCTTATTAGAGAATTTACACTCTATAAGTAACTTAATTATGTAAATTCTCTATACTTTTTGTCCCTAAATCTCTAATGGACAATTAGGAAAACCATGTAACCTAATCAACCTAATTGTCCATAATGGGCTATTTTTCTTACAAACATATTGGGAAATATTTTTTTGCTTCAGAAAGGCGAGTAAGTACTATTTCTCTTCAGTCGCTTCTGGCTCAGATTCTGCGATATCTTCATCCTCGCCTTCATTCACAAGCCCAATTTCCTTCGCGCCTTCAACAATTTCCTTTTCAAGCTCTTGTTCTTTGGCGATTAATTCTTCATCCGAAACCTGTTCTTCTTTTATTCCAGACAATTTATCCTTATTTCTTCTTGGAGAAGGTCGATGAATTGAGATTGGTAAAATCCCTTCTTCTAATTCTCTTTGAGCAATTTTTAAAGAATCATATTTGATATCTTTCAATTCTTTTTCAGACATCTTAAGTAAAAGAGGCGCGTCCATAGCTATTTGTAATGCTCTTGCTCCGATAATCCTTGCGATTTCATATTTTGTAAATTGTTGTAGGTTTTCCATTATTAAAGGTTCTAAAGAAAGTTTTTAAGCTTTTTGCTAACCTCATCAAATTTCTTAGTTATAATTTCCATAATTTTCTCAATCTCTTCGGAGGTAAATGGTGCCTCTCCTTTCTTTTGGCAAGAGTTAAGCATATATTGAGAATTCCACTTTGAGATTCCAAATGTAACTCTTGACTCGCACGCCTCTTCTTCCTCTCTTGTAGGGTCTAATATTATCGAATTTCCTAATTTAAAGAAGCTAAAAGATAAAGGCAGAATATCTTTAGACAGTGGAAGTTTCTTGTCAGTTTTCTTTTCATAGTCTATTTTTCCTTCTTTGTCTATTTCAGGAAACACTGCACTCTTTAATGCAGCCAATGCACAAATTGTTGAGGCATCTATTAAATTGCCGTCATCGTTTATTGGATAAATATCTATGATTATTGTCCAGACTTTACCTTTTTCAATTACTAAGTCTTCAAATTTAATCATGCCGGACTCGCGGATTGCCCTGTCAACTAATCTTGGAAGTTCTATTGCTTCAAATCCGGGAGGTCCTGACTCAAACCTTGGAGAAGCTAAAGGCAATAAATCCCCAGATACCATCAAGTTTCCTTTTTCAGGAGAATCTGGATAAGGCTCTCCCACCTGTAATTTTATACCAACAACAACATCTGTCTTTCCCATTTTAATTCTAGCACTTCCTTCTGCTTTATCAGAAACATCATAAGTCACTTCAATATTTCTCAAATCTAATAATCCTCTTGAATCAAATCTTTTCTTATCTGCGAACATTCTGTCTAAAGTTTCTATTGTTAAGTTTGACATTTCCATTCCGCTCATTTTTCCTCACCACCATTAACTACTTCTTTCAAAGCTTTTTTCTGGGCTTCATAGACTTCCTTACAAGCTTCTGAACCTAATTTTAATGCATCTTTTACAATGTTTGGCTGAATTTTCCCATCCATCTGCAATAATGTCAATTCATCGTGGTTTGCTAGTTTGGCCATTGCAAAATCGGTAGCTCCTTCGCCTTCTTCATAATCTTCTTCTTCTTTTGTCAAGTCAACAATTAAATGTTTATCATTCTTTCCGACTGCAACAGAACAAATAAGATCTTTCATTGGAAGCCCAGCATGCGCTAAAGCCATTGAAGCTGCGTTTATTCCTGCGGTCCTTGTTCCCGCGTCTGCCTGTAGAATATAAATCTGAACATCTACGACTTGGGCAGGGAATTCTTTCAAATCTAAAGCAGGAGCCAAAGCCCATTCTGTGACTTTTGATATTTCATTTGATCTTCTTGAAGGGCCTGGTTTTTTCCTATCATAAACTGAAAAACTTAACAAGTCATAGTTGCATCTTAAAATTCCTGTCGAAGGATTCTGCATATGCTGGGGGTGTAATTGCCTTGGTCCATAAACTGCAGCTATTGCAATAGTGCCTCCGAATGCAAACATCGCAGAACCATCTGCATTTGGTATTATTCCTACCTTTGCAACAATTGGCCTCAACTGATTGTTCTTTCTTCCATCTGATCTTTTATATTCTTTACTCATTTTTCCTCCATAAACCATGCTTCAATTTTATCTGTCAAACCGCCTACATGAACTTTTTCAGAAACTAGCTCTATTGCTTTTCTGGCTTTTATTTCTGCGTCGATTGTTTCCCCTCGTATCCAAATCCACCCATTTTGCCCAACCGTAATATTACATCCAGTTTTATCTTTAATTAAATTAACCATGCTTCCTTCTCTGCCTATTACTCGAGGAACTCTGCTTGGTATGACTCTAAAAATAAATCCTCCTTCTAATTTTCCAAGCCCCTTTCCTTTCAAAGTTAAGTCTATTCCTTTTGTTTTTACACTCCAGATTTTTGCAGCAATAACATCTCCAATTGCAAGATATTGATCCATTTCATTTCTGTTCACAAATCTTGGAGATTCGTCTATAGGCAAGAATCCAGATGTAGAAGAATCTATATCAACTAACCAGCCAGAATATGTAATATCAGTTACCCTGCCTATGACTACGTTGTTTCTTCTCGCTATAAATGCCCCGAAAATTGGAATTAATTTTATAACTCTTCCTGCAATTTCTGCAAGGCCAAATTTGCTTGAAACAATTTTAGAGCCCTCTCTTCTCGTTCCTTCTCCAGGCAAATAATCTTCACCCTCAATAATAGTTTCTCCAGGGACTACAACAAATCTCTTCATAAAGTCAGAACTATCTTCAGAATCCCTTATGGCTTCATGTGCCTCGTTATTTTCGTTTTCAATATAACTCATGTAATCGTAATCTTTCTTTCTCAGGATAATTGTAATACTAATTATTCCCTCGTATTTAATAGTTTTAATTACTTTTGAGGGTTTTTAAGCTTTACGGGAGATTCAGTTGATTGAACTAATGCTTATTTTTTCTTTGCAAAAACAAGATTTTATTGAAATTCAGACGTCTTTCATCAGTCTGAATTTCTGATTTTTATCGTTATTATGCACAATTAGGTTGATTAGGTTACTTGGTTTTCCTAATTGTCCATAAGAGATTTAGGGACAAAAAGTAACTCAATTACCCTAAATCTCTATATAGACCTTCCCGTTAATCAAGTTACTAAAAAACTGGAATGTATAGACAGTAATACCACAACAAAATGTAACTTAATCATGGGGTATCTCTGTAATTCTGCCGCATTTGAGGCATGCTTCCCCAAATAAATTTAAGAGGGAGGTTTTAAATATAACCCTAACTAAGTGTGCCGGAATAGGGGTTTACTCCATTCATTAATTTAGAAATTCATTTCAGAGATACTAGTTGTAAGATTACAAGCCAATAGTTAATAATATCCATAATAGAAAAAATAAAGAAGACAGCATCCGTGTTTCGCCTCTTGACGGAGACTAACACACAAGACGTAATAAGCTTAACTTCTGAGTTCGGAAAGGGATCAGGTGTTTCCAGATTACTATGGCCGTCTTCAAAATTATACATAAGTCAGGGTTTTTAAGGTTTACTACTGTTTAGCTTTAGCATGAAAACAAACCTAAACAAGAAAGAAGCGCAGAAGAAAATTGACGAATTCTTTAAAAAAGACGATTTTACAGCAGAAGAAGTCAAAAAAATAAAAAGATTGGCAATGAAATTTAACATAAAA
>Ga0209542_10019138_pt1 | contig 11007 bp, 11 predicted proteins | sample RifCSPhighO2_01_FD_184028 | JGI IMG/M metagenome (GOLD analysis project Ga0209542, IMG submission 184028) | Soil microbial communities from Rifle, Colorado - Rifle CSP2_plank highO2_0.1 (SPAdes) (version 2) | ecosystem: Environmental > Terrestrial > Deep subsurface > Rock core/Sediment ...
TTGTTTTACCACTCTGCAAGGCTAAGCCTTGCATGTGGATAATTTTGGATTGAGGGCTAATCCAGTTTAAATTGGCTATAAGCATTTCTTTTTGGTTTAACCTTTTTTCATCTTTAATCACAAAAATCAGATTCTTCTTTGAATCTTTACTGGAAACGTAATACGGGCCTCCGCCGTTGGAGATATTCAGACCGTGTCGTTGGCCGATAGTGTAATAAGCGGCCCCTTCGTGTTGGCCTACTACTTCATCACCAAAAACTATCTTGCCTTTTTTGGGCTTGATGTACTTCTTTAAAAATTCTTTCATATCCAACTGGCCGATAAAACAGACTCCCTGGCTGTCTTTCTTATCGAAAGTAGGCAAGCCAAATTTCTTGGCCAGTTTCCGCACTTCCGGTTTAGTATAATCCCCGATGGGAAATAGGCAGTGTTGTAGTTGCTCTTGAGTGAGAGTCCAAAGAAAATAACTTTGGTCTTTGTTGTGGTCTAGAGCCTGAAGAAGGCTATAAGCTTTAGGCTTTAAGCTATAGGTTTTAGAGATTTTTTTCTTGCTTATAGCTTGTCGCTTATAGCTTGTCGCTTTCAACCGCACATAATGGCCAGTGGCAATAAAATCCGCCCCTTCTTTGAGAGCTTTTTTCAAAAATAAGCCAAACTTGATTTCTTTGTTGCACATCACATCCGGATTAGGGGTAATCCCCTGGCGGTAGGCTTCGATCATATAATCCCCTACTTTGTTTTTGTATTCTTTAGAAAAATCCCAAGTCTTAAAAGGAATATCCAAAACTTCCGCCACGGCCATGGCATCTTGCCGATCTTTCTGCCAATTGCAAAAAGCCAAACCTTTGTCCGGTTGCCAGGGTTTAAAAAAAATCCCGGTTACTTCGTATCCTTCTTTTTTTAGCAAAGCCGCGGCCACCGAGGAATCAACGCCACCGCTCATCGCTACATAAACCTTACTCATAGCACCATATTCTACAATAACTTTACAAATTGGGCAAATAAAAACGAGTGGACTTTACTCGTTAAATTATGATTTTTCGTATCAATCTAGACCCTAAATAAAAGATAATGGCTAGAGAGGTGACCATGGAAGCGTGTTTGGTTCCAGTATTGACCAGTACCGGCAGTATATAAACAGTACAGAAACCAGTGGCCACAACCAGTAAGGCATACAGACTTTTGAAAAGGCCTCGCATATTGTCTCCAGATATAACCGATCGGCCCTTGATTTAGGTATATCATTTCTACACCAAACTTGCAATAGATTTGTTTTTGTGGTTTAATTTAAGAATCAAATTCCAACCAAAGGAGATCGTGGTGGACAAGAAAGACGGTAAAGACAGCCAAAATAGTGAACCCATCCAATTAAAGGTCTTTAAAAAAAGTATTAAATTTGACATTTTGCAAGCGATTGACGATATAGTAAATGGCCTGGCGCACCCCTTAGCCATTGATAGCCTTTCTTTAAAAGAGAGAGAAGAATACACGAACATGGTTATTAAAATAATTGATGAGTCTGTACAAGAAGTTATGGTTGAAATCAAAGAAAGGGCTAGATTAGTAATTAAAGCCTATCAGGAACAAGAACAAATGATTGAAAAGGTTAAAAAAATAAACGGACAACAAGTTAATTAACAAGCCCAAAAAATAAAAGGGCTTTTTTGTTTACAAAAAACTGTTCGTTTGAACAGTTTAAGGCAAGTCATGATTGATCAGATATCTCAGCTTGGTCATAAATCCCTTGGTTTCTGACCTTAAGTGTCGGCCCCATTCGGCCACACTCTTTCCCAAGGTAGCATTTAGAGATTTGTGCACCCAACGGGGCGCCCCATTGTAAGAGGCGGCTAAATATTCTTCCAGTTTGGGATCGTTTAAAATTTTGTTTCCATATTTTTTGACCAATTCGGCCAAATTCAAATCATCCAAAAGCATGGCGGCCATGGCTGAATTGACGTGGTCTGAAGCCCCAGTTTGGAAATCTTTGATAAGTTGAGCGGGAGGATACTTTTTTGCGACGGTTCGATAGGTACCGAAAATTCCGTTATCAGTAAACTGGTAAAGGCCGCAAGCTCCCGATTTATTGCATGTTTCACTCCAGGCCCGCTTTTCATTAGTACCTAAAATCACTAAAAATCTATCTACCATGCCTTTGGGATCAATAACAAATTCCCCGAGATCGCTTTGCTCAATGATTGGCCTTCTTAAGTAGTACTCCGCTGGCAGTACTTCGGTTACCAATTTCTCCGGCACGGCTTTGGAGTAGACACTGCTTTGGTTAAGAAGTTCTCTGGCTGACTGAATAATCTGGCGAAGGTCGCTTTGCCCTTTTGTTATTATTTCTAATGTTTTCAGATCGTCGCTATATGGCACATAGACAATATTTTCTACCAGATTTGGCACTGTTTTGGTAATCTTCTTTTTGGCGCCATTTTTAGCCGTGACTGTTTGAGTAACTTTTTTTAAACTTTTAATCGCCGGGTAAGAATTTTTAATAACTACTCTGTTGGCAGGCTCTACTACTTTATAAGAAGTATTCCAAGCATTCCAAGTAATACCGCTTGGTCTGGTAACCACTTCGACCAGATAGCCAGCCGGATTGATTAGTCGCTTACCTTTTTTGATGATCTTGATAATTTCAGTCTGACCGGTAGATGTATTGAGAAGCTTTAGAGCGATTTCCTTTTCATAATCTTTTCTTTTTAAAATACTTCTTCTTATTTTTCCATTTGAATCCCGGCTAATTCTTTCTTCGGTATAAGAAATCTCGGTATCGCCTACCTTAAGGGGCAGAGTATTTAAAATTTGATCTTCTTCCAAGATTTTGTCCAAAAGAGAGAAAACTGCCTGTTGAGGCTCCGGAAATCTGGAAAATTCAATAGTAACCGCTAAAGAGCGGTGTTGTCGGATAATAATTAATGCTCCAAGTAAAAAAAATAAAAGAAAAAAATTCTTCTTCATAATTCCTTTTTTTATCATACCAAAAATTTTTAAAGGACTATACCTAAATTATAGAACTTTAGAGATTTTGTTCAATTTCGTCAGCCTTGCGTAGTACCGCATTGGCATAGGAGTTGCAAGTACTAGTAGTGCATTTGGAATTTCCACTGATGTAAGCCCGAGCCGCCGCTGACTCAGCCGCTCTAGTTTTTGCCGTCGCTCCCGCTCTGGCCAATTTAATAGCTGAAGCGGTAAAAGCATCTTCAACGTTCCAAGGATTTGGAGGGTTATGGCCAGTTAGGCGAGCTACTTCGGCTTCGTATCCCAGCCAAGTGGAAGGAATAAATTGAGCCGGTCCCAGAGCGCCTCCGCAGCCATAACTGGGTTCGCGCGAGACTTTGACTGTGTTGGGATCAAGTCCCAATTTTCCGATAATGGCAAAAAAAGCGTTCTTTTCCGTTTCAGCTCGGTTGAGGTAGTACTCTTTCCTAGAAGCAGTCTTGGCAATTTTAGAAAGGCTTAAATAACATTGGTACATATCTTTTTCCCAATTTCCCGTGCCGACGTTTTGTCCAAGTTTTGATTCTATTTCCAGAATACCTAGCAAAAAAGCCGGCCTGATTCCCGCTCCGACGGCTGCCAGTTGGGCAAATTTAACGGCATCTTCCGCCGAAACCCCATTTTGCTGGAGATAATAAATCTGAGCGCGAATTTTTTCGATATCCGTTTTAGATTTTTTAACCAACTCTTGAAAACGCGACTCCTCTCCGCGAGTTATTTTTAGAAGACTATTTTTGGCCGCTTTGGTTTGTTCTACTGATCGTTTCCCAATTTGTTGGATATTTTTTAAGTTTTCCAGTTCTTTTTTCTGGGTCCGCAGAGTTTCCTCTTTATCTTCCAGATTATTTTTTAATTCTCTGATTTCTACAATGGTGGCGCGCAGATTTTCCTGCGTATTTTTTATTTGAGTCAGGTTGCCGAAAAAAGCAGACAGATTTTCGTTTTTCAGAATAATCTCAATTAAATTTTCTTGTTCTGCTTGGTCTAAAATACGCAAAGCGGAACCGAGAGCGGAACGATGTTTGGCCATTTTGTCTTCCGCTTCCCCAATTTGAGTAATGGTTTGACCAATTTCACTATTGGCTTTTTCCAGAGACAAAGATAAACTGCGAATTTCTGCCTGGATTTGAGCGATACGTTTATTCAGGATTTCCACTTCCCCGGTTAAGGTACGACCTTGTTTTTGTCTTTCATCAATCTGCCGCTGATAGTCGTCTATTTGTTTGGTTAAAGCTTCGATCTGCTCGTTTTTAGAACGAATAAATTCCTCGGTGGTCACACCGCTGGCTAAAAAGGGGATAAATAGGGGTAATCCTACCAGAAATAAGATTGGTAAATAAAAATATTTTATTTTAATCATGAAGCAGTTCACTCTAACCTATTTTCCTCCTTCTATGGTGATGGTGCCGCTGAAGTTTTCATTGCGGGCGTTAAGGTGATCGTGAAAAGGGCAAACCCCGGCTTGGTTGAAAGTAAAGGAAAAACTTTTTCCTTGAATTAGACCGTGTAGTGGATCAAAACCCGGACAAAGATTGTGGGTAGGATGAGTGCCGGCGGCCGGCCAATGCAAAACAGCATCCTCATTAACAAAAGTAACCGTATCGCCCGCTTTGATACTTAAATTATTGTTCGAAACGCCATCCTTTTTAATGCTGATTTCAAAACGCTTGCCCGTAGTTTCTTTACTGGGAGTAGACGAAGCAGAAGTAATGGGGCTTGGAGATTCAGAAAAAGCCGGAGATTGTTCGGAAGGTTTTCTAAAAATAAACCAAGCTGCGGCGAAAACTGCCAAAACAATAAGGACGATGATTAGTTTTTTCATACCCCCATTATACATAATTCTTAGATTAAGATAAAATGATAGTATGATTAAACTAATTGGAGCAACTTTACTTATCGCCGCCGCCGTGATTGTTTTTAATCGGGAAAAAATCGAGGACTATAAGCAAAGAATTATTGAAACCATTAATCCGGCGGCCAAAGAAAAACGCCTTCTGGGCGAACTGGAAAATGAATTGGAAAAATTCAGCTCGCTGGCCAATTTTGAAACCCTCTCCTTAACTGACAAGCAAAAATTAAAATCGGCTGTCAGCAGCGCCAAGTCCACTTTGCAAGAATTAAAAGAAACAAATCAAAAAACAGATTTAGGGGCTAACTTGAGTAATTTGATTCAGAAAGTTATCCCTTTTAAATCAGAACCTTCTCCCACTTGGCTTCCGGCCCAAAAATGTGAAAATTAAAAAGGCCAGAGTTTTTTGAGTAATCTAATGCCCGGCCGGGCAAACAAAACCAAAAAGAAAAAACCGGCGATGATGTTAAAGCCGTCATAATTCCAACGAGCTATGGCATCGTCTTTCAGTCTTAACCACATTCCAAATTCGTCAAAGGCCAATCCTAGGCCAAATCCCATTAATAAAGAAATTAAATATTTCGCTTTCGGTCCGGTATGGATTAAAGCTAAATAAGCGGCGGCGGCTAAAATAAAAAAACCATAAGTAAAATGGTGTACTCGTAAACCGGGCTCTACCTCAAAAAGATAAAAACCGGGAGCAAAGTGACTAAAAAGCCGAGAACCGATAAATGTCAACAAAAAAGCAAAGGCAATCGGAAAAATTAAAGCCACGGAAAGATCAAAAGGACGCCCATTCCCCAGCTTATTATCGATCCCCTCTCTCATTTTTCGAAAAATCTTTAAGACCATTTTGAAGCGAATGATTATTTAAAAAAGTGGCAGTGTGTTTAGTTATGAAAATTAGATTTTCGTTTTCTTATACAATTCCGGATCAATGGTGCGCTCAAAACAGGTTTCTCCTTTTTCATGAGCCCAATTGCCCATCATCGACATCTCTCCGGGAATCATCTTAACGGGCGCCGGTATAAATCCTTTTCGATAAGAAGGAAAGTCGGGATAATCTTTTGAGTCTGTTTTAAAGTTGGCGCAAAGTTCAAAAGAAAAGACGGTCAGCTTGCGGTACGGATAAGGCAAATTAGTTTCCAGATCTTGGGGCAAGGTGAAGCCGGATAGTTGATCCCGAGTTAAGGTGGCCAGTTCTTCGGGCAGCTCCTCCTTTTGCATCCAATAATTGAGGAGCTGGCTTTGGATATTTTGCAAATCATTGATTTTTCTTTCGTCAAATCTCTTGGCGCGCTGTTCAGCCGGGGTGCCGACGATAAAGAAACCTCCGGCCAGAGCGCTCAAAACTATCAGCGAAACAAGCCAGATCAAAAATTTAGGTTTTAAAACAGTAGATTTTTTTAAATCCAAAAAATAATACCAAAACACTCCCAAAGCCACCAGTAAAACCGCTAAAACTTTAAAAATAAATCTGCTAGTCAGCTCGCCGTGGTAAAAACTGGAAACTAAACTAATCAAATCAACTATGATCGTGATAGCCGCCGCAAATAAAGTAAGATAAATTAACCACTTCCTAAATTTCAGCTCTTTTTTTTGTGAATCATGAGCAAAGTCCCTGCTTAACAGCCAAGAGGTCAAAATAAAGAGAGGAAAGATAATGATTAAAACAGAGGAAGGAGTAATGATTTCTGCGAAATAATTTCCGTAATAGTTTAAGTTATCCGGAAAAATTACGTTGACGTAGGCAAAAATTAAAGCCAGAAAACTAATCACGCTGGCATAAAGAGTCACGAAAACCAAAAGATTCATAAAAAAGTCTCGAGGGGTGATTTTGTTTGTTTTTTTAATCATAAGTTGCTAAACCATAACAAACTTTCCGACTTTTGTAAATCCTGTACAAGGTAGAGATCCGCTATGGGTCTTCGCGACTTCGTTTGGACTAAACAAAAACATGGGGAGATCTCCCCATGTTTTTGTTTAGTCGCTTGTGCACATTTGCGCTGAAATAAGATGATATTTTTGTTACTTGTTAAACTAGGTAAAATTGAGTAGTAGAGACGAACTCCCCGCTCAATCCTCCTTCAAGGTACCGCTTAGAATTATATAGAGTGGCAGTGAATGAATTATGAAGTTGTCAGTACTTTTTTGACCAGATTGATCAGGTTTTCTAATTTTAAATCGGTTTTGACGATAAAAGAAGCTATATTATAGGCCATGACCTCTTCTCGGCTGGCTCTGGTTAAGAAATTTGTAACAACAATCACCGGCACCCCCGCTCCCCACTCGCCGCTCTCCCGCAGCTTTTTCAACATGGTTGCGCCATTCATTTTGGGCATAAAAAGATCGAGAATAATCAGATTCGGCTTATCTTTTTCAGCCAAAGCCAGTCCCGCTTCCCCATCCTTAGCCTCTAAAACTTCAAAATCATTTTTCCGAAACTGTTCCGCCAACAATCGTAAAATCGGCTCCTCGTCTTCCACAATAAGAATTTTATTCATATCGAAGATGGGTTTTCTGGTAAGTAATCTTTCGCATCGAATGGATTTGGGGCAAAATGACAAAAAAGCTCGTTCCTTTATTTTCTTCTGATTCAAACCAAATTTTCCCGCCCATCTTCTCCACAATTGATTTCACCATGTACAGTCCCAGACCGGTTCCATCAGCGTCTTTATTCAGAACATTTTCAGCGCGAAACATTTTAGAAAAAACTTTGTTTTGCTGGGAGGCCGGAATTCCATAACCCGTATCAGAAACTTTAATGATCATCGTTTGGCCTTTCGGCTTAATTGACAATTCAATTTGTCCTTGGGGAGGCGTATATTTGACGGCATTGGAAACCAAATTTTCCAAAATTACTTCCAGTAATTTAGGATCCGATTTAAGAATAGGCAGATTAGCGTCATAATTTTTTTCGAATTTTAACTCCTTATTTTTTATTTGAGGCAAAAATTCTTTCCAGATAGTTTCGGCAATCTCTACGAAATCGATCGGCATGGAAACTACATTTAAAACTCCAAGGTCGATCCGGGAAACGTTTAAAATTAAGTCCACCAACTTAATCATTCTTTTGTTGGCGTTTGCTATTTCATTTAGATATTTTTTTTGTTCCGTGGTCAGATTTTTACTGCCGCTCTCACTTTTCAACATCTCACTATACAGGCCAATGATTGTTAATGGGGTCCGCAGCTGGTGGGAAGCCAAAGAGACAAATTCGCTCTTAGCTTTATCTATTTCTTGGCTTTTGCTGATATCGCGAAAAGTTTCAATGCCACCAATAATTATTTTATTCAACCTGACCGGGGCTGCGGTAATCGAAACCGGGAATTTGCGTCCGTTTTTGCCGATATAAATCCGATATCCTTCAGCGGCATGGGTGGAAATAGTACGGCCGGTGGTTAAAGCAATATCCAGAGGACGCTGTTCTTTGAGAAGAGGAACTCCCGTTTCACCATCGAACAATGACAGAGTTTCCGTAACGGATTTTCCAAACAACTCTGGTGCGGTCTGGTCCAACAACCTTTCCGCAGTTTTGTTGACCATCATGATCCGGCCATAAGTATCAGTAGCAATAACTCCGTCCCCGATACTGTTTAAAATAGCTTCCACTTGTACCTTTTCGTGCTCAATAGCGGTCTTGAGAGTTTCTAATGTTTTAGTTCTGATCATCAATTCTTCTTCGGTTTTTTTATGCTCGCTGATATCGGTAACTGTGCCAGTGAGGGCAATTTTTGATAAATAGCCGTTTCCTTTGGTTTTAAATGGTAGGTTAAAACTGTATTGCACATAAAGATCGTGCCCTTTTTTATGGCGCAGATATGATTCTTTGATTCTTGGGATGGGAGCACGTTTTTTTTTATACTGGCCGTTAGCGGTCAATTCTTTAAAAATCTCTTGGCCTTTTAATGTTCGGGCAGGCGGCAAAACAAAAGAAAAGTGTTTGCCAATCAATTCTTTGGGTTGATAGCCGACCAGGCGGGCCAGAGCTTTATTAACAAAAATAAATCGGCCGGCCGCATCCAGCTGATAAATTCCCACTAGAGCATTTTCTGTAATCAGCCGATATTTTTCCTCACTTTCCTTCAGAAGCCTTTCTAGGACCGATTTCCCCTTTATTTTATTAGACTTTTTGCGATATTTAACCTTATCCATTTTCTTTTAATGGCCTTTTAATGGCTTAGATATATAGTATTAATTACAAATTCAATAGTACCCAACACTTGACATTTAGTCAAGTAAGTATTAAGTTAATTAAGTCTTGGTGAGAAACGGGTATTCTTCATTTAGTTTTAATCTGAGGTTGTAAGGCTTAAATTCTTTCAAAGGGAGACTTGCTTGCTAACAAATATTAAAGTTTAAATATGCGAATTCTTATTATTGAAGACGATTTAAAGATAGCCGAGGCCATCAGGGCCGGGTTAGAAAAGGTCGGTTATGCCATTGACCACATTGCCGATGGCGAGGCCGGGCAGCGCCGCATTGAAATCAATCATGCGGATTATGACTTGGTCATTTTGGATTTGATGCTACCAGGCAAAGATGGTTTTCAAATTTGTAAAAATATCAGAGAACAGCACCTCAACATTCCTATTTTGGTTTTGACGGCCAAATTATCGACTGAAGATAAGGTCAACGCTTTAGACAGCGGGGCGGACGATTACCTGGTAAAGCCGTTTTCTTTTGAAGAACTTTTGGCCAGAGTCCGAGCTATCTTAAGACGTCCGGAACCGGTTATCCCCGTTGAGCTAAAACTGCACGACATTTCCCTCAATACGGTGACCAGAAAAGTTTATCGCAACGGAAAAGAAATACCTTTGACTTTAAAAGAGTATAGCTTACTAGAATATTTTATGCGCCATCCCGGCCAGGTCTTAAATCGGGAACAAATCCTTGATCATTTATGGGACTTCGGCTTTGACTCTTTCAGTAATGTGGTGGATGTTCACCTTAAAAACCTTCGCAAAAAAATTAACGACATCCGGGGAGAAAGGCTCTTGGAAACCATCCGTGGCGTCGGCTACCGCCTCCGAAAGTAGTACCGGAAATCCAAATTAAAATATATAAATTTTGGCGTTTAGTTTTCTCTTGTAATAATACCCTGCCAACACATCCCAAAGAAATAGCTCCAATAAATGTTATTTTGAGCACTCTGACTTTTTTATTAGTTACCGTTTCTCTGATAAAGTTTTTTAGAGATTCGGTATATAATCGAGATAGATAGAAAATTAAAATCAAGACCGTCCCTATTCCGATTAAAATTAGCCAACGCTTAGTTTTTTCTGATGGCATTGTCTAGTCATGACTAATAATCTGTGAATTTTTGATTAACCTTCGGGGTCAATTTAGTGTAAGTTTATTAGCCCCAATCTGTCGTATATATGGAGATTGAAAAAAAATTCTTGAAAATGTACGCGGATTACGCAGATGCCATCTTCAGACATTGCTTTTTTAGGCTGGCTTATGATCGGGAGAAAGCCAAAGATCTGGTGCAAGATACTTTTACTAAGACCTGGAATTATTTAGCGCAAGGAAAAAACATAGCCAATCCAAGAGCTTTCTTGTATAAAGTGGCTACCAACTTGATCATCAACGCCTATGCCAAGAAAAAAGATCTTTCTCTGGATAACTTGCAAGAACAGGGGTTTGATCCGGGTTTAGACCAACGGGATTCTTTGTATAATTTTCTGGATGGACGACAAATGCTGAAAGATTTAGATCAACTTGATCCTCAATATAGTCAAGTCGTTGTCATGCGCTATATTGACGACTTATCCCCCAAAGAAATAGCGGAAATATTGGGAGAAAGCGAAAACGTTGTCTCGGTTAGAATCCATCGAGGGTTAAAGAAAATAAGAGAACTAATATGACGAATTTTGATTTAGAAAAATTTTTTAAAGAAGCAAAAAATATCAAGCTGACTACGGAGGAAAAGTCCGGGATTTTGCGCTCTATTGTAAGAAATCCCCTACCAATCGGTCGTAATATGTGGTCGATAAATAACTTTAAATTAATATTTACCAAACCTATGCCAATTGCTATTATTATCGCTATTTTAATTGGAGGAGGAGTTTCCGCTGCGGCCGAACAATCTTTGCCTGGCGAAACCCTTTTTCCGCTTAAAGTAAGCGTCAATGAAAAAGTACGTGGGTTTTTGG
>Ga0209542_10019139_pt1 | contig 11007 bp, 10 predicted proteins | sample RifCSPhighO2_01_FD_184028 | JGI IMG/M metagenome (GOLD analysis project Ga0209542, IMG submission 184028) | Soil microbial communities from Rifle, Colorado - Rifle CSP2_plank highO2_0.1 (SPAdes) (version 2) | ecosystem: Environmental > Terrestrial > Deep subsurface > Rock core/Sediment ...
AATATCTCCATATCGCACTAAAAAACCATTATTTGGTTCCTTTATTTCATAAGGAATTCCATTAACTGGGCTAGCAATAACAGGCAGTCCAGAAGCCATTGCTTCAAATAAAGTCAAAGGCAATCCTTCTCTATAACTTGGTAATACATAAACATCTGCTGATTGGTATGTTTTGGCAATTTCTTTTTTTTCTCTAGTCTCTTTAACCAAAATAATATTTTTATTTTTTTTAGAAGCACTTTCAACAAGATATTTAACACCTTCATCAGGACCTCTAAAAACAAAATAAATATCTTTTCTTCTACTAGTAATTTCCTGAGCAACTTGAATTAATTTGTCAACACCCTTTGTTATATTTAATCTTCCAAAAAATAAAACAAGTTTATTATTATTTGATATTCCTAATCTTTTCCTAAAATCATTGTTATCAATTTTTTTATAAAAAATATCACTCATTCCATTTGGAATAACAACAATTTTATTTTTATCACAACCATACTTAATAAGAAATTCAATCTCCCAGGGCGTTATAGCTATAACTTTATCAACTATTTTAAATAATAGAGGTATATATGTATATTTTGCAAAATAATAACCATAGACGCCAAGTTTACTTCTATATCCATCAGTCCATGGACAGTGAGTTGTATGAATATGCCTAATTTTTTTAATTTTTGAGGCAAATCCAGCAAGAATAGCATGGGCATGCCCAGGAATATGACTATGAATAATATCAAAATTTTGAGTTAATAACTTAAAGAACACAGAAGGCCAAATTGTCAAGAAATTAACAGCCCTAAAAATGTGGTAACATCTATGAACATAAACTCCTTCAATTATTTCTTCCTTTTTTTCTATTCTTTTTGTTTTATCCCAGTCTGAGGTATAAACATGAACTTCATGACCTTCTTTTAACTGTCTCTGAGCTAATTCATAAACTACCTGCTTAACTCCACATATTGTTGGGGTATAATATGGACAAACATGTGCTATTTTCATAAAATAAAAACAATAAGAAATTTATAAAAAACTATGCTTTAATCTTAGCATATAATAAAGAAGCAAAACCAGAAGTTATAAACACCAAAACAAAAGCAATTTTTAATGAAAATAAATAAAATATCAAAATAAACAAAGGCAATACAACTATTCTTGTTCCCTTAAAAATCAATTCTCTTGCTACAAAATACTCAAAATATTTTCTCTTCTTTGAAATATTGTACGCATAAGTTTCCCAAGGAATTTTTAATGCATAATTTGAAGATATTCTAAAGGTATCAATGAATAAAATTTTTAATTTTGTATTCACAAAAATTCTTAAAAACCATGAAATTGAAACAAAAATAGATCCTATTTTAATTAAACTTATTTTATTTTTTAAATCAGTTAATTTTCCCATAAAAAAAACAATAACTAAAGAAACAAAAGTCGTTAAAAAAACAATAAATCCAACCTGTAAAATTTCTTTAAGAATTATAAAAATAAAAATTGGCCATAATATCCTATCAATTTCTGACTCTATTGAATATCCAATAAAAGAAATATTTGAATTAAAATTTTTTTTGTTAAAAAAATATTTAAACAAATCTTTATAATTAAAATTAAGTTTAGCTTTGAATTCTCTTGAGAAAAACAATGGAATAACAGAAAAAAAAGCAAGCAAAGCTCCAATAGTATAAGTAAAAACATAACCTAAATTTGTTATTAATAAAGCTCCAAATAATGGTCCAATCAACGAAGTTAATATTATGATTATATAATTAAAGCTCAATTGTTTCCCTCTAGATTTTTCATTTGAATATTTCAAGAAGTAAATATGATATCCAACCCAAAGTAAAGACTCATTTAGAGCAATAAAAAAAGGAGAAATGAAAAATAATATTGGATAAGAATTAATATAATTCAAACTAAGAAAATAAATAACAAGGGGTAACATAGAAAAGAGGATTGTATGTCTTATACCAAACTTTGTTATTATTCTTGGAGTAAATAAAGTAAATATAAAAAAATACAAAGATATTAAAAAGAAAAAGAATATTATTTTACTTAATGAAAATCCCAGTTGATAAAAATAAATTGGAATAAAAAAAGATATCAAGGAAAGTGAAATACTTATTATTACTTTGTAAATATAAAACTGACTAAGTTCTTTATTTAACATAAACATATAAAATTTATTTGTTATTTAATTGTTTCTGTATACAAAGCTTCTAAATCATAAGAAATATTTTCCCATAAAAACTCTTTTGATTTCTTTATATTATTTTTTTTCATTTTTTTTCTAATATCATTATTTTTAAACAATAAATTAATATATTTTTCAAGATTTTTCAAGTCACCAAAATCATAAACAAAACCATTTTCTTTCTTAACAAGAAATTCTCCCCCTTCTGTTTTGGTAGAAATTATTGCATTACCCCTAGCCATGGCCTCAAGAATAACTATTCCAAAAGCTTCCCAATTACTTGGTAAAACAAAGATTTCAGAAACATCTAATCCCACCAATTTTTCAGGATAAGAAACTTCTCCAGTAAATATTATTCTATCATTTACATTAAGTTTTTTAGCCAAATTAACCAATGATTTTTTGTGTCCAACATCTTTCCCCATAATTAAAAAAACAATTTTTTTATCCAATCTTGGAAGAACCTTAATAACTTGATCTATTCCTTTATAATCTTGAACCCTTCCAAGATAAGAAATAACAAATTTATTCTTAAGATTATATTTTTTTATAAATTTACTAGGATTAACATTATCAAAAGTATCTTTTGGTATTCCATTTGGAACATATTTAATTTTATTTTTAAGAATCCCACAATTTTTCATCCAAATATATTGATTGGGGTTAACTTCTATAACAACATCATATAATTTGTTAAAAAACAATTCCAAAAAAACAACAATATTCTTGAAAAAATTTTCAAAGAAATTATATTTAGTAAGTGCCATAAAAGGACCATGTGGTGTATTAATTATCCTAGTTTTGCTGAATAATTTTTTAAGTAAAACAACAACATCATGCCATAAAAAACCAAGACTATGAACATGAAGTATATCAAATTTATATTTCAAAACATTCAAAAGACCAGGAGTAAAAGTCAAATAATATCTATATCTAAACCAATTTTTATATCTATGAACATGAATTCCATAAATAATCTCTTTTTTCTTCAGCAACTTATTATCTTTTCTATCAGAAGTAAAGACGTGAACTTCGTGTTTTTTTGCTAATTCTCTGGCTAAGTAAAAACAATTATTCTCCGCTCCACCCTTGATAGGGTAAAAATATTCTATCAAAAAGCCAATTTTCATATCTTAAAGAAATACAACAAATTTTAAATAAGTTTAGATAGGGAATAAATTTATGAAAATAGATAATATAAGAGATAAAAAAGTATTGTTAAGGGTTGATTTTAATGTTCCTATAAAAGATAATTTGATATTAGATGACAAAAAAATAAAAGAAACATTACCAACAATAAATCTTTTACTAAAAAATAATAATAAAATAATAATTATTACTCATTTAGGGAGACCAGACGGAAATATTGATAAAAATCTGGTTGTAAATCCATTAATAGAAAGATTAGAATTATTATTAAATAAAAAAATAGTTAAAATACATATTTATGATAAAAATATTAATTTAAAATCTGGAGAAATATTTATGTTTGAAAATATTCGTTTTTTCAAGCAAGAAGAAGAAAATGATGAAAATTTTTCCAGAGAACTTTCAAAATATGGTGAAGTTTATGTAAATGATGCATTTGGGGTTTCTCATAGAGAACATGCATCAATAACAGGTATACAAAAATACTTGCCATCATTCAAGGGGTTATTAATAAATGAGGAAGTAAAAAATTTAAAAAAATTAAATAATCCAAAAAAACCTTTTGTTTTAATCATTGGTGGTAAAAAGTTAGACAAATTAGATACCATAAATAAGATTCTACCTAAAGTTGATTCAATTTTAATAGGAAGTTATTTTGAAAAATACTTTTCTGATGAAAAAAATAAAATAACAAAAGAAATAAAAGAAAAATGCAAAGATAAGAACATTAATTTAATTCTTCCAGATAAAAATGAAATTTATGATATCCAAGAGAATACAATTAAAAAATTCAAAGATTTTCTAAAAGATGCAAAAACAATATTCTGGAATGGTCCATTAGGTTACTACGAAAAAGATGAATATTCAAAAGGAACAATAAGCATAATGAAATTTATTTCAAAATTAGATGCAGATATCATATTAGGTGGCGGAGAATTAGGATCAATATATAATAGCACAATAAAAGGTAATAAGAAAATATATGTATCAACTGGTGGTGGAGCAACATTAAAGTTTATAGAAGAGGGGAATTTAATAGGAATTAAAAACCTTGACTGATTTAGAAAGTAATTTAAATATAGTTTTATTAAAATAACAAAAATGCCAAAAATAAAATTAGTTATTTGGGATGCAGATAACACCCTTTGGGATGGTACTGTTTATTACTCAGATAAAGAAAAAGTTAAATTAAAACCAGGAACAGAGGCCGCATTAAAAGAAATAACAAAAAGAGGTATTAAAAATACAATTTGTAGCAAAAATTATTATGAAGACGTAGAAAAAACACTTGATAAATTTGCAATTAAAAATTATTTTGATAGTCCTGAAATAAATTGGGGTCTTAAATCAGAAAATATATTAAAATTAATTAAAAAATTTGGTGTTAATCCCCAAGAAGTTTGCTTTGTTGATGATGATCCTTTTCAAAGGGCAGAAGTTTCATCACAAATACCAAATGTAAAAGTAATAGAACTTGGTGATCCTTTAGATATATTAAATCTATCAGAATTCAAATTAGAAAAAGAAACAGAAGAAGATAAAGAAAGAGTTAAACTACTAAAAGAACAAAGAGATAGAGAAGAAGCTGAAAAAAATAATAAAGGAGATTATAAGGAATTTTTGAGAAATTGTGATATTAAAATGTTTATAAGACCAATAAAAGAAAAAGATTGGGAAAGAGTAGTTCAATTATTTAATAGAACAAATGAATTAAATACAACTGGAAATAGATACGAATTAAAAAAATTAAAAAAATCTTATGAAAATAAAGAAATAAATATTTTTGTGGTTGAATTAACAGATAAATTTGGTGATTATGGTTTAATTGCTGAAACAATAATAGATCCAAGAACTGAAGATTGGGAAATAAAAGATTTGACAGTATCATGTAGAACAATGGGGAGAGGTATAGGAAGTGCTTTACTAATTGCAATTATAAAATACGCTAAAGAAAATGGTGCTAAAACAGTAAGAGGCATTCTTAGAGAGATAGAAAGTAATTGGAGAATGAAACCACTTTATTTAAAGAGAGGATTTAATGTTATTAAAAAAGAAAGAAATGAAACAATTTACAGTTACAAAATTAAAAATGAAATTCCAGAATTTCATTCATGGCTAAAAGTTAAAATGAATGAATACAAAAGTTAATTAAATAATTTTTTTATAATAATTTTCATAATCATTTTTTAATCCTTTTTCTAAAGGAATAAATTTAATACCTAATTTCTTAAGTTTGTCATTAGTGCAATAAAAAGTTTCATTTGCAAAAGGAAATTCGCTTTCATTATGATTTTCTCCATCAAAATTAGAATTAAATTTTATTATAGGTTTAAAATCAACTATTTTTCCCATAATATTAACTAGTTCTTTCAAAGTAACAATTTCATTCCCACAACAATTAAAGTTTCCCTCAATTTTGTTTTCAGCAATCAAAACAATTGAATTAGCAACGTCTTCAGAAAAAACAAATTGTACTTTAGCTTCTCCATTTCCGGGTAAAACAATAGTTTCTTTGTTCTTAATCTTTGAATAAATAAATTTCTCTCTATCAACATAATTATTCTCTCCAAGAATATAAACTGGTCTTATATTCGCATGTTTTACTTTATTTTTTTTCAAAACATTCTCACATTCAACTTTTCCAGTGTTATAATTTCCCCAGTATGGCCAGTCTCCTATTTCTGATTCTTCAGTCAAAGGAAATTTATTGGTTTTTTTATATGAAGCAGCAGTTCCAAAATTTAAATAAAAATCAAAATCTAATTCATCAATTGCTTTTTGAATATGAATCCCCTTGTAGCTACAAGTATCTATAACAACATCAAAATGATCTTTTATGTTAAAGCCAATTTTTCTATCACCTTGAATAAAATTAATGTTTTTATAATTAGAATTAACTTTTCCTCGATTAAATACAGTAATATCATGTCTTTTAGAAACCAATTTATCAACAATCAAAGGTCCCACAAATCTTGATCCACCAATTATTAGTATTTTCATTCTAAATTAAGGATTTTATGTGTTCCAACACCTTCTATCACAACATCATCATTTTGGTTTTTGCATGTAGTTCTAACAATAACCTGTTGTCTATCTTCAATTTTTACAATTATTTCTGAAATTGCTGTTATTCTATCTCCAATCCTAACTGGTTTTAAAAATTTTAAATTTTGATCCAACCAAACAGAACCAGGACCTGGAACTTTAGTACCAACAACAGTGGATATCAAGCTAGTTGTTAAAATTCCATGAACTATTTTAGTTTTCAATGGAGTTTTACTAACAAATTCTTCATCAACATGAATTGGATTAACATCACCACATATTTCTATAAATTTTTTAACATCTTCTGAAGTTATAACTTTAGTTAACTCTCCTTTATCTCCAACATTTAGTTCATAAAATCTAACCATTTTTTAATAAATTAACATAATCCTTTTTATATTTTTTTATGTTATTTTGAAGATATTTAGTTGATATCCTAATAAAATTTTGGGTATCTATTAAATGACACACAGCCCTACCTATTTTAATTGTTTTCATATATCCTTTTTCTTCAAATTTTTCATCTTTATACATATTAACTAAAAATTCAACATCACTACAAGGGTTGCCTTTGTAAATATATCTTATAGAACCATTTGGATTATGCAGTTTAGTTTTCATCAATTTATTTTTATATTTGAATTTATAATCTTCATTTAGAAATAAATTGGGAAAGTTAACTTTATTTTGAACATAATGAATCATACTATTATTTTCTGTGCCCAACATCAAGATATAACTTTTTTTAATTGCTAATTTATGAAAAGGACTTTTTTCATCGAAAGGAGTTCTACTATTTTCATGTCCTCCTGTAATTTCTTTTGCCAAAGGACCAAAAGCAACTACTGAATGTGTTGGATGAAAACTTCTAAAAATATTTTTTCTTAGTCTCAAAGTTTCTGCCAATTTTCCAGTCCAACAAGGAATGTTTAAGTTGAATTTTTTTTTCAAATGAGTAAAAGTAGGCATAACAACAGTTCCTTCATTCCCTATTAATTTCAAAACAGAGTCAATGACAATATCTGGACCACCTTTTACATAACCAAAAGAATTCATAGAACTGTGAACATAAACTAAAGAATTTTTTATTAAACCAATTTTTTTTAATTTTAATATTAATTCTTTTTTATTAACTCTAAAAAAAATTTTATTTATCAAAAGATTGATTTTCTTTACAATTTTTTTTAAAAATTGATATGGAATTTTTAAAATTATATATATTTTATTCATAGTTAAAAAATAATAACAATGTTTATATAAGTTTTCAGTGAGAAGTTTTACCATGAAGGTGTGTATTATATTGGGAACGCGTCCTGAAATTATCAAGTTCGCTCCAATAATAAGAGAGTGTGAGAAAAGAGGAACTGATTACTTTATAGTTCATACTGGACAACACTACGATTACAACATGGACAAAGTTTTCTTCGAAGATTTAAAACTTCCACAAGCAAAATACAATTTAGATGTTGGCTCTGGATTTTATGGTCAGCAACTAAATAAAATGATGATAAAATTAAAAGAGGTGTTAACAAGTGAAAATCCAAGTGTTGTTTTAGTTTTAGGAGATACTTCAACAACATTGGCTGGAGCATTGGTAGCACACAAATTAGGAATAAAAATAGGACATATAGAATCAGGATTAAGAAGTTATGAGATAATGTTTGAAGAAGTTCATAGGGTAATAAGCGGAATAATTGGAGATTATTTGTTTGTGCCAACAGAAAAATCAAAACAGAATTTGTTGAAAGAAAATATTGATGAAAATAAAATTTTTGTTACTGGAAATAGTATAGTTGATGCAATGTATCAAAACATAGAATTAACAAACAATAAAATATTAGAAAAATTAAATATAAAACCAAATGATTATATCGCAATAACAGCTCATCGTCCAGAATATGTAGATAGAAAGGATGAATTATCAAATACACTAAAAGCTTTAGAAATATTATCAAATGAACATAAAATAATATTTTCAATACATCCAAGAACAAGAAAAAATTTAACAAAATTTAATTTAAAAATTCCTGAAAAAGTCATAACAATAGAACCAGTTGGTTATCTTGATTTTCTAAGTTTGATGAACAACAGCAAATTAATGTTAACAGATTCTGGAGGTATACAGGAAGAAACTTGCATAATAAAAAAACCATGTGTAACATTAAGAAATGCAACAGAAAGACCAGAAACAGTTGATGTTGGAAGTAACATGATAGCAGGAACTGATCCAGATAAGATAATAGAATGTGTTAATATTATGTTGAATAAAGAAAGAAATTGGAATAATCCATTCGGTGATGGAAGAACAAGCCAAAGAATAATGGATATACTAGAAAAAAATCACCCAGAATAACCTAAAAGATTTGCTAAAGATTCTACTATATGGGTTCTATAATTATCCCTAACATGTCCATTTTGAACTTCAATAGCACCATAAGAACCAGGAGTATGCTCACTAACAGCACCAATAAAATCTCTCCAATTAATAACACTACCTTTTGATCCTATGATAACTCCTTCGTTATCTCCAAAAAGACCATTGCAATCAGCAAGATGAAATGTAATTTCTGAAGTAGGTCTTCCTCTTTTTTTGAAAAACTCTGAAGTTCTTTTAACATAATTTCTAACAGATGATAAAGAAGGAGGAATTTCACCAAAACTTCTTCTTAACATCTCCATGCTAAAAAATCTTAAGGATTTCTGAGAAAAATAAGCTGAATCCATTGCAGTATGTGGAATATCTATTGTGTGGGTGCCACCCAAAGAAAGTCTATCTTCAAAATCCTCAAATGCATGTTCACTTAACCATTGATATGATTTAAGGCTTTGTTCTTTAGCATCATCTGAATTATTAAATCCAACATCCCATATTGGTGCATTTTCCAGACCAATAGTAACTTTTTTTCCAGAAAATTGATTAAGCAAACCCCTATGATAATCTAGTTGATCATCCAACAATCTTCTTCTCAAATTGCCAAATGTAATAAAATCTTCATTAAAACTATTTCCATGAATTCCAACTAATCTGGTTGGTAATATTCCTCCAGCATGAAACAAAACAATTGGATCAAATTTTAAGGAGCTAAAATCAGTTCTAGAAACTATTTCCAAAAAAGATTCAATCATATAATCAGCTTCCTCAATATCAACAATCTTGCCATCTTCAAGAAGCCTTTTTCTTTGAAGGTTCTCATCAGCTGACCCATAAAGCTCGTCCATATTTGAAACAACATTCAATTCAGGTGGCAATTGATTGTAAGGAAATTGAAAAGTAATTAATTCTACTTGTGGAAAACCCTTGAGAAACAAAGCAAACTTACCTAATACATCTTCAAGTCTTCTTATATCACCCAAGTGAAACCTATTTGGGCTTGAATGAACATGTCTATCAATCACATAAACATGCAACATCTTAGGACCATCCCCAGAAGTATCATCAGCAAACCATTTGACATATTCACCTCTTCCTTCAGGATCACTACCATAATTACCAAAATCTACAGTTAATCCTAATTTTAAGGGAAATTTTGAAATATCCATTTAGACAATAAAATAAAAAACTTCTTAAAACTTACCAATATAATTATTTTATGAATTTTGAAAGTTTCTATAAAGGAAAGAAAGTATTAGTGACTGGTGCAGATGGATTTATGGGTTCTCATTTAACAGAACGTTTAGTAAACTATGGTTCTGAAGTTATAGCTTTTGTAAGGGGAAGCATATTAACAACACCTTCCAAAATGCAACTAAAAAGCATAAATCACTTAAAAGAAAAAATAAAGATAATTTCTGGTGATATAGCAAGTCATGATACAGTTGAATTAATAAAAAAAGAAAGACCAGAAATAATATTCCATTTAGCTGCAGAAGCATATGTAAACAAATCATTTGATCAACCGAGAGAAGTCATTGATGCAAATGTAACAGGAACATTAAACGTTCTTCATTCATGTTTGACAGAAGATATGAAATCAGCTAATTGGATAAAAAGAATAGTGGTTACATCCTCAAGTGAAATCTATGGAACATATTATGAAAAAATAAAAGAAACATTTCCAATGAATCCTAGTTCTCCATATGGTGCAAGCAAAGCAGCAGCAGACAGGTTAGCTTATTCTTATTTTAACACATACGGATTGCCAATAGCAATAATAAGACCATTTAATACATATGGACCAAGACATACATATGATGCCCCACCAAAATTTGCTTCAATGGCATTAGAAAATAAAGATATAACAATATATGGTGACGGAGAACAATCAAGAGACTTAATGTATGTGGACGATACTGTTGATGGATTCTTGATAATGGGAAGCAATGAAAAAGCAATTGGTCAATCAATTAATTTTGGAACAGGCATTGATACAAAAATTATAGATTTAGCAAGAAAAATAATCAAAATTTCTGGAAGTAGTTCAAAAATAATTCACATGCCACCAAGGATGTCTGAAGTGATGAGATTATGTTGTGATAACTCAAAAGCAAGAGAGTTATTTGGATGGGAGCCAAAAGTTTCAATAGACGAAGGTTTAAGAAGAAATATTGAATGGATTAAGAATGAAAGAAATAGAACTGGCTAAAAACTGGTTGTTAAATTCTGGAATCCAAAACTTAGAAGGTGAACA
>Ga0209542_10019142_pt1 | contig 11006 bp, 13 predicted proteins | sample RifCSPhighO2_01_FD_184028 | JGI IMG/M metagenome (GOLD analysis project Ga0209542, IMG submission 184028) | Soil microbial communities from Rifle, Colorado - Rifle CSP2_plank highO2_0.1 (SPAdes) (version 2) | ecosystem: Environmental > Terrestrial > Deep subsurface > Rock core/Sediment ...
TGATAACAGAATGGAAAAACAGGGAAATTCAGCGGTGGCTGTGATTTTGCTGGCTATGGCGGCCGTGGGTTATTTGGTTGTGGTCGTGTCAAAGCCTGCGGTCGTAAAGAGGCCACCTGTGGTTCCTTCGCCGATACCTACAGTTTCCCTTACTCCAACATTGAGCCCGTCTCCCACTCCGCCCTCTTCCCCGTCCCCTACTCCCACGAAAAAACCGGCTCCGACCATAGCTACCCCCAAACCCGTGACAGGCCCACCCGGGACTGGTTACAGCCGGATAACTGTAGCAACCGAGAGGGGTAATTTTACGGCTTCTGTTCTGTCCCTTGACTTGGCCGGAGTGAAAATAATTACTGATACGGCAAATGATTCAGAATGCGGCAGTGGCTGTGCAGTAATGGCTCTGGGTGACTTCGTATCAAGAAACGGGGGGTTTGCAGGAGTGAACGGGACGTATTTTTGTCCATCGACTTACGGGGAATGTTCTTCCAAATCTAATTCTTTTGATTTCCCTGTCTATAATTCCCGCCTGGGGAGATGGATTAATGGCGGTAATCTGTTTTGGGATAGCCGGTCGATGATTTATTTTGATGGGTCAGGCGTTTACTACAAACAAAATGCTAAAGATTTCGGGGGAGGGTTGTCTGCCGGCATTGTTAACCACCCAGGTCTTCTGGATGGGGGGAATGTACAGATTGATGACAGCCAGTCGGGTTTGTCTGAAAAACAAAAGGCTAAAGGGACCAAGGTGGGAATTGGAATTAGGGGGGATAAAAGCCTGATGGTTGTGATCGCCCAGAACGTGACTATGCAGGAGCTTGCTTACGTATTTAAGGCGCTGGGGGCAAACGGAGCTCTAAATTTGGATTCAGGAGGGTCGGTGGCTCTTTATTATGACGGAAAGTATTTGACTGGCCCGGGGAGAAATATACCCAACGCGATAGTGTTTGCTAGATAGAATCAAGGAGGATCAGGTTTTCTTGATATTCTCTAAGTAGATCATACTGGAATTCCCGATATGGCAGGGAAGGGTCGACGAGGGATTTAAGTTGGTCGATAATTTCAATTTGACGTTTGACTATCTTTGCTCGAGCCGGGTTTGACATAGATAACTGATCTGAAAGAAAGTTTCTGGCTTTTTCAAGATAAGATATATTCCCGACAGAGTATCCCTGGTACGGGGAAAGGTCCCGGGGAATGGCGAAAAGGTGGGCAACTATCACGACAAAATTTTCCCCGACTCGGCCTTTTACTATTCCTACCCCTGTTTCGATGAGATTAGGGTCTAGAAGGTTTATTTTGTGAGAGGGACTATTTAGAAAACCAGCAACTATACCAGCTGCGTTACCTTGGGCGAGAGCGATATTTTCACTGGCGTATATGAATTGATAGTCTGATTGGGGAAGAACTGCGGCCAGATTTTTACCTTCAAAGGGGTCTTGGTGGCTGACATTTTGAGTTTTAAGCATAACTTCGGCTCTTATTTGGGCTGCTGCCATGAGTTTCGGGTGGGGATGCAATATGGGGACGTTCCTGGTTTTACGGCTGGCGTTTGCGATATCGATTATTTGGGTGGGGGTAATTGGGTCGGTGTCCCAGCCCAATACAGATTTATTTTGGGTAAGATCCAATACCGGGGGGAGATAAATTTTTGGAGGGAGGGTTTTGGTCTGAATCCGCAACAGAGAAACCCCTAAAACCAATAACGTTAGTGTCAATAAAAAACTAGCAGGTTTCATCTTTACTAATTATTCTAGTGCAAATATTATTGGTGTGCAGAAATGTCGAGGAGCGACTATAATCAGGTAGATGGAAAGTTCTGATTTTTACTTCCCATTGATGATTTCGATGTTGGGGCTGTTTTTTTACCTGATTACTTACGTTCTGGGGAGAAAAAATCTTAACAGGAAGAATTCTCCCTGGTCAGTGGTGTTCATTTTCAATTTATTTCTGGGGGTTTATCTTTCCTTTTTTTATCAACAATCGATTTTGAAAAAGTTAAATATCGGATCAGGTGTGCTTCTGGCATTGACAGCGGTGATGACTTTGGGAATATTGATTCACCATCTAGCAATTTTATTGGAGAAAAGGGGGTCGAATTCTAGATTCTTGAGCATGATTCACCATGAGATATCTCACACTTTAATATGTGTCCCCAGTTCGATTACTTCAATATCTATTTCGATTGCCATGATGCAGAACTTTACGGGAATGGTGGGGATATATTTAACTGTTACGTACTCTGTTTTTTCAGTGTCTACTTCCTTGGTGGGGATGCTGGCGGGATTTAGAAAGATAAAACTGGGCTATTAAATTGAAAGGCAAGATTATAGTCGTGACTGGTGTGGTCGTGGTGGCTTTGGTTGGTTATCTGTGGCTGGCGGGAAATAAGATCGGGACGGAAACAACCGGGGGGGCGAGTTTGGCAGGAGGGAAAAAGGGGTACTCTTTGGAAACATTTGCCGATCGGCTTGGGGGAAACCCCAGGGTGTTGGAATTTGACCGGAATTGGGTTCTGGTTGCCAGTGTCACAGATGCCGGGAAAGTGGTGGTTCTGCCGGATCTTAACCGCGACGGGCGGGCAGATCAGGTGATCGATTTGATCACTGGTCTTAAAAATCCACACGGTATCGCATTTTGGAAGAACTGGATCTATGTTGCTGAAACTAATCAGGTCTCGCGGTTTGTTTATAATCCCGATAATCTTTCCGTTGGAAAACGAGAACGCTTGTTTGAACTACCTGATTCGGGGGGCCATTTCACTCGAACTATCAGGTTTATTGATAACAAGCTTTACGTGTCGGTTGGATCTTCATGTAATGTGTGTGTCGAAAATGACAAACGAAGAGCGGTTTTATTGGTATCAGAACCGGATGGGAGTGATATCAAAATATTCGCGACCGGTTTGCGGAACACGGTGTTTTTCGTGGAACATGCGGGAAAAATATACGGATCCGATATGGGAAGAGATATGCTGGGAGACTCGTTACCACCGGAAGAAATCAATGTAATAGAAAGGGGGGGAAACTACGGGTGGCCAAGCTGTTATGGTAACGGGGTCCCAGATCCAGAGTTTGCTGACAATGCGGATTGTTCCCGGAGTGTAAATCCCGTACTTAAGCTACCGGCACACGTGGCGCCATTGGGGTTGAGATTCGTTAGTTCGGCTAAATTCCCACCAGAATGGCAGGGTGATTTACTGGTCGCTCTTCACGGCAGTTGGAATAGCAGCGTGAAAGTGGGATACAAAATAATCAGAATTAAGCTTAAGAGTGAAGGATTTACTGATGTATCTGATTTTGTAGGGGGTTTTATCGTAAATGAGGATGTAACTGGAAGACCGGTAGACCTGATTTTCAATAACGAGGGTGACTTGTTTGTGTCAGACGACAAAAGAGGAGCTATTTTTAGGGTGAGGATCTGATGTTAGTTCCCTTTTCTGCCTGTTTCCCCCTGGCCTTCTGTTAGGGCAAGAAGTCGACCCAGTTCTTGGGCGAATTTTTTTGCATGTTGTCTGCTCATACCTATTCTGCTCACTATTCTTGCCTGATTTGTGGGCCCTAGACGCTGCATGATATCTACAACAAGTCCGTCTGGGTTGGTGGTAATGGAGATGTGGTCAGTGTAAAGAATGGGGGTGGTATCTAGATTGACATTTACCGACATGGGTTGAGAGGTGTCTTTGGGTTTGATGTCTTTCATGTAACCTACGCTTGAATGATAGCCTGTTGGTATGGCGGAAGGATTTCCCCGGCTGCAGCTTTTTGGGGTTTTAATTTTTCTGGTCTGAGGGCAAGGTCGAGGACTTCGTCCATGTGGGAGACGAATTTGAAATGCAGATCGTTTTTGACTTTGGATGATATTTCTTCCATGTCCTTTTTATTTTCTTTGGGAATAATAACTGTTTTTATTCCGGCTCTATGCGCTGCAATTACTTTCTCTTTAAGGCCCCCGATTTCGAGAACCCGACCCCTCAAAGTAACTTCGCCTGTTAAAGCTACGTCTTTTCTTACAGGCCGTTTGGTTATGGCTGAAACGATTGCGGTAGTGAGCGTTATTCCTGCGGATGGACCGTCTTTGGGGACTGCTCCTTCCGGCACGTGAATATGAACGTCGACATCTTTATAGAATTTTTCTTTGAGGCCGAGCAGTTTCCATCTGGATCTGACATATGACCACGCTGCTTGGCCGGATTCTTTCATCACATCCCCCAAGTGGCCAGTGAGGATAAGATTTCCCCGCCCAGGCATTATAGCCACTTCGATGAAGAGGATATCACCGCCTGCCTCGGTCCAGGCCAAACCCGTGACCAGCCCCACTTCGTCTTTTTTTTCAGCTAAATTGGTAGAGAATTTAGGGATACCCAAAAATGTGCGGGTGTCGATGACTTTTATTGAGTGGGGGAGTTTTTTCTTTGATGCGATAATTTTGGCTACTTTTCTTAAGACGGTGGCTATGGATCTGTCTAGTTCTCTGACCCCGGCTTCCCTAGTGTAACGGCGGACTATAAAATACAACGCTTCGGGTGAGATCTTGAAGTTACGATCATCCAAGCCGTGACTTTTGATCTGTTTTTCCCACAAATGCCTGGAAGCGATGTGGAATTTTTCTTCTTCGGTGTAGCCCGCGAAATTGATAATCTCAAGCCTGTCTCTTAAAGCCGGGGGGATGGTATCGAGCATGTTGGCTGTGGTGATAAACATAACCTGGGAAAGATCAAACGGTACTTCCAAATAGTGGTCCGAGAATTCTCGGTTTTGCTCAGGATCTAATGCCTCGAGAAGCGCTGAAGAGGGATCGCCTCGAAAATCAGCACCGACTTTGTCGATCTCGTCCAGCATGAAGACCGGATTTTTCGTGCCTGAATTTTTAATTCCCTGGATAATTCTTCCCGGGAGCGCTCCAACGTATGTCCGTCTGTGGCCGCGGATTTCTGCTTCGTCGCGGATTCCCCCTAGAGATACCCTTACGAATTTTCTACCTAAAGACTTGGCGATTGATCTGCCTATTGATGTTTTTCCGACACCTGGTGGACCGACAAAACAGAGAATGGTTGGGCCCGTTTCGCCTGCTTGGGCGCCTTTATTGGAGGAGACTAAATTTTTTCTTTTTAGTTTCATTACCGCGAGGTATTCCAGTATTCTTTCCTTGACTTTTTTGAGTCCGTAGTGATCCTGATCGAGGATCTTGGCAGCGGACTCAAGTGAAATATTGCTTTTTGAGACTTTTCCCCAGGGCATGCTGATCAGCCAATCGAGATATGTTCTAACGTATCCGCCTTCAGGATTACTGGGAGACATTTGGGATAGTCGCTGCAATTCTTTTTCAGCTTTTTTTCTTACTTCAGGTGGCATTTTGGCGCTTCGAATTTTTTCTTTCAGCTCTACTGTCTCTTCGCTTGATTCGTCCATTTCTTCTCCGAGTTCCCGCTCTATAACGCGTTTTCTTTCCCGAAGCATGGCATCTCGCATCTGTTTTTCGAATTTGGCTTGGGTTTTGGTGGCGATAGACTTTTCCAGTTCCAGAACATTCATTTCCTGAGAAAGGAGCTCTATCGCCTTTTTGGTGCGCTGGGCTGTAGAAAGAAGCTCTAAAAGTTGCTGCTTGTCTTCGGTTTTGGCATCCAGAGACGATGCTATTTGATCTACGAGTTCGTTGGCTTGGACACCCCCCATTAGGCGCATAAACATCATGAAATCGACCGATTTACCGAGATTGACAGCTTTTTTGAATTCAGATGCCAGATGGTTGCTGAGAGCCTTGGCGTAATTCTCTTGCTCTATTGTCTCTTCCAATTCGGACACCCGGGCGAGGAGAAACGGATCGGTGGAAACTATTTCTTCTATCTTGACCCGGGAAATCCCTTTGACTAATGCGTGTATCTCGCCTTCGGTGGGAAGAATTCTCTCGATGTAACAGAGGGTGGCTACAGAGTAAAGGTCTTCGGGGAGCGGATTTTGCAGGTGGTTGTCTTTTTGGGTGACAAAGATAATTTTCCTATCTGATTTGTAGGCTGCTTCAACTCCGGCGTTTGATTTGGGTCGGCCAAAGGTAAGGACTATTTCGGTGTGCGGGTAGACTACTCCTTCGCGTATCGGGACAAGCGGAAGTGTCATGTCTGGTTGGACAGTTAATTGCCGATTTTCTTTTGGGACCATTGATATTAGCAGTCTAGCATTCAAAGTGCCAAACGTCAAGAACGGGGTTATTTCATGTACTTTTTGACCAGGTGAAAGAGATGGAGACGGTCTATTGAAAGTGAGATTATCGCTCCCAATAGGCTTCCGGCCAGGATGTCAACCGGAGTGTGAACTTGAGCATAAACTCTGGCGATTCCTGCAACCAGGCTAAGGAAAAGAAAAACCGAGCCGATTTTGCGGTCGTGGAGGAATATTGTGGTACCTAGAGCAAAAAGCGCTGCCGTGTGGGTAGAGGGAAAAGCGGGATCATTAGGATAAAGAAAGGTCAACGGCGTTGTCCCCTTAACTAAAAACGGTCGTGGGGTCTGGAAAATGCTTTTGAGAAATTCAGCCACTATCCAAGATAATATCATCGAAGCAAATCCGTGAAGGGTGATCTCTTTCAGCTTCTTTCCATCAATCCACCAGAGTACCAGGGGGAATAGAAACAAGATTATGGGCAATAAACTAGCTAACAGAGTAATGGCCACTATCAAGAAGATTACTCGTGGATAACGATTCGGGTACCGGGATTATCGGAGGTGGTTTGGGCTAAATTCTTTCCAGAGGGCATTTGGGGGTCTGTCCACTCGAAGAGTGTTTTTGCCTGATCGGTAGGAAGGTTAACACAGCCATGACTCATGGGTTGACCAAAATTATTGTGCCAGTAAGTGCCATGTAGACCAAATCCTCTCCATTTAGGAACCTTATCATTGTAAAAAAACATGGTATAAGGGACGTTCGGGAGGTAATAATAGTCGCTGGTTCCCGGTTTTCCCCCTTCCATTTTGGTATAACGAAGCTTGATCCAGATTCTGAATTCACCTGTTGGAGTGCGGTTAAATTTACCTGAACTGATCTTTGTCTCGAGAATTGTATTATCCCCTTGATGCGCTTTGAGGGTCTGATCTGATAAGTCTACTTCTACCCATTTGGAATCATCCGTACTTCCCAGGACCGTAGATGTTTCGGGTACTTGAGCAAGAGGAATAAAGATTTCCTGATTCAGCCAATAGGCGACATTGGAAGGTTCATATTCACCTGTCAACTCGCGGCTGCGGCAGGCATTTACAATTAGATTGGCTTTGTTTTGATTTAACGTGGCGAGAAACACCGAGAGGACTGCGACTACCAGCACAACGCCAATGGCTGGCGCGACAATCTTTACCATGAGTTTAGTTTACGCACAAGACGAGAGACTCTTCAACAAGCAGTTGTGTGTCTAACGAGAGTAGTATTCGACTATAAGCTGATCGTTGACGCTGATATCTATCTCTTCTCTTTTGGGAAGCGATTTAATTTTGCCCACTGCCGCTTTTCTTTCAATCCATTCGGGGGTTTTGCTGGTACTGTTCCCTAGAGAGTCAACTGTGGCGGGTATTTTCATACCTTTGGAATCAATTGTGATTAGGTCTTCGGATTTGACGCGGAAGGACGGAATGTTAACCTTTTTTTGGTTGACCAGGATATGTCCATGAGAGACTAGTTGCCTGGCAGAGGCCCGTGTGGGCGCAAAATTTAAGCGGTAAACCACATTGTCTAGCCTTCTTTCCAGAAGAGACAGCAACGCTTCTCCGGTCGCCTGTTTTACCTTGGAAGCGACTGTAAAGATCCGGTGGAGTTGGTTTTCACTAATGCCATATGTAAATTTTAACTTTTGTTTCTCTATCAGATGTTCTCCATACCCTGTCATGCGGCGAGTACCTTTGGGGCCATGTTGGCCAGGGGGAATGTTTAGCCTGCGAGCCAACTTTGTAGAAGCTTTGGATGACTTGAGCCCTAGATCTTGGCCAAATCTTCTTGAAACTCTATTTTTGGGTCCGGTATATCTCATAAGATTAGACTCGGCGTTTTTTCTTTGGTCGAACGCCGTTGTGGGGAATGGGAGTGACATCGGCGATAAGGGTCATTTTCAATCCTACTGAACGGAGCGATCTAAGCGCGGCGTCTCGACCGGCTCCGGGGCCTTTGATATATACCTCGACTTCTTTTATGCCTTTGTTTATGGCTTTTTTGGCTGCAGCTTCCACTGCCGTTGAGGCCGCGAACGGAGTGGACCTGCGCGCTCCCTTGAAACCGACTGATCCGGAGCTTCCCCACGTAATGGTGTTACCGTTGCTATCGGCGATGGTAACAATGGTGTTATTGAATGTGGATGTGATATAAACTTTTCCAAGAGAAAGGTCGTGGGAGAAGGTCTTTTTTTTCGATTTGGCCATTTGGGTTTTAAGGGTTTTTGGTTATTTGTAGGTAAATTTTTAGAAGTTTTAAGCTTTGGGCTTATTCGATTCCAGTTTTGCTGCAACTTCTTTTTTAAGCGCTCCTATGGTGACTCTTTTGCCTCTTTTGGTTCTGGCATTGGTTCGGGTTCTTTGGCCTCTTACAGGAAGGTTTTTTGCGTGACGGGTTCCACGATAAGACCCAATTTCCTTAAGCCTGGAGATATTTGAGCTGACTTCTTTACGGAGGTCGCCCTCTACTCTGATTCCGTCTATAACTTTTTGAAGCCGGGCTACCTCTTCATCGGAAAGTTCTTTGGCCCGCTTTGAGCCGTCAACTTTGGCCTGGCTGAGAACAGAGAAAACATTAGTCGGGCCGATACCGTAGATATAGCGAAGAGAAAAATCCGTACGTTTGTTTTCGGGTATATCGATACCTGCTATTCTTGGCATATATTATCCTTGGCGTTGTTTATGGCGAGGGTTTTGGCAAATTATAAATAGGTGCCCTCGACGACGAATAATCTTGCAATTTCTGCATCTGGCTTTGACGCTGGCTTGGACTTTCATGGTGGGTGTGCAAGCTTTGATGCCTGACTTGCAAGGCGAATTCGATCACGGAGAGCTAGCTGCTATTTTCTTAGTCTTTGGATAATCCTGCCCCGGTTCTTGTCGTAGGGAGTGAATTCCATTATGACTCGGTCTCCAGGGAGAACGCGGATCCTGTTGATGCGCATTCTGCCTGCGACGGTTGCTAAGGCCAGTTCTCCGTTGTCAAGCCGAACCCTAAACATTGCGTTAGGAAGGGATTCTGTTATGACTCCTTCTAGATCGTTTGTTTTGGGGTCGGGCATCAACGGTCTGGATTATATCAATATTAGGCTCGGATTACAACCAGATAAGCGGGGTGAGAATCCGAGGCCCTGATGGGGTTACGACTATAGTGGCCTCAAAGACTGCGGAAAGCTTGCCGTCTCGGGTGGCTATGGTCCAATTGTCGGAATTTTTATAGATCACTTCCGGGGAACCTTGGTTGTATATGGTTTCCAGAGCTAGAACCAATCCCGGAAGAAGCACTGGAGAGTGAGACTTATCTCCCCGGGTAAAGCAGGGAACGGCGGGTGGCTCGTGCAGCGATCTGCCTATTCCGTGCCCGGTGAGGCTCTGAACCGGAGCAAACCCAGAATCTTTGATTGGTGTTTCCATGGCTTTGGATATATCCCAGACAGTGTTACCGGGTTTGGCGGCTTTTATCGCCTGGATAAGAGAGTCTTTTCCAGCTTCGAGAAATCTTTGGGTTGAGGGCGAAACTTTTGCGATCGGGAGGGTGATTGAGGTGTCTGCATGGAACCCTTTGTAGTAAAGTCCGATGTCTATGCCTAAAATGTCTCCCTCGCGGAGAAGGTAATCTGTGGGAAGGCTGTGGACTACCTCGTCGTTGACTGTAAGGCAGGTGGAATGTTTATACCCAGGGACCTTTTTAAATGATGGAAAACCGCCAGTCTGCCTGATCAGCACAGTGGCTTTTTGGTCGATCTGTCTGGTAGAAAGGCCGGGTCGCACAAAAAGAAAAAGTTTTTTGAGGATTTGAGAAAGTAGAATTCCTCCTTTGGAGATTGTCTCAATTTCTGAAGAAGTTTTGAGAGAAAGCGAGTTCCGGGAGTTGTTCATCAAGAAGATAATATTGTGCTATCGATATGCGAGGTGATTTGGGAAAATACCTTCTCAATCGATTGTCCACCGTCTATGTGCACAGTTATGCCTTGTTTTCTGGCTAGATCGAAGACGGGATGGGTGGTTTGATGGTAAATATCGAGCCTTCGGGATATGGCTTGGGGTTTGTCATCTTCTCTTTGAATCAGATTTCCTCCGCAGGAACAGTTTTGATTGGGTGGTGGATTAGTTATAAGGTTGTAGATATTGCCACATTTTTCGCAGACTCTTCTGCTTGAGAGTCTTCTGATTGATTCCTGTTTGTTGATTTCCAAGTTAATTACCATATCTATCCTTTTTCCGAATTTTTTAAGCATATCTTCGAGATGAAGAAATTGGGGAACTGAGCGAGGGTATCCATCGAAAATAAAACCGGTGTTCTGGTTGTGCTTGTTGATATAGTCCCAGGCAATGAGGCGGACTAGCTCATCCGGCACAAGGTTGCCTGAATTGAGCGCTTCGGCCACTTTGGCAGCGTATTTATTGTCTGACTGTGAAATACTTCTTAAGATTTTTCCAGCTTCGTAATGCTTTAGTTTATATTTCTCGGCAATGAGAGTGGCTTGTGTACCTTTTCCGGATCCCTGAGGACCTAAAATAATCAAGTTCATGAGGACTTCTAATAAGTTTGTATCAGCGGAGATAAACGTCGTAGCTGCGCATTACTAGTTGGGATTCCAGGTTTTTGGTTGTCTCAAGAATAACCGAGACTACAATCAGTATACCTGTTCCACCTATGGTGAGAGCGGGAGTATTGGAAACGCCTTGAGCTATTGAGGGAAGAATGGCAATTATCCCTAAGAATACCGCGCCTGCCAGGGTGATTCTAGTGATGATATGGTTGAGATACTGTGCGGTGGGAGTCCCCGGTCTGATTCCCGGGATACACCCGCCA
>Ga0209542_10019145_pt1 | contig 11003 bp, 10 predicted proteins | sample RifCSPhighO2_01_FD_184028 | JGI IMG/M metagenome (GOLD analysis project Ga0209542, IMG submission 184028) | Soil microbial communities from Rifle, Colorado - Rifle CSP2_plank highO2_0.1 (SPAdes) (version 2) | ecosystem: Environmental > Terrestrial > Deep subsurface > Rock core/Sediment ...
TGTCCACAGCTTTAACATACGTGTCGCTCGTGCCGTAGCCGTCCAGAAGTGCATAGGGGCTCTCCGCGCGTTGCCACCGCAAAGGCATAAACGGGACTCTTTGTTCCGCCGACTCGTAGTGGCTGATGCCCGACCCCTTGTCTGCCGCGGTAAAAGCTATATATGGACTGCCCAAAAAAAGGTCGCCGCTGCCGAGCTGTATGATAAACGGCTCCGGCGGGTCGGTATCGGCGCTCTCTGCGTAGCCTCCGCTCCCCTTAGCGGCTATGTTGATTACCAGAGCCTTGCTTGAGACTTCTTCCGCAGAACCGGCGCCGTCATTGCGTAAAAAAACTGCGTTATCAAGCGACACCTCCGCGGCTCCCGACGCCTTTGCCCTAAAAAAAGCCGTAAACAGCAGCCCGCCCCTGCCCGCATACCCGCCCGGGACCAGGCCTTCAAACTCTATGGCGCCGTCTTTCTCGCGCGGATTCGTAATCCAAATGTTTATGACAGAACCGCCGTTGCTCACTTTTATCAACTCCAGCTTCTCCCGCGGAAAACGGAGCTCGCCGGAGAATGTGTTTATAGGATTTGAAGCGTTTACCTGCAAAGAAACAACGACGGTATCGCCTGCTCCAACCTCTGCAGGCTCCTGCAAGATGCGCACGGTCGCCGCGCTTGCCGCGTACGGCGCAGATAAAGACAAAAGCAAAATGATAATATATTTTTTCATATTGCTTATGATTTATCCGGTCCAGTTGAACACGAGTATGGAGAAGTCGATAAGGTTAACCTTATTATCGCCGTTGAGGTCCGACTTGATGCCGGCGCCTAAGAGCGGTTTGTTATACCAGTACGCCATGATAGAAAAGTCGACGAGGTTTATTTTGTTGTCGCAATTGAGGTCGCCTCGCTTGCCGCACGCGGAGGGCAGCTTGGATTTATTTTGAGAGCCGACGCTGAATATGGCCGCCGCTCCAAAAGAGCTAATGACGTTTTGCACGGCGGCCTTAGACTTGGCGGAGTGGGAGCCTATCTCCAGCGGCGAAGTGTCAAAAGTGTAAATGTAACTCCCGGCAGAGTCGGAGCGCGTCTGCAAAAACAATTCCGTCTCCGAGTTGACCATGATGACCACGGTGCTGCTAGGCGCGCTTGACCCGAAGATAGCGAGGTTGTCGCCGCGGCGCACTTCCGACTTATCGACATCAATGGTCGGCGCGATAAAAATACCGGTCACGTTGGTGTTGGTGTACGCGGTCACGCTCACGGGGAACGACTGCAGGCTCGAACGGTTGCCTTTTTTGTCCTCGCCGTAGACCGAAAAGATGTAGTTGCCTGCCGAAATATTGGCGACCGACAGAGTAAAGTTCGCATCGGCGCCTGCCACGGTTGTTGCCGACACCTGCGCGTCTTTGAGCAGTGTTACGGCGCTGTTAGGGTATGCCCGCCCGGAAAAAAATACGGTAGAACCGCCGATTCCGACGCCACCGCCGCCTCCTCCTCCACCGCCTCCTCCTCCACCGCTTGAAGCGGCAGCCGCGGCTGCGGGAGTTGCCGATGCCTGGCTGGAAGTGGCTATCACATTGCTAAAGGCATCGAGCACGCGCACGACAAAATAATAGGTAGTGCCGTTGGTGAGGCTGCTCTGAGTTGACGAAAGCACGTTGCCGACATCGGCAAAGGTGTACGGACCTCCCGAGGTAGTAGACTTCCCAACCGAGTAGCCGGATGCCGTCCATCCGACATATCCGGTCGCGGCGCTCCACGTAAGCGCAACTTGACCGGCGCCCGCTGTCGCGCTTACCACCGGCGATGAAACAAAAGGATACGCGAGGAAGCCGGGCCGCAGCGCAAAAGAAGAGGAGCTTGATGACGCGAGGCTCATGATATCAATCACACCGAGCAGCTTAAAGCTCGTCGACGAGCCATAACCGCCAGGCAAAATAACCGGCGTTTGCATTTGGTAGCTCGACGAGGTAAAGGTATCGGCAACAGCGGCCTGCGCCCCAGCAAGGAGCAGCAGAACAAAAACAGCCCGCATTGCTATGGTCATTATTTTTTTCATGGCGTTGATGTTGCAGCGGCGGAGAGCAGACTTTGCAGCTGCGCTTTTGTAAGACACACCCCTTGCAGGCACAGCGAGTCAGCGTTAAGCGCGCCATGGACCTTAAGCGCGCCTTGTTCATTATCCCACAGGAGCGCGGTCGAGCTCGCGGAAAACGCGCCGCCGCGGCTGTATTGGAGAGCGCCGTCGCTGCCGATTGCGAGCTCTTTTACAATACTGCTTAACAGCGCCGGAGAGATTCCGTTTTCCACAACTACACGCTCTACCGTGCGTTCGATGACCGGGTTGATGATTATTTGCTGTTGCCGGTTTGAGCCGGTTTCCGTTTTTGTATCATCAGGAGTAGGAGGAGCGACGGCAACCGAAGTGGTCCCGGTAATCCACGTACCGGCTGACTCTTCTATCTCAGGTTGTCCTCGGACCGTAACCTGCACGCGGATATCTGACGCGAATAAATTAAGGAAGTAATCTCCAAAACTCCTCATAGATAAAGGGATTGATGCTTGCTCTCCTGTGCCGAAAAACGGCGAGCGCAGAGTCCCGATGGCGGCACTAATGTCTTCTTGCTGCACAAAAGGCGCTATGTTAGATATCGAAACTGAAGCGACAAAAATAAAACCGATGGCGGCCGAGACCAATGTTGCCTTGCCGATAAGAGGATTAAATGCAAAAAATCCTACGGCCGCGGATCTTTTTGGAACAAATCCGCTGCTTGATAATTCCTGTTTGCGCAAAAAAGAAAGTTCTTCAGAGCGCGCGGAGCGCGCCTCCTGCCGAGATGACTCAAAAGAGTCCAAAGAAGCTTCATATACAAACCACGCGCCGTTGACCTGAACCCCAGAAAGCTTGCCCTCTCGGCAGAGCTTGCCGATATAATCCGGAGCGCAAGAAAGGCGCGCCGCTGCGGCGCGCGCCGACAGCATCGGTTGTCCGTCTCCGGAAAAGATTTTTTTTGCTTGTTTCATATACCCGAATAATCTTTTGTTTGCAAAGCAAGTTCGGAGAAACCAATAAACTAATTGTATAGGCGATAAATTATATGCACTGCAAAAATAGCTTTGTATATGTGGATATATTTCAAAAAACCGTCAGTCTTAAAATGCTATTTATTTGATAAATAACGGTACAGCCGAGAAGTGTTCTTTTTACTAGCTATTTCGGAATCGCTTAGCAGAGATATCGTCTGGCAGTTACCGGTTTTTAATAAAAAATCACTTTTTTGAGTGATTTTGACATTTTCTGTAAGTGATGCCGGATACTACCAACCGAGGCCGTAATACGCCGCCGCGGCATTATCGGCATCAATTCTCAAATTAAGAGACACGGAGGTTGCAACTACCGCGCTAAAAATAAAAACGGCAATGCCGAGCACGGCAAGCCCTGCAATGTGCACAGGCCGTATGCGGCGCGCGACATGCGGAGCAAAAACATCGTTCGACATGCTTTTTGTTTCTTCTGCAGGGTATGCAACCCAAGGTTCTTCCTTTTCTATCTGTATCTCCCGTATCTCGGGGAGGCTTGGACGTTCGTCCGAGTAGTAACGCAACCCCGCAGGAACTTCTGCAGGAGCGCTCGTTTTAACTACATGCAGCGGAACGTAATGAGTTTCTTCTTTTTTTTGCGCAATAACTACCGGTTCAACTTTTTTTACCGGCTCAAACGCAGGCGCCTCTTGTTGAGCAAAAGTCTGGCCCGCTGGAGTTCCGCCGGAAGACGGGAGATCCGAGGACTTTTGATCGGCAAGAGGCGCTGTAGTTCCCTCACTGCCAAGAAAAGTGTCAAACGATACCGCGTCGACATACCATGCGCGGCCGACTTTCTGCCCCACCACTTTGCCGCCGCGTATCAGCTGGCCTATGTAGTCGGGGGTGTAGTTGTTGTCACGCGCAATGCGCCGAGACGAGATAAATCGCTTGCCCGATATTTGGAGCTCATCCATGCGGCTAGTATATACCTAGCCGAGAACTTTTTGTATAGCCTCTTTGAGCGCCTGTGGATTGGCGGAGCCACCGCTTGCTTTCATACCTTGTCCTATAAGGAATTGCAGCGCCGCCCCCTTCCCTGCTTTATAGTCGGCAACGACTTGCGGGTGCGCGTCAATTACTTTTTGCGCGATCTTTGGGAGCGCGCTGTCGTCGACAACCTGCGCCAAAACCCCGCTCACGATAGAACTCTTAGCTTGCGGCGAGGGCAGACCGAGCGCTTTAATAAATACCGCCACGTCAGGGAGCCAATGCGGATTATTTTTCCTTGCACCCGCGACATCGTTGAGAATATAGTTTGCGGCGGTTTTTTTAAGCTCCGGGCTTTTTATCTGCGCTGTTACTTGATTAAAAAAACCGGCGAGCGGCGTATCCCCAAGCAACTGCTCGATATCCTGCTCCTGTAAAAATCCTAGGCCACTCAGGCGCTCTCTTTGTTGCCACGGCAACTCCGGCAACTGTAAATCTTTAAATATCGACATACCGCCGAGCTGCAGGCTCGGCAGGTCGGGGTCCGGGAAGTAGCGATAATCCGCGGAGCCTTCTTTTTTGCGCTGCAGATACGTGACGCCTTTTATTTCGTCCCATCCGCGGGTTTCTTGCGCCACCGCTTCCCCGCCCTGCAGCAGCTTGCTTTGACGCTCTACTTCATACGCGATAGCCCTCTCGACGCTCTTAAAAGAGTTGAGGTTCTTGACCTCTACCTTTGTCCCGAGTTTCCAAGGTGACTCCTTAGCTTTGGAAGGTGTCTCCTTGGAAACTGATATATTCGCCTCCACCCGCATCTCCCCCTTCTCCATGTTGGCATCGCCAGCGCCAAGCGCGCGCAGCAGCAGCTGGAGCTCCTTGGCAAAAGCGCCTGCCTCTTCTGCACTGTGTATAACAGGCTCCGTTACCAGCTCCATGAGCGGCACGCCTGCGCGATTGTAATCAACCAAACTACTCTCACCTATGTGTTGCGAGCGGGCGGTATCCTCCTCGAGATGTATGCGGGTCAGCGCAACTCCCGCAATGGTTCCGCCGCTTACGAGCGGATGCTGGTACTGGCTTATTTGATAGCCTTTAGGAATGTCGGGGTAAAAATAATTTTTGCGGTCAAACTCCGTGTAATCGGCAAGAGTTCCTCCTGCCGCCTTACCAACCATAAGCACCTTTCGAACCGCCTCTTTGTTTATGACCGGCAAAGAACCGGGGTGCGCCATGCATACCGGGCAAATATTTTTGTTCGGCGCCTTTTCGTCCGCGTCGTTGCGGCAGGCGCAAAACATCTTGGTGGCGGTCTTTAGCTCCGCGTGTATTTCCAACCCGACCGTCACCGTATACATATAGTAGAGAGAATACCCTACCCTTCGTTCTTTCTCAATGCGGCAACTATTGCGTCGCTTAGGTTTTTGACCATCTCGTCGTCGAGTACCGAAACCGCTTCTACCCCTATCCCTTTTTTAGTAAACTGCTTTTTAACAGCCTCCATCTGTGCAGGAGTGCAGGTGTCCGACTTGGTCAAAATAATGAGCTCGGGCTTCTTTTTGAGCTCGCCTTCTCCAAAGCGGGATATCTCGTCTCGCACGGTTTCGTAGTCCTGTAATGGTTTCTCGGACTCCAGAGACACGCAATGGAGGAGCACCGAGGTGCGTGCGATGTGCCGCAGGAACTTTGACCCTAATCCCTTCCCCGCTGAAGCTCCCTCAATAAGCCCCGGGATGTCGGCAAGCACAAATCCGTACAAGGCGCCAAGGTTCGGGTCCAGCGTGGTAAAGGCGTATGCGCCCACTTTGGCAGACGCTCCGGTAAGCGCGTTGAGCAGAGACGACTTGCCTGCATTCGGCAAGCCAATGAGCCCTGCGCTGGCTATAAGCCGCAGCTCTATGTGCAGATACGCTTCCTCGCCGTCCTTGCCTGGAGTGCTCTCAATAGGTGAGCGGTTGACCGATGATTTAAAAACCGCGTTGCCAGCGCCGCCCCTGCCTCCCTTGAGCACCAGCTGAAGCTGCCCTTCTTTAAGGAGCTCGTGAACCTCTCCTGTGGACTCGTTGCGCACGATAGACCCAACAGGCAGGTCGATAATCAAATCACTCCCGCCTTTGCCGTCGCGGTTTTGACCCTCGCCGTCATGACCGCTTTGCGCCTCGAACTTTTTCTCCCCCCGATAGCGGCCTAGCAGAGAGATGTCGCGCACGCCTCGGATATATATGTCGCCGCCGTTGCCGCCGTTGCCGCCGGAAGGGCCCGAATACTCCTGGCTCTTTAGGTGCAGCCAGCGCACAACGCCATTCCCCCCTTTGCCCCCGCGGGCAAGAATCCTCATTTCATCGACAAGAGCCATGGAAAAGATTTAAATATTTAAAGATTTAAAAGAGGTAGAGGAAGTATACGGCTATACAGAGCGCCGCGAATGCCAGTATTTTAAAAAAGGGTTTAACAAGAAATTTAAAAATAAAATATCCCGCCACCATCAGTATAAGAATCCCCCACCATGACATAAAGGTATGCTACTCCATTAAAAGTAGTTGAGCAACGCGCCGTATCCGGTTATCCCGAAGAGCCCGTAAAACCGGTCGACCAAGAGCTGCGTGGTGCCGGTGAGCATAAGCACTCCGCCGACGATAAGCCCGATGCCGCCGACTATAGAAAGCCATTTGGTAAACCCGCTGATGCGCGACAGAAAGACGGTTGACTCCGTGACAATGAGCGCGGTCAGCAAGAACGGAACCGCAAGCCCGAGGGAAAACACCGCCAATAGCATCGCGCCGTAGTATACGGTTGCCGAGTTGGAGGCGATGAGCAGTATGGTCCCTAATATAGGACCGATGCACGGGCTCCACCCGAGCGCAAAGAGTACGCCGATAAGCGCCGAACTGGAAAGATGCCCGAGCTTCAAAAACGAAGGCAGCCGCATGTGCCGCTCGCCGGATAGTATCGGCAGGCGCACAACTCCGAGCATAGTAAGACCAAAGAATATAAGTACGACGCCGCTGAACTTTGCCAAAACATAGCGCCATGGACCTATAAAGATGCCGATTAGTCCGGCCGAAGCTCCGAGCAGTATAAAAACGATGGAGAAGCCGAAGACAAATGCAAGCGCGTTTTTAAAGACAACCCGCCGCGCGCTGCGCTTGGCGGCGGGGTTGCTAAGCGCCGAGAGCGGAATACCGGCTATAAAAGCCAAATACCCCGGCACCACGGGTAGAGTGCAGGGAGCCAAAAACATAAGCATCCCCGCCACAAATGCCCCGGCAAACAACGGTACATCCATCCTCCAAGTATATGTCTAAATGTCCACATGTCGAAATTTCGATATATCGATATTTCGAGCGAAGCGAATCGTCGATACATCAAGATTTTTTTGGATAAAACTTCTTATGCATGTCGGGGTTAGTCTCGCGCAAAAATGTCTCAAGAGGGTCGGCCTTTGGCACATGTTTAAACTGCACGCCCTTTTCCGACCCGCCCTTAACTTTGTTGGCAAAGCTCTGTATCAATCGCGAGCATTCGTCGGTTAACCCCAAACCTTTCCTCAAGTTTTCAGCAGATACATACCCGCGGTCGGATGCTATATACAATTGCGCGCGGACCTCGCCCGCCTCGCCTTTGGCGATAAATAGCGCGTCTATAAACTCGTTGCGGGTGCCGCGGTCAAACCCTTCGGCGATGTTGGACAGCGGCGAGATTGCCGCGCGGCGGATTTGACGCTTGAGGTCGAGATCTTTAAACTGCGGATTGTCCGTAATATCAAATATGCAGTTTGCCAGTTCCCGCGCTTTTTTCCAGCAAATTAAGTCCTCAAACTTTTGTATCGTAGCCATGGGCTAAATGTCGAAATCTATACATTTCGATATATCGATATTATAACCCCGACTTTATTATCGAAATCTCCACATATCGAAATTTCAAAATATCCTCTGTGTGAAAGCAAAGAAAAAAACCGCCTGACGAGCAGGCGGGTGGAAGTTATTGGAGATCCTGGTGGACCTCAAGGTCGACGAATTTGAGTGCTTCGTGCTCACCGGCTGCCGGAGCCGATTCGGACAGGCCGAAGATGTCGCGATAGAAACATGACTTTGCATTAGTATGACACGCAAGACAGAGACCTTGTGGTTCGACCAGATAAAGGATGGCATCGCCGTCGCAGTCGACACGGACGCTGACAATCTGCATAAAGTTGCCGCTCTCTTCGCCTTTGACCCAGCGCTTATTGTGTGAGGTCGAAAAGAGGCTTACCTTGCCGACCCGCAACGACTCGCGAAAGCCTGCTTCGTCGGTAAAGGCGACCATGAGTACTCGCAGTGTCTTGGCGTCCTGTACGATGACAAGAGCAAGGCATCCAATGCCGTCGACCGTGCGCTTGAAGTTTGGACATAGCACTCGCATGACACTCCCCTTCTCCGGCCTGGCCGGTGCTGACAATTCTGCCCAGCACTATACCTTATTTCTTCTCCGCCAGCAAGCGCTGGTGCTCTTCTGTGTTTTTGAGTCCGCAGTGTTTCCACTTTTTATTTGAACCACAGGGGCACTGGTCGTTTCGACCTACGGCTGCGCCATCGGATATATTTCGAGATTTCGACGTTTCGCTTCGCTCGATATTTCGAGATTTCGATATTTCGATATCCGGTGCCGTGGTATTCAGCTTCTCGAGCATTTCAAACACATTGCCGCGGAAGGATTCTTCCATCTGCTTATATATATGAGTCCCCTCTTTGCGATACTCAGTCAAAGGGTCGCGCTGGCCGTAGGCGCGCAGGTTTACACTGCCGCGCAAGTATTCCATCGACTCAAGATGCTCCACCCACAGGAGGTCGAGCGTCTGCAGGAGCACGCCGCGCGCTTGGTTGAGGAACTGCTCCGTGCCGAGCTCCTCCTCTTTTTTTGCAAGCAATTTTTTGGCCTCCTCGCTCTCCCCTGCTAGCTCGCCGAGCACTCCGGCGACTTCCTCAGGGTTCCCCACCAAAATCTTGCGTCGGCGCTCATAGATTGCTCGGCGTTGTTTGTCGAGCACGTTGTCAAACTCCAGCACGTGTTTGCGCGAGTCAAAGTTGAACCCTTCTATCTTTGTCTGCGCGCTCTCGAGCGCCCGGCTCACCATCGAGTTTTGTATAGGCTCATCTTCAGGTATCCCGAAACGTCCCATCAGGCTCTTGAGCGAGTCGGGAGCAAAAATACGCATGAGGCTGTCTTCAAGCGAAACAAAAAACTGCGTCTCTCCCGGGTCGCCCTGCCGGCCCGAGCGCCCGCGCAGCTGGTTGTCGATGCGGCGCGCCTCGTGCCGCTCGGTGCCGAGCACATACAATCCGCCGAGGTCTTTGACCTCCTGCGCAAGCGCAGGTGTCGCCAGCGCTCCGCCGAGCTTAATGTCGACGCCGCGGCCGGCCATGTTGGTCGCCACGGTTACGCGGGCGCGCTGCCCTGCGCCGGCGACTATCTCTCCCTCGCGCTCGTGGTTTTTGGCGTTGAGCATTTCGTGTGGGACTCCCTCGCGCCGCAGATAGTTGGAGAGGAGCTCGTTCTTTTCGATAGACACGGTGCCGATTAAGACCGGCTGGCCCTTTTGGTGCAGAGATTTTACATGGCGGGCAAGCGCGCTAAATTTCCCCTGTTCCGTCTGGAAGATAAGGTCGTTCTGGTCTTTGCGGACTATCGGCTTGTTGGTCGGCACCTCGATAACCTCCAATCCGTACACCTTATAAAATTCCTCGCTGGAGGTTTTGGCGGTGCCGGTCATGCCGGCAAGCTTGTCGTAGAGCCTAAAGTAATTTTGGTAGGTGATGCTCGCAAAAGTGCGGCTCTCCTTCTGCACGGCAACGCCCTCTTTAGACTCTATTGCCTGATGCAAGCCCTCGCTCCAGCGACGCCCCGGCTGCATTCGGCCGGTAAACTCATCCACTATCACCACCTCCCCCTCGCGCACGACATACTCCTTGTCGCGGTTAAAAAGCGCCTTGGCACGCACGGCGGTTTCGAGGTGGTGCACGTATTTGATGCCGCCTTCGGTGTATATATTTTCAATTCCAAGCAGCTTTTCCGCCTTATCGATGCCGTCGTCGGTCAGCTGTATCGCTTTGCGCTTTTCATCCACCGTATAATCTTTTTCTTTATCCAAACTTCCCGCGATGCGTGTAAAAGTGCGGTACAAATCCTCCGACTCGCCAGCCGGCGCGGAGATAATAAGCGGCGTGCGCGCCTCGTCAATGAGGATAGAGTCTATTTCGTCGACGATGGCAAAGTAATGTCCGCGCTGGCGCAGCTCGCGCTCGCTGTACGCGATGTTGTCGCGCAAATAATCAAAGCCAAACTCCGAGTTGGTACCGTAGGTAATGTCGGCCTCGTACGCTTCGCGCCGAGTGCACGGCCGGAGGAATTCGTGGAACACTCTAAAGCTCCCTTCCATGTCGCGGTCTTTGTCCACATCGACATGTCCTGCGTCGTATCGGTACGATGAGTCGTGATTGATGACGCCGACCGACATACCGAGCGCCGCGTAAATTTGTCCCATCCATACCGCGTCGCGCCGCGCTAGATAATCGTTGACGGTGACAATGTGCACGCCTTTGCCATGCAGTGCATTTAGATACGCCGGCAATGTTGCTACCAAAGTTTTGCCCTCGCCGGTCTTCATCTCGGCTATCGAGTTATTATTGAGCACAATTCCGCCAACCAGCTGGACGTCGAACGGGCGCAGCTTGACCGTGCGCCGCGCCGACTCCCGAACGGCGGCAAATGCCTCCGGCAATACCGCTTCCTCGGTCTCGCCTTCGGCAAGACGGCCGCGAAACAGGGCTGTTTTTTCCTTCAGCGCCTCATCCGAGAGACCCTCATAGGATTCGGCAAAAGCATTGACCGCGGCCACTGTTTGGGAGCTCTTGGCCATAATCTTTTGGGCAGGGTCGCCGAACAGTTTTTTGAGCGAAAACATGCACGGATAGTAGCATATTTATAAAGAAAAAACCGCCGAACAGGTCGGAGGTTTTTTCTTCGAGAGG
>Ga0209542_10019148_pt1 | contig 11003 bp, 13 predicted proteins | sample RifCSPhighO2_01_FD_184028 | JGI IMG/M metagenome (GOLD analysis project Ga0209542, IMG submission 184028) | Soil microbial communities from Rifle, Colorado - Rifle CSP2_plank highO2_0.1 (SPAdes) (version 2) | ecosystem: Environmental > Terrestrial > Deep subsurface > Rock core/Sediment ...
GTAGCTTACCCAATTTGTGTAAATGCTGATTCTGAACTCCGAAAAGTTGCTGAAACAAATAGCTGGGATATATGTTCGCCCGAGCAGGTAATTAACACAATTCAAGCAAGACTTTCAGAATAAATGCTGGTTTAGTAAACCCGCACCTTTAGAGGGTTTATTCACCACAATCTCTTTTGCTACTCCCAACTGTTTCACCTTTTCAACTACCTTCAACTCATCTTTCGCTTCACAGATTAAATGCACGTTGGGTCCGGCGTCAATGGTAAAATAAACTGGTAGTCCTTGCGCACGCCAGTTATAAACTGCATGAATAACATCTAGTGTCGCACCAGTCCAGTAAAAAATCGGCGGACTTTGCGTCATCATCACTGCATGCATATTGATACAGTCTTCCTCGATTAGGTTCCCAAGCGCAGGAAAATCCTTTTTGGTAAAAATAGTCTGAATTTGCTTGATTTTTGAAGGCAATCCGTGAAGCCGGCTTTGTAAAAATGCACTCGTTTGCACACGGCTCATACCCTCAGTACTTAACACTTTTTTCATTTCCGATGCAACGATCACCAATACATCACGTAAATCCCAGTAGTCAGACGGATAAAGTGAATGCGCATATGAACTGTCTGAGTCAACTCCTTTTTCCCATATCACAAATCCATCGGGAATTGACCGGCAGGCTGAACCTGAACCTATGCGGGCTAGTATTGTTAATTCTTTTTCAGAAAGTGAAAGTCCTAATGCGGTAGTTACAGCCATGGTAAGTGCGGCAAATCCGGAAGCTGATGCAGCAGCACCAGTACCTTTTGGAAATGAGTTTTTGGTAACTACTTTTGCTTTTAGGGAAACTTTTGCTTTTTCTCGAATTACATCCAGATGTTTACTCATTCGCTGTTTTTCTTCCAGAGAAAACTTCTCATCACGAGCAACTGTCATCCCGAATTCATTTCGGGATCTGTAAACTTTTTTAGATGCTGAAACAAGTTCAGCATGACAAGCGCTCACGAATTCTATTACATCTTGAGTGTACTTTTTGCTAAATTCAACTGTGCTCGTCGTTGTGGCTCCGCTTAAATTCATAGAAAAGGAAGAATTTAAAGGCAGCCGCAATTTTTCATCCTGTTTTCCCCAATACTTGATAAAGGCAATATTAGCTGGAGCAATTGCGGTGGCTTTCATAAACTTTAGAGGGAAGTGGCAGAGGGAAAAAGTAAAGAATAATTAACTTCCCGCTTTCCGGTTACCGCTTTCTCCTGAGAGTTTTCTTCACGTACCCCTGGTGCATGGATCGAAACCGGAATTATGGTTCCGCCGGCTTGAGTAATTGCGTGTTCAACCGCTGCTTTATGAGCTAAATCAACGAGGGCAATCATACAATCCCCGCCGCCGGCGCCGGAAAGTTTGGCACCGAGTGCTCCGGCTTGCATTGCTGCCTGAATTGGTTTTTCGAGAATATTAGTACTGATTCCAAGTTTGCGTAAATAATCCTGATTTGTATTCATGAGTTTCCCCAACTTTAGCCAGTTTTTTTGTAATAATACTGCTTTTGCCTCAGTCACCAGTTTCCCAATTGCCTGCATCAGGCTATCAAAATCTTTCTTGTTCTGTTCTCTGAGCTTTGCTACTTGTTTCACCAATTCCACGGTGTTACTTTTGACTCCGCTGTAACCAACTACAATAGTGATATCTTCATTCGTCATTCTGGCTTGTCCAGAATCAGACGAAAAAATGTTATTCAGAGGCTCTAAAATAGCTCCGCCCTTTTTGAAATATAACGTGCCGCCAAAACTGGCTGCTGCAACATCAAAACCTGAACCGACCCCTTGAACCTGAGAAATCACCTGAAAACTCAGATCAAATAATTCCTTACTCGAAACTGGCGTATTAAAATACACACTTAATGCTTTCAGAGTTGCAACCGTGACCGCCGAAGATGATCCGAAGCCGAATTTACCGGAAAACGGGCTGTGAGTTGTAATTTTAATTCCTCTAACGACCAACGACGAATGACTAAAGACTCGTATCGCTGCTTCCACAAATCGCGTATCTTTACTCTGTGGAGTTTCAATGATAATTTGCTCACTCTCTGAAGGAGTAATGGCAACCTGCAATCGTGAGTCAACTGCCGTGACCAAACACGGCTCCCCATACACAACTGCATGTTCGCCGAAAAGCATTAATTTTCCTGGCGCTGAAACTGTGATTTTTCGCATAATCGTCATTATTGTCATTCCCGGTTTGACCGGGAATCTATATAAATTATTTTCTGGATTCCCGCCTCCGCGGGAATGACAACATAATCACATAACCACCTGTTCTCTTCTCACTCCCTCACCTCCTAATTGTACCTGAAATGAGGGGAATCCGTGAGTTTTGGCAAGTCTGTGAATTGTTTCCGGTTGCATGTGCATTGCAATTGCGACACCTGAACCGCTCTTAATTCCACCGGCTCCGGAAATTTTAGCTACCCCACCGCTTTTTTCTATTTCGGTAATTAATTTTTGCGTTTTTGGAGAAACCACACCGAGTTGCGTCAGTAGCCGTTGATTCTCCTTGAGCGCTTTACGAAACTCTGGTTCATACTCATCGTGAATTGCCTGCATCATGTCTTTAGTGGTTTTTTCTATTTCCAAACATACCTGTTCTCTTGTGTCGGTATTTATTCGTTTAACAAACTTAACGAGTTCACCCGTTATTTCGCTTCTTCCGGTATTAATTAAAGTAAATGGCGCAAAGCTTTTCGGAAATTTAAATGGCAATAACCAGAATGTTTTCAAAAAATCAAATTCGCGTCGGAACCAGAGCATGCCGCCATACGTCACCACCGTATTGTCTCCACCCGAAGGATTACCATGCTGCTGCTTCTCTGCTTCAAATGCCAATTCATTAATCTTTCGGGCGTCCCACGGCTGTTTTAAAATTTGCGACAGTGCGCCAATGGTTGCTACTGCCAACGCCGCAGAAGAACCTAAACCAACCCCTTCTGGAATATCAGAGTTTACCGTAATTATAAAATCATCAAAAGTGCAGTTAAATTTTTTCTCTACCAGTTTGGTAATAGAAACTAAATAGTTTTTTTTGTGTGTAATTGCTTTTATTGATTTTGGGATTTGGTCCGCCAGCTGGCGGATGGGATTTGGATTTTTCTCCACGGTCACGTATATCCGGCTTGAAATACTCGTCAAAACTGCTGGCTTACCATATACCACACTATGCTCGCCGGAAAGATGCAGCTTTCCGGGAGCTGATACAGTGATTTTCATTATCTATTAATTGTTAAGATTATTAACTATTTCTTGTGCTAGTCCTGGTACGGTAACCCGCTCAGTCTCATATCCACTAAATCCATTTCCTACATCTATAGGCTCACTATCACCTGGAATTCTAATTACCGTAATCGCACCAGTGGGAAAAATATACCGACTTACTTCTGCTACTCCATTAATCTGATCTATTTCAATTATTGATGGCTTTTGTTTTTCCATAAATAAAACTCCTCTCTTTTTCCAGTACGTATTGAGTCGGGAAACTCACAAAAATCATGCAAGCTGCACAAATTTAATCCCATACGGAATCACGTCTTCTGCTTCCGGGCGCCTGAGACGGCGTATTACGGCTCTGACTTTTTGACCAGTAGTAATAGTACCTGTGACATCAACCAGTTGGCCTAGATAATTCCGATCCGGGAGACGCACTAAAACTACGTAATACGGAGCCTGCTCTTCAAATCCGGCCAGCGGCACCCGTACCTGTGTCCAGGAAATGATTATTCCTTCTTTCCCCAGTAGTTCCCTGATTTTTTTCTGGTTGCGCCAGATTTTTACCGGACTGATCATATGTCTATACATTCTTCTTAAAAATGTGTATTGCTGCTACTGCGCCTGATCCACCCACGTTATGGGTCAAACCCATGCGCGCTTTCTCAACCTGTCGTTTACCACTTATTCCCCGCAGTTGACTGACCACCTCAACCACCTGTTTCACTCCCGTAGCCCCAACCGGATGGCCACAGGCCTTAAGCCCACCAGATGGATTGACAACCAGATTTTGAGCTTTACCCAAGGTAAGTTCCTCTCGTAATAAAGCCTTTCCCGCCTTACCTGGTTCATAAAACCCCAAATCCTCAAGTGCAATCAGTTCTGCAATCGTAAAACAATCATGCACTTCAGCCACATCAATATCGCGCGGACCTACGCGAGCAGCCTTGTATGCCAATTTTGCCGCGCGTTTGGCTGCAGACAAACTCGTGATTTCTTTGCGCCCTGCCAGTCCCAAACTATCAGAAGCCACACCTGCGCCAATTAACCACACTGGGTTTTGGCTTTTTTGGGCCACTGCTTCAGAAACTACTACCGCGGCTGCCGCGCCATCAGATATTGGCGAACAGTCAAGGAGTTTCAGCGGGTCGGCAATTTTCGGACTGGCTAAAACTTTTGCTATCGTTATCAAATTGTTAAAATGAGCTTTACTATTAAGCACGGCGTGGAAGTGATTTTTTACAGCTACCGCCGCCAGCTCTTCTTCAGTCGTCTTGTATTTTTCCATGTGAGCCCGCGCTAAAATTGCGTACAGTCCGGGAAACGTAATCCCGGCCTGTCGTTCAACATCGCTTCCCGCACCCATTAAACCGAGGGCTACATCCTCTGGCTTGTGATCAGTCATTTTTTCTACACCGACAACCAAGACTCGCTCAAACATGCCGGATCTTACGGCAACTGCGCCATTGTAAAAAGCCAGGCCGCCGGAAGCACATGCGCCTTCAATTTTAAAAGCCGGACCGGCAAATCCCAGTTCTTCGGCAAAAAAAGCACCCAGGTTTTCCTGTCCACCTAAAATGCCGGACAGCATGTTACCCACATACAGCGCGTCAATTGCGGTTATCGACAAATCACTTTTAGTGAGCGCCTCTGAAACTGCTTGACGTACCAATGTCCGCGGTGACATATCCCAAAGCTCCCCAAATTGAGTGGTGGCAACACCAAGTACAGCTACTTTCATAAAATTAAATGGCTTTAGTCTGTTTTAAATACTGCGGATAACTGATGTATTCTTTGTGCTGCAATATGGAGCCAAGTTCTGCCTTACGATACTTTGCAATTTGCGTGGTAGTTTTCCAGATAAATGCATCGCTTCCAGCTCCGGATCCATATGAAACCATAAAGATCTTTTGATCTGGTTTTGCCTGCTCCAAAACACTTATAAGCCCAATTAAAGCCGAGGCTGAATACGGATTTCCAATCTGAGGCGCAACAAAAGAAGGTAGAAACTGTTCTTTAGTAAAACCTAAGCGCGACGCCACCGCCACGGGAAATTTTCCATTTGGCATATGAAACACGCAATAGTCAAAATCTGCAGGTTTTGTTTTGGTTTTTTTAAACAGTAAATTGGCCGCCCCTAATACATGGGTAAAGTACGCCGGTTCGCCGCTGAAGCGGCCACTGTGCGAGGGAAAACGGATTCCGTCCCGGCGCCAAAAATCCGGCGTGTCAGATGAAAAAGAAGTGAATTCAATCAGTTCCGCAATAACTTCCTGTGGATCGTTTCCTAAAAGGAACGCGGCTGCACCTGCGCCGGATGCATACTCCAATATATCATGCGGTCGGGATTGCGCCGCATCTGTTCCGATAGCCAACCCATAATTAACCTGTCCGCTTTTTATTAGTCCAGCAATAAGTTCTATTGCGGCAGTACCGGCTTTGCAGGCAAACTCCAGATCAACGGCAAAATATTGATTACCAATTCCCAGAAATTCTCCAATTATAGTTGAAGTGGGATTTACGGCATAAGGATGACTTTCTGATCCGGCTAAAATTACTCCGACATCTTCGGGTTGGCAAGGACTTGTTGCAAAACAGCGCCCTGCTGCTTCGAATCCCAACGTCACCGCATCTTCATCCCAACTCGCGACGGCTTTTTCCACAATCCCCAACGAGTTTTTTATTTCTGTTGGATTTTTTTTCCAGAAACGGGCAATTTCTTCGGTTGTTATCCGATATTTGGGAATATAAACTCCGTAACTGATAATTCCAACCATAGTTCTAATCACTAGTAACTAGTGATTAGTTACTAGGTCATCTTCCTCTCGCAAGTCTCTCGTGGGCCTTGACTAAACTTCCTTCTTCAAGCGAAGACAGAAGCGAAATTTCGCCGGCAAGTACTGCGGCTGCAAGTATTTCTGCAAATTGTTGACTGTTGTTTCCTTTGTTTCCACCTGCGACTCCTAATAGTTTGAGCGCTTCTGTTTGTGTAGCTAAATTTGTTCCTCCGCCGACAGTTCCTACCATCAAATCAGGCAGATACACGCTTATATATAAATCGTCGGCCGACTTTCCGCTAACAACAACTTCAGTCGTAGTCACTACCATACTTCCTTCGCCGATGTGGCCAGAATCCTGTCCAGTTGCTAGAAATAATGCGCCGATTACATTGGCAGCCTGGGCGTTAAAGCCAATGCTGCCGGACATGGCTGAGCCTAACATGCATTTGGCCAACCACACACGGAAAACCTGTTCAGCCGTGGTTTTGAGTGTGTTTCTCAGTACTGCAGCCGGAATTATTACTTCAGCCCAAGACTTAATCCCACGATGATTCAGAAAATTTTGCCAGGAGACTTTTTTATCCACACAGAAGTTGCCGGAGAGAGATAAACATTTGACTTGAGTTTTTTCGGCAATTAATTCAGTCAGTTTTTGCGTGGCTATTGTCACCATGTTCATCCCCATCGCATCCTCCGTATCAAACACAAACCGTACGTATGCATATCGACCAACAGTAGTAACTTTGGCTTTTTTGTAATGTAAATGCGAAGAAGTAGATTCAGCTGCCTTTGCCAATTCCTGCTCGTGCGTCTTAATCCACTCATAAAATTTTTGGTTCTGGGCAATACCGGTAGTTTGAAACACCGGGCCGCGGGTAGCGCCAATCCGGTGACTATACACAAGACAACCACCACTTTCAGAAATTGCTTTACACCCGCGATTTACCGAAGCTACCAGCGCGCCTTCAGTGGTTGCGAGCGGTACGTAATACTCTGTACTCTTGCCCCTTTCCGCTTCCCGCTTAACGCTCAACGGTCCTGCTACTCCCAATGGCACCTGCACCACACCAATCATGTTTTCGCAATTTTTCCTGGCTGCAATCTGTTCGTCTAAAGTAAACTTGCCAGTGTGAGCAAGTGAGATGTGCAATTTCTTCTCCAACGCCATTCTGCGATCGGTAACTGATTTGAAATTTCTGAGGTTCATAACTTTCCCCTAAATAAACGGCACTTTGAAGATTCCGAATATGTAGAGAAAATAGGAAGTTGCGCCCAGCAGCGGAAAAAACAGAAGCGAGGCCAGGATGATTTTTGTCAGATCAAATTTTAGCGCAAACCGCAAGGTCAGATAATATAACAGGCCTTTCCAGAAAAAAAGCGACAAGGAAAACGTCAGGTACAGCAAACTAAATCCGCGGCCGAGGATAGTTTCAGTCCGCGGTGGCGGGATAAGTACGTACATTACCAGAGTCACCAAAAACCAAACTAATGTCGGGATCAGTGAATACCCCCAGGCCATGAGTACTGAGCGGAGCGAGGCTACTCCATTAAACAGTTTACTCAATCCCAATAGTAAAAAACAAATACCTAAATAAAGACATAATACAGTCGTAAACAAACGGGAAGCATTAACCGTGAGGAGAAACGGATGCAAGGTGTGCAATTTCAAAGGAGACGCGAGAAAAAAGTAGCCGGCAATAAGCGTGAAAATAATAATGAGCTGGTATGGGTCTTCGGCCACAATTTTGCGGTACGTGGCATAGGGCGATTGGATTGAACCCCAGACGTTTTTGAGGAATTGTATGAACAGCGCGAAAAATGATTTGAATAATGTCATCCCGACCGAAGTGGAGGGATCTTTTATACCAGAGGCGGTTGAGATAGATTCCTCGACTACACTCGGAATGACAATAAAAAGATTAAAACCCTCTCTGTAACAAACTTGCTACCTGTGGCGCGGTCAGGTTGTGCACCAGAGCCACAACACAAACAAGGATGAGTGCAATCGGAATCAAAATTCGCCATGGTGCGTGTTTTAAAAATGGTACGACCCGTTTGTATACCGGAGTCAGTGGCCCGACGGTCTGGGGTGGCAACTCCATCACCTCCTGCCAACGGCTATAAAAGTTTTGATACAGAGTCTTATTGTCCATATGTTTAGTAACCAACTCCCCCATGATCCCCCTCTTCGTAAGAGGGGGTTAGGGGGCGTTATATAATTTTACAAACGCCTTCCTGGCCCTAAAAAGTAACGATTCAGCTGATTTAAAAGACAATGACATGCGTCCTGCTATCTCCACCACATTTCTGCCTTCAACATACTTAAGCACCAGTATTTGGCCATAGCGCGGTGCAAGCTGCTTCAGTATGGTCGTAATTTTCTCTGTAATCATCTGCCGGGTAAACAGTTCTTCCGGCTCTACTCCCTCGGCGCGAATCAGCTCAAGACCACTGGCAATCTGCGAGAAGACGATTTTTTTAAGCTTTTTCTTCCGGTAAAAATCCACAATCTTGTGGTGCGCGATAGAAAACAGGTACGTTTTCAGGCTGGACTGAAAGGTAAAGTCACGCAGACCCTCAAGGAGTGCAAACAGGGTATCCTGGGCAATTTCTTCAACATCAGCCTCTATCCCGACTTTTGCCCGGATAAAACCAAGCAGCTGCGGCGCGTAGGTGTGGTAAAACCGGTTGAGCGCGGCTTCGTTACGAGAAAGCAACTCTTTCACCAGCTTCTGGTCTTCACTCTGCATATACTTGAGTATATCAGGTGGGAACAAGAACATAAAAAGGCTTGTTTTTGACGGGCGCTACCTAATTAACCGCACTTGCGTTAAATTCTCGGGAAATGTGCGGGAATTGAAGCTGTCTTTGAGGCTAAAATACTCTTCAAAATGAAGCTCCCCTTCATCATATTAAAGTCCTGTAGTGGTTGACAAAAGGTTGTTTTTATGGTACATTTTGTGCCTAAAAACGAATGGTGCCCTGCCACGGTTACTCTTCGAGCGAAGCGCCTCAGGCGCTGAGTCGAGAAGCAACCTATAGAAAACAGGCGGCAGGAGAAATCCTGTCGTTTTTAGTATCTTTCCTCCCCTCGTTAAGGGGAGGATAAGGAGGAGTTAACGACCACAATATTTGTATGTTGGGGCGAGCATGCAGTAACGGTCCAGTCAAATGACCAAAGACTAATGACCAATGACAGTTTTCTCTTCCAAACTTACAAAGCGAGCCAAAGGTGCATTAGCTGCACATGGCATTTAACAATCGGTACAGCCGGGAATAATGATGGTGATTGTAACGGCGCAAATAGCTTGCACCATTTACTGGTCACTAGTCACTGATTCCCTATCGCTGTACAAGCACCTTAAAAACTTGTTTGTTGATTTACCCGCCGTAGCTTTCTTGTTCTTCGAAGTTTTAACGCAGGAGAAACGCGAAGGTGGGAATAAAACTTCTCCTCTACCGTGTACGGTACAACCTGGCTGTAATAACAGTTTGTAGCTAGATTTTACCGTACAGTGAGTAGAAAGGAGTATTGGCAAAAAAAATCGGGCTAGGTCAGCAAGACTAGCAAAGCGTAATTTTAAGTCGGGGTGACTTTGGTGGGAACTCGCGAGCTAACCAGAGGAACTGAGGTGCACTTGTTTCGAATTGAAGAGAAAAAGATAGAAAAGGTAAGAGGAAATGAAATTCAATCCGTTCGGTAAGAAAACCGGGAGTGCTCCTGCACTCGAAATCGTGAACAACGCGCTCCCCGAAATGAAGGAAGGCGAAAACTACAGTCAACCACTGTTTGCAAAAAATGGTGTTGGACCGTATAAATGGATGGTGGCAGGAACACCGGGGTGGCTTGCTATCCATGGCGATAAACTGGAAGGTACCGCGCCAGGTGGAAGCGCTGCGAACTACACTATCCAATTGATAGTCGAGGACTCAGCATCTCCACCAAACATTGTTGACAAGTCGTTGCAGCTTAAGGTAATTGCACGACCCAAACTGGAAGCGTTTCCGAATCAAATTCCTGAAGCCATCGAAGGAAATGCATATACTCAACCACTGTCCGCAAGGAACGCGACGGGAGCGCTACATTGGACGATTAACACTACCAAACCGTGGATTACCATAGATCCCCACACTGGAGCGTTGAAAATCGCAGCAACTGCGTCGTCTGGATTTACTGGGAACGTTGACTTCGAAGTTGAAGTTACTGATGGCATTCAAACCGCCACTAAAAACTACCAGCTTCAAGTCAGAGCAGCACCAAAGTTCGAGTTTGTAACGACGCAGCTCACCAAGGTTCAGGCTGGAAAACCGATTAACGAGGAAGTCAATGTCCGAAATGGGGCCCCGCCTATCACCTGGCACCTGGAGGCTGCGCCAACTCCACCTCCTTGGATCGCAATTACTGCCAATGGGCACTTAATTGGTACACCTGCTATGGTAGGAACTTTTCCAGTTAAGATAATGGCAACTGAGGGCGGTGGGAAATCTGTCTCGCAACAGTTCGATTTAGAAGTTGAAGCAGCAAGTTCTACGGGCGTGCCAACAGACTCAACTCCAACACCAGCATGGTTAAACAAGCTGATGTGGTTTGGTTTCGGGGCAGCAATTGTGGCCGCTGTTTTACTCCTGATTGGGATTACAGGACAAACTCCAAATAAGTTTTTTGTATTTTTGGGGTTTGTATCGCTGGGAATCCAATTGGTCATATTCGGCCTGTATTTTGTAATAAAAGGGGGCAAACAATGACTCGGCAGCAGCTTTTAATCGGCGGCGGATTTTTGCTAGCTGTTGGCTTCATTGTTATCGTTCTGGCGTTTGCTGTACTGATCGGAGAAAGTGAAAAATCTCAGGCTTTTAGTGTACCAACCGCACCACCAACATTGACGCCTATAGGTTTTGAGGCATCACCAACACCGATCACGCCGACGGCAACGTTGACTCAGACGCCGACGAATACGCCGACGGAGAC
>Ga0209542_10019149_pt1 | contig 11002 bp, 11 predicted proteins | sample RifCSPhighO2_01_FD_184028 | JGI IMG/M metagenome (GOLD analysis project Ga0209542, IMG submission 184028) | Soil microbial communities from Rifle, Colorado - Rifle CSP2_plank highO2_0.1 (SPAdes) (version 2) | ecosystem: Environmental > Terrestrial > Deep subsurface > Rock core/Sediment ...
CCAGTAAATTTCGTGGATTACGAAAAAATAGTGCCGCGGATTGCTTTTAAGCCTTTTCCTGTGCGGGAGACTCTGTCCAAAACCCTTGTTTTGAACCCCGCGGAAGAGTAGAAGCGCCATTCGCAGGTTTTGCAAACCGCTGCGCATCCCGAATAAGCGAGAAGCTTACCAGCACGCGCCGCCGCGCGTGCAATTTGTGGGCTGTCGCCCACAACATTCGAACAATAGCAAAAAGCTTTTTTTTTCGACTGCTTATGGGACACACTCCCTTTGCGGGACTGTTTAAATCTTCGGTTGATTTTTATTAAAAATTAGTTGAATAGAAAAAAGTTGGGTAGAAGAAAACATCTCGCCTGACTGCTGGTTTCGAGAGTTTACTATCCAGCCGATGCAGTGAACGTTACAGTCGAGGTTTTCGTTCCAGCGGCTTCGCCCGTGGGAACTGTAATCCTGATAGATACGTTGGCGTAGTCGTTTGTGTCACTGAAGTTCAGCTGGCACATCGCGTAGGTGGCGGAAGTCATGGGCACGGTGGTCCACGTGCTTTGCGCCGTATAGCAAGTTTCCTTTAGTGAAGTGTTGCTCGTAGCGTTTGTGGTGTTGAATTGGTAGTTGGTTTGATTGCCGCTCGTGGAAGTCCATAGCGATGTTGCCGATATGGTGATGTTCACTCTCACGCTTCCGTCGTTGCGCAATAGGAATGCGCTTGCATTCGACCAATTTCCGCTGCGGGAGCCGTCGTAAGTGACGCCGACTTGCACTGCCCCGAAGCTCACGAGAGAGTCTTGCAGGAAAATGTCCACGGTGGATTGAACGCTTGCGGAAACCGTTCCAGTGGGGTTGGAAACGAGGCCGGAAACCGGAACTCCGAGCTTGGAAAACAATGTCCACGTGGAAATGAGGGTTATAGCCAAAGCGAGCAGGATTATGGTTATGAGCGTGTTGTTTGAAACTTCAGCCATTTGAAACCACTGCCTTCCAGTAAATTTCGTGGATTACGAAAAAATAGTGCCGCGGATTGCTTTTAAGCCTTTTCCTGTGCGGGAGACTCTGTCCAAAACCCTTGTTTTGAACCCCGCGGAAGAGTAGAAGCGCCATTCGCAGGCTTTGCAAACCGCTGCGCATCCCGAATAAGCGAGAAGCTTACCAGCACGCGCCGCCGCGCGCAATTTGTGGGCTGTCGCCCACAACATTCGAACAATAGCAAAAAGCTTTTTTTTTCCGACTGCTTATGGGACACACTCCCTTTGCGGGACTGTTTAAATCTTCGGTTGATTTTTATTAAAGATTAGCTGAATAGAAAAAAGTTGGGTAGAAGAAAACATCTCCCTTGACTGCTGGTTTCGGGAGTTTACTATCCAGCCGATGCAGTGAAGGTTACTGTCGAGGTTTTCGTTCCTGCAGCTTCGCCCGTGGGAACGGTAATCCTGATGGACACGTTGGCGTAGTCATTCGTGTCGCTGAAGTTCAGCTGGCACATGGCATAAGTTGGAGAGTTCAGCGGCACGGTAGTCCACGTGCTTTGCGCAATGTAGCAAGTTTCCTTTAGTGAAGTGTTGCTCGTAGCGTTTGTGGTGTTGAATTGGTAGTTGGAGTTGTTGCCGCTCGTGGAAGTCCATAGTGATGTTGCCACTATAGTTACGTTAACCCTCACGCTTCCGTCGTTGCGCAAGAGGAATGCGCTTGCATTCGACCAATTTCCGCTGCGGGAGCCGTCGTAAGTGACGCCGACTTGCACTGCCCCGAAGCTCACGAGAGAGTCATGCAGGAAAATGTCCACTGTGGATTGAACGCTTGCGGAAACCGTTCCGGTGGGGTTGGAAACGAGGCCTGAAACCGGAACGCCCAGCTTGGAAAACAATGTCCACGTGGAAATGAGGGTTATAGCCAAAGCGAGCAGGATTATGGTTATGAGCGTGTTGTTTGAAACCCCTGCCATTTGAAACCACTGCACTCCGGTAAATTCCCGCGGATTATGGAAAAATACTGCCGAAGGTTGATTTTAAGTCTTTTCCTGCGCTTGCGAATGCGCTTTCCAACCTGTGCCGCGAGATTTCTTTGTAGAAACCCCGCTCATTTTTTCTTTTCTTCGCTGTGCATTTTTTCTATCTGGTACGCCTCGTCCATCATTTTCCTCAGGCTCCTGAGTTCGAGGACGAGAACCGCAACCGCTATTATCAATATGAATTCGAAGAAAACCATCAGCTCGAGAAGGTTCACTTCAAACCCGAATATCAACGCCAAATCCGAACACCTTTTTTTTTCTTGCGCGCCTTGCAGCCGCGTTAGCCACTATTCTAACCGATTTGCGCCTTTTCAAACTTTTGCTGGAGGGTTTCGAAGCCCTTGCGCACTCTCACGCTCGCGCCGTACTCTCCGCTCTCGAAAACGCCGAACGTCGTGTTGTAGTAGCCATCGCTAGTGTCGACCAAGTCTGCAAACACGAGGCCGTTTTGCTTTGAAAACTCGGCTTCTAGCGTGGAGGGGCTTTTGTCGGTAGCTATTTCCAAAAGCACTTTCGCCCGGCTTTGCCTGCCTGCTATGAACGAGAATTCCTTTGCAGGCGTGGGCGTGATGCACACGTCGAGCCCGTGCCACAACAGCCGCACGGCCTTGGTTTCCTGCGCTATGCTCTTGCCGTTGGCGTAAAGCGTGGCTGTCAGCGCGTATGCAGTTTCGCCGGTGGCCTTGGGCGCCTTGATTCTGTAGAAAAGGCTGCGCACTTCGTAAGGCTGCAACTCCATTTCCGAACCCTTGCCTTCGAAATCCAGCGCAACGCTCTTGCGCGACGGATTGTTGTTCGAGACAATCACTTCCACTTCCTTCACTTCGCATTTGTTGATGAAGTCGGGAGCCGCGATTGAAAGGTCGAATTCCTTGAAGCGCGCGGGTGTAACGCTTGCTTCGGGAGAAGCCGAGGGCGAAGGCGAGGGCAATGGGCTGGGGCGCGGGCTGGGCATAGGCCGTAGAATCAGGATGTCGTGCCCCGTGCTGCCGCCCCCACCGCCGACGGTGCTTACCGCGAATTCGAAAACGTGGATCAACTGCGACAATTCAGACGTCGCCTCCGCATCTGAAATGTCGGAAGTCACGTTGTACGTTCCTGAGGGCGTGGAAGAGGAAAGAGTGAGGGAGCAGGTGTAATTGCAGTCGGTGGAGTTGCAGGTGTTGAATGAAACCGCCGTGGTTGAAGAGAACGCGGTTGCAGTCCAAGTGCACGTCGAGTAAGTGGCGAGTTCGCCGTACCCGTTCAAGTCGCTTGCTTTCCCGTCCATCACTATCGTTTCGCCGATGGAAAGGCGGAATGCGGGCTTTCCTTCGAAACTTTCCGTCGCCGCGGACGCGTTGAAAAAATAATTCGACGGGGGCTCGTTCTGCACTGTGCCCAAAACCTGGCCTGTCGCGTAGCCCGACGAAGGCGGGCTCATCACGCCGAGAAAATAGGCTATGGAAAGCACTTGCAGCGCCACTAGCGCTGCAACCAAAACCGCGGCCTTGTCGTTCGAAATCCATTCCTGCTCTGCAGTCATTAAAATAATCTTGACCCCAGTAGGTTTTAAATTCGCGTCTTGCGAAAGCAATTCAACCGACTTATTGCGCGCAGCGGAAAGGGTGTTTTATTGAACAGGGTGAAGAGCGGGGTTCCCGGGCTTGATGAATTGATTGAAGGCGGCTTTCCCGAAGCGTCGAGCATTCTCGTTTCCGGGCCTGCGGGCACGGGAAAAAGCATTTTGTGCATGGAGTACTTGTACAACGGGGCGAAGGAGTACAACGAGCCCGGCGTGTACATTACGATGGAGGAAGGGCCGCACAACATCTGGTGGAACACGCAGCGGTTCAAGTGGGATTTGGTTTCGCTCGAACGGGAAAACAAGCTGAAGATTTACAAGTTCGAGCCGACGAAAGAGCTTCTTGACAGTCCCGAAGCGCAAGTCGAGCGCATTATAGAAAAGGCTAAGAGCACGAACGCAAAACGCCTGGTGGTGGACAGTGTTACTGCATTCGCCTTCTGGCTGAAGGACATAAGGCAAATACGATTCGCTATTTACACTTTGATTGAGGAATTGCGCAAGCTCGACTGCACCACGCTTTTGACTTGCGAAACGTCTGCCGGAAGGCACGCTGTCTCGCGCTTCGGGGTTGAGGAATTTTTGACGGATGGCGTGGTGCAAATGTTCTTTTCGCCGCCCAACCGCGCTTTGTTCGTGCGCAAGATGCGCGGAACGAACCACTCGAAGAAAATCCATCCTTTGACGATAAACGACAGCGGCTTGAGCGTAGAGTCGAAGGAAGAAATCCTGTGGGAAGGGCTGAAGTAAGTCAGCGCATCGCTTTCTCTATCCTCTGCAGCGCCAGCGCGTAAGCGGCAGTGCGCATGATGCACTTGTGCTCTTTCGAAAAGCGCAGGACTTCGTTGAATTCCGTGCGCATTGTTTTCTCCAGCTCTGCACGGTATTTTTCTAAAGTCCATTTCGTGCGTTCCTTGTTCTGCTTCCACTCGAAATAGCTTCCCGTAACGCCTCCCGCGTTCGCGAGCACGTCGGGAACGACCGTGATTCCTTTTTTTGAAAGGATTTCTTCCGCCTGCGGGGTGGTCGGGCCGTTGGCAAGCTCGAGAATTATTTTGGTTTTGATTCTGCCCGCGTTTTCCTCGGTGATCTGGTTTTCCAGCGCAGCCGGAACGAGCACGTCGACAGGCAGTTCGAGCACATCCTCGTTGGAAATCTTTTTGCCCTCATAATCCTGCACGCTTTTGCCCGAGTCCTTGAGCTGCTTCACCGCATTTATGTCAAGGCCTTTCTCGTTGTAAATCCCGCCTTTCGAATCGCTAACCGCAACAACGCGGTAGCCCGCGTCGTGCAAAAACCTGGCCATGTAATAGCCTGCGTTTCCGAAGCCCTGGATTGCGACCGTTGCGTTTGCCGGAATGCCTAATGCTTTCGCCGCTTCCTGGAAAACGAAAAACCCTCCGCGCGCCGTGGCATCCTCGCGCCCTTCGTGCCCGCCGTTCGCAATACTTTTTCCCGTTATGACCGCGCCGCTGTTATCCCCCGTCATTTTCGCGTACTCGTCTTCCATCCAATCCATTATTTCGGGGGTGGTGTTGACGTCCGGGGCAGGAATGTCCTTGTCCGGGCCTATAGCATCTGCAATGGAGCGAATGAACGCGCGGCTCATGCGTTCCAACTCCCCTTTGCTTAACTGCTTGGGGTCGACTTCCACTCCGCCCTTGCCCCCGCCGTAGGGAATGTTTGCGACTGCGCATTTTATGGCCATCCAGAATGCGAGGCTCTTCACTTCATCCAAATCGACTTTCGGGTGGTATCGGATTCCGCCTTTGAACGGGCCGCGCGCGTTGTTGTACTGCACGCGATAGCCGTAGAAAATGCGTTCTTTCCCGTCGTCCATCCGCACGGGAAAAGTTGTTTGGATTATGCGCTGGGGGTTTTGCAGGCGCAACCGCGTTTTTTCGCTTATTCTCGAAAGTGCAAAGGCGTTTTCAAGCTGTTTCAGCGCGTTTTCAAAAGTAGACAATCCCACACCCACCCTTTGGACGTATTGGCTTATAGCTTGTTGCCCTGGAAAAATTTGCGCGCCGGCTTGTTTTTAAGCTATCCTTTTAGCCGCATCGGGTAAAAGCGTAGGCGAGGGGGTTTTGTCCAAAGCCCACGCTATTGCAGGCGAGAGAAGCAATGCCGCTGCAGCGTTGGAAAGCAGGTGGCTTGCGGTGAACGGAATCTGCCCCAGCAGCGTAAGCTCGAGGGGCTGGCGGAATTGCCATCCGAACAGCAATGCCGTTGCAACGTCGAAAAAGAGCGTGCCTGCGACTGCGAAAGCCAAAAAGTTTTTGCGGTTGGACTTGCGCGTTTCAAAAAACCTGCCGGCTGCAAAGCCGATTACCGCGTAAGCGCCTGCGGTGTAAAGCGTCCACAAACCCAGCCGTTGGGTGAAAAAGTCGATTGAAACCATTGCGATTAGCGCGAAAGCCAAGCCCGCGTATTTGCCGTACTTCTTGGCGTAAGGCATCGTAAAGCCCATTATCGGCTCGACGTTTGGGGCGAAAGCGAATAGCCTTGCTAAAACGCACAATGCAAGCCCGAATGCGAATTTTGCAGTGTCGAGCATTTTCATTTCAATCCCCTTGTGTTGCTTTTCGAATAATGCTTGTATAGCGAGAAAATAATCCCTAGAGCGAGCAAGCTAATAAAAACGATGGGGTTGAGGGAAAGCGCCATGTTTTTCTCGTCAACGCTGAATGAAAACCACGCGTTCGGCTTTGCAGCGGCAAGCGCGGTCAAGCCAGATGGCGTAGTCGCTTCTTCGTTTTGCTTTGTCGAAACGCTTTCCTTCGCAGTTTCACGCTGTGGCGTTGGCGCAAGCGTAGGCGTTATGGAGGGAGTTGCTGCGGGCGTGGGTGAAGGGTAGGGAGTTACAAACACCACTTTTATCTCCTGGTTTGAAGGGGATGGCGTCGGAGTGGGCGTAGGCGCCGGGGTAGGGGAAGATGAAGCGCTTTTGACTTCGAAAACCCCGCTTTTCACGAGCCTCCCGCCTTGCATGGCGTTGATGGTCGCGAGGATGGAATAATTCCCCTCTTCGGCGGTTACGGAGAAAACGGTTTCGAAAACGCCTTGCTGGGTTTGCTGCGCCTGCAATTCAACGAACCCGCCGGAAGGCTTGGTGACTGTGAACGAAACGTTTTCCACCGCCCCCTCGGCTGTGATGCGCATGGGCTGCGAGTTGCCAGGGAAAATAGGCGTGTTGTACGCCAGAGTAGCGCTCAAAGGCGCGCACGGAACGGAGTTTTCGGCAATGTTTTTAGCAGCCAGCAAAGCCATTGCCGTATCCATAGCGTTGGAGTCGGACTGCGAACGAAGCGGGTCGGCAAAACCGCCGTCCTGCTTTTGCGAGAGTGCTGCGTAAGCCGCAGCTGAAGATGCAAAAGCGCCTTCGCCCGATTTTGCGAAAGCGACTGCCGCGCGCGAAGGCCCGTACGCGCTCCCGGAATTTCCGAAGCACGAGCGGGCTTTCTGCTTTAGGAAAGCGATTGCTTTTGCAACTTCAGGCGTAGCCCCGAAGCCGGTTTGCTGCATTGCTTCAAGGGCGAGGGAAGTTGTTGAAACAAAATCCGGCCCCAAAGCGTAGAGCTGCGTTTCGCTTGTGGAAAGCGATTGCTTGAAAGAACCGTCTTCGTTCTGCAAACTGTGCAGGAATGCAATAGCCTCGTTTTTGGTTTGCGAATCCAGCGTGCCTGCGCTTTCGAGCGCAAGCAAAACCAACGCCGTATCTGTAGTGGTTTCGACCGGCTGCCAAACCTGGTTTTGCCAGTTCGGGTCGGTGCAGTTCGCCACGCACTCCTGCAATCCCGTGAACCCGCCGTGCTGGCCTTTGAAAGCCAAAATCTTTTGCGACAGAGTTGCAGAGTCGATTCCCGCCGAAGCGAAGCCCGTTTCATGCAGCGCCCAGAATTGGATTGACGGCAAATCCGCCTCAGCCCAATTCCAAGAAGCGTTGTCGTTCAAATCCGCCCTGACCGTATCAGCGAGCTGCGACTGCAATTGCGCGTTCTCGCCCCACTCTCCCAAAGCTGCGAGGGCAAGCGCGTTCGCGCCGGCGAAGCCGTACGAGCCGTTGGCGTCGTGCGAATCGAGCCACTCGAACGCAGCGGTGCTGGAAAAGGCGTAAGCCGGAAGCGAGAATGCCGCCAGAGCGGCAAAGACCATTGCGACTGCTGTTTTGCTATCCATAAAACCACCTTGTGCGACCGGATACGGACTTCGATGCATCCAATATTAATTCGTTTGGATGATGCATCCAGTTTAAAAGCAGGAAACCGCTTGTTTCCGTTATGGACTTTTTTCTTTTGAAGCCCGAGGGAAAGGCTTTCGGGCCGATGCCGAAATTCGTTTTCGAAGATGTCTTGCGCGCGTTCTGGATTCTAGGGCAAAAGAAGCTCGTGGGGCGAAAGGATTTGGCGGATTCGCTTGACTTGGGCGAGGGAACCGCGCGGTCGATAACCGCCTTTCTCGTAGAGAGGGGGTTGGCGCGGAAAATACGCGCGGGCAGCATGCTTTCGGAAAAGGGCGTGCGGCTGTTTGAGCGGCTTTGCATGCGCGTTGAATGCGCAAGGCAGTTGCCCCCGCTTTACTCGACTTTCGAACGCTCTTCGTATTGTTTGCAGTGTTCGGTTGCAGCCGAACCTTCGGTAAGCGTTTCGATTGCGGCCCGTGATGCCGCGGTGAAAGCCGGTTCTGACGGCTTGCTTTCGCTGTCGCACAAGCGGGATAAGTTTTTGTTTGTGGGAACGCGCGACGCGGTGACGCGCAAAGATTCTGTTTTGCTTTCATCCGCCTTCTCGCCGCGCGAAAACAGCGTTTTTTTGCTGAGTTTCGCAAAAAGGGCGTTGGACCGCGAGCGCGGCGCGTGGGCCGCGTTCCTGGTTTTGGAAAAGGCGATGAAATAAAAATAGTTTTTTGCTTCGCCGCAATTTCAGCCGCCCAACTGGGGTTTTTCCAGGCGCCATTCGAGCGTGCCGTTTTGCGAGAGCTTGAAGTCGCTTGCGCCCACCGGCGCAAGGTTGCCGTTGAAATAGAATTGCCAATACAATCCGTCGGAATTGCTTTCGTTAATGCCCTCGACCGAGAAAACGTAAGCGCCGAAAGAATAGTTTTTCACTCCCAACTGCGTTGCCCGAGCTGAGATTTCCATCGCGCTCTCCCCTGCAGGCGCGCGCACTATTGTAGAATTGAAGTGCCCGCGTTCGGGCGCGCTGACTGTCACGTTTATCTCCACTTGCTGCAAAGGCGCGGGTGTAATGGTCGGCGTAGCCGTTTGCTCAAGTTGAACTGTTGCATTCGGTGAAGCTGCCGCGGGTTGCGAAACGCATCCCGCAAAAAGCAATGCCAACAGGAATGCCGCAACCAAAAAAGCTTTTTTCATTTCCCTGCGCCTTCACAATCGCACGAGGCTGCGTAAATAAAATCTCCCAGGCGGTTGAAAAACCTGAACGTTTCGCTTGTTATGCGCTTGTTCAGCAAGGGCAAAAGCGCGATTTCAGCTTCCCTGCAGCGCACTCGCGATTCGTTCAACGCAATGGCCTTCGCAGAGTGAAAGCGGACGAACTGGCGGAATTCCTTGCCTTCGCAATACCCGTCAATCCACGCTTCGAGTTTTTCAACGTCTTTCTGCGTTACCGGGTTTTTCACGATTCCCCCCGTTCTTCCGAGGGAAACTTCTCCGCCGCTTTGCCACAGCTTTTCCTGCACCCAATCTATTTTTTGCGCGAGGCTTTCGTCTTGCGCGCATTGCAGGCGGGCTGCGTCAAGCGAAGCCTGGAGGGAATCGATTTTGCCGTTCGCTATCACGACCGCGTCGTTTTTGGCGAGTTTTTCGCCGGCCATGGTTTTAGTATAGCCCTCGTCGCCGGCCTTGGTGTAAATCTTTCCTGCCATTTTTGCCCACGATTGCATTCACGAGCATCCGCTTGTCGAGCCGCAGTTGAAGCACTTGTAGCACGAGCCGCTTCTCACCATGATGGTTCCGCAGTCGTCGCATACGGGCGCGTCACTCTGGTTTTCGAAAGCCTGCGTTTCGCCCGAGCCGCGAGCCACGAACCGCACTTTCGACTGCTCGTCCTTCAAAATCTTTTCAGTCGGAACCCCGCTTTCGGAATATTGCGGGGTGACTTTGTCGGCGAGAGTCCTGTGCAGCGAAGCGTCGAGCTTGGTTTGCAGGGAATTGCGCTCTTCCGGGTTGAAGCCCAAGTCTTCCAAATCCCCGTCTCCCAGGAACTTGAACGCCAGCCACTTGAAAATGTAGTCGGTGATGCTCTTCGCAAACCGGATTTGCTCGTTGCCCGTGACTCCCGAAGGCTCGAAGCGCATATTGCTGAATTTTTTCGCCAACACCTTGAGGGGAACGCCGTATTGCAGCGCGATGGATACTGCCGTAGAGAAAGCGTCCATCAATCCCGATATCGTGCTCCCTTCTTTCGCCATTGTCACGAAAATCTCGCCCGGCCTCCCGTCCTCGTACAATCCAACCGTAATGTAACCCTCGTGCCCGGCGATTGTGAATTTGTGCGTTACGGCCTGCCGTTCGTCGGGCAGCCGCTGGCGCATGGGCATATACACTATCCGCTCTTCAACGCCCCGCGCTTTCGACTCGGTTTTTGAAGTAGTCAAAGGCTGGGTGCGCTTCGACCCGTCGCGGTATATGGCTATTGCCTTCAACCCGCCCTTCCACGCCTGCATGTAAGCGTTTTCAATATCGCCAGCAGTCGCATCAGCCGGAAGGTTAACCGTTTTGCTTATTGCCCCGCTGATGAAAGGCTGGACCGCGGCCATCATGCGCACGTGGCCGAGGTATTGTATCGAGCGAATGCCTTTCGAAGGCTTGAACGCGCAGTCGAAAACAGGCAAGTGCGCTTGCTTCAAGTGCGGCGCTCCTTCAATCGTTTCGTGTTCGTTCAAATACCCCATTATGTCGACGATTTCGTTTTGCTTGTACCCCAGCTTTTCCAACGCAAGGGGAACCGTGGTGTTGACGATTTTCATGAGACCGCCGCCCACGAGCCACTTGTACTTGATCAATGCGATGTCGGGCTCCACGCCGGTCGTGTCGCAATCCATCAGGAATCCGATGGTGCCGGTGGGTGCGAGAACCGAAATCTGCGAGTTGCGGAACCCGTTTTTCTTTCCGCTTTCCAACGCAGCATCCCACGCAGTCCTTGCCTCGCGCAAGACGTTTTGGTCCACGTTTTCCTCTGGAATCGAGTATGCAGCGTCGCGGTGCATGGAAATCACGTTCAAAAACGGCTTTTCATTCGCAGTATAACCGTTGAACGCGCCGAGCTTTTTGGCGATGAGTGTGGAAATGTAGTATGCATGGCCGCTCAACAACGCCGTTATCGCTGCAGCGAAATTCCTTCCGTCGTCGCCGTCGTACGCCAAGCCTTCGCTCATCAGCAGCGCGCCGAGGTTGGCGTAGCCTATGCCTAACG
>Ga0209542_10019152_pt1 | contig 11002 bp, 8 predicted proteins | sample RifCSPhighO2_01_FD_184028 | JGI IMG/M metagenome (GOLD analysis project Ga0209542, IMG submission 184028) | Soil microbial communities from Rifle, Colorado - Rifle CSP2_plank highO2_0.1 (SPAdes) (version 2) | ecosystem: Environmental > Terrestrial > Deep subsurface > Rock core/Sediment ...
GGCTGATCGGCTGCCCGTTGCACGTCACTGTCACGCGTGTGTCGTTCCCCAGCATCATGCTGGTATCGACTGGCTTTTCATCTGTGGCTGCTCCATGGTCATTTGGTACGCGTGTGAGCCGAAGATTAACTTGCCGCGTGAGTCGGCGTTGCACGCGTCGGCTTGTTAGTTCTTGCTGTTGCGGTACCCGGCCTCGATCGATCTCCACGACTTCAACAACTTGCTCTTCCTCGGCAGTATCGATGACGTCATCACCACGTATAAGTGTAATGCAGTCTTGGAGTTTCGCTTGAGCGTCAGCCAGTTTCTGCGTTGCGGCGCTCAATTCTTGCGCGGCCACGGTCGTTTTAAGCAGTGCTTCGCTTTCATTGAGACAAGCAACACCCTCGTAGAGACGCTTCGAGTCTTCGCCATCCAGGTTTTCCTGGCCCATGGCGCCAATCCGCGTCATCAAGCTGGCGGTCCAAGTGAGAAGCTTATCCGCCCGGAGGCGCGTTTCCATAAGCCACAGCGGCTGACGGTAACTGATCAGTAAATTCTGTTTTGCTTCCTCGAGTTCTTCCACAGATTGGTAAACGTCACTGTCGATGGCATTGACGATCACATTCAGTGCGTCCCCTAAGAGATCCAAGCGCATCAGCGTGAGCCAGCGCACGTCATCACTGACGCCGGGCATCCGCTCAATGTATTCACGTTGTTTTTGTAAACGATCTAACGCATCGGCCAACTCTTCGCGATAACACTCCAGCGAAACTGACAGTTTACCGATCTTACTCGCCTTGCGAATATCAGACCGACATTCTTGGCGCCGCGCCGCGCGGCGTTTGCGGTACTCTTCGTCATTAATCTGCATGGCCTTCACAAACGTTTTTTCTTGGAGCCACGCCTGGCGGAAGTTCTCACTGCGGGCGATGCGGGCCTCCCATTGGCGGGTAATTTCCTGGCGTTGTAATTCTTGAAGGGAGAAGACCGGCATCACAATCTGACCAGAGGCGCTCAGGGAGCCGCTACCGGTCTCCTGCGCCGCTGCAACAGGCATACTAGCGCTGATCAGCGCGCCGAGGACGCAGAGGACGGTGAGAGGTGTTCGCATGGGTGTTGGTTATATTATATAATAAAATGTGATTCTTAGCAATCAGGTCGAAAGCTGCTGTTCTTTCTCTAAAAACAGCAAAATCGTTTCCACGTAGGTAGCGTGACTCCAGGTCAGAGGGGCGACTGACAAAGGCCGGCCAGTGACCGGGTGATACTGCTCGGCCAAAATGCCGGTATCACTTGCTCGTTTCACGCACCAATCCAGCACTTCCCGAATGGGCTTTAAGTCGTCTTTAGTCTTGGCGCGGGCCAGGTGCCACTGCGCGAGCCAAAGCGTTGTCAGGATCCAGGGGTTTCCGGTCACTGCTTCGCTCGTGGGCGCATCGGCGTGGTAGCGATCATTTTGGTAGCGCGCGATGCCACCAGTCGGGGAATTCACGCGCAGAATTTTTTCGAGTTGATTCATGGTAGACATCACACGTGGATCATCGGCCCGCAGCACGCCGAGCTTCCAAATTGCAGCGATGCTCATGTCGGGTGTTAGATCTCGATTCGTGGTTCGGCCAGCGCGGCGGTCGATTTTTTTCACAAACCGCTGCGTGCTTTCATCAAATAAATGAAAGAACATTGCCTGCCTCATTTCATCGGCGGCTGTTTGGTAACGCTCACAATGAGAATAGTGGCCCAGGATCTGCGCAATATTGGCCGCGGCTTCGAGGCCGGCAATCGTGCAGGCGGTTGTGTACGTGGAAATGCCGCGGTGCTCTTCCCAAGGGTCGTAGCTGGGGAGAGGGAGACCGGTGACTTCTTCGCGGTAATCGACCAAGAATTGCGCCGCTTTCTTCACAAACCGTTCATACATCTGCTGCAAAAACTCAAAGTCATGCGCTTGCAAAAAATGGTGATGCAGCGCGTATAAGACCAGCGCTGTTTCGTCTTCCTGAATCGGTAACTGGGCTTCGCCATCTTTGTACCAAGGGTGCCAGCTCGAGCCGAGCGAGCCGTCGGGATTATATTTATGCAGCATATATCCATCTGGCATTTGCACCCGGCTGCAGAACTCAAAGAAACGCCGGGTGACTTCGGTGTAGCCGGCTTTGTCGAGCGCGAGCGCCACAAAGGCGCCGTCGCGCGGCCACACGTACGTATAGGTATCTTTATTGAAAAGCATGATGTCCGCGTCGGCCGCTGCCAGAATGCCGCCGTGGTTATCGCAGTGAAGGCGGATGAGCAGCAGGCTGCGTTTAAAAAGGCTCATCTGACTGGCAGACAGAGAGCCATGTTCATATTCGGTCTTGTTCACCCAGCTCTTCCAGTAGTTATGACAGTTACGCTCCAGTCGTTCCGGCGTTTCTTTGAGCACTGTTTGGTTGAGATCCAACGCTTCGTTGAGAGACGTCGCTGCACAAAGCCAGAGCGTGACATAGGTTTTCTCACCAGGTTCCAACTGCGCTTCAATACACACTGTTGAATCGACGGAACCTTGTTCGACTGCGTTGCGAGACAGCTGTCCATCTTCGGCGTCGCGCCAGGTGCCTTCGAGTTCGCGGTAGCCACCTTTCCCCACCGTGAAACTGCTGAGGCCGCAACTTTCCACCCGATGCATCTTTGGCAAGATTGAATCGTGCAAACCACCGTGGATGCCGGTGATGCATTCCACGGGGTTTGTCGTTCGTCCACCAACCAAGAAATATCGTTGAGCGCGGTAATGAATCACACTATTTGTGTATGGTTCATAGAAGGCCGTGTCTTTTTGTTTATCGCCGTAAATGTGGAAGTCATGGTGGAAGAAACATTTGACTGTGACTGGTTCGTTGCCGATCGGTTGGAGCACTAATTCGCGAACCAAGATGTTATAGATCGGGTGCACATAGTCTTGGACCACAGCCTTCACGCCGAGTTTCTCATTCCGGATATGCGAATTACCCACGGGTGTGTCTTCACGATACGCGGGTTCGATCTGCCAACTGGGATCCGAAAACCAGGCCAGCCCGCGTCCTTCCACATACATTCCGGTGCGGTGGACATGTCCGAACTGCGTGTGGTCCTCCATGCCAACATACGGGAAGTAAATATCCCGCATTTGCAGACGTTCATCGAACGTCGCAAGCAATGAGCCGTTACCAACAACAAGTGAACGCGGCATTGTTAAGCGTGAGAGTCTGGAATGTTTGGCTGACAGCGCGTTTGTAAATCGTGGAGAGCATGACTAAAACGTCGATAGGCTTCGTATGGACTGTCGTAGGGGCTGAAATACTTGTGAACGTCACCGTCATTCCAGTACTTCGTGCACATGTAGTAGAAATGATCTGAGGTCTGTAGTTTTCGCCACGTGGCTAGTAAAACTGGATCATTTTTTTCCTTCACCTGGGTCTCAAGAGCGTAGAGCTGATCGAGAGCAGCATCTTGAATCGGGTTGCCTTGCCAGGCTGATAAATCACGCTCGGTATCCGCCCAGGAGATGAAACGGTGCACGTCATAGCGATGCTTCTGCCAATCAGCGTTCCAGCTGCTGACCGCCTGCGAGGGCGTGACCGTCTGAATCCCACGCTCTTGCCACACCTGAGGCAACGCGCGGAGGAAGTCGAAGATGCCGGTATCTGCCCATTGGTGCTCCCCAAATGTTTCATAATCCATGAATAGGTTGACGCAATGACCCGCATTCCCGGTGAGCCAATCTGTAAACTTTTCGGCTGTCAGAGGGAAGCCAATCCAGCTGCGATCCGAAAACCGGAACGCAACATCGTCGGAGAGACGATAGTTCTTGAGTAGGACAGTCATCTGGTCCTGGGCTTTGCGACGTGTCGGTCGGTTGGCATCAATCACTTCGACGACGTCTGCTGGTAGATCAAAGATTGGCGGTTCGTGCGGGTCATTGGGGTTTCCACCTTGCAGGTAATAGTCATTCCCTTCGGCCAGAATCACCGGAAATCCCATCATGCGAACAACGTTGGCCAGTTCATTGGAGTAGATCAGTTCAGTATTCCGGAAGGTGCGCGGGGTTTGTTTGAAGAGTTTTTGGATCAACTTGGCGTGGGCCTGCACTTGCTGACAAAATTCTTCCAGTGATCGCAAGTAACTAAGGGAGTGGTAGTATGTCTCGCACAAAAATTCCACTCGGCCTGTGGCGGCCAATTGCTGGAAGGACTGCAAAACATCGGGACCGTATTCTTGGCACTGCTCGAGGAAAACCCCCGAAAGCGAATAGGAAATATGAAAGTCGGGGTACTGCTCAAGTAGCTCTTGCATCAGAGCGTTTGCGGGCAGGTAACATTTCTCAGCGACTTTGCGGAAGACTGCTCGATTTTTTTCATCATCGAAGTACCAGAGGTTGGTTTGACCAATCTCCGTTATGCGCAGATCGCGCAGACGGTATGGCTGATGCACTTGAAAGTAGAAGCAGATGGATGGGTTCATGATTGAAAGAGGGGACTTGACCTATCGGCCGAAGCAGAAATGAATTGTGACAATTTCCCATCTGCGCTCCGAGAGCTTCGGCGGGCGGCTCTTCTGCGAAGGCCGAAAATAGAAACAATTCGAGGGGTTCATGAGAGCAGGGAGTGATAGATAGAAAGAACTTTGGCGGCTTGGTTTTCCCAGGTCAGTGAACTGAGCACGCTGGGGGCGTACGTGCGTAACTGTCGAACGAGCGGTTCATCACGCAGGATTGTCAGAACGCAGTCGGCCATTTTGGCGGTGTCCCAGAAATCAATCGCAAACCCGTGCTTCACGACTTCGGCTGCGCCGGATTGGCGCGAGAGAATTACGGGCGTGCCTTGCGCAATCGCTTCAAGTGCTACCAGCCCGAACGGTTCGGAAAGTGAGGGCATGACAAAACAATCAGCCTGCGCATAGAGCCGCTTGGCTTCATTGCTATTCACCGCGCCGGCAAACATGACGCAGTCGCGGAGGCCCAGAGCAATCGAACGCTCGATCAATTCGCCCATGAGATGCCCGTCGCCGGCAATGACAAATTGTACGTCCGGCCGCAGGTGATGCACCTGGGCGGCCATCTCCAGAAATTGCCAGCCGCCTTTTTGGATCGCTAGACGACCGAGGAACAACACCAGCGGAGCTCGCTTCGGTTGGGCTTCACTCCGGAGACGAATGGCATCGGCGTCATGAATATCCGCGGTGGCGTTATGGACAACACTGATTTTATCACCGGGAATGCCGTATTGATTCATGAGCATGTTTTTGGTGTAGTTGCTAACGGCAATAATGTGATCTGCTGCTTCGAAACCCTCACGCTCGCGGTCGTAAATCCATTGGTATGGGGAAAAATGGGTTCGATCGAGCTCGGTCGCGTGTATATGTGCGACGAATGGGCGCCGGTGGTACACCGCGGCGCGTATGCCGGCGCCGTAGGTCATCCAGTCGTGACAGTGAATGACGTTGGGGTTGACATGTTTGGTCATTGAGACGCTGAGATCAGTAAATGTCGCAATCGCCTCGTGCAAATGATCGCCGTACATTTGCCCGATGTCGCGCGGCACGTGCTTGAGCGTTCGCTGTTCGAACGACTTCAAATCATCGTACGGCTGGAGATCGCTGCGGACGCGCATTGTTTGCATCGCATCATGCCAAGACGAATCCGTGGGGTGCAGGATGTCGAGACCGTCTTGTTCGCTTTGATTTGGGTGGGGCAAAACGAGTGTCACGCGGACTCCGTTTTGGAGGAGGCCGTTGACCAACCCCTGACACGCGACACCCAGTCCGCCTAAGTGCGTGGGCGGATATTCCCAGCCAAACATGAGGGTGTGGGTTGGCATTTTTTCTGTTTTTTGTTTTGATCGTTAAATCATTAGATTATAGCAAAAATCACCGATTTTCGGAAGGGGATTTTGGCTTCTCAGCAAGAAAACAAAGCTTTACTTCTAGGCTTTGACGAGCTCCAAAACAATGCCTTTCACCTGTTCGACGGCGCCGTCTAAATGTTCGTTGACGATCAAATGGTCAAAGAGATCGGCCCGGTCGGCAAAAAAGCGCAGATCGGCCTCCGCGTTCCGCACGCGATCACGAATACTTTGTTCGGTGTCGCGTCCGCGATGACGCAAGCGGTGCAGCAACGTTGAGAGCATTTTGCGTCGACTCCGGCCTGGCGGCAGTAGGCCACAAGAGAGAATCGAACGCCGACCGTAGTGCTGCGCCAAGCCTTGGAGGAGATGCATCTCGGTTACCACTGAGGGAATTTTCCCACTCTGCCAAATCGCTTCGATATCGCTGACAACATATCCATAAAGACGGCGTTCGTCTTGCGACGGAATATCAGCCCACGTTGCCAACTGACCTTGCTCGCGGAGCGACTGAAATTCTTCCGTTGTGACGTAGCGGTACTCAGTTCCATCGTGCGCTTTTGGCTCTCGGGTTGTGACAATAGGAACCGGTGCAACCTGATCACTTAACACGGTGGCGAGGAGCAGATTAATGGAAGATTTGCCGACGCCGGAAGGACCTGTGAGAGCCAAAATATAGCCTGGAAACGGCGTTTGCAGTGGCTCACGAACAGTGGCAACTGGTTCATAGGCAATATCATAGCCGCGTAGTCCATCATGACTTACGCGATTGAGCCGAAGCCGGGGGAGCACTGTCTGACCGATTGCAATCACTTCGTCACCTGTAACAACACCGATCGTTTGTGTACCGTCGGCAAGAGCAATCACGGCGATGCGTCGTGGCTGTGGCGCGAATCCGGCGGGCGGGTGACGAACAGTCGTATAGGAAACTATCGTCCCGGCTTGTGACCGCCGGTCCCGATTTTTCTTGGCCCGCGCGAGGACAGCAGGTGTATTAGGCGGCATGTTCGAGGAGATGAACACAACACGTGGCGCCCGCGCCGCCAAAATTGTGCGCGAGACCAAATTGTTCACCCGACGCGCGCAATTCGCGGCGGAGATCAATGAGTTGTTTCACACCGGTAGCGGCGACAGGGTGGCCGCACGCTTTGAGACCGCCGCTTTGGTTGATGGTTAAATTCGGGTCCGGTTGCTCGTAGAATGAAATTCCATTTCCTGGCTCTGCGAAGCCTAAATCTTCAAGGCTAATTAATGCTGCAATGGAGAAGCAATCATGAAGTTCAATATGGCTAATGTCGTCACGTGTGATGTCCGCTTCGCGGAATGCTTTCTGTGCCGCCTCTTTTGTAGCACTGAAGCTCGTGAGCGTTGGTCGGTCAGCCAGACTCAATGTATCTGTACTCAATTGAGAGGCAGCGATGCGGAAGGGGCTGCGATGTTTCACAGAAAGGATGCACGCCGCTGCACCATCACTGATCGGTGAACAATCAAGAAGACGAAGTGGATCGGCTACGAGCGGACTTTCTGAAATCATCTCCGCAGGGATGGCTTTTTGGAATTGTGCATTCGGATTTGTAACAGCGTGCTGATGATGTTGAGCGCTTACTAAACTGAGCTGTTCTCTCGTCAGGTCGTAATCATGTTGATAACGCTGCGCCACCAAGCCAAAAATACCGGGGAAGGTGAGCCCGGCGGCGGCGTCTTTTTCCGCATCAGAAGCGCCCATGAGAGCACGACTGACAACTTCATTCGGAACATCGGTCATCTTTTCCGCACCAACCACAAGAACCGTTCCCACATCACCGCTGCGCAGCAAGCTGCAAGCGGTGTGTACAGCGACCGAGCCGGAGGCACACGCTGCTTCCACGCGCAGTGCCGGCGGACGATGCGGCAGCAGTGACGCGGCCAGCGCACCTAGGTGCGCTTGATCTGCGACAGCGTCACCAATCATGTTGGCGACAATCACCATATCGATATCGATCGCGGAGAGCTTCGCGTCCGTAATCGCGGCCGTTACCGACGCTTCAATCAGATCGCGCAGACTCATGTCCCACTGTTCACAGAAGCGCGTCTGACCGGCACCGATCAAAAAGATGTCTTGAGGCATCCGTTCTGGGGGATTGTACACTTTTTGACCTCTCAAAAGCACTAAATTCTAAATTCTAAACCCAATAATTTTAGGATTTAGTGCTTAGAATTTAGAGTTTTTTACAGTCTGGCAGCCAATCGTTCCCGATACTCGCTATATGATAAATAGCGTGGTAATTCTGCCACTCCGGGTAAATTCACGCCGTTTCGGAGCATCGTCAGCAAAAAGGCGTCGCAACCAGCGCCGGAGCCATATGAAACGAGGAGAATCCTTTCGGATTTCTTGGCAGATTGAAGGACGTGCGCCAAACCTAGGAGTGAACAGGCACTGTATGTGTTGCCAATGCGCGGCACGATGAAGCCCGTCGCCAATTGAGCATCCGTGAAACCGCATTCTTTGGCGATGCGACTGGGGAATTTTCCGTTGGGCATATGGAAGATGACGTGATCGATTTCGGCTGGAGAAATTTTGGCGACTTCTAGAATTCCTTGTGTGGCAGTTCGGACGTGATGGAAGTAACCAGGCTCGCCCGTGAAACGCCCTCCGTGGCTGGGGTACGAAGAATCAGCAGCGCGCCAAAAGTCGGCGGTGTCTGTCGTGAAAGAAATCGTCCGATCAATCCGGCAGAGCGCAGCGCGACTTTGCTCGGGGCCGAGCACAAACGCCGCCGCGCCGGCGGCGGCGGTATATTCAAGCGCGTCACCCGGACGCGCTTGGGCGGTATCGGAGCCAATTGCCAGTCCATACCGTACTTGGCCGGCGCGAATCATGCTGTCCACGATTTGCATAGCGGCCGTGCCGGCTTTGCAGGCAAATTCCAAATCAGCACAGTGGCAGAAGGGATCAACATTCAAAGCATCAGCCACCATCCCGCTCGTCGGCTTGACCGCGTACGGGTGGCTTTCCGAGCCGACAAAGACGGCGCTGATCTCGGTTGGTTTGATGCCGGCGACATCGATTGCTTGCTTGCCGGCTTCGTAGGCCAGCGTAAATGCATCTTCATCGGCGTCTGGAACTGTTTTTTCCTCAACGCCGATGCTATCGCGCACCGCCGCGCCGTCTTCTTGGCGGCTCTCTGCAATTTCACTAATACGAATGCGGTTTTGCGGCAGATGCAAGCCAAAGCCGATGATGGCGGAGTGGGTCGACATGAGCTTCTATCGTAGCCCAATGGGTTTATTTTCCCAGCGCAAACCCCGCGACTTTATGCCAATCCTGTTCGTCACCTTTGGTGTCTACAAGCTGCAGTTCTTTCGTTTGGAAACTGCCGAGCAAACTTTGTGGTAACGATGCGGTAATTTGTTTCCTCAGATCTAAAGGACGTTCGCCATACATGAGGCTCAGATGTGGCATGTACGTTGGATTCGGCAGCCCGTCGATTGAAAAAAGTTTTTTAGCGCGATTGTGGAGTTGATCTAATGCAGCCGACTTTTCGGCTTGAAGATACACACATTGGAAATAGGCTTCGCCAAATGTCACTCGTATCAGGTTGATTATCATAGGTTCTGAAATCTCAGCAGCTAATTTTGCACTTTGCTCAACAGCATCATGCTCCGAATTTATGATGCGTCCGAGTACAGTTACGTGTGGTTCAAAAAGCGGTGCACCGTGCTCCTTGGCTAAATCTTCGATACATTTGCGATATTCATCGTACGCATCACCTTCAGGCTGAAGCCACACACTGTAGTCAGGATATTTCATCGTGACAGTGATTTATGAGCTTTTGCTAAGTGATGCGTTGCTTGCGCAGCCAACAGCGAGAGCTCTCCGGCCAAGACAGCCGCCCCAATACTTTCCGCCAGCTGCCGCGAACGATGCAACTTGGTCTGATTGGATAACAAAAGATCCAAACATTGCTTCTGTGCCGGCAAATTCGTGCCGCCGCCGCGAATGCCGACAAGAATGGCCGGACAACGCACGTTCATCCGTAGAGACGGCCTGCTGGCCGTCTCTGCCATCGTGACGTGCGTGTCCGCGAGCGAACCTTCCACGACATGCGCCGGATCTTGCCCGGTCGCAATGTAGAGCGCGGCGATGATGTTCGCCGCTTGCAGGTTCTTCCCAAGTGCGCCGGCGACGGCCGAACCCATTTCCAGCTTGGCATGCGCGACTTCCAGAAGTGTCTGAGCATCAGCTTTTAAAACATCGCTAATGATTGCCTGCGAAATTTCTGCCTCGGCAATCACTTCGTAACCGCGACCGAGCTCTTTTGTGCGCATACTCGGTTTTTTATCGCTATCCACATTTCCGGCGACGGTCACAAACAGCGCCTCGGGGCGCCGTTCTTTGATCCATTCACCAATGGCTTGGCCAGCGATTGTTACCATATTCATGCCCATCGCTTCGTCGGTATCGCAAGCAATGGTCAGAAAGACAACGTCTTCGTGTTGATCGAATGAGGCCGAGAGGAGCCTCAGATGTTCGCTGGTTTGCTCGCCAATGGTGCGCCAGTTGTCTTGTTCGCCTTCAATGAAAGCGTAAAAGTCCTGCTGCTGACTCGCCGGCACGCGAAACGCCAGTGAGCGCGTCATACCTATGTAATCGCTCTTCACATGCACACCTGCTTCGCGCACCGCTTTGCAGCCGCGGTTCACGCTAGCGACGAGCGCGGCTTCGGTTGTAGCGAGTGGCAGATGAACGCTGACTGTTTCGCCAGAGCTGAATCGAACGCTGAGCGGGCCGGCATAGCCAATAGGCACAGGAACAGTGCCGAGCATCTGCTCGCAGTTTTTTTCATCGGCCAAGCCAATACGATCGTCACTTGTGGTGAGTAGTCCCAAATCCACGCCGCTTTCCGCGGCCACCAGTTCTCGGCGGTGATCACAGCGCTCTGAAGCGGTGAGGTTATCTGGCAAATTACGCAGATCCATCGGCCAGTAGCGTAGCCCCTTTGCCAATCTTGGTCGCGTAAATTAAGCAATTCTTCTGACTGTGAGCAAATGCATGGATTTTGTCGGCTGCATCTTTCGGACAGATCAAATGAACGGTTGGCCCTGCATCCATTGTATAAAGGACGGGCAGATGTTCTTTCTCACGGAGTGATGTAACTTCGCGTACAATGCGGTGTGTATCTTCGGTAAGG
>Ga0209542_10019154_pt1 | contig 11002 bp, 8 predicted proteins | sample RifCSPhighO2_01_FD_184028 | JGI IMG/M metagenome (GOLD analysis project Ga0209542, IMG submission 184028) | Soil microbial communities from Rifle, Colorado - Rifle CSP2_plank highO2_0.1 (SPAdes) (version 2) | ecosystem: Environmental > Terrestrial > Deep subsurface > Rock core/Sediment ...
AGGCTCAAGCTCATGGCCCGGGTGAGGCGCTCGTCAGTAACCGGCAGGACGCCATAGCGAAACACGCCGTAGGCCGAAGACATATCCAGAGCCTTATCGGTATGACCGGAGTCGCCGTCCACGTGGATCTGGCGATAAAAGTAGCCCTCCTGATCGTCATAGAGGTGCTTTAGAATGGCGGCTTGGATTTCCTGGGCGGCGGTTTTGTAACGGGCGGCGCTATCACGCTTGCCCAGTAAATCGGCAAATTGGGAAGCGGCGATGAGGCCCCCGTAGACGGTGGAACTGGTAAAGGTGGCGATACCGTATTTTTCCTCCCAGAGATTGTAGCTTTCTTTGGGTAAACCGGTAGCGGGATCGCGGTAGCTGACCATAAATTCAGCGGATTTTTTGATTAACGAGTTATAAACGCTTTCGATAAACTCCAAATCGCGGGTCAACTGATAGTGCGACCAGAGAGCTATGATGACTAAGGCCGTCTCGTCCTCCTGAATTGGCAGTTGGGTTTCAGTACCTCTGACCCAAGGGTGCCAGGAACTACCCAGAGCTAAATCCGGCCGGTATTTGTGCAAAAAATAACCCTCGGGATCGATGACATCATTACAAAACTTGAAAAACCGTTCGGCCACGTCCACGTCCCCGGCCAGACTTAAAGCTAGGGCGGAGATGGAGCCGTCCCGGGGCCAGACATAGCTGTAATTGTCCCGGCCGTACTTTAATAAATCAGAGTCGCAGGAAGCAACTATACCGCCCAAGTGATCAGCGTGGGTACGCATGATGAGGAGGGATTTCTTGAACAGATCAACCACTTTGGGTGACAAATTAGCAAAGTCCCAGTTTTGCCTGGTGATCCAGGCGTGCCAGAAGTTTTCGGTGGAATGGATGAGGTAAAGGGGGGTTTTGTCCAGGACATACTTATGCAGGTCGTAGGCTTCCTGAATGGAGGTAGCCGCGGTGAGCCAATAGTACACGGGCTTGGTCTGGCCGGGCTCCAGATTGATGGATAAACCGATGACGGAATCTACCTGGCCGTGTTCGATAGGATTTTTCGATAAATAGCCGTCTTCGGCATCCTTGTGAGAGCCTTCTTTGCCTTCGATATAAAACAGACCGACGTTGTAGTCGTCAAAAAATTTGTCTTCGCACTCGGCAGTCATCAAAAACACCCGGCGGCCTTTGTAGTGGACAACGCTGTTGTAACGGGGATCATAGTAAGCGGTGTCTTTGAGGTGGGATTCGTGGATTTCCAGCTGGTGGTGAAAGAAAATTTTGACCAGGCGGGGGTGATCCCCCAGATTGGTGACGTTGATTTCGCGCAGGAAAATATCCTTTTCGTTGTAGACGACGTCGGTAAATTCCAGCTTGACCTGCATATCAGGATGGATGGCGGTAGTATGGCCGGCCAGGGTATCGGGTAAGTAGTCGATGCTGGCCTGCCACTCCCCATCGTCCAACCAGCTGAAGCGGCTGTGGGTCCAGATGCCGATTTTGTGCATGTAGTGGCCGCCGGTATGATTTTCCAGGCCCACGTGAGGAAAATATAAATCGTGAACCTGGGCCCGGCGGTCTAAGCCGACTAAGAAGCTGCCATTAGACAAAACCAGGAATTTGGGCATCGGGGGCGGGGGCAGAAGCTAACTTGGTTTGGAGACGCAGACGCAAATCGGCCAGGACATTCATAAAAGAGATGAAGGCGTCGTAGGGTGAATCGTAGGGATTGAAGTACTTATGGACGTCACCGTCGGCGAACCACTTGGTGCACATATAGTAAAAGTGGTCCGAGGTCTGCAGACGACGCCAATCGGCTATGAGCCGGTCATCACCGGATAGCAGAATCTGGTGTTCCAAAGAATACAGCTTGCCGGCGGCGTCGTCCTGAATGGGGTTGCCCAGCCAGGCTGACAAGTCGCGTTCCACATCGGCCCAGGAGACAAAGTAGGGCACGTCCAGCTCGCCCCGGGCTGGAAACTTGGCCACGGCCTCGGAGGGAGTGACAAAATAGTTGTCCGGGTGCCTTAAGATTTGGCCCGGCAGGTGACGCAAAAACTCGAAAATACCGGTAGATTCCCATTGGTGTTCCCCGAAAGTCTCGTAGTCCATGAATAAATTGACGACGTCGCCATTGCCGTTGACGGCATTGACCCAGGAGGCAAATTTATCCGCCATCAGAGGGTATTCGCTCCAGGAGGGCTCGGAGAAGCGGAAGGCGATATCGTCAGACAGGCGGTAATTTTTTAATAACAGTTTAATCCCGGGGGCGGACACGGGGAAATATAAAAAGTTGGGGCTGCGCCAGCCTAAGATGTGGTCGGCGCCTTCGGCCAGAATGCCGGTAAAGCCCAGACGGGCCACAACGGCAGCCAGTTCGTTGTTGTAAATAAGCTCGGTGTTTCGAAAAACCGTGGGGACCTGACCGAACAGATCCCGGACCAGATCCCGGTGCAGACGGATTTGGCTGGCAAATTCCTCTTTGGAATACAAAAAGGATAACGAGTGATAATAAGTCTCGGATAAAATTTCCGCCCGGCCGGTAGCCGCCAACTCCTGAAAAGACTCCAGGGTCTCGGGAGAATACTCTTTGAGCTGCTCCATGACCACACCGGAGAGAGAGAAGCTGACTTTAAACTCAGGATGGCGAAGCAAAAGCTCCAGCAAAATCTTGTTGGTGGGCAAATAAGATTTACCGGCTACTTTTTGGAGGATTTTTTTGTTGTTGAGATTGCTTTCAGAGGTGTCAGAAAAATAATCGTGGCTGTGGCCAATGTCAAACACCCGATATTTTCGGATACGGTGCGGCTGGTGAACCTGAAAATACAAGCAGACGGCTGGCATAAGTTAAATCGACCTAAATTTTACACTATTTGCCGAGGATTTCCCGGTAGACATTGATGACTTTGGAAGCGGCAGCGCCCCAAGTGGCTTTTTGGACCTCAGTCTGGCCGTTGGTCCGCAATGACTGGTGCAGAGATCCGTGACTGACCACGGCTAAGATTTGATTGGCCATTTCCTCGACATCCCAGAAGTCGACTTTCAAGGCGTGGTGGACGACCTCGGAGGCGCCGGACTGCTTGGAAATAATGGCCGGGGTACCGGAGGCGATGGATTCCAGGGCGGTCAGCCCGAAAGGCTCGGACACCGAAGGCATGACGAATAAGTCTGAAGAGCGATAAATCTGTTTTAAGAGGTTGCCCCGCAAAAAGCCAGCGAACAGGACGTTTTCCGAGATGCCCATGCCGGCAACCTGGGCAATCAGCTGGCGCTCCATGTCTCCGGAACCGACGATAAGAAAAGCGGTTTTGGGATGGTATTTGACAACTAAGCTTGCGGCGTGAATGAAATAATCCACGCCCTTTTGGAGAGTCAGGCGGCCGATGTAGGTGACTACTTTGAAACCAGCGGATTTGAGGGGCAGCAGAATGTCTTCTTCGGCTACCGGGGCATACTCACCCAGATCCACGCCATTGTGAACCACGGCGATCTTGCCGGGTTCGGCGGCATAGTGACGGGTAAGCAGGTTTTTGGTGAATTGGGAGACGGCAATAACTTTGGCTGATTTGGTCATGGTTTTTCTTTCTATCTGGTAAACGGAGGGGTTGATGCCGTGACCGCCGGAACGGTCAAACTCGGTGGCGTGGACATGGGAGACCAGGGGACGCCCTGAACGACCCGAGGCTACCGCGCCGGCCGGGAAGGTGAGCCAGTCGTGGGCGTGAACCAGGTCGTGCTGGATTTTGGCGGCAATTTCCCCCGCTCTTTTGGCATATTGAAAAACGACGGACAGTAAATCGGGGGGGAGGTGCTCCAAATCCAGAACAACGGAGCCGGGAATGGAGGAGTAGGCGGTGAACTGGGTCCAGTCAAAGTCCGGGATGTCTGCAAAAATCAGCCGCATATGATCGGCTTTAACGGCCTGTTTTTTGGGCAACACAAAAGTAATTTCCACTCCCTGATCAGCCAGCGCGCGGGTTAAGCCATGACAAGCTACACCCAATCCGCCGCTGTTGAACGGGGGAAGCTCCCACCCGAACATCAGCACCTTGACGGGCATTAAATTCAATATATACCTAAAACAGAATGGTATACAATAGGAAGTGTGGACATTTTGATAGACATGGGAGGAACTAACTCCCGAATGGCAACGGCAACGGGAGCAGGGGCATTGGGCACGCCGGTATTGTGGAATACGCCTAAAAATTTCGGGGAGGCCATGGATGTGCTGAAAACGAAGATCCATGAGGCCACGGGGGGTGGTCCGATAAATGCACTGGCGGCGGGAGTGGCCGGAGTTTTGGATAGAAAAAATAAGAAACTGGTGCGCTCACCCAACCTGCATGATTGGGAAAACCGGCCGCTGGGTGAAGAACTGGCGAAAATGGCGGGTACCCGGGTGATTCTGGAAAATGACGCGGCGGTAGAAGCGCTGGGGGAGGCTACGGGAGGGGCGGGCCGAAGATTTGAGATAGTAGCTTATGTGACAATAGGCACGGGAATGGGCGGGGCCAGGGTAGTCAACGGCAGAATAGACGCCAACGCGTGGGGATTTGAGCCGGGACAGCAAATTATTTCGGTAGGAGACAAGGTCGGCTATTGGGAAGAGTTTGCCTCGGGGACGGCGATGGAACGGGTGCATGGGAAAAAACCCTGGGAAATTACCGACCAGGAAGCTTGGGAGAATGAAGCCAGACTGGTAGCCATCGGCTTACACAACCTGACGGTAATCTGGTCGCCGGAGATTATTATCTTGGGGGGAGGGGTGACTAAAAGCCTGGACCTGGAAAAGGTGAAGGGTTATCTGGAAGAGATGAAGGTTTTCTCTAAAATCCCGGAGGTAAAATTGGCTGAACTGGGGGAAAAATCCGGCTTGTACGGAGCGATGGCCTTGCTGCCGACCCCGGGCAGGTAAAGAAAATTTCACGCGGCCAGAGGAAGATGGGGACGGTGGGATGGGACGGGAGCAGACGGCATCAGGGCCAGTTTGAGGACGTCGTCCAGGTGATCGGCAAAATGAAACTTGAGATCGTGTTTGACCGAAAGCGGCACGTCTTCGATAACGTCTTTGTGATTTTCTTTGGGCAGAATGACCTCTTTGATGCCGGCCCGATGGGCGGCGATAACTTTTTCTTTGACGCCCCCTATTTCCAATACCCGGCCGCGGAGAGTAATTTCCCCGGTCATGGCGGTGTCGGGGCGGGTGGGAATCTTGGTCAGGGCAGACACAATAGCCGTGGCGATAGCAATGCCGGCCGACGGACCGTCTTTGGGGACGGCGCCTTCGGGAACGTGGATGTGGATATCCAGCTTCCTGTAAAAGTCGTCTTTAAGGCCTAAGGTCTGCCAGCGGGTGCGCACATACGACCAAGCGGCCTGGGCCGATTCTTTCATGACGTCGCCTAACTGACCGGTCAATCTTAACTCACCTTTGCCCGGCATCAGGGCGACCTCTATAAACAGGATGTCTCCCCCGGCTTCGGTCCAGGCCAGGCCGGTGGACATGCCAACCTGGGGGGTTTTTTCGGCCAGGGTCTCCGGAAAGCGCTGGGGACCCAGGAACTTGCGGATATCGGCGGGTCCGACGGCGTGACCGTTGGGTTTACTTTGAGCGATATTCTTGGCTATTTTTCGACTGATTTTGGCCAGCTGCCTTTCCAAATCCCGGACACCGGCTTCCCGGGTGTAGCGTTTGATAACTTCGTTTAAAGCGGACTGGGTGATGAAAAAATCCTGACCCAGACCGTTACTGGTGAGCTGTTTGGGCCAGAGAAAGTTACGGCCGATGTGGTATTTTTCATCCAGGGTATAGCCGGGGAAGGTAATGACTTCCAGGCGGTCGCGAAGTGCCGGCGGGATGGTGTCCAGCAAATTGGCCGTAGTTATAAACATGACCTGGGACAGGTCGTAAGGGACCTCCAGGTAATGATCGGAAAACTCTTTGTTTTGCTCGGGATCCAAAGCCTCCAGCAAGGCGGCTGAGGGATCGCCCCGGTAGTCGGAGGCCAGCTTGTCGATCTCATCCAGCATGAAGATCGGGTTTCTGGTGCCGGCGTTTTTGATGCCCTGGATAATCCGCCCGGGCATGGCGCCCACATAGGTCCGGCGATGACCGCGAATTTCGGCCTCGTCGCGCACCCCCCCCAACGATACCCGGACAAACTTGCGGCCCAAGGCCCGGGCGATAGATTTGCCGATGCTGGTTTTACCAACTCCGGGTGGACCGACAAAACACAAAATGGTGGTCGGGCCGGCTCCGGCCTCCCCGGTTTTACTTTTCAACTTCATGACCGCCAGGTACTCCAGGATGCGTTCTTTGGCTTTTTTCAGGGCATAGTGGTCGGTGTCCAGGACTTTTTCGGCTTTGTCCAAAGATACCCGGCCGGGGGAAGTTTTGGCCCAGGGCATATCCACCAGCCAGTCCAGGTAGGTCCGGATGTAGTTGGCTTCGGGGTTGTGAATGCTCATCTGGGACAGGCGGGACAGCTCTTTTTGAGCCTTTTGCTTGACCACAGACGGCATGCGGGCGGTTTTGATCTGCTTTTTTAATAGAGAAATATCATCGTCGGCGTCTTCGTCGTCGGCGCCCATTTTCTGAAGTTCTTCCTGGATAGTCTTTTTTCTTTCCCGCAGGACTTGTTCTTTCATGCTTTTTTCAAATTTGGCGTGGGTCTTGTTGGAGATGGATTTTTCCAGCTCCAGAACTTTGACTTCATGGACCAGGTGGGAGAGAATTTTTTCCAGACGTTTTTGGACGTCGGGGGTTTCCAAAAGCTCCTGTTTACCGGAAGTAGCCTGGTCCAGAGAGTTGGCTACCTGATCGGATAGCTCGGCGGCGGAGACGCCGGACATCAGGCGCATGAAAACGGGGAACTCCACCGATTTGCCCAGGTTGAAAGCGTTTTTAAACTCACTTAATACCTGACGCCCGAGGGCGGTGATGGCGTCACTTTGGGGGGCGGATTCGGGCAGCTGTTCAACAACGGCCTTAAAAAAGGGGTCGGTGGCCGTGTACTCCCCAATGGTGACCCGACTGATACCTTTGACTAAAGCCAGCAACTCATTGCCGTAGGGGGCCACCTGCTCGACCACACACAGCGTACCCACGGAGTAAAGATCGGGGGTCTGGGGAGAGGAAGTGGCATTTTTTTGGGCCACAAAGACGATTTGCTTATCGCCGGCCAAAGCGGCTTCAATGGCGGCACTGGATTTGGGACGGCCGAAAGTAAGATGGGCTTCGGTGTGCGGAAAAACTACGCCTTCCCGCAAAGCCACCACGGGATAAGCCCGGGCGGAAGGGGGAGAGGCAGGCGAATCGGAAGTGAGGGAGAAAGCCATGATATTGGCAGTCTACACCAGTGAGTGATAAGTTGTCAATGACTTGAATGGCTGGCTAGACCGGAGGCGGCCAGGGCGATTAAGGCACTGCCTAAAAGATCGGCGGGGGTGTGGACGCCTGAAAGGACCCGGGCCAGACCGATGCTCACTGAAACCAAGATCAGACCCAGCCCCAGACGGCGGTGAAAATAAAATATGGCGAAAGAAACACCCAGGGCCAGGGCCGTATGGCCGGAAGGAAAAGAGCCGTCCAGCAGATAGTTGGCCGGCGGTAAGTGACCGGCCAGAATATAGGGCCGGGGCAGGTAAAAAAAGTCTTTGATCAGCAGGGCAGCCAGCCAGGATAGGAGTCCGGAAATGGTACTGACAATGCCCGCCCGGCGGTGATGGGTGAACCACAAAACGAGAGGGGCGGTTAAAAGGGGCCAGATAAGATAGTCGGCGGCCAAAGCCAGCAGGCTACTCATGAACTACCACCAAGGTTCCGGGGTTGTCAGAGGTGGCCCGGAGGGAATTTTTGCCCGGGGGAAGAGGCGGATCGGTCCAATAAAAGAGTTTTTCGGCCACGTCGGTGGGGGCATTGACGCAGCCGTGGCTCATGGGTTGGCCAAAGTTACTATGCCAGTAGGTACCATGGAGGCCATAGTCACCGTAAAAAAACATGGAGAAGGGCACGTTAGGTAAATAGTAATAGGACCGGGTGCCTTTGAGGCCGCCTTCCATTTTGGTGTAGCGGATTTTGTACCAGATGTGATATTGGCCGGGGGGCGTCTTGTTCCACAGACCGCTGGAAATCAAACTTTCCAAAAAAACGGTGTCGCCCTGGTGGGCGATGAGCCGCTGGTCGGACAAGTCTATCTCGATCCATTTGTCGGCGGTGGTGGCCCCCAGGACCTGGATATCCTTGGTGGACAAGGAGTCGACGCTGGTCAAAAGAGGCAGAGTAGGCTGATTGTCCCAGAAGGCGGTGGTTTGGGTCGGATCCAGCAGGCCGGTATCGGAGCCGGGGGCACAGGCGGCGGTCACCAGCTTGCCGGGCAAGCGGGTTAGAGAGAGCTGGAGAACGACCAGGGCGAGAAGAGTACCCACACCAAGAGCCAGGAGAGTTTTGGGCAAAGACACCTATTCAATTTACAATTTTCAATTCACAATTTACAAGAAGGAAATGGAGATTAGCGGGTGACGGTGATGACGTCTCCCAATTCAGCTCCGGGAGCGGCGACGGTGATACGAATGTTGGTGGCAATGTTGCTTTGAACTACGCTGTAGGCTGTGTTGTAGGCCGCAGTGCAGTCAGAGACCGGGGTTCCCGGGGTGGTACCATCTGTGCCGTCCTGAGGATCGACTGGCAGAGCGGAAATATAGGTAGGCACCAGCAGGTCACAGATATCAATCTGGCCGCCGGCCACATCGGAGCCGATCACCGCAGCTTCACTGCCGGCCACCAGAGGATCATCGACGGGAATACCCAGGGCAGTGACATCTCCCCGCAGATCGACGGAATATTGATGGATGGCGTTGAGCATGGCGTTGATGTCACTTCTCCGGCGGGTGTTGTTGCTCTGGGCGAATTGACGGGCGGGGTTGATAGCAATCAGCACGATGGTCAGTAAAATCGCCAGGATACCAATGACTACCAGAAGTTCGATCAGCGTAAAGCCGCGGCGCAGAATCTTGGGCAGGTTCATAGTCACTGTATTCAGGCTAGACTGTTTGAAAATGTTTGTCAAGTGGGCAATTTGGCACTTATCCCTTGACAACAAGTAAATAGCCTGATATACTTCTCTTATGAACGATAAATTCACTCTTTCGCAATTTCTAAAGAGATTCCCCGACGATGATAAATGCCTTGAAGAAGTGAAGCAATTGCGCTGGCCTGACCTAGTCCCCTGCGACAAATGTGGCAAGTCAACCAAGCATCATAAAGTAGAAGGTCGTAAGTCATATGCATGCCAATGGTGCGGAAGTCATGTATACCCTCTGGCCGGTACTATCTTTGATAAGACAACTACTTCTCTACAGTTGTGGTTCTATGCTATCTACCTGATGGTACAGACCCGAGCGGGTATATCTGCCAAGCAACTGCAACGGGAGCTAGGTGTCACTTATAAAACTGCCTGGAGGATGTTTACCCAAATAAGGAAACTCATGTCTGACTCCGGTTCCCCGCTGGACGGTGAGGTAGAAGTGGACGAAACCTTTATTGGTGGCAAGACCAGCAACCGGAAGTACGAACTGCGAGGCAATGAGAAAACAAAAGAGGTGATTATGGGTATTTTGCAGAGGAAAGGTGATGTCTACCTGCGCCATATTCCCAACACCGGCAAGTGGACTCTTTTAAAACAAGTCCAAGACAATGTGAAGACCACAGCCAAGGTGTACTCCGATGAGTACGGCGGGTATATCCACCTTCCTAAATATGGCTTCGCCCACGAGAGTGTGACTCACCATCTGTCTGAATACCGAAGAGGCAATGCCCATACTCAGAACATTGAATCTTTTTGGTCAAACTTGAAAAGGGGTATTACCGGAGTCTACCGTCACGTCTCTAAAAAATATCTCCAAGCCTACGCCGACGAGTATGGGTGGAGGTACAACCACAGAATGATGGGCGGCGGGATGTTTAACCTGCTTCTGGCCGAGGTTTCTAGCGTGAAGATGGTGAGGGCTTAACCGCTCTTAACAATACTTTTTCGAAGCCTTTACCCGCATCCGACCTGCCGCCCACATTAAGAAATCTCGTAACCCACGACCTTCGGCCTCTTGTAATGTTGTGTAAGAAATTTTGAGATTGTTTACTTGTCCTCATTGCCCTCCTACCCTTGCAATTCTTGCTCCATTCTGCCATACTTTTCTTGTTGCGTCCAAACGCAAAATATTTTTGGGCGCCCCGAATCTTAACCGATCAAGGCATAGCTTGTGTGAGTCAAGATGTGGAGCGCCATAGTAGGCGCTTTTCTGGTTTATGAAGGGTGTCAAAAAAGAAAAGCTCCCGCGCAAAACGAGAGCTTTTTGTGTACCTTGCGGTACGAATCTTAACCTGATCTGACATTACAGGAGACTATATCTCCTGTCAAGGGTAGTCCAAATTTTAGCCGGGTTAGCTAAGTTTATGCGCCCATAGCATGATTGGATCATGCACGACTTTTGCGAAGATCGCGATTGGTGGTTCGAATCCACCTGGGCGCACTTATGGGGGCGGTATAGTTTGGTGCGGGCTTTCCATCCTGGCACCGGGGTGCAATACCCCCCGCCTCCACTAATAACTAACCCGGCTAAAACTTTGACGAATTTTCAACGAACAGTAGTATATAATACTATAGGATTTATTTCAACCATTGAGAAGCTGGGGTGAAGGTTTTGGGCAAGTCGGGCAAGCATATCCACTTACCAGTGTGGCATGTCTTTTATCATATTTCAATAGTGTATTCAACTAATAAATTGTTAGAATATAATTGAGCTATGATCTTTTTACCTTATAAAAAGGGAAACAGAATATATGGTTTCTTTTACTCCGGTGTGGCAATACTCTTTTTACTAGGTGGGTTTGAAGCAGGTTTTCCAAAAACTTATAACGAAGCGGCAGTGTGGGCACTGGGAATTTTGTCAGCAGCCTTTTCCTTTTATGGGTTCATGAACCCAGATGAAGGATTCTTCTCATACAGGCGGGACTGGG
>Ga0209542_10019157_pt1 | contig 11000 bp, 13 predicted proteins | sample RifCSPhighO2_01_FD_184028 | JGI IMG/M metagenome (GOLD analysis project Ga0209542, IMG submission 184028) | Soil microbial communities from Rifle, Colorado - Rifle CSP2_plank highO2_0.1 (SPAdes) (version 2) | ecosystem: Environmental > Terrestrial > Deep subsurface > Rock core/Sediment ...
AGAAGGGGCAAAACAATATGCAATTATTCAGACGCATAGAATGACGTGGAAACATAATGGAAAATATCCTTATAATGAGCTGTTATCAGTTATAAAAAATTAGTTGTCGAGGGCGCTTTATACTTACAGAAAAACAATAGAAGCAGTAATAAATTATCAAGTAGTTAATTTAGGAGATGAAGTTTTAGACTTAATGAGATCGTTCAACTCAGCAATGTCGCAAACATACGATCATGTTTTATCAAGACGGGATTCTTAATTCAACTTTTTCCACAAACCATATGACACAAACATAATTACTAAGAATATCAAAGGCATGAAAGCAGCGCTAAAGCCCATTCCAGCAAAAGCAAAGGACAATGAAGCTCCAACTATATCTATAGTAAATCCTGCATAAGCCCATTCTTTTATGACTACCCATTTAGTTTGAATAATTGCAGAGGCACCTAAAATAAAGAAGGTATCTTAAATACAAAAGAAAAACATTGCCACCCTCTAGCCCAATAAGCTCAGAAAGTCCACTAAAAATCATAAAAGTAACAAACAGAACAGTCACAATCCAATATATAGTTCTAAGACATTTACAACTTATAACTTGAGTTTGCCTCTTGCAAACTCATTTAAGAATCTTATATTTTCTGAAGTAAATTCAGCAAATATAACTCAAAATAAATTAGAAGAATTTGACAGTTGAGAAATTTATCTATTATGTTATTGAATTTTAAGATAAATTGGAGGTATTTTAATGAAATTTCAATAAAAATTAAGCTATTTTAATAAGAATATGTTCAACTATCAAAACCTAGTGAGTAATAATATCTTATTTTTGACAAATTTACTTTGTTAAAAATTACTAAATTAACTGACGAGCCAATTGGCGAAGTCAAGTTATAAGTCAAAAAGCAAATATCTCCTTTTATATACCTCTAACTTGATTTACAATCCATGCAAGCCAATTAATAAGTTATTTTCAATTAAGTAAATTAATCTGGGATCATACATCTTTGAATTTACTCTTAGTTACATTAAGCATAACATTTTCACCTACAGCCTTAATATAAATTGCAGGAATTACCTTTTCCTTCCCAAATAGAGATGACTTAACAAATAAATTTACAATCTTATTTTTATGTCTATAAAGTTCTATGGAAGTTACCTTTCCAATAATCACTCCTTCATTGTCAAAAACTACCTTCCCTTTTATATCATAAGAAACCTTTATCTTCAAAAAAACAGCATGTGCAGTAACTTTTTCAACATAGCCTTTTCCTATTGTAAAACCTTTTCTTAAAAACCCCTTATCAATAGAGAGTCCAACAAATTGCAACTTCCGAGGATCAATAAGAACTTTTTCTATAACTCCTATAAAACTTCCATCAGAATCAATTACTTCTTTACCTAACAAGTCTTCAGAGGTTATTGTCTTGCTTAGGTCTCTTCCAGAGATGTTTTTTCGAGTCATTATATTTGTACCTCACTAATACTGAGGATTTTATCTGTTTAATTTTATTTGGTAAAATTAAGTATTTTCTCCATAATGAGGTTACAAAAAGACTTTCTATTTCATTGGTAAACTTCTTTCTATTAACATTTCTAACCTTGCCAAGAACTTTCCCATCAAGAGTTAGAACCTTTTTTCCCTTTATTAAAATGCTCAACTCTGTATTTAAGATAAGCGCACTATCAGAAAGGTTAGAAAAATAGCTTTTGCCTATATAAATCGAATTTTGAGACCTTCTATTAACTACAATACCTTCTAATTCTAAATTGTGTTTATTGACCCTAACTTCACAAATTGGACCTACAATAGATCCCCCTTTAGAAATGACTTTTTTCCCTACTAAATTCATTATATTTATAGTGGGATTTATTACTTTTTTTCTAGAAACATATTGATATTCTACCATTAATATACAAAACAAACACACTATAAATACTATGCTAAAAATACATGATATATAATTATCGCAGCTAGATACTTAAAAGCAATACCAGTTAAGGCTAATACAAATAGACGAATAAAATTATATTTAGCAATACCAAGTGCAAATGTCAATAAAGGTCCTGGAAAAGGAAGAAAATTAAATAAAAATATACCCAGAGTCCCATATTTATTAACGAATCTACGGGCTTTGTAAACTTTTCTTTTAGAAATAACATGCATTACTAAAGGGCTTATTTTATTACCTGCGTAATAGTTTATGACTTGAGCAATCATATAACCAAGAATAGCACCAACAAAAGCAAATAAATATGAATGTCCCTTTGATAAACCATAATAGAAAATTATCTCATCTGGAGATGGAACAAAAAATAACCCTCCTAGAAGATGAGCATCAAAAAATCGATGCACCACCACGACTTAAAAGTCATGGTTTGAAAAGGTGCTCGATTTTTGGATGCTCGAAGTGTCGACCACATTCTAAAGAATGTGGTTTTAGGGAGACACTTCGACATAAAATAAACCCCAAATTGTAGCCTTACTTATATTTTCAATCAAGAAATTTATCAAAATATGCATATAAGGAATAGAATATAATAAAGTGAAAAATAATGTTGAGAAAAAGATGCTTATTATTAATATAGACAAAAGTACAAAAATAGATGAAATTAATGCCCAAATTTTAAATAGATAGGAGTTTTCCTCAATAAAATGATAGTCTTTCATATAGTATATTAAAAATGGTACTTATTATAATATCTCTTTAAAATCTAAGTTTAAAATTAGACTAATTGATTTTAGATATTCAATCATCTAAATCTTCAAACTTAACTTTCCATTGGTTTTCCCAAAGTTTTTTCTTCTTAGCACTACACTTAAGACAGTATTTTCTAGGAAATCTAGCATTTGAGGTAGCTTCAAACTCCTTCTTACAAACAAAACACTTCTGTTTAACCATAATATAAATAGGAATCCATCCTTTATAAAGCTCTTATTTACACATCCAAATATTCAGATTTTACTTTTCTATGTGTAATGTTCGTGTTGGGAACGCAAATTCTATCTTTTCCTTTTCAAACGCCTCTTTAATTGCCAGATTTATTTCTTGCTGAACATCCATATATTTATTATAATCTGAAGTCTCTACATAATAAACCACCTCATAATTTAGAGAGAAATCACCAAATTCCCTAAAGTGAATCCTATCAAAAGTTGCTAATTTTGTTTTATCAATTATATCTTTTACTATTTTATTAATTTTCTTCATTTTATTAGCTGTTGTATCATACTTTATTCCAAATGCAAATGCAATTCTTCTTCGTTCCATCTTCTTATAATTATTAATTCTGCTATTTGTTAATTCAGCATTAGAAACTACCAATTCCTGGCCCTGTAGTGTTTGAATTCTAGTTGTTTTGATCCCAATATGCTTAACTGTCCCCATATCATTTCCAACTATTATGAAATCTCCTTCTTTGAAAGGTTTATCAAAGTAGATTGCAAAAGCAGCAAATAAATCTGCAAGAACCGATTGTAATGCAATAGCAATAGCAATTCCCCCAATTCCAAGGCTTGCAACTAAAGGAGTTATTTCAATATTTAGATTTGCAAGAACCATCAAGAAAGAGATTACATAAATCACTACCTTAAACAAACCACCAAAAACCTTAATCATAGAGGTGTTTTGAGCATTATCAGTATTCTTTCTCTTCTCAATCTGTTTATTTGTAAAGTAATCTACCACTCTAGAAAAGCCCTGAGCAATATAATATGCAATAAAGATTATAAACAGGTATCTAAAGATATTTGAAATTAATTCAGGTAAATTTAATGTCAAGGTAGCTATGTAAAATGAAAGATAAGCATAGAACTGCCAATTTATTGCACTTATGAAATCAACGACTATATCATCTAGCTGAGTTTTTGTTCTTCTTGCAGATCTTTTCAAAAACACAACAATATAACTATCAAATATCTTAAGGACTGCAAATAGCCCAACAAAAACAGCAATAGCTATTAAATAATCCTGTCCAGCATTATTCCAAAATTGATAACTAAGAAATTCATCAAACCTCATAGATAAAAATAACAAAAATCTTTTATATAACTTGTGGTTTTCATAGGTTAAATTAGAGCAATATAAGACATCTCATTATAATATTTATACTTGAGTTTGCCAGATGCAAACTCAGAGTGTTTCACACATAAAGTATTTTTAGATTATAGACAATTAGGTTCAGTTACTGTAGTTTCCTAATTGTCTATTAGAGATTTAGAAACTTCCCTAAATCTCTATAAGTAAATTAATCTAAAAATTAACTCATAAAAATCCCTGTTCTTTTGACAGTTAGATATATTTTTGACAAATTTACTTTGTGAAAAATAACTATTTTAACTGACGAGCCAATTGGCGAAGTCAAGTTTATACTTACAAAGTACCTAAATATTATATTTTATAGACATATGTAGGTATAACGCCCGGACCAGGCCCAAGAAAAAAGTGTCCCAATTTTATTAAGTCCTTCCAGTTAGGTATAATCTAATTTTTTCAAGTATATTTCCATTTTTATTTGGAGATCTTCTAAGCCAATTAAGAACTACAATAATTAAAACTTGAGTTTGCCAGATGCAAACTCAGAGTGTTTCACACATAGAGTATTTTTAGATTATAGACAATTAGGTTCAGTTACTGTAGTTTCCTAATTGTCTATTAGAGATTTAGAAACTTCCCTAAATCTCTATAAGTAAATTAATCTAAAAATTAACTCATAAAAATCCCTGTTCTTTTGACAGTTAGATATAGTTAACGCACTTAATTTCCGTATAGTTTTGTGCGTTGACTATTACGCGGAAGCATACGATTATTTAATGCTTCTGCTATATATTTTGGATAAAATACACAGTTTTTAGTTAAAATTGCTTCAGAATATTCTAAATTTTAATAAAATTAGTCTTAGATTATTGGAATTTTTTGGGTTAATACCCCACAGCTTGCTGTGTAGTAAAAATTCTAATTAGAAACTTTCGATTCAGTTATCTCCGAATACCGCGGAGCTTGCTCCGATTCGGTAGGAGATTTCAGAAAGTTTCTTTATCCAACTGTCAAAACCTAGTGAGTAATAATATCTTATTTTTGACAAATTTACTTTGTGAAAAATAACTATTTTAACTGACGAGCCAATTGGCGAAGTCAAGTTTAAAGAAAACACGATGTAAGAAAAAAGAGTAACGCTCCCCAAAATCCAGATATATTAGGAATTGTTAAAGAACCTGAAATTGCTGAATAAATAATAAGATTTTTTGTTTTGAGTGAGGTTATGAATGAATTTTAACTTTGCAATATGAGTAAACTTAAGTTAAGACTTAATCATGACAGGGTTTTCTTTCTTGAATCTTTCTATGATGTTTTTAAGAATTGGGGCCTGACCACTTTTAAGATAAAGATATCCAATTAAAGAAGAGAACAAAGCACCCACATTATTTACAATGAGGTCCCACATTGTATCATTCAACCCAGACTTTTGCATATTAAAACCAAATAATTGATCCATACTAAACTCAAATATTTCCCAAACTCCACCTATTGCTGCTGCAAGAGAGAAAGAGAATATGGCAATCCTAATTGGAGTTGCAACAACATTGTTTCTTCTATAAAGCACCAAGAGAATGATAAACCCTACTAAACCTACAGTAACCCCTGTAAGTGTATGCAATATTAAATCCCACCACCAAAATGAAGTATAATACCCTTTGAGTTCTCCTAGGAAAATAGAACAATAAATTAGTAATGCTATGAAAATTTCAAATTCTATAGGAATGTCTATTTTATAGCGCCTCTCAATAAAAAATGCGAGAAACGTGAGCAATAAGGCAAATAAGATAATTCCTAAGACATACCAATTCTCTGATATGATCGCTCTGTAAAGAGCAATTAATAAAGTAAATCTAACAAACCAAAGAAAAAAGAAATGGATTTTCTCAAGAAGGGGATCTTTCTTTCTTAAAGGAATTCTAAATTGTTTTTTCATTACGTCTCTAATCTTTTTTAATATAAAAATAATAGCTTTTTGAGTAATTGCTTGTGAGCAACTCAAATTAGCAAGACAGGGCAAGATAAACTACTAAATTCATAATATAAATATATATGATAAATGCTAGAATTTATTGATTCCTATTTTATCTATATATAACTTTATTTTCTTGCCCCTACATATTTGTAAATATTTGTTCTATATTCTAAATGTAGGGGTAGAAAATATAATTAGCAATGAGCCAATTTTGTAGTATTAGTGCAATGTTTTGGATACAAGATTTATACAACATTTCTTTGACGTTAATAATTTATAAGAATTGTCGAGATAAAAAGTCTCTATATTTCACAACTTACCCACTAAAATACAATAAAATAATGTAGAGGGTAAAACCTTCATTGTAATGTAATTCACTTTGAATAACTTTCACAATCTTTAATATATCTTTTGAAGAACCAATTAAGAAATGGGGAGTCATCCTTCTTTATTTGACTTCGTTCAAGCGCAGTATAATAGCTATTTCTTTTTGTATACAGTATATCTAACATAGGATATCTATGCTTATGTAAAACAAAATTCATCATTAATCTGGATATTCTACCATTACCATCTGAGAAAGGATGTATAGTTACCCATTTTAAATGAACAAGGGCGGCCAGTTCTACAGAATTTAATTTACTTTTACTTTTATTATACCAATCAAAAAACTCTTTTATTAAAAAATCTAATTCAGAAGGCATTGGAGGGGTATATTTACTCAAGGAAATACCTACCTGATGATTCCTAATCATCCCAGCTACATCTGGCTTAGTCTTTCCAAATAGTCTTTTATGCCAATAAAGTACAACCTGCAAAGACAAGCCTTTTTGATGGGATAGCATTTCATAAAATACCTTGTTATGTTCTTCTGCTTCTACAACATCATTTATTGGTTTTTCAGAGGGAGTTATTCCTCTTTCAATTAAGTTTGAAGTATCTTTTAAACTTAAAGAAGAACCTTCTATTTTTTGAGTACTGTATGTGAATTTTACAGAAAAGGTCTGTTTTTGCTTAGCTCTAGAAGAAGGAGACATTATCTTTTGTTCTTTAGAGTAATTACTTTTTATCTTTTCAAAATCATTAAACCATTTTTCTTTGTATAATTCTATAATAAACGCCCTTTTTATCTTTTCAATATCTTTAGGTATTTCTTTTCCAAGATATTTTTCTTTTTTAACGATTTTACTGCCTTCTCGTAAACTATGTTCAAGATAGTAATAGGTTTGTTCTCCAGTTTTCTTTTCCCTTATATTTACCATATACTATCTTGACACTACATATTTATAAATATTTGCTTTATTCTATAAATGTAGGGGTAGAAGACCTAGCGAGTAACGAGATCATTGCGGGATATTGGCAGGTGGTTTTGTATACAAGTAATGTACAATATTTATCAGACGTTAAGAGTTTAGAGATATTGTCAACCACAGGGGTGTGACAAGAATAAAGTTTTTAATTAAAAATCGAAGAAATCGAATTCTAACTGTCTTAACTTAGAATGCTCAGGTAATAAATCTCTAATTCTAAGAACTGACTTTTTCATTGCCTCGGGGAAGTAACCGTCAACAGCCATGTAATCAGGTATGGGAGAATAATCCTGTGAAAGATTAGCCTTCTGAAGCATACGATTCTTAAAGGATGGAGTAGCAACAATATTACGGGCAATCAATTCTACAGAAGCATTACGAAAACACATTAAACGATTAGGAATAAAACCATCATAACTTATGTAACTATAATAAGCATGAACCAATTCATGAGCAAGAGTAAGATCTCGTTCAAGACCAATTAAGCCCCCATCAAGAACAATTTCCCCTGTAGAGAAATCATAATACCCCAGATGTCTAGTATCTTTAAAAAATATACTTTTTCCATTTCGAAAAATAAAATCAAAAGAACCTGGAACTATGGGATATTCACACATTGAACTAAATAAAGAGTCCTGGGGGTGATGAACAAGGTATGAACTAACAATATCCCTCACCTCATAATATGATCTAAAATGATTATCCACGGACATGATCATAGAGAAAATAACAACTATAAAAAGATTATTAAGAAATGGGCAAATATAATACAATGAACTAAATTCCCTCACCAGACACTTAATGGTAAACTCAAAACCTCAAAAGATAACCCTTCACCTTATGAATACCAAGTTGCTATTTTATCGTTGAATACCTAACTGTGAGGGGAGTGTGAGACGCCCGAACTCGGAATACTTCAATCACGAAGTGTTGAAGTTGCCACGGATATCAATCTGTGAGCACTTCGATTCCGAAGACGCCCGAACCCGAGATGATACCATCTTGACGCATTGAATAGGTGTATATTCATACATACAAGTTGCTTTTAAACAAAAATCAACGGATAGGAAAATGAAAAAAGACATATTTAAACATAAAGAAAAATATCTTAATTGGAAAATCAAAATCATAAATTCAGAAATTAAGGATGTATCAAAAGAAAATTCTGATTTGATTAAGAGATATATCTTTGATATGGAAAGTGGGCTTAACGTATCAGTTAAGAGCGTCAAGGGTGCAAGAAGTTACATCAGGCTGAACAATCTCAAGCAAAGGATTATTTTCATTGCTAAGGAGCTGAAAAGCAGAATTAAGGTTAATTACTTAGGAGATTTGACAGAAGAGAATATCTTTAAGTTCTTTAGTGAAATGAGGAATGGAATCATAAAAAGAAAAGACGGCAAAGAATACCAATCCGTTGGAGATTATGTTACTGTGTTTAAGGCTTTCTGGCATTGGCACATGAAAGTTAATAAGAAGAATGGAACGGAGATTAATGATATTACTCTTGATTTAGACACATCTTATGATAAGCCAAAGTGGGTTTATCTAACTGAAGAACAGATTAAGAAGATCTACGATCATGCAAAATATGAATATAAGGTTTTAATTATGTTCTTGTTTGATAGTGGGATAAGAAGCCCTTCAGAACTCGTTAATATCAAAGTTTTAGACTTGTATAATGAATGTAAGGAATTAATGATTAGAGATGAGATAAGTAAGACATTCGGCAGAAGAATAAAGTTGTTGCTTTGTTCCGAAATGCTTAAACAGTACATCAAAAACAAGGAGTTGAAACCGGAAGATTATGTTTTCTCTTTCTCTTATCCAGTTGTAAACAGATATTTTCAGAGATTAGCTAAAAAGATATTTGGGGATAAAGTTAGTGAAGCTGGAAAAAAGTATTCAGAACTTACATTATATGATTTTAGACATTGCTCCTGCTGTTATTGGCTTCCACGCTATAAGTCTGAAAGTGCTTTAAAGTATAGATTTGGATGGAGGAAGAGCGAGAAGATACATTATTATTCTGAATTATTGGGAATGAAAGACACAATTTCAGAAGAAGATTTGCTCGTTGATACAACTAAAACGGAAATTGAAAAGAGACTTACTGAAACAGAGAAGGAGAATTCTATTTTGAAAGATAAGGTTTCTTTTATGGAAGCTAAGTTAAATGATATAGATAAGCTTACTAATGCTTTGTATAAACAGATTGCTTTAAAGAAAAAGGTTTAATTGTTCTGTTCAAAAATACCCCCTACATTAAATAAGCTTTTTTATACGTTTTAAGATATGTTCAACAATTAACCCATTTTCATACAGCTATTGTTTTACTATGCTGTGGATTGTTGCAAGGCTCGGCTTCTTCTTGTTCTTGTTCTTATCGTAATAATAAATATCTTCATTCTTTAGTATATCTCTTATGGAAAGCCCTTGTTGTTTCAACTCCTTAATCTTCTCCTTAAGTCTATCTGAATTTATAGCCTTCCTTCCCCATTTATTGCCTTTGTAACTTCTTGTAGTCTTGCCCTCTTCTTTCCTTACTGCAAGTTTAACCCTTTCACTTTTGGTTTTGCTTTCTCTATAAGCTCTTTGAAATTCTAAACCTCTTATTATCTTCTCAAGAAATTCAGATATAGCTTCACCAACAAAACCCATTTCTTTTATCTTAGCAATAGACTGAACAAGCTCACTCCATAAGTCACCCCTCACAGCATTAATATCAACACCATGCAAGAGATTAAGTTTCTTTACAAGCTTAAGAACTTCTTCTTCAGGCTGTCGGCTGAACCTGTCCATATTCCAAACTACTATATGATTAAACTCTCCTTGCTCTGCCCTCTTAAGCATTAGGTTAAACTTATCTCTCTTACTCTCATCTTTGAAAGCAGAAGCCTGTTCTTGTAAGGTATCAATAATTTCCCACCCTTTAGCTTTACAGAACTCAACACATTCTTTTATTTGAAGCTCTGGGTTTTGTTCGGTGGTGCTAACTCTATTATAGATTATTACCTTATTCATTTTAGTCCCTCTACATATTCTTTATGTTCTTTTGCTTCTTCTTCGCTCATATCTTTAGTCCAACAATCCACACAATTCCCCCAAAACTCTTTAATTGGTTTTTCTTTCTTACATGAAACACAAATTCCTTTTTCGATATGCTTTTTTTCTTCATAACAGATATCACAGTATTCAGAGTCTTTGGAATAATGCCAAGGATTACTTATTGCACCTAAACACCTTTTACAAACAAAGAATTTTCTTAGCATAATATCTTTTCTTTCTTTTATCATATTATTGCCTTCTTGACTTGTTCTAAAGTCTCCTCAAGTTTATTTAATCTCTCATTCATGATGTTTAATTCTGTTTTATCTTGCTCCTCTTTCAACAATTCAAGGTTATGCAGAGCTATTTTAAGGCTATCTTCTATCACAATTAATCTTTTTTGATTTTCCATATTACTAAGTTGAGTTAAATGGTTTCATTGGTGTTTGATATATCACTATATTGCACCGAACTTATGGTTTTTACGGGGTTTTGCGGTGTTTTTTCATAGTCATAGCCCTTTTTTCTTGCTTGAGCTATATGAAAGTAGATAGTTCTTTCAGATGTCTTTAATTCTTTAGCAACTTTAACAACATCTTGATGTTTAGACATTAAATTAAGTATTTCTTCTTG
>Ga0209542_10019158_pt1 | contig 10999 bp, 12 predicted proteins | sample RifCSPhighO2_01_FD_184028 | JGI IMG/M metagenome (GOLD analysis project Ga0209542, IMG submission 184028) | Soil microbial communities from Rifle, Colorado - Rifle CSP2_plank highO2_0.1 (SPAdes) (version 2) | ecosystem: Environmental > Terrestrial > Deep subsurface > Rock core/Sediment ...
TTTTTCCAAATTATCTTGTTGTTCAGCACAAAACAATGCAAACCATTTTCCAGATAGTGTTCTTTTGATTGTCATAGTTTTTATTTTGCCCTTTATCTCCCTGTGCTGTACTATGCTTATGTTTCCCATTTTTGAGATGTATAGCTTATTGCTTAAAGAAAATCCAGATTAGGGAAATGTAATTGAGTCATACCTGTTTTTTCCCTTGAATCTTGGAAAGCCTGGATTTTCCTTGTTTTTTAATCTTCTGTAAAAGTTGTTGAATGCATAGCTTATTCTTTGGTTTATGTTTTGCAATGCCTGGGAGTGAATGTCATAAAGAAATGGATTTTCCTGCTTTAGCTTTAGTAGATTGTTGTTTAAATCAAATTGCGTAAGATTAATGCTTTTTTCTTTGTAAGTTTTTATTTTCAGTTCAAGCTGCTTATTGTATGCAAGTCTTGCCATATCCAATAGTTTGCTAAGATTTGATTCTTGGGTTTTGTTTGGATATAGCCTAAAATTGTAAGTTTTTATTATAGCTATCACCTCTGATTTAATATATGTTTTTGCTCTTTAAAAACTATGCTGTGAAAATCAGGAAATTTTGCGGGTTTGCTGAAAATCTTCCGAGAAATTGCAATTTACAGCCATAGCGAGCTATGGGGTATTAACCCAAACTGAAATAAAAATAAAATAGAAAAAATGGTTTGAATAGTTAAGCCAAGCTAAAAAAATTAGAATTTCTTTCTTTTAGCATAACAATCTTTGCAGTAAACTGGCTTACCTTCTTGTGGCTTGAAAGGAACTTCACATTCCTGTCCACACTCTGAGCAAGTTGCTTTATGCATTTCTCGCGGCCCGAAATCTCTTCTGAAACCGCCCCTGTTAAACTCTCTCATGTTCTTTCCTCCGTTGGTTTACATAAAGAAAACATTTAGGCTCTTTATGCACCAATATTGCGAGCTAAATTGCCTTTAAAAAGCTTCCTATGGGGTTTATGTAAGGTTTACGGTCCGGTAATTAAGAGCATATTAAGATAGTGATGTTTAGAAATCTATTTATATTTTGAGGATTTAGTTCTTTTGATGGAGATAACAGCTGATTTGCACATACACAGTAAATATTCTAGGGCTTGCAGTAGCAGCCTAACTATTCCTAATTTAGAAAAATGGGCAAGGATTAAAGGAGTTAACTTGCTTGGAACAGGGGATTTCCAGCATCAAAAGTGGTTTAATGAACTAAAGGAAAACCTGACTGAGGAAGACGGAATTTTGAAGACAAAAACAGGGTTTAATTTTTTGCTGCAGACTGAAATATCATTGATCTATAATCAAGATGGTAAAACAAGAAAAATACACCATGTTATATTAGCGCCAAGTTATGATGTTGCAAGTCAGATAATTGAAATACTGTCTAAGAAGGGAAGATTGGATTATGATGGCAGGCCTATTTTTGGAATGTCGAGCATAGAGTTGGTTGAAAAAATGATGGAAGTAAGCAAAGAGATTGAGATAATACCAGGCCATTGCTTAACACCATGGTTTTCTATATTTGGATCTAATTCCGGGTTTGACAGCGTTGAAGAATGCTTTAAAGAAAAGACAAGATATATCCATGCATTAGAAACAGGCATGAGCGCGGATCCTGCAATGATATGGAGGGTTGATGAATGGAGCAAGTTTAATCTAGTGAGCAATTCTGACTCGCATAGTTTTTGGCCTTGGAGGATTGGAAGAGAAGCGAATATATTTGAATGCGGTTTAAACTATAAAGAAATAGTCAATGCAATAAGAACTAAAAAGGGGTTTGTTGAAACCATTGAAGTTGAGCCTGGCTATGGCAAGTACCATATAGATGGGCATAGAAACTGCAATGTTTTCATGGAACCATGTGAGGCTAAAAAATACAATAATATATGCCCTGTCTGCAAGGACAAGTTAACAATCGGAGTATTGCATAGGGTAGAGGATTTAGCCAACAGGGATATTGGATATAAGCCAAAGGATGCTGTTGGTTTTAGAAAACTTATTCCTTTAACTGAAGTTATAGCTGGTGTTTATGGCATAAAACAACTGGCTTCAAAGAAGGTATGGGGAATATATAATGGATTAATAAAAAATTTTGGCAATGAATTCAATGTTTTGTTAAATGTTGAGATGAATGATTTAAAAAAATTTGTAGATGAGAAACTTGCAAAGGTTATATTATTAAATCGGGAAGAAAAATTAAAAATAAGCCCTGGCTATGATGGAGTTTATGGAAAACCAATTATAGACAAAGAGTATTTAATGAAAGAACAAAAGTCGTTAAGTGATTTTTAACCTATGTAATTTATTTTTGATGTTGGCCTTTCATCAGCTTTAGTTATTCTAAACTGGTCTATCTGCTTTATCTTCTTTCTCAAATTTTTTTCTATATCTGTTACTTCTTTATTAAGCTCTGTGAAGTTTAAGTTGAGGTTGAACTTGCTATCAAGGATTTTTAGGATTTCCCTTGCGCTTTTTATGCCGAGATAGTTTGGATGGCCGTATGTTTCTGCCAAGAATGCTATTGAAGGGATGTTTCTTTTGCCAGCCAAGCCAACTAAAACACCTGTAACACCTATTATTGGACCAACAATGCCATAAATATTATTTGATAGATTTTTGAATTTGTATTTTTCAATTATTTTCTTGTCATTCGCAGTACAGTATACTCTTGGATCTGATGGCATTTCTGATAACCCTATGCCGCCAATAGTTATTATTTCTGTACCATTGTATTTTTCAAAAAAATCCAATATTTTATTGCAGAATTCATAACAAGATGATTCGTCTATTGGTTGGATGTCTCCTGCCAGGAATAAGAGGTCTTTGTTGTTTGCCCTTTTGTAATATATTTCTATTGTTGGCAGTTCCACCATGTTTTTTTCATTCACAAAAACAGCATGCGGGAAGTTATATGATTCTATGTCGAATATTTTTTGTGCTTTTAGGTTGTCAATTATAAAGTCAACAGCTATCTTGCCCACATTTCCAATGCCTGGAAGCCCCACTATTAGAACGGGCTTGTTTATATTTACTTTATTTAATTCTTTTAGCAAGAATACCATGTGCTTAAATTAGAATATTGCTTTATAAAAGTTGTTCTTTTTTGTATATTAATCTGTATTTTCCATACTGGTCCAAAGGTGAGTATTTCGGAGGTTTTGGCGAGAATGTTTTTGAATCGCATTCAGGGCATTTTTCTTTTAAGGTATAAGCATTGCATTTAGTGCATTTTAATATGTTCATCTTTTGAATTCAGCAGCACTGTTTGATTTTTTCATTAATAAGATTGCTTCGTTTGAAAGCTCAGTTATGATTTTTTCTGCTGTTTTATAATCATTTGCTGTTACATCAAACTTATAATTTGGGGCACCTAGGTATTTTATACTTATTTTATATTTTTTTAATTCTGCTATTTCATACAGCTTTTTTATTGAACTTTTTATTATTTGGATGCCATTTGGCTCTGTTGATGAAAGAATTAATGTTCCAGATATAGAGAATTCAGGTAGCTTGATCTTTTCTTTAATTAGGTTTATTAAACTAGTTCTATAATTTTCAGGAGAATTTAAATTCTTCAAATCATGATTATGCCTTATTATCTCCATGAATGCATCGTACAAAGAGCCATATTCTTCAATCAAATTATAACCTATATTCTTGTAGACGTCTTTAATATCTATTTTTAATTCTTTGGCAAGATTTTCAAGCAATTTTTCTGCTTTTTGCTCCTGTTTATGCTGCATATCTTTTTCTTTTTTTTGCGCCAAGTTAACACGTCTTAGGGAGAGATCAACATGGTTTTTAATGCGGTTAACTGTAAGAACCTTGCATACAAGCTTTTTCTCTTCTTTTACAAAGTCCCTTAGGTTTCTTATTCTTCCTGGAGAAATTTCTGAAATATGTATCATGCCTTCGATGTTTTTATATTCATCTAGGTCAACGAAAACAGAGTTTGGAAGTATTTTTTTTACTGTACAAACAACGAGAGATTCCTCTTCTGGCAAGCCTTGTTTTTTATAGAACATTTTTTTATTCCAGGATTTCCAAAATTCTAGCCTTTATCTTTGTTTTTCCACCTGTCGGTTCTGCTATTATTCTGCCGCAGACCAGGCAGTTTATTTTTGTAGCTGATTTACCGAATATTATCTGTTCGTTCTTGCATTTAGGGCATCTGAGCTTGATAAATTTGCTTGTTGGTTCTTTTATTATTTCTTTCATTTTCATTCAAAAACTGGCTTTCTTGTCCTGAATCCTTTGTTTTGGACTGTGATTTTATTGCAGACCTTGCATTTAAATCTTAAATCAACCTTTTTTGATGTTTTGGCACCAGTCATTTTAAACTGGCTTATTGCCCTTCTTGAATATCTGCCCTTATTGCCAAATCCAACCTTGCCTGTTGAACGGCTTTTTAATCTTGCTAATGCATATTTTTTCAAGCTAGATCTTTCTCTCTTCTTTGCCTGAGCTATTGAATGTTCTGTATGCTTCTTGCAAAATTTACAATATTTTGACTTTATTTTTGGTATTTTCATATTAATGTTGCTTTGTTTTTCTTTATTAATATATCAGCGACTTTTTCCGGCAATGATGCAATGTACTCTTCTTCAAATGGGCCGTAAACATTAAGGTCATCACCAACAAACCGGGGTATTGCATTTAAAATGCGAACTAGTTTGATACCATCTTGCCTAGATTGAGTTTTTAATTCTTTCGCTTCCTCTTTATGCTCTATTTTAGGCTCTTTATTGGATAACAAGCTGATTAGGATGGCATTCCTGTAATTGTCTAATGAGCCAAGCAAGTCATTAAAGAAGGCCTTTTCTATTTCCAAAAAGAAAGAGGTGTCTGCTATCTCATTTGTTCTTGATTGAAACAAGGCAAGCTGCAAGATTTTGTTTTCGCGCCTTTCATAAAGCTCCTTAAGAATCTTTTGTATGTTCTCTAGCTGTTTCTTTGTTTTTACTGATTCTGATAATGAGAATATACCTGCCTTTTTTTGCTGTGAATCAAGTATAGCTTTTTTTTCTTCTATGTAGCTTAGGATGTTCTTGAAAAAATCAGGGCTTAATTTTGAAAGTTCTTTTTTTGTTTTTTCTTCTCTGAGAATTTCGTATAGCATTTCATATGTTATTACATCTTGCATTCTATTTGGAGAAATAATCTATTTAAAATATTTTGTATTCTGCCATAGCATCTTTAGGAGACTTGTTGCATGTATTTTAAGCCCTGTTTCTCTGGCTTTCCTTTCAGAGAATGTCTTTGCAGTGCCTTTTTTTAGGCCATAAATCAGGAATGGGACTGGATCGCTTGAATGGGACATGAGATTGCAAGGCGTTGAGTGGTCTGCTGTGATTACAATTGCTGTATTTTTTATATCTTTTATATTACTGATAAAATTTTTATCTATATCTTCTATGGCCTTCATTTTTTCTACAGGCTTATTTCTGTGGGAGAGGGCATCTATTGTTTTTATCTGGACATATACATTGTTATTTTTTATTTCTTTTTTGACAATGTCTGATAATGCCTTAAGATTTTTCGGCTTCTTTACAACTTTCATTTTGGAGAGCTTTCCAATTGCTATTTCAACAGGCATGTCTGCAAGAATTGTCCAACTCTTCATGTTTCTCAACACAGGCAATTTATTTCCAGCCCCTCTTGTAAGGATCGTCTTGTTTTTTAACAAACTACCTGCCTTTTCTATGAAATTGTTTATCATTTCTGCTGTAGCCCCTGCTTTTTTCTCAAAGGGGATAACATTTTTTTGCATTAATAATCTATTTCTTACTGGCAATGCTGTAGTTACGAAGTTTTTAACAACTTTGTAGCCAGGGTGGGAATTAGAAACTCTTGGAGAGAGATTTTTGCTGATTATCAGAACGCCCCTATAGCCAATTGTCTTTTTGAACTTCATATGAGGGATTTTTATGCATTCTATTTTTTTTACCTCATCTCTTGACGGCATTGACTCTATGTCGTTAATTCTGTTATGATGGATTTTGCTATTGCAAAGGGTGGCAAAGTTGCACCTTATTATGACTTGGCCCTTTTTGATCTTGATGCTGTTGCCGTATGCTTCAAGAGGACCCCTACCAGTGTATGTTTTGAAGATATCATAACCTAGAAGGGAGAGCATACCCTGGTCTGATTCCGGGGCAATGTTTTTGCTTATTATTGTCATTGAACCGATCATGCCATTCCTTGCTAGAAAATCCATACATGGCTTTTTTGCAGCATCTAATGGTGTTTTATTCTTTAATGAATTGCATGGCCTGTCACCAAGACCATCCAGCACAATAAACAATATTTTCATTTAGATAATTCTTGGAGAGATTATTTATTAACTTTGTCTTTATTTTTTTTCTTTGCTATTTTGATTTTCATATTTTGGAATTATGATTTCTTTATATAGGCTGTCTATAATATCTTCAAGAAACTTGTCTTGCTTTTCGTTTGAACCAAGATCCATGCTATCTTCAATCTTGTTTATATAATCTTTGGCTTTGATAAATTTCTTTAATGAGTATACTATTACGCTATTTATTTTTTCTGCTAGAATATCATCAAGTTCAGCACCATTTACAATATAAAACGCCTTATATTCATCATCTTTTTCTTCTTTGTATTCATTGGTAATGTTTTTTACATCAATGCTGGAGCCATAATCAACAGGCAAAAGCACATGATTTACCATGGCTCTTTTTTGGTTGTCTAAAATGACATCTATAATCATATCCACTATTGTTTCATCACCCTTTTTCTTGCCAAGGTAATGGACTATATTGATGAGATTTCCATTTTCTTTTTGGCTGTACATAGTTATTATATTTCTGGTGCCAAAAGAATATTCACCCATTAAATCATATTCCTTTTCAGCCTTCTTCTGCAAAGAATTAGTTATTCCATGTTCTGTATATTTTTCTGTTTCCTGAAGGTTATTTGGCATTTTGGAATTGCCAACTGCCAATAATGCAGCCAATACGAATTCTTTCATGTAAGGTGCCATGATACAAAAATTTAAAAACTTAGTCCCATAAAAAATCCTATGTATAAAATAAAATTAAGGCCAGAAGATTTCTTTGTTGAAGAGTTATGCGACTTGAGCATTAAAGATACTGGAGATTACTGCTATTTTGCCATGGAAAAAAAGAACTGGAATACAATGGACGTTATAAAAACTCTTGCAAATAGATTAAGAATAAACCAAAAAAGGTTTAATGTAGCCGGCATGAAGGACAAAAATGCAGTAACAAGGCAGGTTTTTTCAGTTTTTAGGGTTCCGAAAAATGCTGTATTAAGGATTAAAATAAGGGATGTTCATTTTGAATTTTTGGGGTATGGCGATGAGAGATTAAAATTGGGGCAGATAATAAAAAACAGGTTCAGGATAGTTGTAAGAAATTTAGCTTCAAGAAAATACAGAAACATTAATTTCATAGAAAATTATTATGATGAACAAAGGTTTGGCGGCAAAAATCAATTAGTAGGAAAAGCGCTGGTTAAAAAAGAATTTTCCAATGTATGCAGCATGTTAAAGCTGAATGTTAATAAAAATGATTACATTGGGGCTATTAGAAATAATTTGGACAAAAAAATGCTGATTTTTTATATTAATGCATACCAAAGTATGTTATTTAATAAATTAATTGCTGAATATGTAAAAATAAGGTCTGATAGCACATTTAAAGTAGGTTATGAAACTGGAGAATTTATCTTTTCCAATAAAGAAATTAAAAACAAGAAAATACCCTTAATTGGATTTTTGAGCGTTATAAGAGATAGGGAGATTAAAAAATTATATGAAAGGATATTAAGAGAAGAGGAGGTTTCAAAAGAGGATTTTTTGTTTCCAATGATGCCTGAGCTGGGTTCTGAAGGGAATGAAAGGGATTTTATTGTAGAGGTCAATGTTAAGGCGAAATATGAAGATGATGACATGAATGAAGGGAGGTACAAGGCCATATTGGATTTTGCATTGAATAGGGGCTCGTATGCAACAATAGTTGTTAAAAAAATGTTCGGATAAATTTTTGTAGAAAGATTTAAATATTAGTCAAGCAAGCAATATAATATGCAAAAAAAGAGCGTTGTAAAAAGAGACAATAAGGTTTTTGTTATAGGCATTCTAATAATATTTTTGATAGCATTAATTGTTATGAATTTTGGAAGATTTACTGGAAGCGTGACAAAAGAGTCATCTACAATATTGACCATAACACCAGACAAGATGACTGGCGGGGAGTATGTTAATATAGATTTAATTCCTGGAAAAAAAGGAGTTTACAATCAATACTATATATGCTATACATATAATGATGTGTGCCTTGCAAGGCCAAGATTTTCATGCAGTTCATTCAGATGTATAAAGCCTGTTAGTGACAGTTATAAAAGCTGGGCAGGATGGGAATCTGGCGTTTATTATGTAAAGGTATTTGATTATGAGATAAACGGCTATGTCAGGTCATATTTCACAATTGAGTAAGGAGCAAGGCTTATAAGTTTATTTAATTAAAATTTTTCTATGTTCGGATTTTTAAAAGACAAATTAAAGGATGCCATATCCAAGTTTAGCAAGAAGGCTGAAGAGATACCAATGGAAAAGCCTGTAGAAGAGAAGATAGTAGAACAAACTAAGAAAGAAGAAACTGCTATTGCAAAAAAAGAAGAGAAATCAGAAATTAAAGAAGAACTTAAAGAAAAGAAAGGTTTTTTTACAAAGATTAAAGAGAAGATTATAGAAGAACAAAAAGAAGAGAAATCAGAAATTAAAGAAGAACTTAAAGAAAAGAAAGGTTTTTTTACAAAGATTAAAGAGAAGATTATAGAAGAACAAAAAGAAGAGATAAAAGCAGAAGAGAAGAGGGAAGAAAAAGCTGTTGAAACTGTTGAAGAAAAAAAATCTGAAGAAAAACCTAAAGAGAAAAAAGGATTTTTTGAGTCTATTAAAGAAAAGGTTACTACAATAAAAATAGATGAAGGAAAATTTGACGAATTCTTTAATGAACTTGAATTAACATTGCTTGAGAATAATGTTGCTTATGAGGTTGTTGAGAAGATAAAGAAAGACCTGAAAAAAGATATAGTTGACAGGCCGATAAAAAGGGGAGAAGTTGAGAGTATAATAAATGAATCATTGATGGCGAGCATTGAGGGCTTATTTTTGGTTCAAAAGATAGGACTGCTTGAAATGATTGAGAAAAAAGAAGATAAGCCATTTGTTATATGCTTTTTAGGACAGAATGGTTCTGGAAAAACAACAAGCATAGCAAAGATTGCACATTACTTAAAAGAGCATAAACAATCTGTTGTGCTGGCTGCAGCTGATACGTTTAGAGCAGCATCAATAGAGCAGATTAAGGAATGGGGCACTAGGCTCAATGTTAAGGTAATAGCGCACGACTATGGGGGCGATGCTGCTTCTGTTGCTTTTGATGGGATAAAATACTGCAAGGCCCATAACATAGATGTTTTGTTGGTAGATACTGCTGGAAGACAGCACAGCAATCAGAATTTAATGAGGGAGATGGAAAAAATAGTAAGAGTTACAAAGCCTGATTTGAAAATATTTGTTGGAGAGGCTATTACTGGAGGGGATGTCATATTGCAATCTGAAGAATTTAATAATACTGTTGGAATTGATGGAATAATATTGACAAAGGCAGATGTTGATGAAAAGGGCGGGGCAATAGTTTCTATATCTTATGTAACCCATAGGCCAATAATGTTCTTGGGAACTGGACAGATGCCAGAAGATATGAAGGAATTTGACAAGAGAGATGTAATGAAGAATCTAGGGTTGGTATAACTTTCTACTATTGATAAAAAGAAGGGTTCTGTTAACTTAATGTTGATAAACTTTCAAAAACGAATATTATAATGACTAAACGAAGAGAATGTCAGTTCTTTTTTAGTCTCTTAATAAAATAATTATACATAATCCCAATTAGAATAATAACAATTGTAACTCCAATAACCTGAAATATAGTGTAGTTTTGTTGCAGACCTTCTGTTTTTTCACGATCTTCTTGAATTGGTGTTTCTTTTTTCTCTATTGGTTCTTTCTCTCCATCAACTTTTGCTGGAGCGTTCTATTGAACTTTGATGAAAAAAATGCAAAAGATTTATGATCAATTTAAAGAATGCACTTATGAATTGGACGATACTGTCATTATAAATGCAATAAAGTTTAGACAGAAATACAAAAATCGCGATCTTTCTTATTCTGATTGCATAGAGTACATATATGCAAAAGAAAATGGTTTAATTTTTTTGACAGGCAATAAAGAGTTTAAAGGTTTAGATAATGTAGAATTTGCGACTAAATAATTTTTTACCAAGATTTATAAATTTAGTTTTTACCTTATTTTACATGGTTTTAGACAAGTTAGGAACTAACTTAAAGGATATTCTGAAGAGGATAGCAAGAGCTGTTTTTGTAGATGAAAGGCTAATTGATGAGCTTGTAAAGGAAATTCAAAAGGCCTTGCTGAATGCTGATGTAAATGTACAGCTTGTTTTTGAGCTAACAAAGGAGATTAAGGAAAGGGCTCTGAAAGAAAAGCCCCCTGCAGGGGTCAATCAAAAAGAGCACATAATAAAGATAGTTTATGAAGAGCTTGTAAAGTTTTTGGGTGAGGATAAATCAGAAATAGCAATAGAAGCAAAAAAACCATTCAAGATAATGTTTACAGGTTTGTTTGGAAATGGAAAAACGACTTCAATTTTAAAGGTAGCAAAGTATTATTCCAAGCGAGGCTATAAGGTTGCGACAATAGCCCTGGATGTGCATAGGCCTGCTGCAATAGATCAATTGGAGCAAGTAAGCAAGCAGGCAGGTGTAGCTTGTTTTTCTGACAGGAAAGAAAAGGATCCAATTAAGATTTACGAGAAATTTATTGATGAATCTAAAAAATATGATTTGCTGCTTGTTGACACTGCTGGAAGGGATGCATTGAGCGAGGACTTGATAAAAGAAATCAAGGAGTTGA
>Ga0209542_10019159_pt1 | contig 10998 bp, 18 predicted proteins | sample RifCSPhighO2_01_FD_184028 | JGI IMG/M metagenome (GOLD analysis project Ga0209542, IMG submission 184028) | Soil microbial communities from Rifle, Colorado - Rifle CSP2_plank highO2_0.1 (SPAdes) (version 2) | ecosystem: Environmental > Terrestrial > Deep subsurface > Rock core/Sediment ...
ACGCAAGCAAGGTTCAAAATAGGGCAAGGTTGTTTATGTGGAAGCTCACTCAACTGAGAAAGGAACACTCCGCTAAAAACAAGTGAGTTTACACTTATGAGAAATTCTTATTTCGATTATGTGTGCGTTTGTGCATATGAGGGATTCTTATCCCGATTATGTGGAACACTGGATTCATTTCTTACAATTAAAATATGCCAACTTTAAACGGAAACTATATTGATCTTCTAATCCTGATTGTTGTTGGGATATACGTCCTTGAAGGAATTAAAAGAGGGTTTTGGAGTTTGGTCGGGGATCTTGTTTCCTTTTTCGGTTCTTTGTTTGTTGCTTTTCGCCTGTATCCGTACGCCGCAAAATTCCTAGCTTTAAACTTCACACTTTCCTACTCTTTTGCGAATGCTTTAGGTTTTGTTTCTATTGCTATTCTCTCTCAAATTTTTTTGAGTGCTTTGGTTTTTCATTTCTTAAACCGTTTGCCAAAAAATATATTTGCCGCCTCTTGGACTAAGATTTTGTCGGTTTTTCCGGCCCTTTTGGATAGTTTGGTAATTATTTCTATTGGTTTGAGTTTGGTTTTTTCACTGCCTGTTTCTCCGAAGGTAAAAGCTGATATTGAAGATTCGAAAATTGGTGGTTTTCTTTTGACGCGCACGCAAAGATTTGAGGGGGCGTTGTCTTCTGTTTTTGGAGATGCGATTTCTGAATCTCTGAATTTTTTGACTGTAAAACCGGAGAGCGGAGAGACGGTTGACATTCCTTATAAACCTAAAAAGCTTACGGTTGACGAGAGGGCAGAGGCACAAATGTTGGTTTTAGTTAACCAGGAGCGTGCAAAGGTGGGGGCAAAACCTTTGAAGATTGATCCGGCCATAGTTCCGGTTGCGAGGGCACATTCTCGTGATATGTGGGAACGGGGGTATTTTTCTCATACTAATCCTGATGGGGAGAGTCCTGCGGATCGGATGAAACGAGGTGGGGTAAAGTTTTTGGCTGCAGGGGAAAATTTGGCTTTGGCGCCGACTACGGAGACTGCGCATCAAGGCTTAATGAATTCTCCGGGGCACAGGAGAAACATCTTGGATCCACAGTTCTCCCGAGTTGGGATAGGGGTTATTGACGGGGGAATTTACGGAAAGATGTTTACGCAGAATTTTGCGGATTGACGCCAACCATATCAATTGATACAATTGATACAATCATGCGAGTTTCAGCATACAAGGCAAGAACTAATTTAGGGGATTTGATAAATCGTGCCTATTATAATGATGAGGTGATTATAATTGAGCGTAAGGGAGAGCCTATGGTTAAGATTGTTAAATACACATCGGCCAAAAGGAAGAGTAATAAGTCGTTTTTAGAGGCAGCCGGTATATTGAAAGATTTAGATACTGATAAGATGATTGAGTACATTTATGAAGGTAGAAGGGATGGGTCTAGGAATAAAAAGTTTTTGGCTGACTGGGATTCCTAATTGATGTTGTACCTTGTTGATACGGATCGTGTTATATCTTACTTAAAAGGGCGAGGTGGTGCAGTTAAACAGCTTCAGCATCTTGAGGGTAAGCTTTGCTTGAGTGTTATTAGTCTGGCTGAGATACTTGAAGGCATATACTTCTTTGGAGAAATTAGGCAAAAAGTTTTGGCTCTTAATATGTTCTTGACTGGTGTAAAGATATTAGATGTTGATTACAGGGTGGTTGATGAATTTGCAAAAGCACGGGTTGTTTTAAGAAAGCAGGGAAACTTGATCGACAATATGGACCTTTTGATTGCCTCAACTGCGTTGGCACATAAGCTTACTTTGATTACAGGAAATAAAAAACATTTTGAAAGAGTAAAAGGTCTGAGGCTGTTTAAGGGGAGTTTTGCGGATTAGGTGTATACTGGTTTAGTATGAGAAGTTTGCTGGCCGTAAAGATATTAAGTCCAAAGCCGGAATCTCTTTTGCCTTATGAGAACAAGTGGATTGCGCACACATTTGATGGGAAAAAAATTCTTGCATCGGGAAAGACTGTTGAGCAACTAGACAAGAAACTTAAGAAGTTAAGAGTTAAAAGAGCAAAATCGGTTTTAATGTATGTACCCTCGTTTGATGCCTACCTTTGCCTCTGATGCCTTTGCAAAAGATTTCCTTTAACTACACGCCGTTACTGGTAAGGGACCCCAAGACAAGCAAATTTGTAAGGATTTACCGCCCGATGGTTCCGGTTAAGCTCTTTTACAGAAACAGGTCTACCGGAGTGATTAATTGTGTTTTGGATTCTGGTGCAGACAGAAGTTTGTTTCCTGCTGCTTATGCTTTACAACTCGGGTTTGATGTAAAAAAGCAAGGCGAGGAGTCAGAGGTTGTTGGGATAGGTGGGCATAAAGTTTCTGTTTACATTTTGAAAGTCCAACTTGGTATTGTTTCTGAAAAACCAGAAATTTTTCGAACGGAGATCGCTTTTAGCTATGACCATAACCATCCGGTTTTGGGAAGAAAGGGTTTTTTTGATCTTTTTGAAAGGGTTGAGTTTGGGGAAAAGAAGAAAATAGTTGAGTTGGTTTTGTAAAGATGAACTGTTCTGGTTTGTTCTTAATACCCAAGAAAAGTAATATATAAATATATATTTAGTAGTATTACCTAATAGTTAATTATATTTAGATGAAAAAGCAGATTTGTAGGGGCGAGGCCTGCTGCGGGACAAGAAGTCCAACAAACAAACCTCGCCTTGAAGACCACTGTTAGTGAGCGACCTCCTCACGCCACTTTGCCTCGGGTATTCGATCATTGAAACGCTGTACGCCGACTGTGTAGTATGTTACGTTTCGGTCACGTATTGCGGTTTCAAAGTTGGTGTAATTCACATCGAAGAACACACCGAATCTCTTGGTTGCACCAGACCGAAAGTCATTAAATCCTGGGTTTTGAGCATTGGTGGTTGAATATCTTTTGCCAGTGCTTAGTTCCAGGTAAATGCCCCCCGTAGGAGCCTCAAAGTTCAGAGTACTTCCCGAAAGGTTTTGCACCTCAAACTCGACAATAGTGAGAGTGGTGTGCCCGCTATTATCGGGTCTCGGAGCTCTCAACAGCGTCAGGGTCATACCTTGACCAACCCAGGCTTGACCAACTTGAAGAATGGTGCCTTGCGCAGTAGACGAGACTGCGGTTGGGGCAGGGATTGCTGTCGGTGGTGGTGGAGTTGTCGGAGCTGGCACTGCGGTTGGTGGTACCCTTGTAGGTGCTGCAACTATCGGTACGGTGGTAGGCGTTGGCGCCCGGGCAGGTGCGGATGTGGCTGTTACGACCAGAATGCGTTCCACGATTTGCGGTCTGGCCTCTGTTTGCCTAGACATGAATAGCACAACTAGGATGCCAGCGGCGGCGGCTGCAACGAACGCTACGGTTAAGAGTACCCCGATGAAAATGCCCTCGTGACGAAGGAATTTCAACACATGATGCGGCAACATTTACCTCTGCCTCCTATTTCAAAGGGCTTTTTCAGTCATACAATTGGGGACTGTGGGGCAATAGTACGCTGCCTTGTAGAAGAATTGCAAGAAACGGGGCAAGGGTTATTGCGGGGTTTGGGGGTATATACTTGCCTTTGTGGATGGATTGTTTGAGAAGGTTCACACGTTTGTGAAAACTATACCCGTGGGGAGGGTTGCAACGTATGGGCAAGTTGCGCAGATATTGGGGGTTAAGGACGTAAGGAAGATTGGGTGGGCATTGCATGCAAACAAAGACACGAGTTGTCCTTGCCATAGGGTAGTAAACAAGGATGGGCGAGTTGCTCCGGGGTATGCCTTTGGAGGGCCTGGAGAACAGAAAAAGAGATTGGAAGAGGAGGGGGTTGGTTTTAAAGACGATCAACATGTGGATTTAGCGAAGCACCTTTGGAGTATTGGGGCACTAGAGCGTTAGGGCGTTGGATGGATTCTATTTTTTGTGGGGTTTAGAGATATTGTGGGACTTTACTGAATAATATAGGAGGAGTATGCCGACTATGGTAAAGACTGCTATCAGTGCACTTCGTTTATAGAGTTCCTCGCCTACGTAGAAAAATACTGCATCGGGCAAAAGGGCTAGGATGTTTGCAAAGAAAAAAGTTCTGAAACTTATTTTTGATAAACCTGCGATATAACTTACAAAGTCAAAAACTGGAGCTGTTACCAGGCGTATCCCCAAGAAGGCTAAAAACTTTGTTTTTTCGTTGAATTTTCCTTCCCATTGATGGAGGTGCTGAAGAGGGACAAGTTTTCTTACGAGGGGCTTTTCGTACTTTCTTGCAAGGAAGAAGGCTGTTGTGGCGCCAAGTATTACGCCGATACTTGCGTAAATGAATGATTGGAACCAACCTAAGATTGGGAGTAGGGCAAGAGACACGATTCCTCCGGGAATAGGAGGGATTACTATTGCCAAGAAACGCCAGGAGATTAAGAAGAGTGGGGCCATTATTGGGTGGTTTTCTACAAAACGGGTGAGTTGATTAATGTTATCTGGAACCCAGAGGAGGAGTAGGGCGAGGCCCAAGAAGGAGAGGGATAGGGTTGTTGTGGCTATTGCAAAATTGCTTCGCATGTTTGGTGTGATATTCTTGTATTATACGTGTATGAAAAATAAATGGGTTTATTGGGCTGTCGGGTTTTTGCTTTTGGGAGGAATTGGGTGGTGGATTTATAGGGGTTTTTCTACGCCGCTACCCGGGGAGGCCGTTTCCGATTTAGGGCAGAAGCACGTTTTGGATATTTCGACTTCAACTTACAATTCTAATCCTCCGACTTCCGGGGATCATTTTCCGGTTTGGGCAAAGCCGGGTTTTTATAACCAGCTTATTTCGGATGGGCATTTGATTCATTCGATGGAGCATGGGTATGTAATCGTTTGGTATGACTGTACGAAGCCAGTACAAAAAACATACGGCATAGTGAATAGGGTGGAGGCGCATGCGGGGATTGACGATGCGACGATTGCGACAGACTCGGCGCATCCTTTGACGAAAATGACGACTCCTATTAGTTCTGATATGAGTGCTTTTACTCCAGAGAATTCTCCGGCAAAAGAGGTTGAATTGCCAAAGGAGTTTGAGGGTGCGGAGTGTAAAACTTTAACAACAGCCCTTAAGGGTTTTTTAAGGGTCGAAAAAAGGGTGATTATTGCTCCGAGGGTTGGAATGGATATTCCGATTGCATTGACTGCGTGGAACAGAATTTTGGGGTTGAATAGGGTGGAGAAAGAAAAGATAGAAGGATTTATAAGGGCGTTTCACAATAGAGGGCCGGAAAAGACGGTTGAGTAAGAACCTGGCTAATTGCCAGAACCTTGCTGCTGATGCAGTAAGAACCTGAAGCTTCGCTTCAGAACCTTGCCGTATGCTTCGTTTAGGAAGCTACGCAACAGTAGATCTTTTTTGCACAAGTATGGAAAAGGGTGCAAAAAAGGGAATGTCGCGGGGTCTTCGATAAGCTCAGGATAAACTGGCTTGGAAGGCCCCGCGGGGTTTGGGTTTGTGAGGTCGGTGGTGTTTTTTGGCTAATCTACCGACGACCTGGCCTCGACCGGAAGTGGGCGGGGTTCCAGTAGAGCTCGCCGAAATGGAGGGCGCCCCTGCTTGAGACCAGCCGCTCAAGGACTGATTGGCAGACCGCCTCAGTCGTCGCGATGCCCTGGGTTGCCAGGAAGCCTGCCGCGCTTGTGGGAGACAGCCCTTCTGGGCTTACCTGGAAGAGCCGACTGGCGAGCAGATCGAAGATGTCTTGGCCGGGCTCATCAGGGAGCTCGGTGGGTGGGGCGATCCTCCGCAGTTGTTCCCAGGCCAGAAGGCCTTCACTTGTCAGGGTGTGTCCCCCGGTGCCGTTGGTTCCCATGAGTCCCATTCGACGAAGGAGTCCCAGGTGCGAGACGACACTGTCCACTCCGTTTGGAATGAGCGATGGGTGGTGCTGCCTCATCTTGGCGACTATGTCGATTGTCTTACGGCTGCCTGCCGCCAGGATTCCGAGTACGGCTACCAATTCCGGATCCAGTTCCCAGCTAGTTGTTATTGTGCCTTGGCTTTGGGCCATTTGCTTCCCCTCCTTGTGGGACCGCTTTTAATGTTCGCTGCCGTTGCAGCAGGATGATTATATCCTATAATAGTAGTTCGTGCAAGTTGAGGTAACGTTTTGCGGAAAGGTGGGTATTGACTATTTTGGTTAAAATAGTTAAAATGGTTAAATTATGAAGACCATTACAATTCCCGCGACGGAACTTAAGAGGAATACGGCAGAAATTTTAAACATTGTTGCGTACGGGAATACTGTGGCTATTATTGAGCGGTATGGAGAGGCTGTTGCGAAAGTTGTTCCTGTTGTAGGGCGTATGCGAAGTAAAGAGGAAATAAAGGCAGTACTCGATAAGTACTTTGGTGCAATTCCGGATTTTCCTGATGTTACCAAACTTAGAGTATCGCGCAGGAGGCCAGTTAATTTAGACGAGTGAAATATCTTCTTGATACAAGTGTTTTAGTTGACCATTTGAGGCGGAAGAATCGAATATCGGATTCTTTGGTTGGCGACGGCGTGGGAATAAGTATTATTAGCTATGCCGAGCTTTTTCATGGAGCTTATAGGTCTGCTAATCCCGAGAAAAATTTGCGGTTAATCGCGGGTATGGTGCGAGAAGTTGGGTTAGAAGTTGTGGGTTTGGATGAAAAGGTAGTGGATCGGTATGCGAAGATTCGTGTAGTTCTTGAAAAAAGAGGTGAGCGTTTGGAAGATTTTGATTTGTTAATTGGGGCGACTGCGATTTCTGAAAACTTAATACTTGTAACAGGGAACGCTAGGCACTTCAAGAGAATCTCAGGACTGTCTTTGGTGGAAAGTTAGGGCGGGGAGCACCAGGGCTGGTGTTGGTGCTCCCCGAGGAGTGGGCTGGTTGGGCTAGTCGTTCTCGGGCAGAAAGTCGGGATGGTAGTACTTGCGGCGGTACTTTGCGGCCGCTCCATCAACAACCATGTCTTCTAGTATGGCCCTTGCTGCTTTCTTAGGCAGCTTGATGTCTGTTTGGAAAAGCACGAGTGCTCTGGCGACCTTGGGAGTCATGCCCAATGAACCCCTCTGGTTCAGTCCAACCCTTAGCACATCCTTGAAGAGGACGTTTTTCCTGCGCCGAGGTTTTCTTGGGTGGGTTGCCGTGGTTCTGCTCTTAGCCATCCTGGGATGCTCCTTGTTGCGATCTGTCAACATTGTTGGCGGCTGGTTGTCTGCTCCCGTACTCGAATCCGCCGTCGATTGGCGTTTTGACAAGCTCGCCATTGCTGACGAGTTCGTCCAAGGTCTGCTGAATGACACCCCAGGGCACCTCGTGATCGTGTTCGTCCAGGAGGTAGTTCTGGGCATCTTCTATGGTCCAAGGTCCTCGCTTGAAGATCTGCCTGTTGAGCAGATTTTTCAGGCTGTGGTCCCATGCGCAAGTGTTGGCATTTGGTCCTGGCGTTGTGGCCTGTGCTGGTGGAGCTTCAAGTTTGCCGGCGAATTCGACTTTTCCTCCGGAGAAGTGCAGGCTCAACTCGCGGTTTGGACCGTCGACTTTTAGACTGTAGTCTCCCTCCAGTTCTACCCTGAAGGTCGTACCATCTGCTCCTACTCCCTCGAAATGGAGATCCTTGCCTTGGAAGGCGAGCTGTTGGCACTTGGCCAGATCCTCTAGGATTTCACCCAGAGGAAAGTAATTGCTTTCGGACGGGTCTTCACTGCCTTTTACTGCCACGAGCGTCTCCTTTGCTTAAACTGAAATGTTCTTGTGTTGGAATTTCCAACCTGCCAATTTTATTCTGATTGCTGTGGAAAGTCAATGCTATGGGACTTTTTTCTTAATTAAGGCTTGCTAGGAGATTTTTAGTGTGGTACTTTCTAAGTCATGATTGTTGAAGTTGCGGAGCAAGACTTTGATTCTAAGGTTGTGACTTCTACGAACCCTTCTTTGGTTGATTTTTGGGCGCCTTGGTGCGGGCCTTGTAAGATGGCTGAACCTGTACTTGAGGAACTTTCGAAACAACACACAGGTAAAGTTGATTTTTATAAAGTGGATGTTGATCAGAACCCTGGCTTGGCTTCCAAGTATGGGGTCATGTCTATTCCTACGACTATTCTTTTTAGGGGTGGTCAAGAGGTGGGAAGGCAGATTGGGTTTGGAGGAAAACAAAAGTTTGTTGAGTTGTTAGAGAAAGTGTGACGTAAATTTTAAAGGGGGTGATTATATTTTAATGAATCCTAATAATCCAAGTGATGGTCAAGGTCAGACAGGTGTAGGTCAAGTTCCAGTTGGGGCTCCGTCTATGCCTTCTAATATGCCTTCGCCTTTGAATGAGGTTCCAGGGCCAGTAGTTACTCCACCGGCAGCTCCTACGGGAGATGTTCCAGGAGTTCCTGGTGGTATGCCAACCCCTGCGGCTCCGGTAGCACCTCAAATGCCAGAGGTGTCGACAGCTCCTGAACCAGAAGGCGAGCAAGGAGGACAGACTCCTCCTCCGACGCCTGGCGTTTAAAGGTACAGGTAATGGAGTCTCTTATTTCCAGCTGGAAAGAGACTCCACTCCTGTTTTTTTAAACTTCTCCGATGGAAGACAAGATTTACGACGTTATTATTATTGGTTCGGGTCCGGCGGGGTTGACTGCGGCTATCTATGCTACTCGTGGGGCTTTATCAACTTTAGTTATTGGGGGATCTCGTTGGGGAGGGCAGCTTCAGTTGACAACGGAGGTTGAGAATTATCCGGGCTTTCCGGAGGGAGTGCAGGGGCCGGAGTTGATGTCTCTCATGAGAAAGCAGGCTGAACGTTTTGGGGTGGAGGTTAAGGAGGAGGATGTTGATGCTGTTGACTTTAGCCCCACTTCGCCCGAAGGGCTGGACACGCTCCGACAGCGCGGGGTAAAGGTGATGAGGGTGGTTGCGGATAAAACAGAATACAAAGGGAGGTCTGTGATTATTGCAACTGGGGCAGAGACCAGGTGGTTAGGTTTGCCAAATGAAGAGAAGTTGATTGGAAGGGGAGTTTCTTCGTGTGCGCCTTGCGATGCGCCGTTTTTTAAGGATAAGCGGGTTTTTGTTATTGGCGGAGGAGATTCTGCTATGGAGGAAGCGTTGGTTCTTTCTAAGTTTGCGGCAGAAATTACGATTGTTCACAGAAGAGATAGTTTTCGAGCCTCGGATATTATGCAAAAGAAAGTCCTCGAAAACCAGAAGATAAAAGTAATTTGGAACAGTGAGGCAGTGGATATTTTAGGAGAAGAAAAAGTAACAGGAGTAAGGCTTAAGGATGTTAACACTCAAAACACAGAGGAACATCAAACGGATGGGATTTTTGTTGCAATAGGGCACAATCCTATGTCAAAGGTGTTTGGAGGACAGATTGAAGTAGACGAGAAAGGGTATATTAAGAAGGCGACGAGTGGATTCCAGATGGCGACGTCTGTTGAAGGAGTGTTTGTTGCTGGCGATGTGCATGATCACCATTATCGGCAGGCGGTAACTGCTGCTGGGATGGGTTGTATGGCTGCAATGGATGCGGAGCGTTGGTTAGAAACACAGAAAGTTTAGTTGACATGAGCGCGGGTATCGGATATTTTTAAATCAATGGCTGCGAGAAGATCTACACGACAAAGAGTTGCTAGGACTACTGTTGAGCCTTTGTCTTATCCCCCGGTTCCTTCTTCGGGGATGAATTGGCTAAAGATTTTGGTTCCTGTTTTAGGGGTTCTTCTTTTGGGGACTTCCTTTTTAGTTGGGGTTCTGTGGACGAAACTTTCGTATGTTCAATCTGGGGCGGCTGCAAGTTGCACAACTTCCCCGTTGTCTTCTGATTGTTTGAAGAGCTATGCGAAGGAACTTAAACTTGATAAGAAGAAATTTGCGCAGTGTTTGGATTCGGGGAGTAAAAAAGAATTGGTTAACGCGGACGTTTCCCAGGGTTCAACACTTGGAGTGACGGGGACACCGGCAACATTTATCAATGGGTATTTAATTTCTGGAGCACAACCGTATGATAATTTTAAGAGGATTATTGATTTTCTTCTTGCCGGGGGGGACCTGGCGAAGCCGGATGAGACGGTTCGTGACCTGGTGACTCCGGCTACTGGAGAGACCCAAGCTTTGGTAAGTAACAAGAAGGCTAGTGTAGATTTGGGAGGTGCACCGGTTCGCGGAAGTGCATCTTCTGCGGTTACTGTTGTTGAATTTTCGGATTTTGAATGTCCTTTCTGCGGGCGTATGTTTACCCAGACACTTCCTCAACTTCAGAGGGATTACATAGACACAGGAAAGGTAAGATTTGTTTATAAACAGTTTCCATTGACTTCGATTCATAAGAATGCTCAAGGGGCTGCTGAGGCCTCTTTGTGTGCTTTAGAGCAAGGTAAGTTTTGGGAGATGCATGACAAGTTGTTTACTGCGATGAACGCGAAGACACAGTGACGTTTAGGGTGGTTTGGGATGTTGGGAGTCTTTCGGTTGTTGGGGGCCGCTCACGAGGCGGCTTTTTTTGTGCTTTGAGGCGGAAGACGCTACAATTTCTCTATGTTAAAGCTAAACGCGAAAGAGTTGAGGGATAGGAAGCCTACTCTCGAGGAGTTGGCCGGCATCAAGAGAAGGCCTTTGTATGTTGTACTTGATAATGTTTTGGATACTTATAACATTGGAGGTCTTTTTCGGCTTGCTGATGCGGTGGGGGCTCAGGAGGTAATTATTTGCGGAGAATCAGAGACTCCGCCTTCTTCAAGGATTCATAAAGCTGCTGTAGGGCTTGAGGAATGGGTGCCATGGCGGTATGAAAAAGATGCTCATACCGCAATTTCCAATTTGCGATTTTCAATTTTCAATTTATTGGTAGTAGCAGTGGAGCAGTCAGAGAAGAGTGTTCCTTATACTGAAGTCGGAAAATATGTTTCGGGTAATGTTCCTGTCGCGATAGTTGTGGGGCATGAGACGGAAGGTGTAGATAAAAAGGTACTCGATATTGCGGATGTAATCTTAGA
>Ga0209542_10019162_pt1 | contig 10993 bp, 10 predicted proteins | sample RifCSPhighO2_01_FD_184028 | JGI IMG/M metagenome (GOLD analysis project Ga0209542, IMG submission 184028) | Soil microbial communities from Rifle, Colorado - Rifle CSP2_plank highO2_0.1 (SPAdes) (version 2) | ecosystem: Environmental > Terrestrial > Deep subsurface > Rock core/Sediment ...
GATAGCGCGGTCGCTGCTAACAGACCGGCGGCAAGTGCTGCGTGCTTGTATTTCATGTCGGGCTCCTCCCGCGTCAGATTAAAAAACCATCGAATTAAAACCACGTGTGGTGACACTGTAAAAGTGGTGCAAGGCTTGCTCCTTGACATGGGTCAAGAGAGATTATGATTGGCGTTTGTTAGACAAATTGCAACCATACGAAGAAATTCGGCTGGTATGGCTTTCGGTGAAATACCGCTCGAAACGGTTCATTTCGGCTCTCGACGCGAACAAGCGTCGCAGCCCGCTTGATCTTGATCAAACAGCCCGGAGGGGCCGATGATCGGCTCCATGCCACGCACCATTTCGCGCGCCCGCACGCTGCGTTCGCGGCGCCTGCGCCGCTCGACTTCCGGCGGGCATTTCTGGTCGTTCCAGTACGTCACCTGGCAATCAAGACAATAGTGACACTCGTTGGCATTGATCTCGCCGTTTTTGCGAATCGCCTGCACCTGGCATTCGGCTGCGCATACCTGGCAGGGACGGCCGCACTCACGGTGCCTCCGCAGCCAGTCGAAGATGCGGAACTCGCCCCCAATGGCAAGCGCGGCACCCAGCGGACAGAGATATTTACAATAAAACTTGCGGTTGAAAGCGGAGATGAGAATCAACCCACCGGCGAAGAAGATGTAACCCCATTCGCGCTGAAAGCGCAGGGTGATGGCGGTCTTGAACGGTTCGATCTCGGCCAGCCGCTCGGCCTGCACCAGCGATTGCAGCGAAACGCCGAACAGCGCCAGCAGGATGATGTACTTCAACGCCCATAGCCGTTCGTGCACCATCTCGGGAAACTCGAATTGCCGCACCCCGAGGCGGCGCGCCAGTTGCTGCGTCATCTCCTGCAATGCACCGAACGGGCACAACCAGCCGCAATAAACGCCGCGCCCCCACAGCAGCAACGTCACCGCCACGAACGCCCAGAGAATAAATATCATGGGATCGATGAGAAAACCTTCCCATTGAAAATGGTGCATCACGGAGTACACGAAGATAAGCACGTTGACCACGGAAAGCTGCGCCAGGGAATACCAGCCGATAAAAATAATAGTGAACACCAGATAACCGTCACGCACATAAATCAGCAGGCGCGGGCGCTTCGCCAGCCAGTCCTGAAACACCAGCACCAGGGTCAGAACCACGAGGCCGGTCACCAGCACGGCGATCTGGAAGCTGCGCTTGCGCCAGACTCCTTTCCATGTTGGTTCGTCTTGAACGGAAGCGGTTATATTTTTTTTCGGTGCGGCATGGGAGACTGAAGATAATGCCTTGGCATGGGTTACGGCGGCCGACGGCGCGGATTTGCCGGGGGCGGACGCCGACGCAGTAACATTGTCAGCCGCCGGTTTCTCTTTCCCGGAGGCGGTCATCGCATCGACAGTGACAGGCGCGGGTGGCGGCGGAGGCGAGAGACCGCGGGATTCGGCCACGCGGCGCACGGAACGCATCAGGGTGGCGTTCTCGACCATCACGGTGATGGTGGCCCCGGAAATACTGTCAATGGCGACCTGGCCTTCCACGCCGCTGCCGATGACGATGTCATCGAATACGGATTTGCCCTGGTACTGGCGCGCGAATCGCTGCAAGCGTTCCTCGGTGATGCCCACCACCAGAATCGGTTCCTGATGTTCGACAATGCGAATGCCGACGATGCGTCCCGCGAGATCGAAACCGACCAGCGTGTTGATGGGATGACCGGAATAGGCCGGTATGCGGATGATATCGCTCGTCAGGAACGCATAGCCGAGCAGGCGCTGGCCCTGATAAATGGCGGCGGCCAGCGGCTTGCCTTCGAGGGCGCCGAAGCGATCCGCCTGCGGGAAGAAGGTTTTCACCGCCGGATACAGCTCATCAATGGTCTCGGCGTGCGCCGTGACCGCCATGCCCACGAGCAGGCACAGCGCCAGCAGGCGAAGGATAATGGCCGGGAATTTCACGAAACGCTCATGCGCGGACAAGCAGGCATCCTTGAAAAGGCTGAAGCCAGCCTGATACAGGGAGATTATAGGAGCCTTGATTTCTGTCAATTGCCAGACCTCACAACACGATAGAATCCCGCCACAATCGGTATACAGGCGCAAACACGGTGGAAATAATCTACTTCACGCTGGTAGGAATCGGGCTCTATTTTGCCTCCGACTGGATACTGGACCGCATCGAAGCCGCGCGCGGCAACCGGTTTGAAAACCGCTCCGTCATTTTCTTCGTGATCATTCTGGTGTTGGCGGTTGTCACATTCCAGTTGATCAACTTCATTCAGAAAAGTTAAAGCGCGGCGCTAACCTGTGTTGCTGACACGCGCCTGCGGCCACATGGCGCGATAACAGACATAGATGAACAAAAATCCGCCGACGATGGAGATCAGTCCCCCCAGCCCCATGAGCCCCATGCCGGCGACACGCTCCACCGTATCGAGCGACTGCGCCGCGCCCGCGACCTTGCGCTGCACGCCATAGCCACCCGAGATCACCAGACCCAGCACGTGCAACAACTGGCCGCCGCCGTAAAGATACGGCTGGAGCCGGGCCAGCTTCATGTCCGGTCGGCGGTAACCGAAACGCGGCAGGAGATAATAAGTCAGTCCCATGAACGCCAGGGTCACACCGACAATGCTGCCATGATAATGCGCCGGGATGGTGACGTTGGTGCCAGTGATGAGAAAACCGATCACGCCGCCGGCGCCGAACAGGATCATCGAGGCAATCAACGCCGCCCGCAGCGGTTGCGCGCCGCCCTGCGCGCGCTCCGCCCGCCACAGCCCGTGCAGCAGCGCCAGGCTCAAGGGCAGCGTGGCGAGACTGCCGCCGTATTGCATCAGCCAGGTGAACAGCTTGATGTGCTCCACCGACGTCACGGCATAAGAGTAATAAATAATCGGCGTGAAAAAAACGGTGACCAGACCGAAACCAAAAAAGATCAGCGCTACGCGCGGACTCAGCGCGAGACGCACGTTGCTGGCCGAGGCCAACCACAACCAGGAAACCAACATGAGCAACGTATAGGTGAATTGCAGGACATGCCCGCCGCCCCAGAACAGCAGTTCGTAATACGGCTTGCCGTGCAGAACTTCCGGAAGCGTGAAATACGACCAGGCAAAGGCGATGAGCGCGAGCATCGCCGACACCGCTGCCGTATTGAGCCCGAAACGCAGCGCCGCGGCGCCCTGCATCCACTGGCCCACCGGCGGGATCGCGCCCATGGCACGCAGCACCAGCACGCCGGTGCCGCCGGCGAACAGCAGCAGACCGGCCAGAAACATCGGGTGCTGCAACACGGGAATATAGTTGCTCATCAACGCCTCGCCAGCGCCCAGGAAGGGCGCGGTCGCCATCACCAGCGTTCCCAGCAAAGCGAGCAGAAGCGCCAGCCGGCCGGCGCCCAGAAACCGCGGGGTGGAATTGAGGCTCCACAGCGCGCCGCCGAAGGCAAGGAACCACACCAGCACCGAGAGGTCCACGTGCACCACCAGCGCCGTGTGGAAAAAATCCACCCACGGAAAAATATTCTGCACGTACGGTGCGCGCGCCAGCACCAGCAGCACCGAGAAAACGCCCGAGACCAGAAGCGAGGCCAGCCCGAGCAACAGCCAGCTGCGCGCCAGGTTGCGGCGCGCGTCGTTGGGAATCGGAAGCGAGAAATCGGAAGAAGTCATTTATATTTTCTGAAACCGCAGATAAACGCAGATTAACGCGGATTAAGCACGGCTTTCTGCAATTATGAATCTTCTTTTATCTGCGTCCATCTGCGTTCATCAGCGGTTTCAATTTATTTAAATATAAATCCACCATTTCGGGCGTTGAAGTCCACCACGAAAACCTGGCCCGGCGCGACGGTCACCTCCGCTTCCTTCGTGTAGTTGAAGTCTGGTACGCGCACGCTATCTTTCAGGCGCGCGCGCAAATGATGCCGTCCCACGGGCACCGGAAAGCGCTGATAAACGGTGGACACCCCGTCACGCGACAACCCCGCCGGCGGGAGTTCGGCGCGGAACAACGGCTTGCCGTCCAGCTCCAGTTCGAACATCACCGGAGAACGCTCGCGGCCGCATAGCATCGGGACGCGCATATTGGGCGGCAGGCTGGCCAGCTCCTCTGCGGTGCGCACGCGGCATTCCTCTTTCGGCTGGCCCGCGTGGCTGAAACTCGCCTTGATCAGCGCCATATCTTTCGGGAAATGCACGTAGGCGGGGGAAGCAGAGAAATAACCGATCACGGCCACAAACAACCCGTAGAACAGGGCTTGCCCGAGATATTGCAAGATCTTTTTCAGCATGGTTCAACCCTCTGAATATTTCTTAAAGATCTCTAATAGACAAAGAATATGACTCTGAACCGCCAGGACGCCAGGGTCGCCAGGAAAAACAGCTTTTTTAAATATTCTTATCCCTGGCGTTCTTGGCGTCCTGGCGGTTAATTTCATTTTCAAGCAGCTTCTGCGCGTTTCCACCTTAATCGAGCCGGCGATGCAGCCGCGCGTCGTGCGTGCGGAAATGCTCGGTAAACCAAGTCCTCAGCTGGTGCGCAAACTGTTTCTCGCTGAAGAATGCCTCATCCTCGTAATCGTCCATGATATCGCGGATTTCGTCGAGCAGCCGTTCGTGATCCGCCTTGTGCGCGTCGTAATGATCGTAGTTCCTGGCGCGCATGATCTTCTCTTCCAGCGCGAAGTGCGCGGAAATCCGCGCGGAAATCTCCCCGAGAAAATCCACAACCTCGCCTTCCGTGCCGGAGTGCATCAGCCGTTCATGGGCCTCGTTGACGAGGCCGATCAATTCACGGTGCTCGTGATCGACGGCAGCGACACCGATGGAAAATTTTTCATCCCACTCGATAAGTGACATCTCGGTCCTCTTGCAAATGAGGCGACGGGTTAACCGGTGGCGTGGTTCCACCGCGGCGGTACGGACCCAGCTTGCGTAGCCGCGCGCGGAATAAAGCGATCTCGTGGGTCAGGCTGGCGCCGCCTGACGGTCCTGCCCAAATGGCGACCACGCGTTCGCGCGGTACATGCCGGCGCAGATAAGGATCGCGCCGTCCTTCCAGGCGCTGCTCGGTCCACTCCACGCCCAGACGCTGATAACAATCGCTGGCGACGCATCCCGCGAGGACCACGCCATCGGCGTGGCGGCGGCTGATGACAAAATCAATAAACGACGGCGGCAACGCGCCGAGGCAAGGCAATGCCAAAGTCGCGACTCCCTGTTCCCGATATGCCGCGAGATCGGGACCGAAGCGACAACCGTATACCATCACCCGGTCAGTCCCGACAAGTTGTGCCGTGGCGGTCAGGGTTCGGCGGCGAATGTCGCGCAATGTCAGTGCTGGCATATCGATGCCGGGAATAAGATCGCCTACGCGCCGAAACGGAGTGGCCGTCGGACACGCGCCTACACAGATGCCGCAGCCCGTGCACAGACCCGGATCGACCACGGCCTGGCTCTGAAACGGCAATCCGTCGGTTCGTGGCTGCAGAATGACAGCACTGTAGGGGCAATCCGCAAAGCAGCGGCCGCAGCCGTTGCAGTTGGCGAGATCGACCACGGCCGCGGCTTCTTCCTGCCGAGGCGGCACCCATGGCAGAAGCAATAGCAACAGTGTTCCGCCACCCGCCAGTGCCCAGACAGTGCCCGGCGACCAGATATCAATCAATGGATAAAGGGCGAGATAAAACCAGTCAGGCTGCACCACGCTGACCACTGTACCGAGATCGGCCGGTCCCTGGCTGAGCGCCGGATAGGCGAACGAAAGCGCCGTAAGCGTGAGTAATGTGCCGATCACAATCGGGCGTGGCGGATTCGTTTTCGCTCCGCTGATGCGCTGTATGTGAATCCACATGCCCAGCAGCAGAAAAAGCGGGATGCCGATGTGCATGAAAGACAGGAGCGAGAAGAAGCGGTCGTTGACCGTCGCGCTGTTGAGAAAATTGCGCGCGATCGGCTCGCCGAACAGCGGCAACCAGTCGAGCCATTCCGTCGTCACCACCGCGATGTACTGGGCCAGACGGTCCCACACCAGCCAGTAACCGCCGATGCCCGAGGCGTACAGGAACCACAGCAACATCACCCCGGTGAACCAGGAATACCAGCGCACGCCACGGTAGCGATCCAGCACAAACTCGCGCGCCAGATGCAGCAGCACGACGATCACCATGGCATCGGAACCGTAGCGGTGCAGGCTGCGGGCGACGCCGCCCAGGTACCACTGCGTGTGCGTGAGATACTCGACCGAACGATAGGCGCCCTCGATGCTGGTTTCGAAAAAAATATAGAGATAAATCCCGCTGGCCGCCACGACCCAGAAAAAGAAAAACGACAGCGCCCCGAGGTGATAAAACGGGTTGATCCGGGGTCCGAAGACGGCATCGAAGGCGTTCTCGACCAACGCAAACGCCTGACGACCCATACGCTGTATCGCTTCTACCAAAACCCGTCTCCGAAATATTCGCTCATAATCCGGTGTAACGACGGACATACCTTAGCATTCTGGTAGGGAATAATAGTATGACGCAGGTCAACCCCGCTGTCGGCGCGTGCGTCGCCACTCCCGGAACACCAGAAAACTCACGATCCCGATGGAACTGGCGCCGATGAAAAGCCCCAGAAAAATCGAGTAATCAAAACGATACTTGTCGGTGGTGGGGTCGTAGACCGTACAAAACAGCTTGATCTTGTTGCTGAGGCTGGAGAGCAGCGAGGGCGTGACCGGAGCACCGAAAACCAGTTCCTTCAACGGCTCCACGAACAGCGGCGTTTCGAAGGTCATGCCGTACACCTGGCGGTAAATTTTTCCTTGCGCGTCAATCACGGTGGCCTGGATCAGGTGGTCGAAACCGTGCGGCGCGCGATAGGAAATAAAGCCGAGGTCCTTCGTGAGGCCTTCCATGGCGCCGGCCTCCGCACTCAGAAACGCCCAGCCAGCGATGTCCACATTCTGTTCCCGGGCGAATTTCTGCATCGCCGCCGGCGTGTCGTTCGGCGTGTCGAAGCCGACGGTGAGCACGTTGAAACTGTCCGGTCCCAGTACCGTGCGTGCTTTGCGCACCACCTTCGCGAGATGCTGCGTCGTGGTGGGGCAGATGTGATAACAGCTGGTGTAGATGAGACTGATCACCAGCGGCTTGCCGCGATATTCCGACAGGCGCACACGGCGCCCGTCCGCCGCCGTCAGCGCGTAATCACCGATGGTTTTGCCGAGCACGCCCTGGCTAATAACCAGCGCGGCCTTTTCATCGAACTTCGGCGGTGGACCGCCCGCCGCCGACACCGGCGGCGGGTTGTGCGTGTTGGCATCATGCGGTGTGACAGCCACGGCGGCCGGCGCAACAACCAGACCGGCGATCAGAACGAGAGAGGAAAGATGCGAGATCAAATGCATGTGACCATCATAACAAAGGAACAGCCGGGCACCCCGCACCTATATCTTTGTTACCGTGATATCGGAATGATGACGACGGTGCGAGGGATTAGGTGCGGGGTGCCCGGCCTCCCGCTTGCGCGGCCGGCCCAGTGGCCCGCGTTTACAACCGCCTGACTAGAACTTATCTCAAAATATCTTAAACCGCAGATTAACGCGGATTTCTTTATATAGATGAACGCAGATAAAAAAGAAATCCTATAATCCATCTGCGTTTATCGCTTTCCATATCTGCGTTCATCTGCGGTCGCCTGGTCTTTTTTTTGAGACGGGTTCTAGCCCAGTCCCCAGACCTGGGACAAATACTTCCAGTTGACGAAGTAGTACAGGATGAACGAGGTCAGGAACACCAGCGCCAGCACCAGCGTGCCGGGCACGGAGATCCCGCCGATGCCGATGCCGTGCAGACCCGGTGCAACCAGTTCGGCGATCATCGGGGTCGCGCTCTTGGTCTCGCCGCGGCGCCGGCCGAAGAGCACCGAGCCGACGATCTGCAGGATGAACAGGCCGCCACCGATCACCGCCAGGATAACGCTGATGCCCACCAGGCCCAGCATCAGATAGGCCGTCTCCGGATATTGATGACCGAAGATCGCGCCGCTGAAGGAAATGTCCCAGTGACGCCGGGGCACGCCCAGGGTGCCGGCGCCCATCATGAACAGTGACAGGCCCGCCGTGCCGATACCGAAAAGGTAGGGCTGGAATTTCGAAAGCGACGGCAGAATGACTTCACGCCGAAACAGTATCGGCACCAGCCAGTAGGTCAGCGCCATGAAGGCGAGCGTCGTGCCGCCGACCACGGTCGCGTGGAAATGGCCCGGCACGTACAGGGTGTTGTGGATGATCAGGTTGATCTGCTCCGTGCCTATGACCACGCCGGAAATGCCGCCGAGGAAACCGAAGATGAGAATCGAAAGGAACACGCCCGCGAACGTCGGGTTGCCCCAGGGCGCCTTGCGCAGCCACTCGAACAGGCCCTTGTTGAAGCCGCGCTTGCGCTGCGCCGCCTCCATCGCACCCGGCACCGTCAGGCCGTGGATCATGCTCGCCAGCACCGCCAAATACATCGCGTAGCTGGTGTTGAATATCTTCCATTCCGTGCCGATGCCCGGGTCTGTCAGCAGATGGTGCGCGCTGGCGAGCTGCAGGAACAGGATGTACAGCAGGAACGCCGTGCGCGAGACCTTCTCCGACAGCGGGCGCGCGCCGAACACCACGCCCATGACCGCGTACCACACGGCGATGTGGGCCGAAACGTTGATTTGCTGCGAGGAGTGGCCCATGCCCCACCAGATGATACGATACATCAGGGGGTCGATATGGTTGATATAGCCGACCTTCCACAGGAAGGTGGGAATCAAAATGATGGCGCCCGAGGCGATGGTGAAGATCGCAATAATGCAGGCGGTCAGCGCGCCAAACGTGACCAGCGGAATCGACCCGTCGCCGTAGGTGCGTTCCGCGCGCGCGATCACCAGCGTGCCCAGGAACACGAAACAGCCGATCAGGGCGCCGACCGCGAAAAGGATCAGCCCCAGGTAGAAATGCGGCTCCGCCGACATCGGAACATAGGAGGTCATCATCACGCTCGAGCGCCCCTGGAAGACGGCGACCATGTTCATGATGGAGCCCGCCACCATGAGCGCGAAACCGAGCCATGCCCAGCGCGGTGTCGCCAGCCGTGACCGCAGCAGGGTGCTGGAGGTGAAATACAGCACCGCGATTTCGAAGAAGATGATCCAGAAGATCAGCACACTGAGACCATGCGCGGTCAACAGCATGTAGAACGAGTCCGCCGGCAACAGATGCACCGTGGGCCAGCGCGTCAGGCCCATCAGCAGGCCCAGCACGCCGCCGATCAGCAGGAACACGATGCCCGCGACGGCGTTCAGTTTCATCAGCGTCTCGGCCGGCTTGTGGAACAGCAGGCCGGTGTCGGGACAGGTACGAAATTCCGCGGTATTCGCCATGGGCCTCTCCTCCTTACTTCACGTAGATTTTGCCGATCATCTGATGATGACCGATGCCGCAGTATTCATTGCAGATCACCGAGTATTCACCCGATTTGTTCGGCGTGATCTTCAGCACCATTTCATAACCCGGGATCACCATCATGTTGATGTTCTCCGGCTGCAGGGAAAATCCATGCAGCCAATCCACCGAGGACAGGTGCAGGCGGTAGGTCTGGCCCTTTTCAAGCTCGAGCGCCGGGTACCATTCCCACAGACGCCCCAGCATATAAACGTCGGCCCCCGCGGGCGGGCGCACTACCGGCATGTCGCGCGCGGTTTCCTTGCGGATGGTGTACTGATCCACCATCGCCTGCACTTTCTGGGTAAACATCTCGGGCGTGGTGCGATAGGCCTCGCTGGAAAGATTCTGCTTACCGTAAACGTGCCAGTAAGGCATCATGAAAAACATCACGAGAGCCCAAACGAGCGCGATGGCGACCCAGAAAAGCTCAACGCCCTCGATCGGTTCTTTCCACCAGATTCGTTCGGCAGGAGGAGTCAGGCTCATGTCGGCGTCTCCCGGAGGTTATTTGGCGATGGGTAAGGTGACGATTTCCATGATGCCCCACAGGATGTAAAACACCGTGGGAAACACCACACCGAGAAACAGCAGCAGAAAGGGATTGTCGAGCACCCGCTGCATCGCTGGAACCTTCTCGTCCCGACCTGAATCCATATTTTTGGCTGCTGACATAGTCATACCTCCAGATAAGATAGAAATACTGTTGGGCCACTTTCGCCGGGCTGCCTCGCACAGCGCCAGCTCCATAAATGTAGTCCTACTTCGCTCCGCTCCGCTCGTCTTGACATGATAATTTCTCATGCCGCGACGGAATGCCGCTGTGAATTTAAAACCGTTGGGGCACACGGAAACTTGACCTAGATCAATTTGCCCAAAATTGTTTTAAACTTTGACGCTGATCAAACCGCCCCTGACATCGCGTCGCAGACAAAGATAACAGGCGTTCGACGATCTGCCATGACCGGCATCAAGTCACGAAAAAAATAATCAAGGATTGCCGTCTTCCCCTGATCCTTCTAACCTGAGCGCACACGTGACCGACCACTCCTCCAACCCCCGGGCAGCGAGCCGCGCGAACAGCCTCTACACCCTGCTGATCTTCGTATCCATGCTGCTGGTGCTGATCGTCGTGATTCTCAGCGCCTACCTGCGCCTCTCGGGCAGCGGCCTGGGCTGCGCCGAATGGCCATCCTGCTACGCGCTGATCAGGGCGGAGGCGAGTGGCGCGGAGTCGCTCGCCGCCGCGCATCTGGTGCCGCCATGGGCCACCGTGACTCACCGTCTGGTGGCCTCGGTGCTGGGCGTGCTGGTACTGGGAATCACGGTCATGGCACTGCGTCGGCGCAAGGAGCCGGGGCAATCCATCCTGATCCCGCTCGCGGTGCTGGGGCTGACCGTCTTTCTTTCGATACTGGGTTACAAAACGCCCTCGCCGCTGCTGCCGTGGGTCACGCTCAGCAACCTGCTCGGCGGCATGACGATGCTGGCCTTGTTGTGGTGGCTGGGGCAGC